>Ga0207695_10000370_pt1 | contig 102248 bp, 104 predicted proteins | sample KBSC54metaG_FD_184354 | JGI IMG/M metagenome (GOLD analysis project Ga0207695, IMG submission 184354) | Corn rhizosphere microbial communities from Kellogg Biological Station, Michigan, USA - KBS C5-4 metaG (SPAdes) (version 2) | ecosystem: Host-associated > Plants > Roots > Rhizosphere >... | reverse complement strand
CGATACGCTGTTTGGTGGTCCCTGGCCGCCGTTTCCAGTGGTGTTGATGCCGTCATTAAACAGGCTTCTGGTAAGGATATGATGGAAACCGTGGTTGGATGGTTCAGTCATGACAATCACACGACTGCAGTTGCTGCGAATGCGGCTGATACGCTGTCAGGCACAATACAAACCGCCGACACTGAGACAGTGGCTAATCCCATTGTATCCGCCGTAACAACTGCCTCCCAACTTGCTGTCTTGCCAAAATACGGTCTGGCCAGTACAGGGCCTTCGCCTGCGGTTGCCACTCCGGCGAATGCACAGCCCACTGCCGCAACAATACCATCGTCTACTTTTTTCGCGGGCCTGCAAAAAAATAACGCTTCCGGAACCAAAATGCCGCCTCCTCCCGCACAATTGGCTTATTTTAATCCAAAAGGTATTAATCCAGGAGCCCAGCAGTTTGCCAGTGCAACTTCGGCCGCATTGAAAATGCCGGACAAGGGTATGGGGATTGCTGACAGCACAATGCCTTCCGCGGCTAGTGTTATTCCTGCCTCCACGACAGCGGGTATTAATCTGACGAGTAATGGCATGATGGATACCCCCAATAATCCGCAAAGCGATTTCGCGCAAAAAATGATGGCCGCGATGGATCGTTATCAGGCCGCCAAACGGGCGGGAAATAACACGGATTCAGCGTCCTCTGCGCTAAGTGTTTCCACAGGAATGTAGAAAGGCAACCTTGAGTTGTCTTTTTATTTTTTCGGCCTATAGTATCGTGGTAACGCTGGAGCCTATGATGGCCACCTCGATCCACCAGATAAAGTCAGCCGAAATCCTATTGGTGGAGGATAATCCCGGGGATATTCTATTTGCTAAAAAAGCACTTGAAAAAAGCAAGCTTTCTAACTTACTCATCATCGCTGAAGATGGTGAAGCGGCATTAAAACAACTCCAGAAATCTATTCCGGATTTAATTTTACTGGATTTGCATTTGCCCGGCATAAACGGGCAAGAAATATTAAGAGCTGTTAAAAATAACCCACAGTGGTATCATGTTCCCGTATTGATCATGACAGGCTCACAATCCGAAATGGAGGCTGTGCGGCAGGATAATTTGCCTGTCAGCGGGTACCTTATCAAACCTATTAGTCTGGAAAAACTAAGCGTCGCTTTGGGCGGGCTGCAAAATTTTTATCTTACCCTCACTGTAAAGGAAGGTTAATTATGCCAACTGCTGCCAAACTGCCGGATGCTGAAGCGATTGCGGAAGAATATAAAAACTACGCCTATATCATTTCTCATGATCTTAGTGCGCCGCTGCGTTCCATTCTTGGTTTCTCGCGCCTGTTGGAAGAGGAAATGCCGGAAACCCTGACAGGAGACGCTAAACTCTATTTGGATATGGTGATGCAAAGCGGAAATAAAATGCAACAGATGATGGCGGGACTACTAACATTTTCGCGTTTGAACAGTTTGGCCAAGGATTTCGCCCTTATAGACATGAATGTCGTGCTGGAGGAATGTTTGGCAGATTTGCAACCCGTCATTACCGCGCGGCAGGCAAAGATTGAAGCCGACACATTGCCCAATATTACAGCGGATAAAGCTCAGATGGTACAATTGTTAAGCATATTAATCGATAATGCGATTAAATTTACGCCGCCGGACCGGGTGCCACAAATACATATCTCCGTGCAATCGGCGGGACAAAATGGGCAGCATTTTACCCTTGAGGATAATGGGGTCGGGATTGCAGAAAAATTTCGTGAAACCGTTTTCCAAATTTTCCGGCGATTGCATACGGAGAATGAATATCCGGGTATCGGCATGGGTCTGGCCTTGGCGAAAAAGATTATCGCACGCCATGGTGGCGAAATTTGGGTGACAGATTCACAGTTCGGCGGTAGCACCTTTCATTTCACGCTAATATAAAAAATCAATAAATGACAGTTATTAATTGCATTTTTACTACAGATTGTGTACTAATGTAGGATAGGGTGTTGTATGCAATGTAGAATAATTAAGACAAATTTAATCTATCAAAACTAAACTTATGGGTGTGTTGTAACGGTAAGGGAGGTTATGATGATGCTTATGCATACTTCGGAGGCTACCCTTCCACGGGCCAAAAAGGCCTCTACGCTGCGTCAGATGATTTCGCATTATAAACAATTAGAGAAAATTTTTAATGAGCCGCAAAACGCTACCAAGGAAACTTCAAAGCAGGTTATTCGCGTCTTGCATCTGGAAGACGGTATGCCGGAACGGTTTTTTGTGCGCGAATTATTACGGCGGAAACCTGGGCGCAACACCGTTTTTGAAGTGACGCATGCAACGCGCATGTTCGATGCCTTAACGGCTCTAGAACATCATCTTTTCGATCTAATCCTGGCGGACTTGCAACTGCCAGATACGGCAGGACTGGAAACCGTGATGGCATTGCGCGCTGCTGCTCCTGATGTACCTATTATTTTGCATAGCGGCGTAATGGATCCAGATTTGTTTAAAGATGCTGCAAAGTTATGCGGCATTCGGCATTACATCATGAAGGGGATGGAAGACCCTGAAACCTTCCATATCCTGTTGCGCGATACGATCCTGACATCAGAACGGAAATAAGAATCAGCCATGTCCACCAATCATGTCATCGCTTTGGCCGAAACCCGAAAACTCAAACCACCTATTCCGTTGGCGGTAAATTCATCGCGGACAATAGCGGATAATATGAATATCTTACTGGTCGAGGACAATTTCGCGGACTCAATTTTAATTCAAAAAGAACTATCACATGCTTTCCAGGATGGCAGTTATCATCTGCAAGGTGTGCGAACGCAAAGTCAGGCTTTGGCGCTTTTGGATGAACATGAGTTTGATGTTGTGCTGCTGGATTTAACCTTACCGGATTCTTCAGGCCTTGAAACTTTAACGCGTTTGCAAATGGATTTTGCACATTTGCCGGTTATCGTTCTGACGGGTTATGAAGATGAAAATTTTGCATTGGAAGCCGTTGGCAACGGAGCGCAAGATTATTTGATTAAAAGCAAGGTCAACGGCCACGCGATCAAGCGCGCGTTGCAATATGCACTGCAGCGGAAACGGCTGGAACTCGATTTGCGTGAGGCGCGGCAGCTGGCGGAAAAGGCCAACCGCGCCAAGTCCGAATTTTTAACGATGATGAGCCATGAATTGCGCACACCCTTGAACGCCATCTCTGGTTTCACGCAATTGATGATGATAAGCGAAGATAAACGTTTTTCAGAACAGAATATGGGTTATTTGCAGTCCGTCCTTTCTGCTTCAGATCATTTACTGACGCTGGTCAATGATATTCTTGAATTAGCAAAAACGGATGCACGGAAATTTGACATCAGAATTGAGACGGTGGATGTAGATCATCTATTGTCGGAATTGCAGCATTATCTTTTACCGCTTGCGAAGCAGAAAGATGTAGAAGTTAAAATTACCGGCGAAAAAAATTTTTCCATAATGGGAGATTATACCCGCCTGTTGCAGGTCTTGTTAAACCTGGCTTCTAATGCTGTAAAGTATAATCGCGACCATGGGCAGATCGAAGTGAAGGTGGAAAAACGCGATCATGCCGCGCGCATCACGGTTACGGATACTGGCTATGGAATTCCGCAATCTCGCCACGCGGAATTATTTCAGCCGTTTAATCGTCTGGGCGCTGAAAACAGCCCCGTTCAGGGAACGGGCATTGGCTTAGCGATTTGTCGCAATCTGATTTATGAAATGAATGGTTCCATTAACTTCAGCAGCGCCGAAGGCAAGGGCAGCAGCTTTTGGATTGAAATGTCCTTGGCCGATAAGGGCCCGTTCGTCATAACAGACGCCGTCCCCGAATTTCATCCGCACAGCATGGCCCGACAACCCAAAATATTGTACGTGGAGGATAATGTGATTAACACAAATCTTATCCGTTCCCTTCTGGAAAATTTCTTTAAGGCTGAAGTATTAATTGCCCATTCAGTCACCGAAGGGATTATGCTGTCTAAAACACACATTCCGGATTTGGTCATTACGGATATTCATTTTGCAGAAATGACGGGGTTTGATTTGCTGCAGCAAATGAAATCTGATCCGCGGACGCATGCGGTGCCGGCCTTTGCCCTTACCGCGGATTCCACAGAAACAACATTAGAAAAAATCAAGGAAGCTGGATTTCAGCGAACCTTTACCAAGCCATTTAACATTAAAGAGATGCGGGGTGCCGTTCAGACGGTTCTCGCAATTCCATAATCGGTTCGATAAATCACGATTTCAAATTAATGTAATTTTGGGCCGCGTAATTTACAAAATTAATAAACCCGTTTTTTCGGCGGCACGGGGTCAACGTCGTTAGTAAGGGTATGCAATGCGACAGGGCGGTAGGCGATTTGCGATTTGCCTGCATCGTCCACCCATGTAACCGTGTGTTTCAGCCATTGGTCGTCGTTCCGCTCGGTGAAATCTTCACGTGCATGGGCGCCGCGTGATTCCTGGCGGTTTACCGCGCTGTCGATGGTCGCGATGGCGTTATACATGAGGTTATCAAGTTCCAACGCTTCTACCAAATCGGAATTCCAGATCAATGAGCGATCAGCCAGTTTAATATCTTTGCGCGCGGCGAAAATCGTATGCATGCGGTCGGCGCCTTCCTTCATCACATCGCCGGTGCGGAAAACCGCGCAGTGATCCTGCATATTTTTCTGCATCGCCAGACGGGTTTCGGACACGCGTGATTTACCATTCGCATTCCGCGTGGCATCAAACCGGGTGAGGATTTTATCCGCGTAATCAGGTTTCAAAGTTTTGTGTTTTGCCCCGGGCGTCACGGTTTTCGCCGCCTGGTTTGCCGCCGCGCGGCCAAACACAACCAAATCCAACAACGAGTTTGAACCCAAACGGTTTGCGCCGTGCACGGAAACACAAGCCGCCTCGCCAATCGCCATCAGACCAGACACGACACGATTTGGATCGCTCGCCGTTGGATTAACCACTTCAGTGTGGATGTTCGTAGGGATACCGCCCATATTGTAATGTACAGTGGGTAAAACAGGGATTGGTTCCTTGGTCACATCCACACCGGCGAAAATTTTCGCGCTTTCGGCAATGCCAGGCAGGCGCTCATGAATAATCACCGGATCCAAGTGCTGCAGATTCAAATGAATGTGGTCCTTCAATGGACCTACGCCGCGGCCTTCGCGGATTTCAATCGTCATCGAACGCGACACCACATCGCGGCTCGCCAAATCTTTCGCGCTCGGCGCATAGCGTTCCATGAAACGCTCTCCTTCGCTGTTAGTCAGATAACCGCCTTCGCCGCGCACGCCCTCGGTAATCAAACAGCCTGCGCCGTAAATGCCAGTCGGGTGAAATTGTACGAATTCCATATCTTGCAATGGCAAGCCAGCGCGCGCCACCATGCCGCCGCCGTCCCCGGTGCAGGTATGCGCCGATGTGCAGGAAAAATACGCGCGGCCGTAACCGCCGGTGGCCAGCACCACTTGATGCGCGCGAAAAACGTGAATGGCGCCGTCATCCAAATTCCACGCGACTACGCCGCGGCAAGCGCCCTCATCATCCATAATCAAATCCAGCGCGAAATACTCAACGAAAAATTCCGCGCGATGTTTCAGTGATTGTTGGTACAATGCGTGCAGCATCGCGTGGCCGGTGCGGTCGGCGGCGGCGCAAGTCCGATACGCGATGCCTTCGCCAAAACGCGTTGTCATGCCGCCAAAGGCACGCTGATAAATTTTACCCTCTGCCGTGCGCGAAAATGGCACACCGTAATGTTCCAATTCAATTACCGCTGGAATGGCCTCGCGGCACATATATTCAATGGCGTCCTGGTCACCCAGCCAGTCCGACCCCTTGATGGTGTCGTACATATGCCAGCGCCAATCGTCTTCGCCCATGTTCCCAAGCGCCGCCGAAATTCCGCCCTGTGCCGCGACGGTGTGCGAACGCGTCGGGAAAACCTTGGTCAAACACGCGGTTTTTAAACCCTTTTCCGCCATGCCAAAGGTCGCGCGTAAACCCGCGCCGCCGGCGCCAACAACGACCACATCATATTCGTGCAGGGTAATGGGATAAGATGACATGATTTATCCTAACGCAATTTTGAGAATGGCAAAAAGGCATAGCGCGCCGAGCAAATACACTAGGCCCTGAACGATGACGAGAATCGCAACGCGCGAAGATTTTTTGGAAATATAATCTTCGGTAATCACCTGCAAACCCAGCCAGGCATGATAAAACATATTGAAGATGCTGAGGGACAACAGTACCGCCGTGATCGGTGATGACATCCAGGCGCGCACCATATCGTACGGCTGCTGCGCGAGCAGGGCGACGGAAACCACCAACCACGTGAGCAGCGGGATGAGCGCCAACGCGGTCATGCGCTGAACCCACCAATGATGCGAACCCTGATGCGCGGAACCTAGGCCGCGTGCGCGACCCAATGGGGAACGAATGGATTTGATATCAACCATGCATAGCTCCCATAATTTGTGGCGCGGTCGTGAAGGCAAGCAGCCAGATGAGTGCGGTGAGAATAAAGGAACCCAGCACCACCATGATACCGCTCTGCGTCATGGTAGGAATTTCAAAACCCTTACCCATATCCCAGAACAGATGCCGGATTCCGTTGAGTTTATGATAAACCAGAGACCAGCTCCAGCCGATTAGGAAAATGCGGCCGAGGATGGAGCGCGTGAAATCCAAAAATTGATCATATGCTGCCGGACCACACAGTACCGCAAACACCCACCAGGTCAGGAAGATCAGGCCGAAAGCCAGCGCCATCCCCGTCATGCGGTGCAAAATAGATAAGCTCATTGAAATCTGCCAGCGGTAAATCGACAGATGCGGCGAAGTAGGCCGAGGTTTTATGGTGGGCGCATCAGTCGCCGCGGCAGAGTCAGACATGAAATGCTTTCCGTTGCATGGAACGGATTATTTATATGCGGTTTGAATGGCTTAGCCAAGGCAACTTTTTGATAAATTATTACATCGCTGGCGTGGAATTTGGGGGCACTCTAATAACTTGTTTTGATTTTTTTACTATTGGGCTTAATTTCGCACACGTACGCTGAAGAGGCCAATGAGATGAAAGGCGTGCGACTGCACCTTTGAGCCCGGTATAATGGTCACAATTATTACTGCGCATATTTGCAGGATTAACTTCTAATATTTTAATTACCCAGCAGCTCCCATACTATCTCCAAGGGCAAGCTCTTCACCAGACACTATATATCAATTCAAGGTGTTCATTCGTAATTTTATGCAGGGGTACGGGAATAAAGGTAGCCCCAGCTCGGCCCGCATTACGCATGTTTACAACAGCCTGAGTATAGTCGAGCAATTTTGGATGTAATTGCTCTTTTGGGATAACCTTAACTTCATATGCCGATTGGAACCTAAAATAGAAAGGCCGCAGCTCTTTTTCTTTGGGTGGTGGATTTTCTGAGAGGGTAGCAGACTTTTGCTTTAATTTCATCCTCTAATTGACCATGCTCTGCCGGATAATTGCAAGCAATTTAATAAGTGCAGAACCGTTATTCGTTAAACCTCCCGCCAAAACGATTACCCGGCCCATTGGAAGGCTGACCTGACATCGCGCTGGAACCGTCATTCAGCGTATTATCTTCATCCAAATCGCCCTCACCGCCGCGCATTTCGTCGAATTCATGGTCGTCCGCATCTTCGCGGTCGGTGCCTTGCCCCTGGTCGAAGACCGCGCGTTCAACGCCTTTGGGTTTTTTATAGGGGTTAGGTTTCAGGGATGAATTGGCCATGGTGCCCTCCTTTTGAAAAATATTACCCGGAAAGAAATAAATTCATTATTATGAATTAGGAATATGCAAAAACACGCCATCACTATCCGCGGCCACCGGACCAGCATCTCGCTTGAACCTGAATTTTGGGTGGCGCTGAAAGACCTCGCGGCGCGGCAAAATCGTCCGCTCGCCACGCTGGTGGCGGAGGTGGATACAGCGCGTAAGGACCAGGGCCTGTCCAGCGCGCTGCGTTTATATGTTTTGAAACAGTTAAGGCGCTGAATTTTGAAATAAAAAGCACGATGTCAGATAAACTAGCGTGTTTTTGGGACACTGCGCGGCGGGTATTTTTTCTGTGCGTGTTTCGGAAATGATTTGCGCGCTGTCGCCTTGAAACTCACCATGCAACGCAAATGGCGCCGCTATGAATCCGCCGCGCCAATCAAACGTAGGCCCCATATCGCTTTGTTTCAGACTGAAATTTAGGGGGCGCGAACCGCCCGGCATTTGTACGCCCAGGGACGTTACAAATTCAAGCGATAATTTGTGCCAGGTCATATCGCCTTCCGCGTGATAAGGCCCGCGCCAATCCGGCGCCAATAGATCCAGTGACACATCAGTGAAAACTTCGCTGCGGCCATGCAGCGTAATGGTGATTTTACCATCGTCCATGCCCACGTCTTCCAGTTTCACGTGCACACGGCTTTTATCATCGACCAGTTTTTTGTGATGCGGGGGCAACCATAATTCCGGTGTCAGGCGGATATCTGGCGCTTCGATATCCGCGCTGCTGATTATTATGCGTCCGCGCAAGAGCGGCCAAAGTTTTGCATTTAATCGTACCGACGGTGCGTTGATTTCCACGCCGTGCGCATGAATTTGAACTTCCTCGGTTGCTAGCGTGGGGTAGGGGAAAAAAGAGATGAATAATTTTCCGTTTAATTTGACTTGCGCACCCAGGACATCTGAAAATTGCGCTGCCAGTTCAGGGCGGTAGGCTTGCCAGTCGATATGCGTGACCTGCCATATGAAAAACAACAGTGCCGTGCCGAGCGCGGCTACGAAAAGCCAAATGTGTTTCATGTGACGGCGATATTGTCGATCAGGCGCGTCTTGCCGAGGCGTGCGGCTGCCAAAAGGCGAGCGCCACCCTTGCTTACATTTGACAAAGGCATAAGGGCTGTTGAATCTACATAAGCAAAATAATCAATCGGCGCGAAACCAGCAGCGGATAGATATTGTTTGGCCTTTTCCAGAACGGATTCAACCAGTTCACCCGCCCGGATTTTTTCTGCCGCGTCTTGCAGTCCTTGATACAATTTGGGCGCAATGATCTTGCGTTCTTCATCCGTCAAATAGGCATTGCGCGATGACATGGCCAGGCCGGATGGCTCGCGCACGATGGGTGCGCCGATGATTTCTATTGGCACCGAAAAATCATGTACCAACTGGGAAATGACCTGCAGTTGCTGAAAATCTTTTTCGCCGAACAGCGCAATATCAGGTTGAATAATATTGAATAACTTCGTGGCGACCAGTGCAACACCGCTGAAGAAATGTGGTCGCGCCGGGCTTTCCCAACGCGTATCAATGTCACCTAACTGAATTTTCGTCGTGGCAGGTGCCGGATAAATTTCGGATATATCAGGCGTGAAGATGGTGATGTTGTCCAGATTTAAACCTTCTATCAATTCCAGGTCGCGCGCAATATTACGCGGATAGGTATCGAAATCCTCGTGTGGCGCGAATTGCGCCGGATTAACGAAAATGGAAACCACCACATGTTCCGCTGCGCTGCGCGCCTGCTGGATTAAAGACAAATGTCCGGCATGAAGTGCACCCATGGTTGGCACCAGCGCGATCTTGCCGCGGCGCAACGGCAACAGATGCGTGCGTAAATCGGCGATATTGGAAAAGCTTTGCATTGCTTGTCTTTTACGCCGACGCGCGTTATGGGTCTAGGGATGAAAGCTGCCCATCTCACGCAAAAACACGCACAAAGTTTCGGTCAGGCAGCGGTGACGCCGCTCGAAAAAACCCAGCGCGTGCGCGATGTGTTTGAAAATGTCGCGGCGAAATATGATGTGATGAATGATGCTATGTCGCTGGGCTGGCACCGTGTGTGGAAGCGGATTTTTGTCGGCATGATTGCCGCGCGGAACGGCATGGATATATTGGATCTCGCGGGTGGCACCGGCGATATCACGCGCGCCATGCATGCCCGCGCGCCGGATGCGCGTTATACGGTTTGTGATCTGACGCCCGCGATGATGGAAGTTGGCAAAAAACGCCTGTGGAATGTGGGTATCGCTGGTGTGAATTGGGTGCAAGGCGATGCGGCGGATTTACCGTTTGATGATCATTCATTCGACCTTGTGGTGATTTCTTTCGGCCTACGGAATGTGACTTATCTGGATCGTGCGTTGGCACAGGCGCACCGGGTGCTGCGTCCGGGCGGGAAGTTTTATTGCCTGGAATTCACGACGCTGCCGCATGCGGGCGCGCAGAAAACTTATGAGCTCTATAACCGTGTGTTAATCCCGCAGCTGGGACAAATGATCGCGGGCGACCGCGCGAGTTATAATTATCTGATCGAAAGCATCGCGCGTTTCCCGGCTGCGCCCGATCTGGCGGAGATGATGCATGCCGTCGGTTTAACCGCGCTGCAATATAAATATCTAACAGGCGGGATCGTGGTGGTGCATTCCGGGAAGAAAAATCCATAATTTATTTAAGGAACAGGAGGGCTGCTGGAATTATTTGAATTGCTTTTTAAATTTGTTCTTTTTTTGATTTTATCATTCGTATTTTCCCAAATAAGGCTGTTTCCTGTAGCACCAAAAAGTAGTAGAATTGCTGCCATAAGAAGAAAAGCCGTAGCATTTTTTTGATGGATTGTAGTTTGATTTATCCCCTCCATTGTTGCTACGGAAAAACTTAAAAGGCCAAAAATAATAGTATTCCGTTTGGCTTTGCGAACGCCCATCACCAAATTATTTATAGCTATTTTCTCTAGAGTAGGTCGGTTATTGCGTTTCCAAGCATCAATTCCATTTTCAACATCTTGATTGAAATTACCGTCGATTGAAAAGCCGCCTCGAATAACTTTTCGTCTAATATCAGCTAAAACATCTTCATGCATTACCCTAAATCGTAAATTATGATATAAGCTAGGCCCGTTTTCTACATTTGGTGCCGATTTATCTAAATGCTCTTTGATTTCATTAGCAATAATCTGCGCAGGAGTTGAAGATGGGTCAGACATTTATTTCTCATAAAATTCAGTTAATCCTGAAAGTGTATTATGGAGAAAATGGCATTCAAGATGCAAGCTTTTTCTCCTTTCATCTGCAACATAGCAGCCTTATATATAGAGTGAATGCCTACTATCCACCTCATCCTCTCGGGCGGGATCGCCGCTTATAAGGCGCTGGAGCTGATCCGGCGGCTGCGTGAGCGCGGCTGGCGCGTGGTGCCGATCCTTACGCATGCGGGCGCACAGTTTGTGACACCTTTATCCGTCGCGGCGCTGGCGGGAGAAAAAGTTTATCAGGATTTATTTTCCCTCACCGATGAAGCCGAAATGGGTCATATCCGCCTGGCGCGCGATGCGGATTTGATTGTCATCGCGCCCGCCACGGCCAACATCATGGCCAAGATGGCGCACGGCCAGGCCGATGATTTGGCCACCACGATCTTGCTCGCTACCGACCGACCTCTGTTGCTGGCACCCGCCATGAATCCGCACATGTGGGATAATATTGCGACGCGTGAGAATGTGAAAACCTTGCTGGCGCGCGGTGTGCAGATGGTGGGGCCACAGGCGGGCGATATGGCCTGCGGTGAAATTGGCACGGGTCGTATGGCAGAGGTGCCGGAGATTTTGGCCGCAATCAAAAAAATTGCCGGCGCGCAGTCATTGGCGGGAAAAACCGCGATTGTTACGGCGGGCGCGACCCAGGAACCCATCGATCCGGTGCGTTTTATCACCAACGGCTCATCGGGTCGTCAAGGCGTGGCGATTGCTAAGGCACTGGCACGTGCGGGCGCAAAAGTGACGCTGGTCCATGGCGCGATGGAAATTGCGCCGCCCGACGGTATGAACGCGATTTATGCGCGCAGTGCGGATGAGATGTGGCGCGCAGTACAAACCCCTTTACCAGTTGATATCTTTATCGCCGCCGCCGCGGTGGCGGATTACACCCCAGTTGAAATGCAAAAGCAAAAGATCAAAAAATCCGGCAAGGAAAACCTAATAATTGAATTCAAACCGACCATCGATATTTTAAAATCCGTTTCGCATCTTTCCGCCCGGCCTAAACTGGTGGTCGGCTTTGCGCTTGAGACAGAAAATCACCTGGGAAATGCGCGCGCCAAACTGGCGGCGAAAAAATGCGACTGGATATTATTGAATGACGCCGCCGCCATGCATGCGGACGAAAACAGAATTACCTTGCTTTACGGTACAAAAAGCCTAGACTGGCCGTCAATATCAAAAGATTCCGTTGCTCAAAGATTGACGGAAGAAATTGTGAAACATTTTGCAAATGGAGAACCCTGATGCCGCGCCTGACTGTCCAAGCCACCTTTGACGCTGATACCACTGATTTACCCGTACCCGATTACGCTACGCCCCAGGCGGCGGGTTTAGATCTAATTGCAGCAAATAAAGAACCCATTACTCTGCAACCGTCCGAACGTGCGTTGGTGCCAACTGGGATCTCCATGGCGCTGCCGCCGGGTTATGAGGCGCAAATCCGCCCGCGTTCCGGGTTGGCTTTGAAGCACGGTGTGACGGTGCTGAACGCGCCCGGTACGATCGACAGTGATTATAGGGGCGAAGTGCAGGTTTTGCTGGTCAATCTATCCAATGAACCTTTTGTGATCGAACGTGGCATGCGCATCGCGCAAATGGTGGTGGCGCGTTTCGTCCAAATCCAGCTGAATGAAGTCGATGCGCTGCCCGGTTCCGACCGCGGTGCGGGCGGTTTTGGCTCGACTGGCGGGATAGGGGGCCGGGCGGCTAATGGCACAGGCGGCTAATAAATTATTTGCTTTCGTCCCATAAGTTAGGTTAAGATCAAAAAATGTACCAAGATATAGGACCTAAAACGAAAATAGATTACGCCCAAATAACCGGGGCTTGCGGTAATATGATGGAACCAGGTGGAGAGTTTTCAAGCCTCGAGCACATGTGTTCACCTCCCACGAAACGCCTTGCTTTAATTATGGGGCTTCAAGGGTCAATTTTATTTGACAAAGGATCCAAGGGGCGGCTAGAAGGTTCCTCAGAAGGATACAACAATGTTTCAAAAACGAACCTATCAGCCCAGTCGCCTGGTGCGTAAACGTCGCCACGGGTTCCGTGCGCGTATGGCAACAAAAAGCGGCGCTCAAGTGATCGCTCGCCGCCGTGCGGCCGGGCGTAAGCGCCTCTCGGCTTAATTTGCACATTGAAACGCTGCGGAAACGCGCGGAGTTTGTGGCTATCGCCAAAAGCGGTGCGCGCGGGATTGCACACAGCGTCACGATTCAGACGCGTAAGGGCGGGCCCGAACAAACCGCCATCCGCTTGGGTTTCACCGCCACCAAAAAATTCGGCAATGCGGTGGCGCGAAATCGCGCCAAACGCCGTCTGCGCCATGCCATCCGCGCTGTGTTAGCGGAAAAATCGATCGCGCCGCATGATCTGGTGTTAATCGCGCGTGAAGCTTTGCCCGCTCGTGATTACCAAACGTTATTGCAGGATTTGCGGTATTGTTTGAGAAAAGCTGGTGCCTATCATGATTAGGAAAGTACTTTTATTATTCTTGCGTGCTTATCAGTTTTTTATCTCCCCCCTCAAACCGCGTACCTGCCGCTATGCACCCACCTGTTCTGCCTATGCGCGCGCGGTGCTGCAAAGCCATCCACCCGGCGCTGCGATAAAACTGATTTTCCGGCGCCTCATCTCTTGCCATCCATGGGGCGGCTATGGTTATGATCCGCCCCCACAGCCCACATTGAAAAAGTTTCCGCAATCATGAATTCCAGACCGAGTGAACAAAAAAACCTGATCCTGGCGGTTGGCATCTCACTGGCCATTTTGTTGGGTTATAATTTATTTATCGAACGCCCGCGCATGGAAAAAATGCGCGATGAAGCGGTGCGACAGGAAGTTGTACAAAAACCAGCCCCAATAGTTCAGGCGCCCGTTACGTCGGACATACCCAAATCCCGCAATGAAGTAATTACTGCCGGTGGCCGTGTGACAATTGTTACGCCCAGCCTGCGTGGCACGATTAATTTAAAAGGCGCGCGGTTTGATGATTTGCAGTTGGTAAAATATTTCACAACCTTGGCGCACCATGAAAATGTCACGCTGCTCAGTCCGCTTGGCACTGAAGCCCCCTATTATATTGAACAGGGCTGGCTGGCCGATAGTACGCGCACGCCGAATGCCGATAGCATTTGGAAGGCCGACGGTAAGGAACTGACGCCAACATCACCTGTCACACTGCATTGGGATAATGGGGAAGGTCTGATTTTTACCAAAACTATTTCGGTGGATGAAAATTATTTATTCAACGTGCAACAGCGCGTGGAGAATAAGACCGGCCATGCGGTGACGTTATATGCCTATGCGCGAATTATGCGCATCCATCCCAACGATAAAATCGCACCGCGCAAGGCCGACCGAGCAACGCCTATGGTGATGACGGGTCTCATGAGCGTGATTGATAACAATTACCATGACGTACGCTTTGATGATTTAACCAAACAGCAAGACCGCAATGAAGAATCGCAAACTTATCAGGGTACGGGCGGCTGGTTGGGCGTGACAGATAAATACTGGTTCACCGCCATCGTACCGGACCAGCAAAAACAGATGGATGCACGTTTTGTGCGCACAGGTTTCGCACCGCTGGTCGGCAACTGGCCGTTCCGCCATGTGGAGCATGATGAGCGCGATTTCCAGGTCGATTACCGTGCGGTACCGGTCACAGTGGCGGCAGGTGCGAGCGCCGAGGATCATTCGCATTTTTTTGCGGGCGCAAAGGAAATGCATTGGCTCGATGCCTATGAAAAAAATCCCGGCATCCCAAAATTTGATCTGGCCGTGGATTTCGGCTGGTTTTATTTCATCACCAAACCGTTTTTCTATCTGCTGTCCTGGCTGGGGCACCTGACGGGCAATTTTGGCGTCGCGATTATTCTGTTTACGCTGATGGTGCGCGGCGCAATGTTTCCAGTGGCGGCGCAGTCTTACCGCTCGATGCAGAAGATGAAGGTCGCTGGCCCGAAGATGAAAGAGCTGCAGGAGAAATACAAAAGCGATCCGACGAAACTGCAGGGTGAAATGATGGCCTTTTACCGGAAGGAAAAAGTGAACCCTGTCGCCGGTTGTCTGCCGATGATCATTCAAATTCCGGTATTTTTATCGCTCTATAAGGTTTTATATGTCACGCTGGAAATGCGGCAGGCGCCATTTTTTGGCTTCCTCACTGACCTATCGGTCGTTGACCCAACTAATATTTTTAATCTCTTTGGCCTGCTGAACTTTACGCCGCCGAGTGCATTGCATCTGGGAATTTTGCCGATTTTGATGGGCATCACCAGCTGGCTGCAAATGCGCATGACGCCCATGCCATCCGCTGATCCCACGCAAAAACAAATGATGACGATGATGCCGTGGATGATGATGATCATGCTGGCGGGCTTGCCCGCGGGCCTGTTGCTTTACTGGATTTCATCGAACGCCTTGGGGATTTTACAGCAATGGATCATTCGCCGCGAACCCCAGAAGACCTAGCCAAGTTTTTCCATTCCGGCGCCGCGCAATTCGTTTTGGGCGTGGCGCAATTGGAACAACTGCCTGCGGCGGACCGTCCCGAATGCGCCTTCATCGGACGTTCGAATGTTGGAAAATCTTCGCTATTCAATGCGCTGTTTGGAAACTCCAGTCTGGCGCGCGTTTCCAACACACCTGGCCGGACACAGCAATTGAATTTTTTCAACTTTCGGGATGGCGCCGCCTATATCGTTGATGTGCCTGGTTATGGGTATGCCCAGGCGCCCACGGCCGAAGTGAAAAAATGGCAAAATGTTTTGAAAGATTATTTGCGGGGGCGCGTGAATTTGCGCCGCGCGTTTTTATTGATTGATGCGCGTCATGGCATCAAGGAAAATGATGTAGAAATGATGAAAATGCTAGATACGGCCGCGGTGGCGTATCAAATCATTTTAACGAAGATTGATAAGATTTCTGCGGCCGCGGTGACAAAAGTATTGGCGGAAGTGCAAAGCAAAATCAAAAAACACGCGGCCTGCGCGCCGGAAATTCTGGTGACCAGTTCGGAAAAATCCATCGGCCTGGAGGATTTGCGTGCCGCTGTATTGCGGCTTATAGAAACGTAATGGATATCCGAAATCTGATTGCCAATTCGGCGGATAAAAATTTGCATCGCGGCAAAATTATCGTCGTGAAATATGGCGGCAATGCCCTGGCGGATGGTGGAAACGGTGCGGCGAGCTTTGCAGCAGATATCACCACGCTCATTCAGGCTGGCATTAAACCCGTGATTGTTCATGGCGGCGGGCCACAGATTGATGCGGCGTTGAAGGCCGAAAAGATTGAAAGCGAATTTGTGCGCGGCTTGCGCGTCACCACTGCGGCAGCGATGGCGGTGATTGAAAGGGTTTTGTGCTGCGATGTGAATTGCGAAATCGTAGAGGCATTAATTCATGCAGGTGTGAAAGCGAAAGGGATTTCGGGTAAGGACGATAAACTTATCGAAGTAGAAAAACTTCAATCGCCAGATGTAGACTACGGTTTTGTGGGTGAAATTAAAATGATTAATACGGATGTTTTGCGTCAGCTATTGGATATAGGTGTCACGCCTGTGATCGCGCCGGTCGGCGCGGGGCCCGATGCTGATAGTTTTAATATCAATGCCGATACGGCGGCGGGCGCGATTGCGGGCGCATTGTCGGCGCACCGATTTTTCCTTTTAACAAATGTTGCGGGCGTATTGGATGACAATAAAAAGCTGATTTCGGAATTATCGGCGGATCAGGCGCGCGCGATGATTGCAGATGGCACCATCGCTGGCGGTATGATCCCAAAGGTTGAAACCTGTCTGCACGCACTCAGCGAGGGCGCGGGCGCCGCCGTTATTTTGGATGGCCGAACGGCGCACAGTGTGCTTCAAGAATTATTTACCAGTACAGGTTGCGGTACCTTATTAAGGCAATAAAAAATTGCTTGACGGTCATTTTCTTTGGTCGTTCAATCGGAACCAGTTTTATTCTTAAACTCACGTAACCTTGGGAGAAATATCATGGCGCAAAAACAGGAAGAATATGTATTGGCTGTTGATTATGGTGGAACCAACGGCCGCTTCGTTTTAAAAAGCCTTTTAACGAGTGAGGAATTAGCGGTTAGCCGTGCGGTTGCCGATTACGCATCTGTCGCCGATATTCTCAATGAATGGTTAATGCCCCAACAAATCCGGGGGTTGCGCCAGATCGTCATGGCAACGCCTCAGCTTGCGCCTGACGGGACAATCCCAAACAGCACTAACCAACACCGCGCGAGGTTAAATCCCGGAGACTTGGGAGACGGATTAGCTCTTCCTCCAATCAGATATATTAATGATTTCGGTGCAATTGCAGAATGTGGCTCAAATATCAATGCACTCGGACTGGTTGGCCTGAATGGCCAGCCTTGCGCCGTGGATACCCAAAGTGCCACCCAGTTTTTCATTGTTGGCCCAGGTACGGGAGTCGGCAGCGCTGAATTCTATGTGAAATCTAGTACCGGAGAGTTTGCTATTCGTACATGCGAAGGCCAGCATACGCACATGCCCTATGATCAAGGCGACCGGGAAGTTATGCTTCAAATGGAAAATGATCTTAGGTATAAATTCCTAACATATGAACAAGTATGTTGCGGCAAGGGGCTTGTTCGACTGTATAACGCGGTTGCAGCGGTACATTCTGACGGCAAGGATCCTGATCCAGGATTAAATGAAGAAGGTATTATAAAATGTTTGTATGCAGGAGATACTATCGCAGATCGCGCTGTAGGGCTTTGGGCGAAATATCTTGGGAAGCTTACTGCCGGCGTGATGTTATACCATCACCGTTCCGATGATGAGGTTGATGCGCGTGCTATCCTGATTACTGGTGGGGTTGTTCCCAAGATCATTGATGCGGCACCAGCTCATGATAGACCTGCAAAAATGTCTTCCAATTTTTTCCAGAATAGCTTTGTTAAGCCATTTAGGAAAGGTCTAGGTAGTTTGGCGCAAACCAATAATCCCGGTTTGGATGCCGCATTTACGGTACGTCTGGGTGCGATTAACATCGTTCTGCCAACACATGAAAACCCTGGATTACAGGGTGCGCTTACCTTAGCATCCAGGTTGGCGGCTCAAGGAGGAAATGCTGTTGGTCATGCTCCTGCTAAACCAGAAGGTGGCACACCACAACCCGGAGCACCAGCACCTGGGGCAGGTTAGGCTGCATTCAACACGCGCGGTAGTTTGAAGGTGACATCTTCATCCGTGAGGCGAATTTCTTCGACGGTGACGGTGTAGCGTTCGGATAAAGCGGTGATGACTTCCTGCACCAGTTCTTCGGGTGCCGATGCGCCTGCCGTCAGTCCCAGCGTTAGCACGCCGTTCATAAATTCCCAATCCAAATCCGCCGCATTTTGCACAAGGCTGGCGCGCGGCGAACCATAGGCCACTGCAACTTCAACGAGGCGGTTGGAATTGGATGAATTCGGTGCGCCCAATACGATCATCGCGTCCGATCGCGCGGCGATCATTTTCACTGCGCCTTGGCGGTTGGTGGTAGCGTAACAAATATCTTCTTTATATGGCCCTTCAATATCCGGAAAGCGCCGCTGCAAGACTGCCACTACCGCTGCCGTATCATCCACCGACAAGGTTGTTTGCGTGGCGAAGGCCAGCCTATCGGTTTGAATATTTAGCGCTTCGGCATCCTGAACTGTTTCAATCAGCGTCACTGCACCAGATGGCAATTGCCCCATCGTTCCGATGACTTCGGGATGCCCGGCGTGGCCGACCAAAATCACATGACGGCCATTAGCATGATGACGCTCAGCCTCACGGTGAACCTTGGACACCAGCGGACAGGTCGCATCCAGCACAAATAAATTCAAATTTGCAGCATCAGCGGGTACGGATTTTGCCACGCCATGCGCGGAAAAAATTACCGGCTGCTGCGTGCTTGCCGGAATTTCATTCAGTTGCTTGACAAATATTGCGCCCTTGGCCGCCAAACTATCCACCACGCGGCGATTGTGAACAATTTCGTGTCGCACATAAACCGGTGCGCCAAATTTTTCCAAGGCGCGCTCCACCATCTGCACGGCCCGGTCCACGCCCGCGCAAAAGCCGCGCGGGGCCGCCAATAGGATTTTTAAGTCTGGTAAATTTGCCATGCCTGCGCTAGCCATAGCAGGATGAAGCGTTCATTTGCAATTCTTATCGTGGCGGCGATGGCCTTGTCCGCTTGTTCGTGGCTGCGCGGCAAGCACGAGGATAAATTCGTGAAGTGCCCGCAAGCGGAAATGTTGGCACAGGGGCAGGGATGGATCGCACCGCCCAGTGATGACTGGAAGGCGCGTGCGCAGATTTTAGTATATAATACGTCGTGTAAAGTTACTCAGGATAAGGTGCTGTTTACCATAACGCCGAAAATTCGTGCGGAACGCAGCGAGGACGTGAAAGATGACATGAAGCAAGATCTGCCACTGTATTTAGTCGTGACTCGCGGTGATGAAATTTTGCAAAAGAAAGCTTTCACCGAAACGATTAAATTTAAATCGGGTGATAGAACCGCTGAAGATGTTTTTGATTTGTCGGTTGAATTGGCATTGGGCGATGCAGGTACGGTGGCCGACCGCACCGTGGTATTGGCTTTTCAGTTAAGTGAAGATCAGTTGAAATATTTCCGTGATTTACGGGATGCGCAAGCTAAGTCGGCGATACAACCTGCCGCCGCGACGGTTAAATCCGCGCCTGCGGCGTCTGACCCCGCCACCAAGTGAACTGCCGCTTCGCATAATTGCGTGTGACTTGTTGGGTTGCGGTGATGGCCGCGTCCAATGATATTTCATCACGCAGGTAAGATTTGAATTCGCGGTAGCCATGAGTTTTCCAGGCGGTGGAAGTCTCCGGAATGTCTACTGCGCGCACTTCATTCAATACGCCTGCGGCAATCATCTGATACGTACGCATATTGATATTTCCATACAACTGTTCACGTGTGGGCAATAAAATATCCCATTCAAAATTATACTCGGGTGGGCGCGAATGTTCGTCCGTTTGCCAGTCTGACAGTTTTTTTTTTGTCCCGATGAAAACTTCCAGCCCGCGCAAAATGCGCTGCGTATCGGTGGGTTTCAACCGAGCCGCCAATTCCGCATCCATACGCGATAATTCCAAGTACAGTTTTGCCAAACCCTCTGCCGCTAAACGCTGTTGCAAACCCGCGCGCACCGCCGGATTAATCTCAGGAATTTTCGCCATTCCAGATGTCAAAGCTTTTAAATACAAACCCGAACCGCCGCATAAAATCGGTAATAATCCCGCAACATGCGCGGCCTGAATTTCCATCTTTGCCAATTCAGCCCAACGCGCGGCATTTAAATTTTCTTCAGCCTGTAAAAATCCATAGAGCCGATGTGGAATTGCCGCGCGCTCCGCCGCGCTTGGCTGAGCTGATAAAATCGGCAGAGGCGCATAGCATTGCATCGCATCAGCGTTGATCACAACGCCATCAAGTCGATGCGCCAATTCCAATGCGCACGCGGATTTGCCGCTGGCCGTTGGGCCGGTAATGATAATAACGCTTTTCATGCTGGCAATTTGCGCTATTTTCAGCACAATAGGCAAAAGGATTCTGACATGGCCATACCGATTTCCGAACTTCAACCCATCATCGCCCAAGCCTGGGAACATCGCACGGAATGTAATGCCTTTACGGCGGGCGATGCGCGCAGTGCGGTGAACGTGACGCTGGATAAATTGGACAAAGGCGAACTTCGCGTGGCGGAAAAATTGGGCGGTGCGTGGCAAGTCAACCAGTGGGTCAAACAGGCGATTTTGCTGTCTTTCCGCATGCAGGAATCCCGGCCAATATCGGGCGGTCCTGGCGATGCGCATTGGTACGATAAAATTCCCAGCAAATTCCGCGATTGGGACGATACACAGTTTGATCGCGCAGGTTTTCGTGCCGTGCCGGGTTCCGTCGTGCGTCATTCGGCCTTTATCGGGCGGCAAGTGGTTTTAATGCCGTCGTTTGTGAATGTGGGCGCCTATGTCGATGAAGGTACGATGGTGGATACCTGGGCCACGATTGGTTCTTGCGCGCAGATCGGCAAGCATTGCCATATCTCGGGCGGTGTCGGCATCGGCGGCGTGTTGGAACCCATTCAAGCCGCCCCCGTGATTATAGAAGATAATGTTTTCATCGGCGCGCGCAGCGAAGTTGCGGAAGGTGTGATTGTAGAGGAGGGCGCGGTGCTATCCATGGGCGTTTATTTGGGCGCCAGCACCAAAATCATTGACCGTTCTAGCGGCGAAGTTTTTGTGGGTCGCGTGCCGGCTTATAGTGTTGTTGTGCCGGGAACACTGCCGGGTAAAGCATTGCCAGACGGCACGCCGGGGCCTAATTTATATTGTGCGGTCATCGTGAAACGTGTTGATGCCCAAACGCGCGCCAAAACCGCGATTAATGAATTGTTAAGGGATTAAAATGGAACAGAAAAAGCATTTAAGTTTTGATGAACTGGTGGCATTGCTGCCTTCATTGGGTTGGCAGACAAGTAACAGCGGTGCGGTGAAAGACCGTTCGCTTGAAGAACTCGTTAAAGCTGCACATGAACGGCATCAAAAAGGTGAAGTGCCCGATGCCATTGTCCGCGCGGAAAACGAAATCTTATTAGATCTGCCGGAGCTGCAAAAACTTTGGATTCACCTGGGGCTGCCGTTTTAAGCTGCCACCGCGAGTAGTGAGGCCGTAAACTTCTCCTTTAAATTTAACCGCGTGGTGAAGTATTTTGCCGCGCGGTTTACGGCGGCAATATCACCAGTCGTAGTGAAAACATGCTGGCCGGAATAATCCATGGAATATTCCGGATGCCGAGCGAGGTAACTTTCCAGTTTTTCTGCCAGGGTATGCGGCTGATTTAAAATCGGCACGCCGGGCATTGCCTCCATAAACAGGTTTTTAATCAGGGCGTAATGCGTGCAGCCCAAAATCACGTAATCCGGCGCCGGGCAGTTCTGCTGCGCCACGGTGGTGTATTGATGAACCAACGCGCGTAATTCATCCGCGCCCGCGCTGCGTTCAATGGCAGGGACCAATTCCGGGCAAGCGGTTTGCATGACGCGTAGGCCCGGCGCGCGTTTGTAAATTTCGGTAATGAAAACCTGACTGCGCACGGTGTGATCGGTTGCGAAGATTTGTACCGTTGGTGCAGTCGGAAGTACCACGCGGTCCGGCAACGTATCATTCAGTGCTTCGACTACGGGCACGACGACACCCAGCACATTTCGTCCCGGCCAATTCTGTTGCAGCCAGTTTTGCTGAATGTCGCGCAGCGCCGCGACCGATGCGGTATTGCAGGCGAAGATCACTAGATTACAGCCTGCACGAAAGAGCATATTTAATTCATTTTTCGTGAGTTCGAAAATATCCTTTTGCATCCGCGCGCCATAGGGCGCATGGGCATGATCCGCACGGTACAAAAATGACAGCCGCGGCAAGCGTGCCGAAATCGCACCCGCCACCGTCAGGCCGCCCAGGCCGGAATCCCATAACCCTAACATATGGATAATATAGCGTATTTAAGGGCGCGGCGCCACGCGGTCTTTCAGTAATTTATATTGATAGCTTTCCACCAACGCCTGATAGGAGGCATTGATGATGTCTTCCGAAATACCGAGCGTGATCCAAACTGCACCAGTTTCATCCCGGCTTTCGATCATCACGCGCGTGACGGCGTCGATGCCCTCATGCGGCGTCAAAATTCGTACGCGGTAATCCGTCAGTTTGACATTTTTTAGCATGGGATAAATCGGATCTAAAACCTGATGCATCGCGGTCGCCAAAGCGCTGACCGGACCGCGCAGAGATTCCGCTGCCGCCAAATGCACCGTACCGCCTGCCTGCATTCGCACGACTGCTTCGGATAGGGTTTCATGTTTTTCCGCCGCTTGGCGGCGGTCTTCGAGTACGCGAAAACTATTGAGCGTAAAAAATTCCGGCATTTGATTGAAATGTTTGCGTGCCAGAAGTTCCAAACTGGCCAGGGCTTCGCCGTAAGCATAGCCATCCAATTCGCGCCGTTTAATTTCACGGAAGAATTTTTCCAATGCCGCGTCATCTAATTTTGTTTTCATTCCGAATGAATTGATCTGCTGCAACAAGGCGGATTTATTGGATTTATAAGCCACGGTGGCATCCTGGCGGATACTGGTTGCCAGTTTATCCATCGGATAGTTTGCACCGCATAAAACGATAACAACATTCTTGCCGCGGACTTTCGGTACCAGGCCTTTTTCTAGCGCCGCGATACAACATGACGCTGCGGGCTCGCACAGCAATTTTTCCTGTTGCAGCAAATCCGTTTGGGCGTGCAGCGCTTCGGCATCATCAACCACGACCACAGCTTCCACCAGCGCACGCACGTAATCAAATGCGGTGGCGGCAGGCCGGCGCACGCAAATGCTTTCCGCCACAGATGTCGCTTCAGAAAGTGTTTGCACTTTCCCTGCCGCCAGGCTGCGCGCCATAGAATCCGCGCCGCTGGTTTCAACGCCGAACAGTCGTGTGTTTGGTCGTATCGATTTCGCATAACGCGCGAGACCGGAAATTAAACCGCCACCGCCGACGGAGCATAAAATCACTTCGGTTTGGGGCAGGGCGGTGAAAATTTCATGCGCGATGGTCGCCTGGCCTTGCATCACTGCTTCGTCGTCAAAGGGATGAAAATAGGTTGCCTTGGATTTTTGTGCTTCCTTTAACGCGGCCTCGTTGCTGGCATCCCAATCGGCGCCGGTGACCACTGGTTCGCCGCCAAGTTCGACAATTTTTCGGATTTTGAAATCCGGTGTGGTTTGCGGCAGAAATATTTTTGCATGCGTGCCAAGGATGCGCGCCGCAAAACAAACACCCAGACCGTGATTGCCCGCGCTGGCCGCGATAAAACCGCGCGATAAATCTTTCTTTGGCAATGATAACGCCTTGGCCAATGCGCCGCGTAGTTTGAATGATCCGGTATGCTGCAATGTTTCCAGCTTCAGAAACACATTCGCACCGAATTTTTGCGAATAATATTCCGAACGAATTAACGGCGTTGCACGCGCATATTGTGCCAGTACGGAATACAGTTTCTCTACCGCCGCCTGAAATTCCGTCAAACTTTTTTTATCCGTCATCTATCCTAACGCCGCGCGGATTTTTTTGCTGGCGCTTTGGTTTTGTTCTTTACCAATGATATAGGCGCTGATTTCTGATGTGTGATTTGCGGTGTGCGGCGCTGGTCATTATCCAATAGTTTATTCGCCGCAATCCACGGCATGGCGGCGCGCAATTCTTCGCCCACCGTTTCAATTGGATGCTCGCCTTCCAGGCGGCGAGTGGCTTTAAAATGCGCCTGACCTGCTTTGTTTTCTAATACCCAGTCGCGCACGAATTCGCCGGTTTGAATCTCGCGCAGAATTTTTTTCATTTCTGCCTTGGTTGCATCCGTCACCACGCGCGGTCCGCGTGTGTAATCGCCGTATTCCGCCGTGTTGGAAATCGAATGGCGCATGCCCTTCAGGCCGGATTGATAAATCAAATCAACAATTAATTTGGTTTCATGCAGGCATTCAAAATAGGCCATTTCCGGCGAGTACCCGGCTTCCGTCAAGGTTTCAAAGCCAGCCTTAATTAGTGCAGAAATGCCGCCGCATAAAACGGCCTGTTCACCAAACAAATCCGTTTCGCATTCTTCACGGAAGGTAGTTTCCAGAATGCCAGAACGGCCGCCGCCGATGGCCGCGGCATAGGACAATGCAATATCGCGCGCCTTGCTGCTGGCATCTTGTGCGACGGCGATCAGGCACGGCACGCCGCCGCCTTTTTGATATTCCGCGCGTACGGTATGGCCGGGGCCCTTGGGCGCGATCATCACGACATCCACATTCGCGGGTGCCTTGATCAATTCAAAATGAATATTCAAACCATGCGCAAAGGCCAAAACCATGCCACGGCGCAGGTTGGGTGCAATATCGGCCGCATAAATTTCCGCCTGGTGTTCATCGGGCGTTAAAATCATCACCATATCGGCAGTGCGAACGGCAGATGGTACGTCCATGACTTCCAATCCCATGGATTTCGCCTTATTCGCGCTCGCCGACCCGGAGCGCAGCGCGACGATCACGCGCTTCACACCGCTGTCCTTCAAATTATTCGCATGAGCCGCGCCCTGGCTGCCGTAACCTACAATTGCAATCGTCATTTTCTTAATCAGATCGGATTTAACGTTTTTATCGTAAAGCAATTTCATGGTGTGCTCCGGCACAAGGTGGGTTGACGTGGCGTTCATGATGCATTTTTCTACTGCCATGACAACCGATAAACTCATTATTTTTGACACAACATTGCGCGACGGTGAACAATCCGCCGGCGCATCGATGCATATGAATGAAAAACTGCGCATTGCGGAGATGCTAGAAGAACTCGGCGTGGATGTTATTGAAGCCGGCTTTCCGGCTTCGTCCGAAGGCGATTTTGCCGCAGTCACGTTGATTGCGCGGCGTTGCCAACGTGCTGTGATCGCAGGACTCGCCCGCGCGAAAAAACACGATATCGAACGCTGTGGAGACGCAGTGCGCCATTCCGCGCGTCCGCGCATCCACACTTTTTTATCGACTTCGCCACTGCACCGGAAATATAAATTGCAGATGGATGAAGGGCAGGTGCTGGAAGCTATCCGCGACTCTGTCACAACAGCCCGCAATCTTTGCGACGATGTAGAATGGAGCGCTGAAGACGCCACCCGTACCGAAGAAGATTTTTTACTGCAATGTATTGATATTGCGATCAAGGCAGGCGCAACGACGATTAACGTTCCTGATACCGTTGGTTACGCCCTGCCGGATGAATATGCCGCGCTATTCCGTACCATTAAAAATAAAGTGCCGGATATCGACCGCGTGATTTTATCCACCCATTGTCAGAATGATTTGGGTCTGGCGACGGCGAATTCACTCGCAGGCGTGAGGGCGGGTGCGCGCCAGATTGAATGCACCATTAACGGCATTGGTGAACGCGCGGGCAATGCGGCGCTAGAAGAAATTGTGATGGCCATCAAAACACGGTCGGATTTATTGCCGCTGCAGATTGATATTAAAACGGAGCTTCTGACGCGCATTTCGAAAATGGTCGCGACGACATCGGGGATGGTGGTGCAGCCGAACAAGGCGATTGTCGGCGCGAATGCTTTCGCGCATGAAAGCGGCATTCATCAGGATGGTTACCTGAAACACGCGGGCACGTATGAAATTATGACACCGGAAAGCGTCGGTCTCCTGCGCGCGCAATTGCCGCTCGGGAAATTGTCCGGTCGCAATGCGTTTAAAAGCAAGCTGGATTCCCTTGGTTACAAACTGGGCGATAACGCGCTGAACGATGCCTTCATCCGCTTTAAGGCGTTGGCCGACCGCAAGCGCGAAATTTTCGATGACGATCTGGTCGCCCTGGTCGATGATACGATTGATAATGCTTTGGACCAGATCAAATTTGTCGCGCTGCGCGTCACCACAGGCAGCCATATCGCCCAGCAGGCTGAATTAACCCTGAATGTGCGCGGCCAGGATAAAACCATTATCGCGCATGGTAACGGCCCGGTGGATGCTATTTTCAATGGCATTCAGGCGCTGGTGCCGCACGCGATGGCGAGTTTGCAATTGTATCAAGTGCATGCGGTGACGGTGGGAACCGACGCCCAGGGTGTGGTGACGGTACGTTTGTTGCAGGACGGCATTAATTTCAATGGCCACGGCGCGGATATTGACGTGCTGGTGGCTTCGGCTAAGGCCTATTTACATGCGCTGAACCGCCTACTTGCCTGGCGCGACCGCACGCAAACCTTATAAATCCCATTGAAATAAGCCTTGCGCACTACGCTTGTTTTGCTTAGGGTGCGGCACTCCAGATCCAACAAATAAAGGTTAAAATGTTCGCCAAATTACTCGGCATGATGTCCAATGATATCGCAATTGACCTCGGCACGGCCAATACGCTGGTTTACGTGCGCGGGCAGGGCATTATTTTGAACGAACCCTCCGTGGTCGCGATTGCCCAGGTGAATGGACGCAATAAAGTATTGGCGGTTGGGAATGAGGCTAAACTGATGCTCGGCCGAACGCCCGGCAATATTCAGGCCATCCGGCCGCTGCGCGATGGAGTGATCGCCGATTTTGACGTGGCGGAAGAAATGATCAAATATTTTATCCGCAAGGTGCATAACCGCCGCGGTTTCGCCTCTCCGCAAATTATCGTTTGTGTGCCATCGGGTTCGACAGCGGTAGAACGCCGCGCGATTCAGGAATCCGCGCAATCCGCTGGCGCGCGCGCCGTTTATTTGATCGAAGAACCGATGGCGGCTGCCATCGGCGCAGGCCTGCCAGTGACAGAGCCCACGGGTTCCATGGTTGTCGACATCGGCGGCGGCACGACGGAAGTTGCGGTCATTTCTCTAGGTGGCATCGTTTACGCGAAATCTGTGCGCGTTGGCGGCGATAAAATGGATGAGGCCATCATCAATTACATTCGCCGCAACCATAATTTATTGGTGGGCGAAAGTTCGGCAGAGCGCATTAAGAAAATGATCGGTTCCGCCTGTCCGCCCGATAACGGCGACGGCCGGTTGATGGAGATTAAGGGCCGCGATTTATCGGACGGCGTGCCGAAAGAAATTGTGATTTCTGAACGCCAGGTAGCGGAGGCATTGTACGAACCCGTCGCGCAAATTGTTGAAGCGGTGAAACTGGCGCTGGAACATACCGCGCCGGAATTGGCGGCGGATATTGTCGATAAAGGCATTGTCATGACCGGCGGCGGGTCGCTGCTGTCCAATCTGGATTTCGTTTTGCGCCACGCAACCGGCTTGCCGGTTTCGATTGCGGATGATGCGCTGCTCTGTGTTGCCTACGGTACGGGCCGCGCGTTGGAAGAAATGAAAACGCTCAAGAGTGTTTTAAGCACGATGTATTAGGGCGATCAATTTTCGCTTGGCCATTTTGGCTTTGCCTGTTATAACCGCCGCCACATAGAACTCCCAAACCTTATTAAGATCGAGGATCCAATGCCCAATACCGAGCGTACCTTTTCCATCATCAAACCTGACGCGACCCGTCGCAATCTGACCGGCGCCATTAATAAATTGATCGAAGAATCCGGCCTGCGAATCATCGCGCAAAAACGTGTAAAACTGACGCGAGCGCAGGCGGAAGAGTTTTACGCCATTCACCGCGAACGTCCATTTTTCAACGATTTGGTTGGCTTTATGGTCTCTGGCCCGGTCGTCGTTCAAGTTTTGGAAGGACCGAATGCCGTGGGCAAATACCGCGATGTGATGGGCGCCACCAATCCCGCTAACGCCGATGCCGGTACGATCCGCAAGGAATATGCGGAATCGATTGAAGCCAATTCGGTGCATGGCTCTGACAGTCCTGAAAATGCCGCGATTGAAATCCCATTCTTTTTCAAACCGGAAGAGATTGTGGGTTAATCACCCAATTGCAAAACGCAGCGCAATGATAATCGCGATGCAAATGAGGATGCCGTATTTCGCCCAGCGCATAAAACGCTGGTAATCACGTTCGGGATTGTATTCTTCGGCTGGATGACTGTGCGGATCGTGTGACATGGATTCATTTTATGAGATTCATGAGAGATGGCAAGGATAAGAAATTAGCCAGCCTCTCTGCAAGGGAGAGGTTAAAATGCAATAAAAACTTTCTCTTCGATCACATTCACGCGGCCTTCGGCATAGAGGTGCACGGCGCGCGGATAAATGATGTGTTCCTGTTCCAACACGCGTGCGGCCAGGGTTTCTGCCGTATCATCCGCCAGTACGGACACACTGGACTGCAAAATAATAGGGCCTTCATCCAATTCAGGCCGCACAAAATGCACGGTCGCGCCGTGGGTTTTCTCGCCTGCCGCGATGGCGGCTTCATGTGTATGTAAGCCTTTAAATTTCGGCAGCAGCGAGGGGTGAATATTAATCAAACGATCACGCCATTCCTCCGCAAACCATGGGGATAGCAGCCGCATAAAACCCGCCAGGCAGACCAATTGCACGCCTGCTTGATTTAATTTCTCGCTCATCGCGCGGTCGAAGGTTTGGCGGTCGGGAAAATCTTTATGATTAATCACGGCAGTTTGAATTCCCGCCACATGCGCGCGTTCCAGGCCATAAGCATCCGCCTTATTGGAAATCACCAGTACAATTTTGGCAGGAAAATCCGGTGCGGCGCAGGCATCAATTAAAGCCTGCAAATTACTGCCGCGGCCGGAGATTAAAACGCCGACTTTCAGCTTCACCAGGCGATTTCCGTATTCAGAATTTCAACACCTTCACCAAATACGACTTCACCAATTTCGGTGGCGATTTCTCCGGCGGCATTTAAATCGTTCAACAATTCTAATTTGGCTTCCTGATCACAAATTACCACCATGCCGATGCCGCAGTTAAAGGTGCGCGCCATTTCGGTGTTATTAATTCCCGCCGTTCGCGCCAGCCATTTGAACACCGGCAGAAACCCCCATTGCCTCGCGTCCAGCCGCACACCCATGCCGTCCGGTAAAACGCGCGGAATGTTTTCGGATAATCCGCCGCCGGTGATATGCGCCATGCCTTTGATTTTTCCAGCACGAACAGATGGCAGTAATGATTTGATATAAATCTTGGTCGGCGTGAGTAGTGCATCACCCAAATTTTGCGAAGCATCATAAGGTGCAGGCGCATCATATTTTGCGCCCGACATCTCCACGACTTTCCGCACCAATGAAAAACCGTTGGAATGGATACCTGAACTGGCCAGGCCGATCACCGCATCGCCTGCTGAAATATGCGTACCCGTGATCACCCCATCCCGTTCCACTGCGCCGACAGTAAAACCGGCTAGGTCGTAATCTTTCACGGCATACAGCCCAGGCAATTCCGCCGTTTCACCACCCACCAGCGCGCAGCCCGCCTGGCGGCAACCCTCGGCAATGCCTGCCACGACATCGCGCGCGGCGGCGACATCCAATTTACCGCTCGCATAATAATCCAAAAAGAATAACGGTTCCGCGCCCTGGACTATCAGATCATTCACGCACATGGCGACCAAGTCGATGCCGACCGTATCATGCCGCCCGCAATCAATTGCGATTTTTAATTTCGTGCCCACACCGTCCGTTGCGGCGACGAGCAGGGGATCTTTAAACCCCGCCGCCTTGACATCAAAAAAACCACCGAACCCGCCCAGAGATACATTGCCGCCCGCGCGAGACGTCGATTTCGCCAGCGGTTTAATCGCTTCCACCAGCGCGTTACCCGCATCGATATCCACGCCCGCGTCGCGGTAGGTAAGGGTGTTTTTAACAGTCATCTCAGAATAATACTTGCCTGATTTTTATGTTTTTCGAAATAGGGCAAAAGCAATATCTGCGGAAAACATAAAAATCAGGGGGTATGGGGAATGGGGATGACTAAACGTATTTTAAGTTCTGAGCTCGTAGGTTTCACCAATTCTAAAGTTTAGGTCGTTCGTGGACCACGTTCGCGCATACCCTTGACTAGCAAATCCACTACCGCCCTCTCGCCAATAAAGCTCGCCCTTGGGGAATGTTTCCCGTAATGGCTGCATCTCTTGGGAATTATCAAATATTCTTTGGAGTACAGCAAGTCCTGTTATAGTTAACCGTAATTGGTATGGTGTTCTATACGATACCTTGAGTGTTCCACTACGATATCTTGCAACTTGTAACGTGATAAATATTTACTAAGTGTCGTATCAAGATGGGGATTATCCTCAAAAAATCTGGCAGGGGCAGTCCGACAAACACGTTGCGCTTCATCCTCATTTTTCACAAGAACTGCTTCTACACCTTTTGCCTTAAGTTCAGGCACATCGACCCGGACCCAGCCTTTGAATGGTCCATCTGCTAATGGTTGGCCATGAGATAGGCGTCTAACAACGGCCTGCAGGTCTTTCTGGGTGTAAATTTCTACTTTTTCTTCTTCTAACATAACTTGCTCCTATAGGTTGTAATAATTTTATGGCATTTAATACCCTACAGCCGCAAGAATATCTATTTCAGCGCCCAAAAGCAAGTTTTTTTGGCTATTGTTTGCCGGAGGCATCCATTACTATGCTTTGGCAAGAAATGATTTATAATGGAATCGTGATGCGAAAAATCTTTCTTGTCCTTTTATTTTTATGCGCAGCCCTGCCTGCGTGGTCGGCGGAGCCCTATGTGATCAGCGGCGTCAGCGTGGATGTGACGGCGGATAATTCCGCCGCGGCACGCGATCAGGCCATGGTGGAGGCGCAGCGCAAAGCCTTTATGAATTTGGCCACGCAACTAGTACCGGGCAAACCGATCCCTAATGTGTCGGACAAGGCTATTGGCGATATGGTCAGCGATTTTCACATTGAGCAGGAAAAATTCGGTGGCAACCGTTACGTGGGAACTTTTACCTTTCGTTTCCGGCAAAATCCGGTGCGCACGGCCTTTGGCGCGGCGGCGATCCCGAGCCCGCATGAATTGGCTGAGCGTAACACGCAGGCTACCGCGCCGCAAACCACGCAAGCCGATAGCGCAGACGGCAGCGGCAATATTGCCAGTGTTGTGAGCAATGCTGCGGTCCAACCTTTATCTGCCGCTGAAGCCGCACCAGTTGTGACGTCTGCTGCGGTGACGGCAGCCGCGAAAATGGGTACACTCATGGAACCGTCCAGTGCGCCTGACATAGACGTACAAAATATTCTGGTTGAAATTCCGGCGCATAGCGCGCGTGAGTTGGACATGGCACAGGATCATATTACAGGTGCGCCCGGCGTGATGAAAACGGAATTGCGTTCCATCAGTTCAGCCAATGCGGTGATGCTGCTATCTTATCAGGGCGACTTGCCGCAGGTTTTGCAAAACCTCTCCGCACGCGGCGTGAATTTGCAAAGCAAGGCGCCGACCGTGCCGCCGCTTTACACCTTGTTGCCATAAGGCGCGCCGCCATGGCGCAAATGACCTTTCAATTTGATCCCGCGCCGAATTATTCGGGCGAAAATTTTATTATCGCCGACAGCAACCGCACGGCCTATGACGCCGTTTATGCCTGGCCCGATTGGCCCGTGCCGGCGGTAATTTTGATGGGGCCCAAAGGTGTCGGCAAAACGCATTTGCTGAATTTATGGCGCGTGCATAGCAAGGCATCACAATGCCGCGTGTCTGACCTGCGCGATGATTTCAATCCGACGCGTTACGCCTTGCAACCGGTGGCGCTGGATGATGCGGACCAGGTCACGGGACAAATCGGGCGCGAACGTGCGCTGCTGCATCTGTATAACCTGGCGATGCAAAACAAGCAGACGATTTTGTTGACAGCGACGTCGTATCCCCAGCAATGGGGCTTGCTGCTGCCCGACCTGGCATCGCGTTTGCGTTCGGCGATGGTCATTGAAGTTTCTGAACCCAATGAAAATCTGATGCGGCAGTTATATGCGAAATTATTTACGGACCGTCAGCTGCAGGTTCCAGCATCCGTGATTGACTGGCTGCTGGCACATATTGAACGCTCCGCCTTGGCGGCCCAGCAAGCTGCCGCGGCGATCGACCAAACCGCACTGGAATTGCAAAAGCCGATTACCGTCTGGCTGGCCCGAAAGGCATTAGATTTTACTATTGAAGACAGCGAATAATCGCTTAACCTTAAAAAAGCTTGCAAAATTTTTTATTTTTATGTTAATTTACGGGACAACACTTATTAGATTTTGGAGTTAAGAAATGAGTGATATAGCACCTGTCGCGCCCAATCCAATAGAATTAAAAGCCATCATCGAAGAGCTTCAAGAAAATGGCTGGCACCATATAACGACGCCTCAATCTTTAGCGGCGGCCTTGCCAGAATTTAGGGATGCATCGCAAGATTTTTTAGATTTTATCATACAAAAACTCATTCAGCTTAATGCACCAGAAGTATCTAAGACAGTTTTGGAACGCCTGAAAGATTTTGAGACATTAATTCCTACCGTTACAACCTGCCATGTATACTTTGCAACCCTGACAGATGGTAATTCTCAAGTGCGGGAACTTGCATATTCCAATTTAATGCGACCTGACGGACACGCTCAAAATTTTCGAGAGAGCATGAGCAGAGGACTGGATTTACTTATAAAATCCAATCACCCTGAAAATCCCTTCATTCGAAAAATTAGAGCTTTAATAATGGCACACAGCTTCACGGATGAATTTGATGATCACTTTGAAAAATTAATAAAGCATGCTTCAACTCAAGAATTAAAACAAGAATTTGCCACGACAATAATAGGGTGTTCCAGCGCTTTAAGTTTTTTAAGATTAGAAAATGTTTATATGTGGGCTTTAAAAGAATGTGGGTATAAGGATCATGCTTTAGAAACATTTAATCGTTCGTATGAATGCGCCATACGCCAAAAAACGCAACGATCAATACCCAATTCAGGGGGCGCGCAGCCCACCTAACCCATATTCGTTAAATATAATTTCCCGTTTTTTAATCCCATAAAAATTTCTCCGCGCATCAGGGCTTCGGCATGGCGGCCAAAGGCTTCGTAATGCCAGCCCGCCGTCAGCATGGATGGCTGGCCGATGGCGAAGTTATTCAGGTCGGCGGGCGAGGCAATCAGTTTGGGATTAATGCGCTCCTGTTCCGAAACATGGCGCAATAAGACGCGCAGCAATTCCACCACCGCTTCCGGCGCGGGCGTGTAATCGGGGGCGCCCGGTGCCTGCAACGGTTCCGCTTCGCGCATTAGGGTAATCAGGTTTTCCGCCTGCCCGGGCGATACTTTGCCCAGGCCGCGCACATTCATAATCGCCTCGGCGTCGCGTGGCGCGGACAGCGCCAATTCGACCAAAACTTCATCCTTCATCACCCAGGAGCGCGGCAGATCTTTGCGCTGGGCTTCGCGCTCACGCCAGGCGGCCAGCGCGCGCAATCGCCCCAACACCTTGGCATCATCGGTGCGGATTTTCACGCGCTGCCAGGCGGCTTCGGGATACGCGGAATAATTCTCCGTATTCATCAAATCAGTATATTCATCGACCAGCCAGTCCGTGCGTCCGCGCTGTTCCAATTCCGCCGCCATGACATGATAGGCATCCAGCAAATGCGTCACATCGCCCAGCGCATATTCCATTTGCGCTTCTGTGAGCGGCCGCCGCGCCCAATCGGTAAAGCGGCTGCCCTTGGACAATTTGCGTTTCAAAACGGCATTCATCAGGCGGTCATAGGCCATCTGGTCTTGATAGCCGAGCGCGAGCGCCATAATCTGTGTATCCGCGACCGGCGCGGGCACGCGGCCCATCAGGCGATAAAAGATTTCCAAATCCTGCCGCGCGGCGTGGAAAATTTTGGTGATGCGTTCGTCCGCCAACAGCGCTAAAAAGGGCGTTAAATTCAACCCACCTATTGGATCAATGGCCACCGCACCGCCATTCCATGCCACCTGAATCAGGCACAATACCGGCCAAAAGGTCTTTTCCCGGATGAATTCCGTATCCACCGCCAGATAGCTTTGCGCGGCCAAAATATGGCATAAATCATCCAATTCGGCTTGGCCGGTGATTAAATTTTTCATCCCCAGGTCATAACATAACTTCACAAAATCCCAAGCCTTATCTATGGTTCAGGCGGAAAAAGGAATGAAAATGCACGTTTATCGCACCCATACTTGCGGCGAATTGCGCGCTACGCACGCGGGCCAAACCGTTCGCCTGTCGGGCTGGGTTAACCGGCGGCGCGACCATGGTCAGCTCTTGTTTATCGACTTGCGCGACACCTACGGCATCACGCAATGCGTGGCGGAGGAAGGCAGTGCGGTTTTCGCGGCGGTGCAGGAATTGAAAAACGAATATGTGGTGACGGTGACGGGCCAAGTCGTCGCACGCACGCCTGAAACGACGAATGATAAATTATCGACGGGCGCAGTGGAATTGCAAATTCAGTCTATCGAAATCCAATCGCGCGCGGAGGCCCTGCCGCTTCAGGTGAACACCGATGAAGATTACGGCGAGGAAACCCGCCTGAAATACCGATTCCTCGACTTACGGCGCGAGAAGATGCAGCGCAATATTCGCTTGCGTTCCGCCGTCATTGCATTTTTGCGTGCGGCGATGATGAAGCAAGGTTTTACTGAATTCCAAACGCCGATTTTGACGGCGTCGTCGCCGGAAGGCGCGCGGGATTTCCTGGTACCGTCGCGCATGCATCCTGGAAAGTTTTACGCCCTGCCGCAGGCACCGCAGCAGTTTAAACAGTTGCTGATGACCGCGGGTTACGACCGCTATTTTCAAATCGCACCCTGTTTCCGTGATGAAGACAGCCGCGCCGACCGCTCGCCCGGCGAATTTTATCAACTCGATTTTGAAATGTCATTTGTCACACAAGAAGATGTGTTTGATGCCATTGAACCCGTCCTTCGTAGTTTATTTGAAGAATTTTCAGATTTCACAGGAGTTAAGAAAAGTATTAAAGAAGGCCGCTTTCCGCGCATCGCCTATGATGATGCGATGTTGAAATACGGCAGCGATAAACCGGATTTGCGTAATCCGCTAATCATCGTGGATTTGACGGAGGTTTTCCGGCGCGACGACGTAACCTTCAACGCTTTCAAATCTGTGATCGCAAAAGGCGGCGTGGTGCGCGCCATCCGTGTGCCGGGTGTTGCCGCGCAGCCACGCAGTTTCTTTGATAAATTGAATGATTGGGCGAAAGAACAGGGCGCTGTCGGCCTCGGTTACATCGTTTATGAAAATGGTGAGGGCAAAGGACCAATTGCGAAATTTATCTCCCCCGCGGCGCTGACAGAATTAGCAGCTACTGCAGGCCTGCAAAGTGGCGACGCGATTTTCTTTTCGTGTGACAAAGAACTCAAGGCTGCGAAATTTGCAGGCGCGGCGCGGACCAAAATCGCGCAGGAATTAAACCTCGTTCCGAACGACCGTTTTGATTTTTGCTGGATCGTCGATTTCCCGATGTATGAGGAAGACGAAGAAACCGGCAAAATTGACTTCTCGCACAATCCATTTTCCATGCCGCAGGGTGGATTGAAAGCGCTTAATGAACAGAATCCATTGACGATCAAAGCCTTCCAATACGACATCGTTTGTAACGGCATTGAGCTGTCGTCGGGCGCCATCCGAAATCATTTGCCTGAAGTGATGTACAGGGCTTTTGAAATCGCCGGTTATGGGCCGGAGGTTTTGGAATCCCGTTTCGGTGGCATGCTGTCTGCGTTTAAACTTGGCGCTCCGCCGCATGGCGGTTCCGCGCCTGGCATCGACCGCATGGTGATGCTGCTGGCGGACGAACCCAATATTCGCGAAGTGATCCTGTTCCCGCTCAATCAAAAGGCCGAAGACTTGATGATGCAGGCACCCAGCGAAGTGGGCGAAAAACAACTGCGTGAACTGCATATCAAAATCGACCTCCCGAAAACTGTAAAACTTGGGGCCGCGTGATGTTATTTGTTATTCATGCCATAGACGCAGATGACGCGGCAGAAAAACGGGTGGCGCATTATCCGGCACATTTTGCTTTTCTGGATGAAGCAGAAAAACACGGCGCGAAAATCGTTATGTCCGGCCCTTTGACACAGGATGATGAAAAAACACCCGTCGGCAGTTTGCCGGTGATTGAGGCGGCAGACCATGCGGCGGCAGAAAGATTCCATCACGCCGATCCGTTTTACGAAACGAACGTATGGAAACAGACCTCTGTCCATACGTTTGTCCGGCGGCGCTGATGCTCGGCATCGGTTGGGGCGAAATCATTTTAATTCTGGTCGTCGCGGTCCTTGTCATTCCGCCTAAGGATATGCCGCGTTTGATGCGCGAGGCGGGCCGTTGGGCAGGCAAGGCGCGAAAAATTGTTAACAGCGCGCGCCGAGAGTTCGACGATGCCATGCGTGTTGATGATATCAAAACAGATATTCATAAAGACGATTTTAAAAAATGACTGAGCCAACGCCGCAGCAAATCGAAGAACATCAAAAAATGCCCATTCTGACGCATGTGGTGGAATTGAAAAACCGTGTTATGGTTAGTTTGTTTTTCTATTTGCTCGCCGCGACGATCTGTTTTTTTCTTGCTGATCAGATTTTGGATTTTCTACTTGGGCCATTGCGCCGCGCCGGGCTGCGCCATGATTTCCATTTAATTTTCACGTCCTTGCCTGAAGTATTTTTGGCGCATATCACCCTAGCGCTCGCTGCCGGATTTATTGCTGCCTTTCCCATTATCGCGTCACAGGTTTGGATATTTATCGCGCCTGGCCTGTATCGCCATGAACGCCATGCTTTGCTGCCTTATTTTATCGGTGCACCGTTGTTGTTTCTATGCGGCGCATCGCTTTGCTATTGGGCTGCCATGCCACTCGCGTGGAAATTTTTTCTGTCTTATCAGTCCAGCACAGTCGCCGAAATTCCTATCGTCGCACAAACGCGCGTGGCGGATTATGTCAGTCTTTCGCTGCATTTCATCATTATTTTCGGTTTGATTTTTCAAACGCCGCTGGTATTTTTACTGCTCGGCCGTTTGGGCGTTGTTTCACATGAATTTTTGGGAAAAAACCGTCGTTATGCTGTGCTACTGGCGCTCATCATCGCGGCTTTTGTTACACCGACGCCGGATATTTTCGGCCAATTGCTGATTGCCGGGCCACTCTATCTGCTTTATGAAATTTCTATTCTACTTATCCGCTGGCAAGGTAAAAATGCACGACCTGAAATTCATCCGCCAACAACCTGAAGCATTCGATGCCGGCCTCGCGCGGCGCGGTTTATCGCCAGAATCTGTAAAAATTCTCGCGCTCGATTCCGCGTGGCGCGCGGTGGAAACGCAGGCCCAAGAATTACAGGCTGAGCGTAACGCTAAATCTGAACAGGTTGGAAAAATCAAACGTGATGGCGGTAACGCCGACGCGGTGATGGCAGAGGTCACTGTGCTGAAGGAAAAATTAGCTGGATTGGAAACCGAAGCCGCCATGCACCAACAAGCGTTAAATGGAATGCTGGCGGTTCTGCCGAATATGCCGGCAAATGATGTACCGGACGGCGAAGACGAAAAGGACAATAAAGAAATTCATAAATGGGGCGTGCCGCATGATATGGCGCATGCCAAAGACCATGCGGATTTGGGCGAGCGTCTCGGTCTGATGGATTTTGAAACGGCGGCAAAACTGTCCGGCTCACGGTTTGTGGTTTTAAAAGGTGCGCTGGCGCGGCTCGAGCGCGCTCTCGGCCAATTCATGCTGGATAACCATACACACGAATTTGGCTATACGGAATGTTCGGTACCCGTTTTGGTTGGCGCGCATACAGCGCACGGAACTGGAAACTTGCCTAAGTTTGAGGAGGATTTGTTTTCAGTAATTAACGGAGAGATAGGAAAATCACTAAAGTTATTTTTACGTAATGAAATGTCTGAAAATGAATTCAGGAATAAATTTTCGGATGTTAACAGACAATATTTAAATGAAATTCATTGGCTTATTCCAACTGCTGAAATTCCACTTACCAATTTTGTCAACGACATGATCGTGTCTGAAGAACAATTGCCGATGCGCCTTACGGCCCTCACGCCTTGTTTCCGTAGCGAAGCGGGTGCGGCAGGGCGTGATACCAAGGGTATGTTGCGCCAGCATCAGTTTTACAAAGTGGAAATGGTGAGCATCGTTGCACCAGAGGCCAGCGAATCCGAACACGAACGCATGACGAATGCCGCCGAAACTATTTTGCAAAAACTGGACATTCCGTACCGCACCATGCTGCTCTGCACCGGCGATATGGGTTTTGCATCGCGCAAGACCTATGACATTGAAGCCTGGTTGCCGGGCCAGCAGAAATACCGTGAGATTTCCTCTTGTTCCAACTGTGGCGATTTTCAGGCGCGACGCATGCACGCGCGCCTGCGCCGTATGAATGCGAAAGGAACTGAATTTGTGCATACGTTAAATGGCTCTGGTTTGGCAGTTGGGCGCACGCTCATCGCCGTAATGGAAAATTACCAACAGGCGGACGGGAGCATCCTCGTGCCGAAGGTTTTACAGCCTTATATGGGCGGAATTGAAAAGATTAATGTTCCAACTGCCCGCTGACTTATCCAAAGCAAAAATTTTGGTCACCAACGATGATGGTATTTACCATGACGGCATCGGTGTGCTGGAGTCCGTTGCGCGCAAACTGTCCGATAATGTTTGGGTCGTAGCGCCGGAAACGGAACAATCCTGTAAATCACATTCGCTGACGCTCGACCGGCCCCTAAATATTAAACAAATCGATGAGAAGCGGTTTCACGTGAACGGTACGCCGTCCGACACGGTGTTAATCGCGATTAATCATATTTTTAAAGGCGAAAAACCAGATCTGATTTTATCCGGTATTAATTTCGGCCGCAATGCGGGGATTGATGTGAATTATTCGGGTACGGTTGCGGCGGCGGCGGAGGCAACCATGCTCGGCGTGCCCGCGATTGCGCTCTCGCAGGTGTTGGCAGACAGCAGCACTGGTTGGTCGGTGCCGATGGCGCATGCGGAAAGTGTTATTCGCAAACTGATCGCACTCGGCGGTTGGCCAAAAAATACGTTGATGAATGTGAATTTCCCGCATGAAAAAGCCGGTATAGTGAAAGGCGTGCAAATCGTCAGCCACCTCGGCGGTAAAACGCATGATGAAGTCATTGAACGTACAGGGATCTGGGGGCAATCCTATTTTTGGGTCGGCCATTCCGCCTATGAACACCGCGGCGGCGGCACGGACATCGCGGCGCTGGAAGCCGGATATATTTCCGTCACGCCGGTGAAGTTGGATATGACGGATTATGATTTTATGGCGAAGATGCATACTCGCCTCTCCCTGTAGGAAGAGGGAAAATTATTGTGACATGTAATTCGGTAACCAGTTTTCATACACTTCGCGCAGTTCAGACAGTGCGATTTGTTGGCCGCCGAGTTTAATTGCCGTCGCGCCGATGGTTTGGCCGATTTGCTGCGCGGTGACACCGGTGGTTTTCAATTCGGATAAAATTTCATTCGCGTTCACGGCAGGACAGGTCATAATATAACGCGCTTGGTCTTCGCAGAAACAGGTAGCATCCGCGGCAATCGTCAATTCCGCGCCGATGTTTTTACTCAGCGCCATTTCGGCGATGGCGACGAGCAAGCCGCCATCCGCAACATCGTGGCACGCGGTGATTTTGGAATTCAAAATCAATTCACGCACGGCATCGCCGTTTTTGCGCTCAGTCGTCAGATCAACCGGCGGCGGCGCCCCTTCTTCAAGGCCGTAAATTTCGCGCAGATAAATCGTTTGGCCGATGTGTGATGGCAATCCGCCGACCAGAATAATCGCTTCACCTGCTGATTTGAACGCCAGCGTCATGCGGCGTGAAACATCCGCCATCACGCCAACGCCGCCGATGGCAGGCGTTGGTAAAATCCCCGCGTTATTCGTTTCATTATACAAACTGACGTTGCCAGAAATAACTGGAAAATCCAGTGCGATGCAAGCCTCAGCGATACCCATCACACAGCCCGCGAACTGTCCCATAATACGTGGTTTTTCGGGATTACCGAAATTCATATTGTCCGTGATTGCGCGGGGCAGGGCGCCGGTGGCGGTGATGTTGCGCCAGGTTTCGGCGACGGCTTGGCGGCCGCCTTGCACAGGATCGGCGAAGCAATAGCGCGGGGTACAATCGGTTGTGATGGCGAGGGCTTTTTTGGAATTGGGAATTTTGACAATCGCCGCATCACTTCCGCCGTTGTGGTCGATGCCCGGGCCGTTTGCGGTTTGTGAACGCACCAGGCTATCATATTGCTCAAAAATCCAGCGGCGCGAGCATAGGTCGGGCGTGCCCAGGAGTTGTTTCAGCGTTTGCAGTGTAGAATTTCTTAACGGAAAATCCGCCGCATTTAACATAAGCTGTTTTGGTGTTTCTTCCATCGGGCGGTTATATTTCGGCGCATCGTCCACGAGGGGACGGACGGGCATTTCAGCGTAAGTTTCGCCGTTCATTTTGACAACCAAATTTCCGCTGTCGGTAATCGTGCCGATGATGGAAAAATCCAGGTTCCATTTTTTGAAAATTGTTTCCGCTTGTGCTTCCGCGCCGGGTTTCAAAATAACCAGCATGCGTTCCTGGGATTCTGACAGCATCATCTCATACGGCGTCATGCCCTGTTCGCGCGTGGGGACTTTGTCCATATGGATTTCGATGCCCACGCCGCCTTTGTCCGCCATTTCAACGGATGAAGACGTCAGGCCCGCCGCGCCCATGTCCTGAATAGCAGTGATGGTGTCCGTCGCCATTAATTCGAGGCATGCTTCGATCAGCAGCTTTTCCGTAAATGGATCGCCGACTTGAACCTGTGGGCGCATGTCCTGCACATCACCCGCAAAAGAATCCGATGACATCACGGCACCGCCAACCCCGTCACGGCCGGTTTTCGCGCCGACATAAATCACTTGGTCGCCCACGCGCGCGCCGCGGGAATAGAAAATTTTATCGGCATCGGCTAGGCCGACGGTCATGGCGTTGACGAGGATATTACCGTTGTATGATGGATGGAAATTCGTTTCGCCGCCGACAGTGGGCACGCCGACGCAGTTGCCGTAATGACCGATGCCGGCGACGACGCCCGCGATCAGCGCGCGCGTTTTCGGATGGTTTGGATCACCGAAACGTAGCGCATTCATATTCGCGATCGGCCGCGCGCCCATGGTAAAAACATCGCGCAGAATTCCGCCTACGCCCGTCGCCGCGCCTTGGTACGGTTCGATGAAGGATGGATGGTTATGGGACTCCATTTTGAATACGGCAGCCTGGCCGTCGCCAATATCGATTACGCCCGCGTTTTCGCCAGGTCCCTGAATTACCCACGGCGCTTTGGTCGGTAATTTCGCCAACCAGACGCGCGAGGATTTATAAGAACAATGCTCGCTCCACATCGCGGAAAAAATGCCGAGCTCCGTAAATGTCGGCGTACGTCCCATAATTTTCATAATGCGCGCGTATTCTTCGGCGTTGAGTTTGTGCTCGTTGGCCTGTTCGGCATTTACTTCGGGTTCGTTGGGTATAGACATTTTTTTTGCGGCGGCGGTCATGTGATTTTTGTTCCAGTTTCGGTGAGCCAATGTTCTGGCAGTAATTGATCCGAAGTCATGATTTTGGTGTCAGACAAAACAATTTTTGTATCTTTATTTTGCGGGTTAATTTGCAGCATCATTTCCCGGCAACGCCCGCAAGGGGGCAGGATCTTATTTTCATTCACCGCAACAGCTGCCTCGATGACCGTTTCGCAGTCTTTCAGCATTTCCGCAATCGCCGCGTGTTCAGCGCAAAAACCGATACCGCAAGCCAGATCAATGCAGATGCCCGTGTAAATTTTTCTGTTTTTGGCGAGAATTGCAGCGCCCACACCGCCTGCCGTAAAATTCTCGCCCAAGGGAATTTTTTTCTGAACTTTACGGGCGGCTTCAACTAATGCACTTGGATTAAAAGATTGCATTATAGGTATTCCCACTGTGTCATCCCACCTCGCGCAATCGTTGCCAAAAAACTTTGCTTCGCTGCGATGTAGCTTTGCCAAAATTTTTGGATGATTGCGGGCTGGGATGACATAGTGGTTCACGCCACAGCCTCATAAAGACTCTGAAACAGTTTCAATCCGGCGGTTTCGCCGTGCAGGTTGTTGATTGCGTTTTCCGGATGCGGCATCATGCCCATGATCTTGCCGTCGGCGGAAATGATGCCCGCGATGTTGTTCATCGCGCCGTTAGGATTTGTGGCATAACGGAACACAATCCGCCCACTATCTTCCAGCATTTTAATTGTATCAACCTCCGCCGTGTAATTGCCATCGCCGTGCGCGATGGGACAGGGAAATTCTTCGCCTGCGCGGTACGCCCGCGTGAAATCAGTATGATTATTTTCCGTACGCAAGGGCGTGAATTTGCAATTAAATTTCATATGCGCATTGCGCAATAGAGCTCCTGGTAACATACCGGCCTCACATAAACTTTGAAAACCGTTGCAAATACCTAAAACACGAACACCGCGCGCCGCCGCCTCGCGCACTGGCGTCATCACCGCCGAGAGCGTCGCAATCGCACCAGTGCGCAGATAATCGCCGTAACTAAAGCCGCCCGGCAGAACGATTAAATCTGTCCGCGGCAGGGCGCTTTCGGCGTGCCAGATAAACTGCGTTTCAAACCCCGCCGTGCGTAGCGCCAGCGACACGTCATGCTCCCGGTTGGTGCCTGGGAAGACTAAAATCGAGACATGAGGTTTGTGCTTCATTTGTTTTTCAGGGGGCTTTTTTATTTGCGCTGCAGTGATTATGTGTATAATGATTATGGCCGTCCGTGGAAAGCAAAAATTACTGAAATTTGCGCGACGCGGCGGATTTGGGCGCTATTTGGCGCCTGCTCTTTGACCCCGGGGAACCATGTCCTTGTTTTCGCCTAAGCGCAAAAAATTATACGAAGGCAAGGCCAAAATCCTGTATGAAGGGCCCGAGCCCGGCACGATTATTCAGTATTTTAAAGATGATACCGCGGGCCATGGTGATAAGCATGGTACGATCAGCGGTAAAGGCGTTTTGAATAACGCGATTTCGTCGTTTTTAATGTCCAAACTGGGCGAGATCGGCGTACCGACGCATTTCCTTAAAAAACTGAATATGCGCGAGCAATTGGTGGCGCATGTCGATATCATTCCGGTTGAGGTCGTTGTGCGAAATTATGCCGCCGGGTCGCTCGTCAAACGTTACGGTTTGGAAAAGGGCAAAGCCTTGCCGCGCGCGATTGTGGAATATTATTTGAAAAAAGACGAACTGAACAATCCAATGGTATCCGAAGAGCACATCACGGCCTTTGGCGTCGCCAGCCTGCCGGAAATTGATGAAATTTACTCGCTGGCAATGCGGATCAATGATTATTTGTCGGGTATGTTTTTGGGCGTCGGTTTGCGCCTGGCGGATTTCAAATTGGAATTCGGGCGCCAGTTTTTATCCGAACATGAATTGCGAATTATTGTGGCTGATGAAATATCACCCGATCATTGTCGCCTGTGGGATATGAAAAGCAATATGGATTTTGGTCATGATATTTATCACGAAGAATCCGTGGATGTAATCGCGCGTTTCCGCGAAGTTGCGGCGCGTTTGGGCGTCTTTCCGGACCTCACCGGCAATGCCGATAGCAATGGCGATGTCCTTTCGATGGCAGAGGCGGCTGAGCGCGCCAGCCAAAGCGCCAAAACCAAAGAAGCTGGAAGTGCGTGATTGATGAAGCGCGCGGATGCCATTCAGCAAATTCCCTATGCCCTGGCAAAAACCGATTTAAAAGGTTTTCCCCAGCGTCATAGCGGTAAGGTGCGCGATAGTTATTATGGCGCTGGCCCCAAAGAAAATATGCGCGTGATTGTGACGACGGACCGCATCAGCGCCTTTGATTTTCATGTAGGATTAATTCCGTTTAAGGGGCAGGTCCTCAATCAGATGGCGAAATTCTGGTTTGATCAAACGCGTGATATTATTCCAAACCATGTCATTGCTGTGCCAGATCCAAACGTGATGATCGCACGCGAATGCCGGCCGCTGCCGATCGAAATGGTGGTGCGCGGTTATATTACCGGAGTCACTACTACCGCGATGTGGCATCAATATGCGGCTGGCGCGCGCGAATTTTGCGGTCATGCGTTACCGGAAGGGCTGCGCAAAAATGATAAGTTACCAACGCCTTTGATTACGCCTTCGACCAAAGAGTCTGAAAAAAATAAACACGACCGTTCGGTATCGCCGCGGGAATTATTGGCGTTTTCTAGAATTGATCTGGCGCTTTATCAACAGATTGAAAAAACGGTGCTGGCGCTGTTTGCGCGGGGCACAGAAATTGCCGCGCGTGCCGGATTTATTCTGGTGGATACGAAATACGAATTCGGTTTGGATGAAAAAAATGAGTTGGTGTTGATTGATGAGATTCACACGCCGGATTCCTCGCGCTATTGGAAAACTGAAAATTATGCCGCGCACCAGGCAGCCGGCACAGAACAGGATTATTACGACAAGGAATTTGTGCGCCTATGGTTGGCCGCGCGGGGCCTCAATCAATTCGGCATGGAAGAGAAACTGAAAGAATTGCCGGATGATTTATTCGCGGAGACCGCGATACGTTACATCGAACTTTACGAAGCCGTCACTGGACAAAAATTTGAATATAAGATTGGCGATCCTATGCCGCGCATTCAGGCTGCCATTTCAAATTATCTGGATGTAGATTAATCAGCAAAAAGGAACCGAGCATGACAACGACAGCGCGCATTTATATTACGTTACGTAAAGGCATTTTGGACCCCCAAGGTCAGGCAGTGGCAGGCGCATTGCGTGGACTTGGGTTTGATGCGGTTGAAGATGCGCGCCAAGGCAAGGTAATTGATCTGACCTTATCGGGCGATGTAAATGCCGCCGAGGCTAAGGCGCAATTGGAAAAAATGTGCCAGGAATTATTGGCCAACCCTGTGATGGAAGATTTTCGGGTGGAGATTTTGGACGCGGCATGAGTTATGGCACATTGGACGCATAGCGAATTACAAAATCTATCGGATCGCCACAAACATATTGCCAAGGCCATTGGGCAAGCGGGTTTGCCAAGTTTTAAAACAATGAAAGCCGATTTCGGCACGCTGACAAATTTGATTATTCAACAACAGGTTTCCGTTGCGGCGGCGCGGTCGATTAAAAAACGTCTGGATGAATTATTGCCAGGTATTAATGCTGATACGGTGCTCGCAGCGCATGATGAAGACCTGCGCGCCGTTGGGCTATCCGCGCAAAAGGTAAAATACATCCGTGATTTATCCGAGCATGTTTTGGATGGACGTCTGGATATCGCGGGTCTCAGAAAATTAGATGATTCGGAAATCACCGCGAAACTTACACAGATAAAAGGCATTGGCCGCTGGACGGCAGAAAACTACATGATCTTTGCCCTGCAGCGCCGCAACATTTGGCCTGCGCATGATTTAGCGTTGCAAGAAGGCATTCGCAAACTCCGTAAACTAGAAACGCGGCCAACAGCAAAAGAAATGGATATTTTGGGTACGCTTTATGCGCCGCACCGCACTGCGGCAGCGTTATTCGGCTGGCATTATCACGAAGGCACTAAGTTCAATTCGTGAGTGCGGTTAAAATTCCGTGCAACGTTCGCAGTTCCTGATCGGTTAAATTCGCGCGCTTAAACAGCGCGGCCATGTTTTGCAGCATCTGCGGTTTTTGTTCAGGACTGGTAAAAAAACCGGTGGGATCCAATTGTGTTATCAGTCGGCCCAAAAAGAAGTCCACTTCCTGCTGCACGGCAGGTATGGCATTACCCAGCGGTATTTGCACGAACGGTGTGGCATCATCCGCCCGCAAAAATTCCCAGGCGACCAGCAATACCGCCTGTGCTAAATTAAGCGACGCATATTCTGGATTCAGCGGAATTTGGATCGCGGCATTGACGTGCATCATATCTTCGTTTTCCAAGCCTGTGCGCTCCGGCCCAAAAATAAATCCAACCTTTTGTCCGTTCATAATTTTCCCGCGCGCGGATTCCGCCGCCGCAGTGGGCGTAAAAATTTCCCGCACCTGCCCGCGTGGACGTGACGTGGTGGCAAATGAAAAGTGCAGATCCGCTGTGGCTTCTGTCAGCGTGCCGTAAATTTTTACTTCGTCTAACACGCATTCTGCGCCACTAGCAGTGGCATAGGCGCGGTTATGGAGTTTTTCCGGCCATCCGTCACGCGGCGCAACCAAACGTAATTCTGTCAAACAGCAGTTCATTATCGCCCGCGCCGCCGCGCCGATATTTTCGCCCATCTGCGGCCGAACCAGGATAACAACAGGTTTTGTCATTAGGCGCGGCGCCAGGTAGTGTCGCTTGCGCCGTCTTCCAGAATAATGCCCATCGCAGTCAATTCATCGCGGATGGCGTCGGCGGTTTTGAAATCTTTGCTTTTCTTTGCCGTCGTGCGCGCGGAAATTTTTTCTTCAATACTTGTGGCATCCACATCGCCTTGTAGCCATTCATCCGGATCTTTTTGTAGAATACCTAAAATTTCCCCAAGCGCGCGAATTTTATCAATCGCGTCGTAATCGTGTTTATTCAGCGCTGTCGTCCATCCATGGATTTTGGTAATGGCTTCATGCGTATTCAAGTCTTCGAGCAGGCCGGATTCCGCCAATACGTCCGGCGCTGCCTCAGTCGAAAAACCGCGCAGCGCGAGATAGGTTTTATCCAATGCAGCTTTGGACTGCGCCAGCAATTCAGGCGTAAAATCCAGCGGCTGGCGGTAATGCGCGGACAACAGGGCATAGCGGATCACCTCGCCGTCCCAATCTTTCAACAGGTCATGCACAGTAAAAAAATTGCCCAGTGATTTGGACATTTTCTCACCATTCACCGTGATAAAACCATTATGCACCCAGATATTGGCCAGGCGGTCCGTGCCATGCGCGCAACAGCTTTGTGCGATCTCATTTTCATGGTGCGGGAAAACCAAATCAATGCCGCCGCCGTGGATATCAAAAACATCACCAAGCAGCGCGCCCGCCATAGCAGAGCATTCAATATGCCAGCCCGGCCGCCCATGGCCATAAGGGCTGTCCCAGCCGGGCTGGTCCGGCGCGCTGGGCTTCCATAAAACAAAATCCGCTGCATCGCGCTTATACGGCGCAACATCCACGCGCGCGCCGGCAATCATGTCATCCATGCTGCGGCGCGATAGCGTGCCGTAATTTTTCATCGAAGGGACGTTGAACATCACATGCCCTTCGGCTTCATAGGCATGCCCTTTGGCAACCAACACTGCGATGATCTCCAGAATTTGTGGCACATATTCTGTCGCGCGCGGCGTATGGGTGGGCATCATGCAGCCGATTGCGGCCATATCCGCATTAAATTGTTTTTCGGTGCGCTGTGTTAAATCGTAAATTGTCTCACCGTTCGCGGCGGCGGCATGCATGATTTTATCATCAATATCTGTGATATTCCGCACATAGGTCACATGCGCGTCGCCATATGTTGCGCGGAGCGTGCGGAACAACACGTCGAAGGCTACGACCATGCGGGCATTCCCGATATGAGCGAAATCATATACCGTCGGGCCGCAGGCATACATGCGGACATTCGCCGCATCTATCGGCGTAAAAATTTCACGCGTGCGTGACATTGTATTATAGAGCGAAATTGTCATTGGGAAATCTTCATGCAGCAATCTGCTGTTGTAACGTAGTGTGATTGGATTTTAATTTAATAATTAATTCTAAAAATTCACGCGGGTAAATGGCCTGTTGATGCGTGTTCTGTTCGGCCAGGGCTTGATGGTAAATAACAGTGGAAGGCGTCAAGCCTGGCAGTGAGTTCGCCTCAATCACCAACATTTGGTTGGTGCGGATGTTAAAGAAAATATCAATCCGCGCATAGTTTTGGATGCCCAGTGCCGCTGCCGTTTTTTCAATACTGCGCCGAATCTGTTCAACCTGTTGCGGTAAAAAAATTTCTGCGGGCGGTGGTGTGATATTAATGCCCGTGCCGCCCTGGAATTTTTCTTCCAGTGACAGCACTGCACCCGCAGCGATGGTAATGCTGGGCGATAGGGCATAGTAATAACCGTTTTGTTCCAGCACGCCCACTGTTAACTCTAACCAGCCTGTGTGTTGAGTATGCAATAGCCGATTGTTTTCAACTGTAATACGATCCGTTTCAATAAAAGCTTCCAGTATAAAATTTTCAATCGCATGATCGCCGAGTTCGATAATGCCATGTTGTGCGGGTAGGGTGCCATCGGGAATATGCGATGCTCCGGACAAAATAAATTCTGCATAGCATGCCAGATCTTCGGCGCGCGTCAGTTGTACGACACCTGCCGAACAGCCGTCCGATTGCGGTTTCATGATCAGGCTTTTGACTTGATAAGATTGCGTCAGACTTTTCCAAAGTGCTGTAAAATCATCTGCGGTCATCGCCACCAATTCCGCACGCGTAATCGGATGGCGCGGCGCGGTTAAAATCGCGGCGTCAGCCATCGTACGGATGGCATCGCCGGTGCGTGCTTTATCCATGCATAATGCCGATCCAGTCGCGCCGCTGCCATTATAGGGGATCCCAGCCTCATCCAGCATTCTTTGGATCGTGCCGTCTTCGCCCGCGCCGCCGTGGAGGCCAAGAAAGACAAAAGCATTTTCACTGCGCGCGGATTGAATAAATTCATTCAATGCCATTGCCACTGGCGTCATTGCTGCGGACGTTAGGTTCTTTTCCGTTAAGGGCAAACGTACGGCGATATCGAATAAAAAATCCTGTGTGCGTGCGGTAATATTGGTAGCATGCATACAGTTTTCCAAAATCTCTTCCACCGTATGCGACAACGCATAGGCATAGGGCACTTGCCAAACGGTTTGATTGTCAGTGCCTAGCAGAAATAATTCGGGCGCGTAATCATGTGATTGGCGCAGTTTCAACCAGACATTGGTGCCAGACATGAGCGAAACTTGCCGTTCCGCCGTACCCCCGCCGCAAAGAACAAAAATAGGGTCTTTTGCATTATCCTGCGAAAGACGCAATGGCAGCGTAAGGCGGTGGCGCTGGCATGCGCTGGCCAAAATGCGGGACAAAATTTCGCGATGCGACAGGCCTATGCGCGCGGCTTGTTGAAATAAAAATGAATTTTGTTCCATACCGGAAATCGGATTTAAATCTGTGAATAAAATGCGTCCACCGCGCAAAAACCAGCCGTCCAGACGCACAAAATCGCGCGCGCCGAAATGCATAAAAATCTCCTCCGCCTGGGCGCGGATTGTTTGAATGACATCAACCGGGAAACGCGGTGGGCAATGGTATGCGGCCTGGTTTGTTGCCAGATATTTGCGCCGGAAATCAAAAATCGCGCCGCCGGAATAAGAAACCTCAATTTCGCTGGGGAGCAGCGCAACAGGTTCCCCTTTTTCATTTTGAATGACGACGACGGTGAATTCCTGACCGTCACAAAACGGCTCCAGCATGACTTCGGCATCCTGCGTGCGGGCGAATAATTTTTTTGCGGCGGTAAGGGCTTGTTCAGGTGTGGTGACGGAACTCACGCCGATACTTGAACCACCCGCGACGGGTTTCACAATCGCGCGTGTCAGTTTTTGTTCGACAAAAAATTTGGGAATGAGGGCTGCTGCTGCATCCTGCGTAAAGGAGATGTGGCCCAGGGTATCCATGCCAAGTGCCGCCAATTCGCGTTGTGCATTATTCTTGAAAAACATTCTGCGACAAGCATCTGCGGTTGAGCCGATATAAGGCACACCCATATCCTCCAGTATTTTCTGCAACTGACCGTCTTCGCCGAAGGCGCCGTGAATAACGGGAAACGCCAGATCGACGGATTTTAAAATTTCGGTGAGTTTTCCCGATGGCAAAGCCGTCGCGACACGCGCTAATTTAAAATCAAAATCATCGGGCGTATTGGAATATAATTGCGACGGTGCAATTTGATAAAACCGGCATTGCTGATCGACATAAAGCGGGAGAATATGTACTTCCATCCGACCGAGATGGTCCAGCACAGAGCGTGCGGAATTCATTGAGATACCGCGTTCCGGCGAAGGGCCGCCGCAGATGAGCGCAATGTTTATCATCTAATTAATCCTTCTGCACGGAACGAATAATGCGCCGACTTCGCGATAATAATATGATCGTGCAGCGTAATGCCCATTGTCTGCGCGGCATCGCAAACGACATCTGTCAATTGGATATCGGCACGTAATGGTACAGGATCACCCGATGGATGATTATGCACCATGATAATCGCACTGGCGCTTAGATTCAGTGCAAGTTTAATAATCTCCCGCGGGTAAGCAGGCGTGTGATCCACCGTGCCCACCTGTTGCATTTCATCGGCGATCAATTTATTTTTTTTATCCAAAAACAAAATCCGCAATTGTTCAGTACGCACATGCGCCATAGCGACGTGACAATAGGAAATCAATTGTTCCCAATTTGACAATGCAGGCTGCTGGTTCATGACCTGGGTTTTTCCCATGCGCGTTGCGGCGGCGTGGACAGCCTTTAATAAAGTCGCGCTGGTTTCCGATAGGTCGGAAATGGCCGCGATATTATCCGCGCGTGCGGACAATACACCTGCCAAGCTGCCAAAGGATTGCAGTAATGCTTTTGCCAACGCCTTGGTATCGCAGCGCGGGATGGCGTAGAATAAAATTAATTCCAGCAGTTCGGGTTCAACCAGCGCATTTTCGCCACTGCTGAGAAAGCGGTCGCGCAACCGTTCACGGTGACCCGCATTGGTATTGGCGGGCGCGGAAGGTATGATTTTTTTCGCGGCAGCAGTCATGCTGCACCGTAAGGCGGCCGCGTATAACCCGCAGGTGATAGTGTAAAAATTTCATAGCCCGTTTCCGTTACTCCAATCATATGTTCAAACTGTGAGGACAGGGATTTATCGCGTGTCACGGCAGTCCAGCCGTCTTGCAGCACTATCGTTTCTTTGCGGCCCGCGTTAATCATCGGTTCAATGGTGAAAAACATGCCGGGTGCCAGGACATCGCCTGTGCCGGTCTTACCGAAATGCATCACGCTGGGCGGCGAATGAAATTCACGGCCGATGCCATGGCCGCAAAAATCTTCCACGATGCCAAAACGGTTTGCATGCGCAATTTTTTCAATCGCCGCGCCGATATCGCCCAATCGCGCGCCAGGTTTTACCACCGCAATGCCCGCCATCAGGCAGTCATAGGTCACTTCGCATAGCTTGCGTGCTTTGAGCGGCACGCGGTCTGAGGCATAATACATGCGCGAAGTGTCGCCATGCCAGCCGTCCAAAATTACTGTCACGTCAATGTTCAGAATATCCGTTTCCGCTAGTGCGCGTTCACCGGGAATGCCGTGGCATACGACGTGATTGAGCGAAATACAGGTCGCCTTGGGATAACCGCGATAGCCCAACGGCGCGGGTACCGCGCCGTGATCGCGGATAAAGGTTTCGCACAGATTGTTCAGCTCATTCGTCGTCACGCCAGGCTGGACGTGCGGCGTGATCATATCTAGCGTTTCAGCCGCCAGGCGACCCGCCGCGCGCATCGGCGCAAAATCTTCGGCCGGGTGGATTTTAATCACCTCTCTTGCGGAATTCGCTTGGCGCGTTAGATTCATCCGATGATAGATAGTAGAAAGTCCATGGAAATACAAGCAAAGTCGGGCATTTCCGTTGCCGTTTTGATCATTGGCGATGAAATTTTATCCGGCCATACCGCCGATAAAAACCTGGGCTGGCTGGCGGAATATCTGGCGCCACTCGGCATCGAAATCCGCGAAGCGCGCGTGGTGGCGGATGACCGCACCGCCATTATCGTGGCGGTGAATGATCTGCGTGTGTGTTATACCTATGTCTTTACTACGGGCGGTATCGGCCCGACGCCAGATGATATCACTGCCGAGGCCATCGCAGCGGCATTTGGGATTGAATATGGTTTTCACCCGGAAGCAAAAAAGATCCTGGAAAATCATTATGGCGACCAGGCAAACGAAGCGCGCATGCGCATGGCGAAAATGCCGGTTACTGCGAAACTAATTGATAATCCCGTTTCGCGCGCGCCTGGATTTTATGTGGAAAATGTTTTCGTTCTGGCGGGCGTGCCGAAAATCATGCAAGCCATGATGATGTCGCTAGACGGTGTTCTGGCGCGCGGCCAAGTGCGGCACAGGTCTTTATTTTTGATCGATTTGCCGGAAAGTAAGGTTGCGCCCCTTATGACGACGACCGCGGAGAAATTTCCCGGCGTCAGCATCGGTTCTTATCCCAAAATGCTGGATGGCGGCGGCTATGAAAACACGCTGGTGCTACGCGGGTATGATCTGGCGGAACTAGAAGCGGCCAAGGCATTTTTGCAACAGCAATTGCATGCTAGTGGCGCCGCCATTACCGAGATTTAGAAACAAGAAAACAATCCTTGGCAAATTTAACATATAGGTATATATTCATACATTGATATTATGCTATGCGGCAGGCGGGGGGATGGCAAATCCTTTGAGATACGTGCGTGGCTCTGTATCATCTCAGAAAAGGCGAAAGTTTTTTTCCGTGACCCCTAAAAGCCCCGGAGGCCTTGGCTAGTAACAGCCAAAGATATGCGCGACACGCAGGGCCATCAATCCTCCCAACCTTGGAATTCCGGTACGTCTGGAGGCCAGGGAAATTTGTCGTACCTATTACTTTTTTAATTGTAAAAAACTACTCATCCTTCAGTGCGCCCGTCACATCCAGCGCATAACCGGCAGAACGGACGGTGCGGATGACATCCGGCTCACCGCCCTCATTCATCGCCACGCGCAGGCGGCGGATATGCACATCCACCGTGCGAATTTCCACATAAACATCCTGGCCCCAAATCTGGTTCAGCAATTGTTCGCGCGAATAAACCTTGCCCGGATTTTGCATCAATAGTTTTAGGATTTTGTATTCCGTCGGCCCGACGTGCACTTCACGTGCGCCGCGGAAAACGCGGAACTCCGCCGTATCCATCAAAATATCGCCAACTTCAAGTTTTGCATCTAAACGCAAATTACCCACGCGGCGCAGCACCGCACCCACACGCGCGATCAATTCAGCCGGCGAAAAGGGTTTCGTGACATAATCATCCGCACCAACATCCAGCGCGCGCACCTTGTCAGCTTCCTCACCCCGCGCTGTGACCATAATAATCGGAATCTGGCGCGTTTTTTCATTGCGGCGCAACAGGCGGCAAGCCTCAACACCCGACAACATCGGCATCATCCAGTCGAGCAAAATTAAATTCGGCAAATGTTCCTTGGCCAGCAAAATGCCTTCTTCGCCGTCGCGCGCCACGATCACTTTGTAATGAGCTGCTTCCAGATTATAGCGCAGCAGTGTGACAATATCCTCTTCATCCTCAATAACCAGAATGGTGGGCTGCAGGTCGGTTTTGCTTCGTTCCATGGAATAAGTGACTCAGATAGGGGTTGAAGGCTATTCTTCGCCTGGCGGTTGAAAAGTCAAGGGTGAAGGGGTTTATTCCCGGGCCGGTTCGACGATATAAAACCGCCCGGGCTTCAGGATTTCCAGCGTAGGCGCCAGATTACGCAAGCAGGCCGCATAATCTTCCAAGCCGCTGGTTGCCGTTCCACGTGCGGATAGGTGCACAGGAATTCATCCACAGTTAAATTATCCGCGATGAATTCGAACACGATTTCCACCGGCACACGCGTACCACGAAAAACTGGGGCGCTGTGCAAGACATCCGGCTCAGCTTACTACATCCTGAAAAGAGAGCTTTTCACACAAATTATAGGGGATTTGAGATAAAAAAACGGGAATTGCATTTAGCCCTCAGCTCCAGGTTCCTCTTCCACCGCTACCGGCAAGAGCACGGTGAAGGTTGTGCCGCGCCCTGGCTCGCTGGTGATCGTCATCCGCCCGCGGTGGCGGATGACGATATGTTTCACAATCGCTAGGCCTAAACCGGTGCCGGGAATCCGGCGCGCCTTTGCATCCGCTGTGCGGTAAAAGCGCTTGGTTAAATCTTCAAGCGCCTCCTTTGGAATGCCTTCGCCTTGGTCGGCCACGGCAATGGCAACGACTTCGCGTGCTTCGCCGCTAGGCGCGGCGCCATCGGGCCGAACATCGGCGGTGATAACAATATCGCTATTCTCCGGCCCGTATTTGACGGCATTTTCAACAAGGTTGGTAAGGGCCTGTATCAATTGATCCCAATCGCCGTAAATTTCAGGCAGCTCACGCGGTGCCTCGACGTTAATATTAATTCCTTTTTCCGCCGCGCGCAGCTCCATTGCTGCCCATAAATTGCCGAGTAGCTTAATCAAATTCACGCGCTCCGTCGGCATTTGATGTTCTTCAAGTTCTACCCGCGAGAGCGATAGCAAATCCGACACCAAACGTGACATGCGCAAGGCCTGGTCCTGCATGATGCCCAGGAAACGGTCGGTGGCCTCGGCATCATCTTTGGCCGGGCCGCGGATGGTTTCAATAAACCCCAACAGCGAAGCCAATGGCGTGCGGAGTTCATGGCTAATATTCGCAATGAAATCGATCCGGGTTTCCTCGGCACGTTTGATGGTCGTAATTTCTGTCATCAAAATCATCACCGCGGGCCAATCGCTGTCATCGATATGAGATTCATCTTGCGCATTGCGGCGGTTGCCAAACGGTCCATCCCAAAAGCGCCGGAATGGCGTTACGCTGACTTCATACGCCCGCACCACAGGACCGTTCCATATATATTCAATTTCCTGGGGGTCGCCGCCGTTCATAACGCTATCAATTGCATCACGCAATGCTTTATCGCGCAGCAGCACCGCAATATCCTGGTTCAATAACTTCGCGCCCAGCAGGTCAAATGCGCTGCGGTTCGCGCGGATGATGTGGCGCTGGTTGTCCAACAATAACAAGGGATCATCCAGCGAATCCATCATTGTCTGTTCGAGTTCTAAGCGCGTCAAAAGCCGCGCATGTTCCGCTTTCCAGGCGCTATCACCGCTGCCCATGCTGACCATCAGCGCGCGCAATTCGCGCGTACGACGCATGAACATGAGCCAGCAAGCCATTAACAAAGCCAGCAAAATAGCAATTAAAATGTATTCCATAAAATTTTTTTATCATAACATAACGGTACAGGAAAGAGTGACAATTGTCATTCTAAGGATTACATAAAGATCATGAACGCCAGCGCGAATAACGCCAACACTTTGTTTCTGCTTGATGCCTCGGGATTTATTTTCCGCGCCTTTCATGCACTGCCGATGCTCAACCGCAAAGACGGGACACCGGTGAATGCAGTTTATGGTTTTGTGAATATGCTGATGCGTTTGCGGACGGAATTTCATGCTGCCGACATCGCTGTGATCTTTGATGCGGCGCGTAAAAATTTTCGTAATGATATTTATGCGCAATACAAGGCAAACCGTTCTGAAACGCCATCCGAACTGGTGCCGCAATTCGCGCTGGTACGTGAAGCCACAACGGCATATTGCCTCCCCTGCATTGAACTTGAAGGTTATGAGGCGGATGATCTCATTGCCGCCTATGCCAAAGCTGCCCTGGCCGGTGGCCGTGAAGTTGTGATCGTGTCATCCGATAAAGATCTACTGCAACTCATCCGTCCCGGCGTGCGGATGCTCGATCCGATCCGCTATGAATTGATGGGCGCGGATGCAGCAATTAAAAAATTCGGCGTACCACCCGAGAAAGTGGTGGATGTGCAAGCGCTGGCGGGCGACAGCACGGATAACGTGCCGGGCGTGCCGGGCATCGGCGTAAAAACCGCTGCGGAATTGATTTTGCAATTTGGCGATTTGGAAACGCTGTTGTCCCGCGCAGGCGAAATTAAACAAAACAAACGCCGCGAAAGTTTGATCGAATTTGCTGAGCAGGCACGGATTTCAAAACGCCTCGTTGTGTTGGCTGATAATGCGCCAATGCCCTTGCCATTATCGGAAATCAAGCCGACACCCTTTGACGAGGCACGTTGGTATGCGTTTCTAACCGAACAAGGTTTTACTTCGCTGCTAAATAAATTGAAGGATAAAGCGAATAATCCGCCGCCATCTTCATCGTCATTCCCACGAAAACTGGAATCCATTGAACATACTTTCAACCAGATATCCTCTGGGCAAGTTAGCACCATGGCTTCCCGCTTTCGCGGGAATGAGGGGTTTAGAGGCGAAGGCAATTACCGCGCCATTCAAAATCTGGATGCGTTAAAAGTGTTTCTGGCTGAAGCGCGCGACAAAGGCATTCTATGTTTCGATTGTGAAACGACCTCGCTAACACCCTGCACAACGCGCCTAGTCGGATTGGCTTTTGCCCATACAGTGGGCGACGGCGTTTACGTTCCTATCGCACATGTGAGCGACGAAACGCAAATTTCGAATGATGATGTCATCGCAGCGGCGAAAGATATTCTGGAAGATCCCGCGGTACTAAAAATTGCGCATAATGCCAAATTCGACTGGCAAGTTTTGAATCAGCATGGCGTGCAGCCCGCACCGATTGATGACACCATTTTATTATCCTATGTGCTGGACGGTACGCGTCATTCGCATGGTATGGATACGCTGGCGTTATTGCATCTGGGTGTGCAGACGCAAAGTTTTGAATCTGTTTGCGGCAAGGGCAAAAACCAGATTACGTTTGATCGCGTGCCGATTGATGCGGCCACACGTTACGCGGCGGAGGATGCCGATATTACGTTGCGCCTGTGGCAAATTTTGAAACCGCGCCTGCCGCATGAACAGGCGGCGGTGCTATATGAAACCGTCGAACGCCCGTTGATTCCCGTCATTGGCCGTATGGAAAGCATGGGCATTGCGATTAATTCTGAATATCTGCATGAACTGTCACGTAAAATGGGGGCGCAGCTGGAAGTGCTGGCAAATAATATTTTCACGCAGGCTGGGAGAACGTTTAATATCGGTTCGCCTAAACAACTTGGAGAAATTCTATTCGGTGAAATGGGAATTCCGGGCGGCAAGAAATCCAAAACCGGCGAATATTCCACCGCTGTGGATGTGCTGGAGCCGTTGTCTGCGCAATATCCGATTGTGGCAAAGGTGCTCGAATGGCGCGGCCTTGCAAAATTACAGAACACCTACGCGGACAGTTTGCCAGAGCAGGTCGCGCCGAAAACCGGCCGCATTCATACGTCGTTTGCAATGACGGTGACGAGCACAGGCCGCCTGTCTTCAACCGATCCGAATTTACAGAACATTCCCATCCGCACGGCGGACGGCAAGGCGATCCGCGCGGCCTTTATCGCGCCGCCTGGTTATAAACTGGTTTCTGTCGATTATTCACAAATTGAATTACGCTTGATCGCTGCGATGGCCGATATTGCCGCGTTGAAAACTGCGTTCCAAAACGGCGCGGATATTCATACGCTCACGGCCAGTCAGGTCTTGGGCATGCCGCAAGACCAGATCACGCCAGATCAGCGCCGCAGCGCCAAAGCCGTGAATTTTGGCATCATTTACGGCATCTCCGGCTGGGGCCTGGCGAAACAGCTCGGCATATCACCGGGTGAAGCGAATGAAATCATCAAACGCTATTTTATGTCTTTTCCCGAACTGCGCGATTATATGGAAAGCGCCAAGGAACAGGCGCGTAAGTTGGGATATGTCCTGACGCTGCTGGGACGCAAATGTATTTGCGATGGCATTCAGGATAAAAATCCGTCGCGCCGCGCGGCAGTGGAGCGCCAAGCAATTAATGCGCCGCTGCAAGGCACCGCGGCTGACATCATGAAACGCGCAATGATCGCTGTGGACCGCTGGATTGAGGATGAAAAAATTCCCGCGCGGTTGTTATTACAGGTGCACGATGAACTGGTGCTGGAAGTGCGGGATGATATGGCAGACCAAGTCGCTGCGCGCGTACGTGAGATCATGGAGCAAGCGGGTAGGGATGTGAAACTCTCCGTGCCACTGACCGCCGAAAGTGAAATTGCGGATAGGTGGTCTTAAAAAATGGTCGAACGAGACCATCTATATTTATCCCATAAGTGATCCGCTAACCCCCGGCTATGCCGGGATGACTGTTAAAGTTTTACATATTCGGGATTAGGAGTCTCGGTTGCAAGGCTAAACTTAGAAAGAACTTTAGGGCAATTCGATGCTTATATATTGTCTGCTACTGATACTAGAAATAATGGTCAAACGCATGTGGTGAGGCCAGCAAGACTTGATCATAATTAGAGAGTTGCTATTAGAGCGACATTGTTCTTTGTCGGACGTGAACTATGCTCAACCACACTTATCTGTTCTAGCCAGCCTGTGTAATTTGCAAACTCCCCAGCTCTTTTAACGAGATAGCGTCGGTTTTGCTCGGAGGCATAACAATAGTCATCGCAAGCTTGTTGGGCTGGGGGCTGCTTTGCTGACCCGTTATAAGCATCGTGGTGCTTAAATAACCAATCCTCAAAACCTAATAAAGTTGTAACGTCTGCGAACGCTGGTTTATTGCAAGAACTTGGTGCTTGCATTTTTTTTAAGGCACTCCGCTCTTTTTCAAAACGAACCTGTCGGATAGCCGGATCAAGATAATCCTCGGTATTAATTGTAATAAAGTATAAGTCACATTGCCTTGAGGTAGCTAAGGTTAACAGTCGTCTATGCAAATATCCTAAGCGCGGCATATGGTAATCTGCCCCGATGATAAGTACGGAAGGTGATGCCGGTATTTCAAAGCGTCGATAGGCATCAACATCACATTCAACTATTTCACCGAATGCGCCATCAAGGAAGCGGCGGAATGCATAGGCATTGCCGATGGTATCCATAGAAAAAAGGTCGCTTGCAATAACTGACTTATCCACACCGCATGCAACCAGAAAATCGAATGCACGTTCAGACTCCAGAACAAGTCTACCATCTACTCTAATTTCAGGTGCATGAGGGCTGCCCTTACTTTCGGTAAGGAAAAAAGGAGGCTTTGAATTGATTGCCAATTGGGCGTTGTGAACGGCGAGGGCGTAATCAAGGCTTGCGACGATCCAGGGCGGCAAATATCCATTTCTATCAACACCGCCACCTGGAATGCAGATAACATCAATATTAGAAGGTGATACGGTTAAGGCACTGTTCTTTATACTTCTGTGCCAATCTGCATCATGACAAAGTGAACCGTTATGATCGATTATTCCACAGCCAGTCACACAAGCGCTTATTTCTTGGAGGCCTGGCATGCTGCTGCTCCTGGCGGCTATAAAAATAGGTAATTAGATGTCATTTTCGGATAATTCTATCCCATCGCAGGTGCAAGCTGCATATTGGGATGTATGATTACCCTTCCTGCAAGTCCCGGTGGCTTCGGATCGTAATAATCGGGGCCTCGAAGATTTTGCTTCTCCTCTATATAGCGTATCGGATTAGGTACACTGCCAAAAGTGGGTTCCCCGTGAAATTTTGTATTTGAAGGAAGCGCAATTGTTGCTGAACTGGAATGTGCAATAGCATGGCTAACATTGACATGTGCTCTAACTTCTTTTCCATCGCTGAACCTAAAGAATGCGTAGCGTGTTTGTTGATAACGCAAATCTGTAGTGATTGTGTGACCTGCCTGATATTGCAGAATATCTCCCACAGTACCGGTTTGGCCATTAGGTAAGGAAACCTCAGCAGACCGCCTAATATAATAGGTTCCACGCCCATCAGTGGCTATGCATTCTGTAGTAATAGTTGGAACTTGCGCCATATCGAGGCCTTTCAGGGCGTCTAATAAAACAATTGCATCTTTTGGCTGCACCATCTTATTCTCCTTAGAAATAAATATACCTTATTCCAGCGTTTAGCGTGAAATAAGGCCATAAGTCAAGGAATATTAGTGCTAAATCAGGGCTCCCGAGTGGGAGCTGGCCTGCCAGTAAAAAAAACTTGATTTTCAGGTTTTATCTGCTGTAGCCTTATCAAAAGGTAAAGCAGCATGTGCTTTGCATCATATAGAAAACAGATTTGGGAGATAATTATGAATAACTTTGTAGTCATTCAAAACAGCGTTACTAATCTTGCCACTCCAAATAATCCAGCAAAATTACAGCTTCTGGAGGGTCTACTTGAGGCTAAAGCAGTCAGTGGTCATGATCTGCTATCTACTGCATTTATGGCCGCAAAAAACGGTGCTTTGGATGTGCTAGAATTATTGCTGGACTACGTATTTCCGCTTAACGCATCCGGTTCCTATTTTTGCGCGGCTGAGCTTGATAAGAAGAATAGCAAAAACAGATCTCCATCACATCGTTCTCGTGATATCTTAGAAATGGCCGTGATAGGCGGTCACCTAGAGGTGGTGAAATTCCTGCTTCAAGAAGAGCAATGGTATCAAAAAGAGCAAGGCGATAATAAACCGCTTTTTGATAAAAAAATTGCTTTGGTAGAAGCGGCAAACAGGGGGGATGCAGAAATTGTTTCTGTTATTCTTTCAAATGCCCGAAGCCGCGTTGACCTGCTTAATCCCGGTGATGCTTTATGTGAAGCGGCGTATCGCGGTCACGCCGGAGTTGTGCAGTCGTTGCTTGAATATAAAAAGATTATTTCTCGATCCGATATGAATGATGCGTGTCTTTGTGCAAGAGCACAAGGTCATTTGGAGGCATATGAGTGTTTGTTGTCGGCTGGTGCTAGGCCAGTTCAATCGCCCCAAAGGGCAGTAGGTGGTAATACGTGCATTAATAATCTTGGTAGGCCCCAAGCCTTGCCTCTTACACCTCCTAACTCTTAAGCCGTTCGCACAAGGCAAGTATATGACATTATATAATTCTAAAGGGGCTGGAGTAGCTAAGCGAACCTAAGGAGGTTACGTTTAGTATTATGATCTATCAGCGGAAGAGTGCCAAGGGCGTAAAATTCAGAAACTCTCATAGGGTAGTGATCCGCAGTTGAGGCATCACCCTAATAAGTAAACTGTGATGGATACAGATAAATCGTCTTTGAAGTAGCAACGCAGCTTTCTGGGCAAATAGAGAAAATAGATATATTTTTGAAAACATTTGGTTGCGGTGGAGGGACAGATTTGAACTGACGACCTTCAGGGAGGATGCCCGCCACACTGGGAAATTTCCAACTGAGAAAATGGAGGTAAAATTAACTGAACCTGTAATTCTCAGTAGTGTGGCGAAACACACCACCATGCAAACGGCCCGGAACCGCGGTCATTTGCTGCGAATTCTTTCTGAGTGTTGGGAAAAGCTGACTGATTGGCTCGCGCTAATCGTGACATTTCGAACCAACCATTACCAGGACATTATGGCAACTGGCGCGATTTTGCCAGCTCTGAAAGCAGCTTTTCCTGCACTTGCGGCTTAAAAGGGGTGGAACTGGGCAGAAATTCACCAGTAATGAACTGGCATTTGTTCACTCAGCCACTATGATGGGCTCCTATCTCTATTTTGGGGCCAAGCAAACCTTCATGCACCTATCCTATCCGATATACTTTGAAATTGGTGGCCATAAAATTTTGGCGCATTTTGTATTCGAAGTTTTGGCTTATGTTGCCGCTTTTGCGCTTTACCAGTGGCAACGCAAGAAAAGGGAAGAAACGGTTTCCCCAATTCCATCCACGCAGCGCGCCATCATTATGGTGATGGGCGGCCTGGGTGCATTGCTGGGGGCTAAGGGGCTGGCTTACCTTGAACATTATCAAATCAATCAAACCTTGCCCTTTGCCATGATCATTGAAGAAAAAACGGTGTTAGGCGGATTGCTCGGTGGTATGCTGATGATTGAACTAACAAAATTTGTGATGGGTATTCGCCGTTCCATGGGGGATGATTTTTGTTATCCACTTATTCTGGGCATGATGATCGGCCGCGTTGGGTGTTTATCAGCGGGAATTTATGACGGCACGCATGGCAGCCCGACATCATTGCCATGGGGCATGGATTTAGGGGACGGCATTCCGCGCCACCCAACTGCATTGTATGAAATCCTTTTTCTCGGTCTATTATGGGTGGGATTGTATGCGCTTAAACAAAGACACCTTTTAAAACCTGGCGGCCAATTTGCCCTTTTCATGCTCGCCTATACCCTGTGGCGTTTATTCATCGAGTTCATTAAGCCGATTGACCGACTGCCCGACATCGGACTTTCTGCTATCCAAGTCGCCGCTGCTGCTGGCGCTTTGTATTATGCAGCGGTAATCTTCCACCGGCAAATCTTCGAGAGGAAAATTTATGGCCAGCCGTGATTACATTTTTTATGAACTTACCAACAGCATCTGCAGCGAATGTTTGCAAAAGGTTGAAGCAAAAATTATTTTCCAACATGACAAAGTTTATATGGTCAAACATTGCTTTGAGCATGGCAAACAAAAAGTTTTAGTGGCTACGGACATTCCTTATTACGAAAAACTTCGCAGTTTTAACAAACCAGGCGACATGCCGAAAAAATTCGGCACCGAAGTCAAATATGGTTGTCCCTACGATTGCGGCTTATGCAGCGATCATGAGCAACATTCTTGTCTGACATTGATTGAGGTAACGGATCAATGCAATTTACAATGCCCAACCTGTTACGCGGAATCAGGGCCTAATGCGGGGCGTCACCGTACGCTGGCGGAAATTGAAAACATGATGGATATTGTGGTGCGTAGTGAAGGCGAACCAGATGTCGTTCAAATCAGCGGCGGTGAGCCTACCATTCACCCAGATTTTTTTGCTATTCTGGATGCTGCTAAGGCACGGCCCATCCGGCATTTGATGGTGAATACCAATGGTTTGCGCATTGCGCGTGAGCCAGAATTTGCTGCGCGCTTAAAAGATTATATGCCTGGATTTGAGATTTATTTGCAATTTGACTCCTTCAAACCCGAAGCCTTGATGAAATTACGCGGGGCTGACCTGACCAAAATCCGAATGCAAGCGATTGAGAATCTGGAAAAGCACAACATTTCTACAACGCTGGTCGTGACGCTGCAAAAAGGATTGAATGATGATGAGATCGGCAAGATCATTGATTTCGCCCTGACGAAGAAATGCATTCGTGGTGTGACATTCCAGCCTACGCAAATCGCGGGCCGCTTGGAACATTTTGATCCTGCTACAGATCGCATGACATTGACCGAAGTGCGAAGTGAAATTCTGCGCCAGTCCAGTCTTTTCACGCCCGACGATATAGTGCCTGTGCCATGCCATCCCGATGCTATTGCCATGGCCTATGCGTTAAAACTCGGCGGAAATGTTGTGCCGCTGACCCGATATTTTGATCCTGCCGTGTTGTTAAGCAGTGACAGCAAAAACACCATTAACTATGAGAATTTGCCAGAAATCCGCGAACATATGTATAAATTGTTCAGTACTGGTGCCACGCCGCTGACATCGCCTGAAAATCTGCGCAGCATCATGTGTTGCTTACCAGAAATTGACCTGCCGAACCTGGCCTACAGCAACCTGTTCCGCATCATCATTATGCAATTCTATGATAAATATAATTTCGATGTGCGCGGCGTAAAGCGGTCGTGCGTGCATATCGTTCACAAAGATGGCCGCATTATCCCCTTTGACACGATGAACCTATTTTACCGCAACAATCAGATCGACAAGATCATTCGAAAGGCCGTGTGATGGAAAACGATAGCCTAGAAAATGACGCTGACAAGGTGGGAGTAAACGCATCAGGAAGCGAAACCCCTGTGGAAAAAGCAAGCCGCGCCATTCAATCAGCCGCCCCATCCAATAAACTATTTGATAGGGCTTTAAAGTGGACAATCATGTCCTATACCGGCGCGGCATTGGTGAGCGCACTATTGTATTTCTTAAACCCTGGCTTGGGATCAAATGGCCTGAATATCTTTGGCTTTCTGGTGGCTCCAATTTATGCGCTGCCCGTATTGTTGGTTATTTCAATCGCTTACGGATTATATTGCAAAATTAAACATCATAAATCCGAAATCCTTTTGCCCACTTTGGGAGGCGTAATGCTCGGGATCATCGGCGGCATTGTGATTTGCCTGTTAATTCTTTTGGGTACATGTTTTTTGGCAGTTTTCGCACGAAGATAATTCCCATTTTAGGTGCATCTTGTTATCTTCTTGATATTATCAAGGCGTATGATATTAATGTATTGTAGTTCTTTTTCGAGTTTTTGGCTTGGCGCACTATCATGGCTACGTAAAGAAGCCAAATGAGTACCCGCCTCTTCACCATTATGATTAACTCAGGACTATCTAGAGTTAATACTGGTCTCCTTTTCTTCAATCTATTTATGCCAAGGTTCGTTTCAATCTGAAATATCCAGGTTGAGAAAAGACTACCCCCTTGAAATTATCAAAGCCTTTATATGCGGCAATCCAGGTATCCTGGAATAATTCTTCAGCTTCCTCTGCATCACCCATTAAACGTAAAGCGTAACGCCTAACAAGGCGTGAGTGCTCCGTAATAAGCTTCTCAAAAATTTGGGATTTTTTATCCGCCGGCATAATTATCTTTCAAAGTTAGGCAATAATTACACAGGCCCAGGAATATGAGATTTCCTATTTATTTTAGCACTGGTCTGAGCTGCATCAATCTTTTGAGATCTAGCCAGAATATTATTATATCGGGTTCTCAACATCCTCCGACCCCGATGCAAACGACTGGCTGGAAGAATATGAGTAACTCACATTGCGGTGCATAAATACCGTCACCTAAATTGGGTTAAAGGGACAGTTTGGCGGGACTGGTATTTTAGAGGAAAAACTTTGAAGGAAATTGCGCAGCAGGAAAAAACTGACTCGCGTTACGTGGTCCGGCTGATTGAGCAAAGCTTGGCCGTTCGTAAATCAATTTAGTTGCGTTAAACCTTTGTACTGCCAAGCAGTCAGCATCGAACCTGGATGATGAGAATATGTCGAGCAGACTTGCACTTGCCCGTTCTGAGAAAGTGGGCCTGAAAAAATGGGAAATGGGGTATTCTCAAAGTCCGCTTGGGAGCGGCCTTCGCTGAAGTGCCCAATTTACGGGCCTCAGCGGTAAAATTCTCAGGTTGCCCTGAAATTGAAGACTAAATGGTCGAGAGGACAAGATTCGAACCTGAAACCGTTCATCGAGACTCTGGATCATTTAATGACATAACCGGCATATTATCAGCCATCTCATAATCATTCAGTGGGGAATGCAGCCATCATGTTATCAATTTTGTGTTCTGTAATCGGCATGAGAAAAGTTCGAAAAGAATGATTGCTTAGCGAGCAGTCAGCGTCGAACCTGGTGAAATGAATCTTGCAGTCCCAATGAGTCCCCTATCGAACCTGCCCAGTGAGAATATCGCAAGCGGACTTGCACTTGCCCGTTCTGAGAAAATTGATCGAATGGCTGTCAGAATTTCAGATTCTCAAAGTCCGCTTGAGAACAGCCTTCGCTGAAGCGCCCAGTTTGCGGGCCTCAGCAGTATTTTTCTCTAACTATTTGAAAACAAAGAATAAAATGGTCGGGACGAGAGGATTCGAACCTCCGACCTCCTGTACCCAAAACAGGCGCGCTAGCCAGACTGCGCCACGTCCCGAACCGTTGACGTTTTAAGCCGAGTTCTTATCCATTTGCAAGCATTACTTAGGTGGCTTATCTTGATATTCAGATTGTTGGTCAGAATAAGAACTGGTAAAAGGCTTAATATAAGGAGAAAAATATAGCTGCACTTAAAACTATCAATCGGCCTCCCGAAGGCGCCTCGGCCCAAATCGGGAATATTTTTGTCGAAGTGGATCTGTTCCAGAAACGAGAATATCAGGCGGATACAGTCTATGTCGTGGGGTTTGGTGACTCATCCTAATGCAAAATGCCAGGATGGTGAGCGGCTGGTCGACCGTCATATTTCCGCAATTGGTATGCATACAAGGATAGGCGTACACTATCTGCTGAAAAAAGAATTCTTCTGGGTGGCGAATGGCGGAACGCGCGCGAGGAGCTTGCAGGTTCTTTTCGTTTGCCAACTAAACTTACACGAGTACAGGCTACATTAAAGCCCGAACCTCTATAAATCTGAACACTTTGGTTGGTTAAGTGTAACCAGTTTGCCTCTCCCCATTACGGCCGGTTTGCATTACTCTGCAGGTGAAGAGATTCCCTGGAGAATTCATGACCGCCCCCGAAGTGATTGATATTTTGCGTGAGGGCATCGGCGTCATGCTGCTGATCATGGCGGCGCCGGTGGCGGCTGGGCTGTTTATTGGGGTGGCGGTCTCGCTATTTCAGGCGCTTACGCAAATTCAGGAACAAACTCTAACCTTTGTGCCCAAACTGATCGTGATTTTCTCCATTATCGTTTTGACACTGCCTTTTATGCTCTATGAGCTGAAAAAATACACCGAGCATTTGGCCGATAAAATCGCAACTATTGAGTAGGGGGCGAATAATGACGGAAATCGGCGCTCATAGTCTGTCGGATTTGTTGTCGGGCGGCATTTTTGTACTATTTTTGGTATTGGCGCGCGTGGGAACGGCCTTTGCCTTTCTGCCTGGATTTGGCGATACTTATGTTAATCCTATAACGCGGTTGCTATTATCATTGGGCATTAGTTTTATGTTGCTGCCCATTTTATGGCCGATTATGCCTGCATTGCCCAAGCAACCATCCTTACTGCTCGCGCTTTATGCCCATGAAGTCGTCATAGGGCTTTTTATAGGCTCCGTGGCGCGGTTGTTATTAATGGCACTCGATATGGCAGGGATTTTAATTGCCACCAATACCGGGCTGTCGGCCGCGACCAGTTTTAATCCTTCGCTCAGTTCCGCAGGTCCCATCGTCACGACGTTTTTGACAATGTCGGCGATTCTGATGCTATTCATTACCAATATGCATCACATGCTCCTGGGTTCGTTGGTAAAGAGCTATGATGTTTTTAAGGTTGGCGATGTGCTGCAATCCCAGGATTTATCCATCGCGGTTACCAGCATTATCTCCCATGCAATGCAATTGGGATTTCAATTGGCGGCACCATTTGTGGTAATGGGGCTGGTTTTTAATGTGGGGCTGGGCTTGCTGGCGCGACTGGTGCCCCAGATGCATGTGTTTTTAATTGGTCTGCCAGTGCAGGTCTTAGTTGGCCTGACGATCTTAAGTTTGATTATTATGAAAATGATCCAAATGTGGCTGACTGATTTTCAGGCTGCCTATGTCGGGATTTTTCAGTAATTTATCATCTTCTCTTGCATCCTGGCGGACGGACGTATAGGTTCCGCCCGAACCCATAGGAAACGTCATGCCAGAGCCGCGATTTAAACGTGTTTTATTGAAAATATCAGGCGAAGTTTTAATGGGCGGCCAGGAATTCGGCATTGATCCGGCAATCGTAAAGCGCGTCGCCATCGACATCAAAAATGTGGTTCAGGAATTGGGTGTTGAAGTTTGCGTCGTCATCGGCGGCGGCAATATTTTCCGCGGCGTTTCGGGCGCGGCGGCGGGCATGGACCGCGCCACGGCGGATTACATGGGCATGCTGGCGACCGTCATCAACGGGTTGGCGTTGCAAAGCGCGCTGGAAAGTATGGATGTGCCCACGCGCGTGCAATCCGCAATTCCGATGGCATCGGTGGCGGAGCCCTACATCCGCCGCAAGGCGATTCGTCACATGGAAAAGGGCCGCGTGGTGATTTTCGCTGCCGGTACGGGCAATCCATTTTTTACCACCGACACGGCAGCAGCGCTGCGCGCAAGCGAAATGGCCTGCGATGCTTTGCTGAAGGGCACCAAGGTTGATGGCATTTATGCCGAAGACCCGCGCAAGAACCCAAATGCTGAACGCTTTGACCGCCTAACCTATATGGATGTTCTATCCAAGGATTTGAAAGTCATGGATGCCTCGGCGATTACCCTGGCGCGCCAAAGCAATATTCCTGTGGTGGTATTTTCCATCCACACGCCCGATGCCTTTTATGAATTGATGCAGGGGAAGGGTAAGTTCACGATTGTTGAGGAAGCGGCGTAATGCGCGTCGCAATTATTTTTGCGGTAATATTTTTTATGGCATCGAAATCCTTCGCAGCTTGTGAAGACCAAAAATTATTTATGATATATTCGGGAACGAAAGGTAATTATCAACTAAGCGTGGAGGGAAAAGTTTTGAATTTAATTTGGGAAGCAAAACAAAACAGCTTCAAGTTTAGTTTGAATCGGACAATTCCTGCGGAATTTTTTATTAATAAGAATTGGGACAATGGCTTACCTAGTTGGCCAGTAGGTGTTCGACTGGCACAATGTCAGCAAAAAGCGATTAGGCTCGATAGTGGGGAAATAGATACCACATGGATCCCGCTTGACCAAATATCTGGACAGCCTTTGAAGTGGGATAGAAACTGAGGATGCATTTGAAGTCTGAAAAAGGTTTTTATGCGACTATTTTTAATCTGACGGTTTTGGTCGCGGGCCTGGGTTATTTCGTCGATACCTTTGATTTCTTTTTATACAATTCTATGCGCGTGGTAAGCCTGATGGAATTTGGCTTATCCGGCGATGTGCTGACTAAAATGGGGATTTTCATTCTCAATTGCCAAATCGGTGGTGCAATTCTCGGCGGATTATTTTGGGGCGTGTTGGGTGATAAATTCGGGCGCAAAAGGGGATTGTTAATCTCCATCCTGATTTATTCCATCGGCATGGTTATCAATGCCTTCATCCAAAGTCCGAATAGTTATGCATTAGTGCGCTTTTTCATCGGCTTTGGCCTGGCGGGTGAAATGGGTTTGGGCGCGACGCTAGTGGCGGAAACTATCCATCAATCCAAGCGTACCTTTGCCCTGGCACTTTTTACTGTGCTCGGCGTCTTGGGCGTGACGGCCGCCGCATTAAGCATAGAGTTTGTGAATTGGCGCATCAGCTGTTTAATCGGTGGTGGTATGGGGCTGGCCTTATTATTATTGCGAAGTGCTTTATTCGAATCCAAAATTTATACTGATACCGCACAAACTAAACTCAAACGGGGATCGCTACGCGAATTATTCGGCAATTGGCGCAGTATCAGAAACTATGTTTGCTGTGTGCTAATTTTAGTACCCAATTATTTCATCACTGGGATTTTGCTGACCCTGGCACCTGAAGTCGGCAAAGCTACTGAAGTCCAAGGCATGATTAAAGCCAATATCGCGCTTGCGATTTATTTTACGGCTGCCGTGGTTGGAGATTTACTTGGTGCCACGCTCAGCAATTTATTCAAAAGCCGCCGTCTGGTAATTGCTATCTTTATCATCGGTAATGTCACCCTGGCCTTAACCTTACTTTGCACGTCGCATTTGGCCACTTGGCAGTTTTATACCTTCACGGCTGCTTTTGGGATTTTCAATTTATGGGCCTTGGATGGTACTATTCTGGTGGAACTGTTTCCAACTCACCTCCGTGCCACTGCTACAACTTCGGGGCTGGTTTTTTCGCGGGGTGCGGTACTTTTGATGAATCTCAGTTTTCTGGCTCTAAAATTCATTGGTGCGGCGCATGCTCTGTTAATTATTGGCTTAATTGTTTTATGTCTGGGCTTGCTTTCTGTGTGGAGTTTGCCAGAAAGTTATAACCGTTCTTTATCTGCCTAGGAGCAAACTATGACCGTCAATCTGGACGAATGTAAAAAGAAAATGGATAGCGCGATTGAAGCGCTGAAACGCGAATTTGGCGGGTTGCGGACCGGGCGCGCTTCGCCAAACCTGCTCGACCACATTAAGGTGGATGCCTATGGTGCCGAAGTGCCGATTGGGCAGGTAGGTTCTGTTTCCGTGCCGGAGCCGCTGTTATTGACAGTTTCTGTGTGGGATGCTGGTCTGACCAAGGTGGTCGAAAAGGCGATCCGCGATAGTAATTTGGGCCTAAATCCTATGGCGGAGGGGACTCTTATCCGCGTGCGACTGCCCAGCATGACCGAGGAAAGGCGTAAGGAATTGGTGAAAACCGCAGGTAAATACGCCGAAGGCGGACGCATTGCAGTGCGTAACGTGCGGCGCGATTTCATGGATGCGGTGAAGAAATCCGATCTGCCCGAGGATGAGGAAAAGAAAATGTCCGAGCGAGTGCAAAAACTGACCGATGAGCATATCAAGATCGTGGACGACTTGCTGGCGCATAAGGAAAAAGAAATCGCACACGTTTAGAGGTAAAATATTGATCGCGATAAAATTTTAAAAAACGCCCGTATAAATTGTGCTTGACAATTGTGCAGGTGCGAGATAAATAAAGGATGCTGCACCGCAGCAAAAGTACAAGAAGTCCTGAATTGCCAACAGTTCGCATGGATTTTTTATTCCTTTTGCCGCACGTTTGGAGCGAAAAGAACCACAACCCTTGGAATTCCGGTGACACAAAAAATATCTTCATCGAAATCGGCTACCAGTCCTGCTACAGGCAAGGTCGTGGCCTCCACGGTACAAAAGGCGGCAACGCCCACACGTTCTGCAACCCCAATCACTTCACCCGTAACTCAAATCACCTCAAAGGAGATACCCATGAGCAAACACGCAAATTCTTCCAATCATCCAGGCAGCCAGTTTTTCATGCTGTCCGCAGATGAAATCGCGCAAATCACCAAAGCAAACAGCGACGCCATCACACGTTCTGTTCAGACGCTGACAAATGGTATGAACCAAATCAGCCAAGCTATGGCGCAATACGGCCAAGGCATGATGCAGATGACAGTTGCTGCCGTTCAAGCTGCCAGCAGCGCGCGCACCTTGCGTGATGTGGCTGAACTGCACAGCGATTATACAAAAACCTCTATGGATGCCATGGTTGAAAACGGCACCCGCATCACCGAAATGGCTTTGAAAATCGCCAACGATGCTGCACAGCCGATCAGCCAGCGCGCGAATGAAACCATGCAACAATTCAGCGCGCGTACAGCCGCTTAATTGGTTCCCGGATTATTCCGGGTTCATAAAAATGATACAAACGCCGCGGGAGCAATTTCGCGGCGTCTTGTTATGTGACGTGACCGATATTATATTTAATCCATGTCTCAAACACCTGTCATTTCTCCAGGAATTGATTTAGCCGAGCAGGTGCGGCCAGCGCTACAGCGCCCGCCGATGTTTAAAGTGCTACTATTAAATGACGATTTCACACCGATGGATTTTGTCGTCCTCGTATTGGAAAAATTCTTCCAAAAAGATGCCGATGAAGCCACACGTATTATGCTGGCCGTGCATCAAAGTGGTGTCGGCCTATGCGGTGTCTACCCCTTTGAAATTGCTGAAACCAAAGCGCTCCAGGTCGTGGATTTTGCGCGCGATCACCATCATCCATTGCAAACCGCGATTGAGAAGGAATAGCTATGCCGCGTCTCGACCCTTCATTGGAAAAAACATTAGGTCGCGCGCGTGATGCCGCGATAGAACACCGGCACGAATATATTACGCTGGAACATTTGCTGCTCGCGTTGCTGGAAGACCAAGATGCTCAGGCCACGCTGCGTGCCTGCGGGGCGGAAATTCCAGTACTGCGGGAACAGCTTGAAACGTATATCGGTGCTGCGCTCGTCGGCCTGATTAGTAATGAAATTCCAGAACCGGTTGGTACGGCGGCGCTGGGCCGCGTCATTCAGCGCGCTGTGGCGAATGTGGAATCCGCCGGGCGCGAATCCGTGATGGGCGGAAATGTTTTGGCTGCCATGTATGCGGAACGCGATACCTTCGCCGTTTTTTTTCTGCGCCAATTAGGTGTGGAGCGTTTGGACGTTGTAAATTACTTGGCGCATGGCATCAGCAAAATTCCGGGTGCCGAAAAACAATTATCGCTGCCGCGTGGCGTGGGCGGAGATGAGCATACGGGCGAAGAACCTGTGCAAACCGGCGAAGCCGCTCTTCAAATTTACTGTACGAATTTGAATCAACGCGCGGCGGATGGAAAAGTTGATCCATTGATTGGCCGCGATATGGAGCTGGAACGGGTGCTACAGGTTCTATGCCGACGCAGCAAAAATAATCCGTTATTGGTGGGCGATCCGGGCGTGGGAAAAACCGCTATTGCCGAAGGTTTAGCTTTGCGGATCGTTAAAGATGATGTACCGGATATTCTGCGCGGTGCTGTCGTTTATGCGCTGGATATGGGTCAATTGATCGCTGGGGCGCGCTTCCGCGGTGATTTTGAAGAACGTTTGAAAGCGGTTATTTCCGCCATCGAGCAATTGCCGCGCGCGATTTTATTCATTGATGAAATTCATACGCTGGTGGGCGCGGGCGCGACATCCGGCGGTGCGCTGGATGCAGCAAATATTTTGAAACCGGCGCTGGCGCGGGGCACCATTCGCTGCATCGGCGCGACGACTTATAAGGAATTCCGTCAGCATTTTGAAAAAGACCGTGCGCTGGTGCGGCGCTTCCAAAAAATTGATGTGCCAGAACCGACGCAGGAAGACGCGCTGAAAATCCTGCAGGGCTTGCGGAAAAATTATGAATCCCATCACGGCGTGAAATACAGCCAGGCGGCATTGCGCAGCGCGGTTGATTTATCCGTGCGTTATATCGGCGACCGCAAATTGCCGGATAAGGCGATTGACGTGATTGACGAAGTCGGCGCCGCGCAAATGCTGTTGCCCGAAATGCGCCGTAAGAAACAAGTCGGCGTGAAAGAGGTGGAAGAAGTTGTAGCAAAAATGGCGCGCCTGCCGATGCGGACGGTAAACCAGGACGACCGCGCGCAATTGCAAACCCTCGCGCGTGATTTGCGCAATTCCATTTACGGCCAGGACAATGCGATTGATGCGTTGGTGACCTCCATCAAAATGTCGCGCGCGGGATTGCGCGCGGCGGAAAAACCGATTGGCTCTTATTTATTCGCGGGTCCAACCGGTGTTGGTAAAACCGAGGTCGCCCGCCAATTGGCGAAGCTGATGGGCATTCCACTGCACCGTTTTGATATGTCGGAATATATGGAGCGTCACGCGGTCGCGCGCTTGATCGGGGCGCCGCCGGGCTATGTCGGTTTTGACCAGGGCGGTTTACTGACCGATGCGATTGACCAGTCGCCGCATGCGGTGCTGCTGCTCGATGAAATTGAGAAAGCCCATCCGGATGTTTATAATTTGCTGCTGCAAGTCATGGATCACGGCAAATTGACCGACCATAACGGCAAATCGATTTCTTTCCGCTCTGTGATTTTGATTATGACGACGAATGCGGGCGCAGCGGATTTGGCGCGCGCGCCGATGGGTTTCCAGAATATCTCGCGCAGCGGTGAGGATAGTGAGGCCATCAATAAAACCTTTACGCCGGAATTCCGCAACCGCCTTGATGCCGTCATCCATTTCAACCCGCTGTCCCTGCCGATTGTGGAGCAGGTGGTGGATAAATTCATTGCGCAACTCGAAGCGCAGCTCCAGGAGCGTGGCATTGTGATTGAATTGACTGAGACCGCCCGCCTATGGCTGGCGGAAAAAGGTTACGATGTGACGATGGGCGCACGGCCACTCGACCGTTTGATTCAAGAGCAAATCAAGAAACCGCTGGCGGAAGAAATTCTGTTCGGCAAACTGGAAAAAGGTGGCACGGTCTTTGTGGATGTACAGGACGGAAAAATACAGCTGGATTTCCAGGGTGCTAAAATCTCCAAATCCGATAAAAACGCTGCGCGGGAGACGGTTTAATTATAAAATCTTCTGCCCGGATTTTTTCCAATCGGCGCTGAATTGCGCCAGGCCCTTATCGGTCAATGGATGATGAAACAATTGTTTTAACACCGCGGGCGGCATGGTCGCGACATCGGCACCGATTTTCGCGCATTCCAGCATATGCACCGGATGGCGGATCGATGCCGCCAAAACTTGCGTATTCAATTCCGGATAGTTGCGGTAAATCTGCACGATATCGGCGATCAATTGCAGACCATCCGCGCCGGTATCGTCTATCCGCCCGATGAAGGGCGAAATGAACGTCGCGCCTGCCTTGGCCGCTAGCAGCGCCTGGTTCGCGGAAAAACACAGCGTTACATTTGTCATGATTTTCTGGCCCGACAAAATTTTGCATACGCGAATGCCGTCATACGTTAGTGGCAGTTTCACCGTTACGTTGGACGCGATTTTCGCCAGGCGTTCGCCCTCGCGCAGCATCGTATCGTAATCCATCGCGGCGACTTCGGCGCTCACGGGGCCTGGCACGACCTTGCAAATCTCGGTGATCAATTCGATAAAATTCGCCGCGCCGGATTTTGCCACCAGGCTGGGATTTGTCGTCACACCGTCCAGCAGCCCGCTCGCGGCCAGTTCTTTAATTTCATGGAGGTCGGCGGTGTCGATAAAGAATTTCATAGCTTCCTCTGTGGGACATGGTTTGTTGCCGCAATGTTTAGCGGTCTTGCGCGCGCATGTCATCCGTTTTGTCTTGCTGGTCGGCAAAAAACAGATATAGTTTTTCAAATCCACAAAAGGCAGGCAGATGGAAAAACTACTATTGGCGGGATTAATCGGCGGCCTGATCGTCTTTGGCGTGGTTAAATTATTTGAACCGAAATCCGCGATACAGGGCGCGCATTCTTCCGCTTTTGATCGCGTTGTTTCATCGCATACGCTGCGTTGCGCCTATGCGGCTTATGACCCATTTTTAATTGTTGGGACGAATAAAGCCATTACGGGTATTTTTCACGACGTGATGGAGGAGGCAGGCAAACGTCTGGACATCAAAATCGTTTGGGCGGAGGAGGTCGGTTACGGCAACGTCAATACCGGTTTTCAAACTGAGCGGTATGACGCCTTTTGTGCCGGGCTGTGGCCCGCGGGCACGCGCGCCGTGAACACGATTTTTTCCCGCGCCGTGGCCTGGGATCCAGTTGGCGTTTGGGTGCGTGGTGATGATGCGCGTTTTGGCGGACATATGGAAAAATTGAACGAACCAGTCTATAAAATTGCGGATATTGACGGCGATGCCACAGTTGCCATGGCGGATGCGATATTCCCTAAGGCTGGACGCGTAACACTTTCGCAAACCCAAAGCACCGTTGCGGAAGAAGTCATTCAGATCACTACTGGCAAAGCCGACGCGGTTTTTCAAGATTATTTGTCTGCCGACCGGTTTTTGAAAAATACGCCCGGCAGTTTAAAAAACTTGTCGCCCGATAAACCTGTGCTTATTTATCCTTTGACGATCGGCTATAATCAGCACGAAATGGCACTGCGCGATATGTTTGATGTCGTGTTGAGCGATATGGAGCGTGATGGCACCACTGGTCATATCGTGAAAAAATATCTGGGTGAGAAATCTAATTTATTGTTTTACGAGCAGAATAATTTTGTGCCTTATGAGTAATCAGTTGTAGACGGTTCGTGGGTTGCTTATATGTTAATTAGCAATGACAGGTAATAGAATTCAAATTTTGCTGCCGCTGCCCGCGGGCGGACCGTATGATTACCGGGCGCAAAATCTGCCGGAAAAATTGCAGATGGGTGATTATGTTGCCGTTCCATTTGCGAACCGCGTGGAACATGGTGTGGTTTGGGCGCTGGGCGGCGCGAGCGATTTATCTGATGCGAAAATAAAACTGGTTCAAAGTAAACTGGATATGCCGCCAATGGGCGAAGCATTGCGGCATTTGGTTTCGTGGCTTGGGGATTATACATTGCAACCGTTGGGCAGTATTTTGAATCTCGCGCTGTCGGTGGGGGACGTTTTTACGGCACCGAAAGGCAAACGAAAAGCCTGGGTGTTTGAGCAGCCAAACCCGGCCCATGCACCTGCTGAACTTACACCTGCACAAGGGTCCGCGCGCAAAGCGATTACGGAAACCCTCGGTACGTTTCAGACTTTTTTATTAGACGGTGTTACGGGTTCAGGAAAAACCGAAGTTTATTTTGAGGCCGCCGCAGATGTCTTGCGAACAGGCGGTCAGGCATTATTGCTGCTACCTGAAATTGCCCTGACCCAGCAAATGACGGCGCGTTTTGCGCGGCGGTTTGGTGTGCCGCCCGTGCTGTGGCATTCGCACCTGACGCCTGCGCAGCGCCGGGAAAATTGGTTAGCAGTGCAACGCGGCGAGGCGCGTTTTGTTATCGGTGCGCGGTCCGCGCTGTTTTTACCGTTTCAAAAACTCGGCCTCATTATTGTCGATGAAGAACACGACGCAAGTTATAAACAGGATGACGGCATCACCTATCATGCACGTGATGTCGCGGTGATGCGCGCCAAATTGGAATCTGCGCCGTGCCTGCTAGTTTCTGCGACGCCCAGCGTGGAGACCATGGTGAATGCGCAGCGCGGTAAATATACGCCGCTGCATCTGCCGGTGCGTTATGCCGGCGCGCGCATGCCGCATGTGCAACTGGTAGATTTGCGTGTCCTGTCGCCGCCACGCCAGCAATGGTTATCGCCGCCGCTGCGCGATGCCATCACAAAAAATCTAGAGAACGGCGAACAGACATTATTGTTTTTAAACCGTCGCGGTTATGCTCCGCTGATCTTATGCCGCGCTTGCGGCGCGCGCGTGACCTGCAAAAATTGTTCATCGTGGATGGTGCTACATAAATTCGATAATTCGCTGCGTTGTCATCATTGTGGGCGCAAGGAACCGATACCGAAAAAATGCACCAATTGCGGTGCGGAGGATAAATTCGTACCTTCCGGTCCGGGTGTGGAGCGCGTGGCAGAGGAGGTCACAACGCTTTGGCCTGCCGCGCGCATGGCAATTTTATCCAGCGATCATGAAAAAACCTTGGTGCAGAATTTACAAGACCTCGCAGATCATAAATTGGATATTGTCGTTGGGACGCAATTGCTGGCGAAGGGGCACCACTTTCCCAACTTAACGCTGGTTGGCGTGGTGGATGGCGATTTGGGCCTGCAGGGAGCCGATCCGCGCGCGTCCGAGCGTACTTATCAATTACTGCACCAGGTGTCCGGTCGGGCAGGGCGGTCGGAATTGCCGGGTGAGGTGTTTATTCAATCACACCAGCCGGAACACCCGGTGCTGCAAGCTTTGTTGCGCGGTGACCGCGATAGATTTTTACAAATGGAAATCGCTCAGCGTCAGGCCGCAGGCCTGCCGCCTTTCGGGCGCCTGGCCGCTATTATTCTTGCCGCACGCAAGGAAGATTTTTTGCATGAAATTTGCCGCAATTTTGCGCGCGCTGCGCCGCAGATAGAAGGTGTGCGTATCCTTGGCCCAGCGCCAGCAACACTCAGCAAGCTGCGTGGCCAATACCGCATGCGTTTTATCGTTATGGCGCCGCCGCAGATGAAATTACAGCCGATGTTGCAAGAATGGCTGCGGTATTTGCCCAAAACCCGCGCGCTGCGCGTCCAGGTCGATATTGATCCACAGCAGTTTAATTAGAGGCCAGAACCAAGATATCATGTGCAAGATATTTCTTGTCTCTTGCTTCTTGTCACTCTAAATATCAGATATGTCGACTCTGACCTCTATAACCAATGAAAAAATCTCCGTGCCGGCTATTCGGGCGCGTAAAGTCAAAAATGGCGCGGCGCCGATTGTCTGCCTTACCGCCTATTCCAAACCTATGGCGCAATTGTTGGATCCGCATGTGGACGTCATCCTGGTCGGCGATAGCCTGGGCATGGTGCTGTATGGGTTTGATTCAACGCTGCCGGTTACGCTGGAAATGATGATCGACCACGGTGCAGCGGTCATGCGCGGCGCAAAGCGTGCATTGGTTGTGGTTGATATGCCCTTTGCCTCTTATCAATTATCACCCGCACAGGCTTACCAGAATGCTGCACGCGTGATGGCGGAAACAGGTTGCTCAGCTGTGAAGATTGAAGGCGGCACGGAAATGGCGGAGACGATTTCATTTCTAACGCGCCGCGGAATTCCTGTGCTTGGCCATATTGGTTTGATGCCGCAAAGCGTGGCGGCATCCGGCGGGTACCGCGCGCACGGCCGCGATGAAGCGGAAGCATATCATCTGGTGCACAGCGCGCGTAAGTTGCAGGACGCGGGTGCTTTCGCGATTGTGATTGAAGGCACTGTAGAACCAGTGGCCGCACGCATCACGCAGGAATTGGAAATTCCCGCCATCGGTATCGGTGCATCGCCGTCATGTGACGGCCAGATTTTGGTAACAGACGATATGCTCGGATTATTTCAGGACTTCAAACCAAAATTTGTGCGCCAATTCGTGCAAATCGGTGAACAGATTACGCAAGCAATTCAGGATTACACGAGTGCCGTGCGCACAGGTGAATTCCCTGCAACTGAACATTGTTTTGGCGTGAAACCATTAGTTCCAGTGACTGCTAATGCCCCAATCAAACCAACAGATAAACTACAAAAACCCCGCCGCCGCGGTTAGGCTATTTCGCGGATTTCTCAGCCGGCTTATCCGCCGTTTTCTTTACAGATTTTTTCACTTCGCCCAGAGCATCTGATACGCGCGTGCGGATTAGGTCGGCAGCTTCGGCATTCGATTTGTGCAACATATCTGTTAGCTCATTCATATTGCCTAAGGCCTGATCATAGGCAGCGCGCAGCATCTCAACCTGTTTCGTCATGCGGTCATTGGGTTCACTCGTCGTGGTCAAGTCGCGTAATGTGCGTGTGCTTTCTTCAACCGTCTGACGGAAAATTTCCAACTGGCGGCGCATCACGGCCTGAATACCCTCAATCGCCAGGCGGTTGGCGGCCGTGAAAGCCTCCACATTTTTGCGCTGTGCTGTGATCATCATTTCCAGATCCACTGCAGGTACACGAAATTGCGTCATGGCTTTGACGAATTCGTTTTCGAAAAATGGGAAATTAGGCGTGTTAGACATGTATGCTCCTTCTGGATTAAACCATTCTTACCTTCAATATATCATGCGGTAAGTAGAAAGTACAGATTAGGATTTAATCTTTAATGCGTTAAATTTCTGTATGGTCCTATCCATACGGCTCAGGTCGCGGTCCAGCATCGCCATTAAGCGGGCTTGCCCTGGTGAAGGATCCCGCAACCATATGATCAGCCAACGTAAGGCCGCCATGGCCAGTAGATGTGGTGTGAGAAATGATAATGGAGATAGTGTAGGAGGAATATCCAATGCCAGCCATTGCCAGCGCATGGCGTTATGCAAGGGTTGATAATAGCGTTTGATATACTGCCATGGTGCAGGTACAGGTTGCGCCAAGATTTCTTTATTTAATGGTGCACGCAATTTGGCAGCTTCCAGTTTTTCAAATAACCGAAGCATGGAGTCTAGTAGCCTCTCACGCGGCGGTTCGTCTTGCATATCGGCTGGGGCTTCAGCGGCCCATTCACGTAAAACGGATTGGTACATTTCAAATGAGTTTTGAATCGTCTTCTGACGCACCATTATGCTTTCCCGCCCAATTCATTCGCGCGTTTAATATTTTCCGTCAGACCTGTAGTAATTAGGGTATAAAATGCATCTTCATTGTCCCAAACTTTAATTGTCGCTTCGGTCACGCCGCCGGGACTGGTTACATCGCGGCGCATGTGTTCCAATGTTTTTTCATTTTGTTTCGCCGCCAATGCGCCAGCACCGATCAAAGTTTGCCGCGCGAGGCGCATGGCTTGTTCTTCCGTCAGACCTTGTCCAATGCCAGCCTTCGCCAGGCTTTCAGCTAGATAGAAAAAATACGCTGGGCCAGAACCACTAATGCTCATAGCTGCATCTAATTCTTCTTCATCATGTAGCCAAAAGAAATCACCTGTCGCCTGTAGCAGGGTTTCAATTTGGGTCTGTAAAGGCGCAGAAATTTTTGCATCACCCACTGCCACTGTCATCCCCTGGCCGATTAAAACGGGCGTGTTCGGCATCGCGCGGATGACCAGATTTTGCGGAAGGTAACGCGCGTAATAATTCTGGCGTAACCCGGCGGCGATGGTCAGAATGGGCCATTCAGGTTTCAGATGCGGCGCAAGTTCCGTCAGCATTTCTGCCATCTGTTGCGGTTTTACGCCCAGCACAACCAGATCAACTTGTACATCGGGCGGTAGGCTTTTCACATCCGGATAGATGTCCAGCAAATAGCTGTGTTCTTTAAATTGTTGCCGCAGTTCATAAACCGCGCGGTTGACGATGACGCCGCGCTTGATAATACCTTGCGCTAGCCAAGCCGATAGCATCGCTCCGCCCATCTTGCCGCAACCAATTAATAGGATATTCATGGTGGGCTTGCCTTGGCGCATGCGATCTTTGAACTTAACTTGCATAAGAGTCATGTAGCCATGGCTCTGAAAGATATCAATCAGTTATTCTTAATTTATGGAGTAAGGTGGCCATTTGCTTTATAGGCCATCACGTTTGGATTTGGAGCCAATATTACAACGCCGCCAGTTTGATCTGCAAAAGATTGGGCTTTTTCATAGATGCCACGCAGATCGTAATTACGCTCTTGCCATAAATTGATTTGCACCGTCAGGCCCTCTCGGCTAGGGCATTCTGATAATTTAAAATTAGAGAAATTTTGTTTCCTTTGTGTAAGGGTTTCTCCTATCCGGGGGTTAGGCAATCTTAATGCCTCTAAATCATAAACAATTTCAGAATGACCTGTTAAACTAACATAATCAATCGTTCCAATGTTCCTATTAGATTCTGTATCCAAATCCGCGTTCAGTCCATAGCGCTTGATCTTTTGTCTCATTAAATTGCCATTGCGTACTTCTCCAATTATTACCATTGGTGTCGCTGCAATTGTAAAATCATCATATTCAATCATGCACAGAGGTACCAAGATCTCAGGAATGCCTTTTGTGTGCCAAGAATAAAATTCGTCAGCGATAGTTAATTGAAACTCTGGATTTTCGGCTTGCGGAGTGTCTGAAATTTTCGTCCAAGCCCCTACGCTATTAAATCGGCCCTGAAAACATAATCCTTCATACGGAGCCGTCTATATCGCTGAAAAATCACTATTGGATTTTCGACTTTCTAATTCTGTCCCTGGCGTAATACAATAGGCAAAATCATGCGTCTTTTTAGCGATATAATCAAATTTATTCATAGAAGTATGTATAAAAACTAGCTGATTAGAGATTAAGGAAAATAAATACTTTCACCCTAACAACTTTGCTACCACGGCAGCGGTGTAATCGACCAGCGGCACTATGCGGCCGTAATTCAGGCGCGTGGGCCCAATGACGCCGATTGCTCCCATGATATTCGCGCCGCCCCTATTTTGATTTGGGCCCGCAATAGACGGCACACCGGAAATCACCATCGAACAGCCTGTGCCGGAAAACAGCTCATGTTCCGAGCCGATAAATATTTGCACGCCTTGCGCACCTTGCGCCATTTCCAGCAAACGCAACACGGTTTCCTGTTGTTCCAGCAAACCAAACAATTTCTGAATACGTTCCAGGTCGGTAATCGCGCGCACATCGTTCAGCAAATGGGCCTGGCCGCGTAGGATGAGTTGACTGTGTCCTTCGTTCCAAGCGGCAAGGCCTGCTGTCACAACACGCGCGGAAATTTCATCCAGTTCAGTTTTTCCGGCTTGCAGCTCCGCATGAATTTGCGCCTTTACGTCATCCAGATTTTTACCGGCGCTGCGTGCCGTCAAATAATTGGTTGCCTGGGTAAGTGCTGATGGCGGCAGGCCCAATGGCAAGGCGATGACACGGTTTTCAACCTGATCGTCAGAATCCACCATGACCACCAGGGCGCGTGCGCCGCCGATGGGAACAAATTCGATATGTTTAATCGTTGGGGAAATCGCAGGCGCCAAAACAAATCCCGCGCAGGCCGATAGGCCGGATAGTGCCCGTGTCGCCTGCTCCAGAATGTGTGGCGTACTGTGCTGCTTGATGTCGCAATGGGTCTGGATAGTTTGCTGTTCATCGGACGTCAGTTCGCGGCGCTCCAGCAAAGTATCAACAAAAAAGCGCAGACCCGCTGCGGTGGGCAATCGCCCCGCTGAAGTATGCGGAGCGAATAGCAATCCGGCCTCTTCCAGATCGGCCATGATGTTGCGGATGGTGGCGGGTGAGAGTGATGTTTCAATCAGTCGCGATAGGGTGCGCGAACCCACAGGCTCGCCCGTTGCGAGATAGGTGTCAATCAGCTGACGCAAAATATGTTGCGCGCGAGAATTCATGTTCTGAAATGCCTGAACCATTCCAGCTATTTAAGCATGACTCCAGAGATAAACAATCAGTATGATGATTGTTATATTATGGCACAGTTATGCTAACTTCAACAGTGTTAGTCAAACCTATCCCATTACAGGCATTTGCAGCAGCCGAAGCGGTAGTAGGCAATGTCAAATTTGTTACACCGTTTATATAAATCTCTGTTATCTTCAAATTATTAACATTCCCCTTCGTGCCAACGGTTAAGGCTTCTGCTACGCAAGCATCTGAAGGTAAGGCAAAGGCAAATATCACAACGGTATTACCATTACCCTGAAAGACAACACTGTCTTGTGTGAAGTCAGTAGTGTAAGGGTGTACTATATAACCTGCGCCGCCATTACCTGGTCCAGGCCTGACCCAGTTCGAGCGCACAAGCGCTGCAAGAATTGCAGTTTGGTTATTAAAATTACCCGCAGGCCCGCTTGCTGGCACAGGAGAGGCTGCGGGAATAATCATTGCATTCAGTGGGCCGCGCGAACGGGAGGATAAGCCTAATCCCTGACGAAGCACTCGTTTTAAATTAGAGTTACCTGGCGCAAGGCTAGTATATAAAAATTGAGTGGTCGGGAATAATTGTTGGGGAATCCTAGAAGTAGAGGCAAAAAGCGCCTTGGTATTTATTAGCGCTTGCAACATTCCCGAAGCAAAATCACTACGTTTTTTGTTTTCAAGGACGGTTGCAGCCGTTAACCAGATTCCACCTATTAATAAACCCACAATTGTCAGCACGATTGCAATTTCAATCAAGGTGAAACCATAATGATTGTTAGCCTTCATCTTATCTCCCTATATGATGTCTAAAATATTCATATCTTTATCACAAGTCTTTATAATAAATGATGTGCTGGCCTAGATATCAACCCTTATCTAAGCCAGCACCTAAACAATTTTGGATCATTCAACTTCTTATACCGCCATATCAAACTCAATTGTGTTCGTGTTTCCAACGCCATTGCAATCTGTTGCAACATCGGATGTCGTTGCTAAAGAGTTGAGAACTGAACCATTAACGATGATTGATGAAATTCTCAGATTATCATGGGATGTAATTACCTTGGTTACGACCGCAACGCATGCGGCTGACGGAATACCTAAAGTTGGATTTGCGCTGCCGATAATAAGTTGAATGATATTGCCCGTACCAATGAAATTGATACTATCTTGAGTTAAATCACTGGCATATGGATTATGTAAATGACCATCGGCGGTGACCAAGTCGGATGGTATTAGACTGGCGGCAATGGCGGTGCTGTTATCAAAACCATCTGCTGGTAAAGCTGCAGCGGCAGCCGTGGCAACAGGGATGATCATCCCCGTCATGGGACCGCGCCTGCTGTTGGATAAACCAAAGCCGCGATGAAGCAATGGTTTTAGGCTATCTTCACCAAGCCTGAAGGCGGCATAGAAAAACTGTGCGGCCGGGAAAAATGGTTTGAGATTATGCGAATTAGAGGCAAAAAGCACTTCGGTATTGACCAGTGTTTGCAACATTTCCGTAGCAAAATCATTGCGCTTTTTATTTTCCAGGACGGTCGCCGCCGCCAACCAAATACCGCCAACCAACAGGCCCACAATCGTCAGGACGATTGCGATTTCAATCAGCGTAAAACCAGAACGGTTACGGATTCTCATACCGCGCTCCTGAATAATTTATTATAACTCAAAATATTAACATCTTTCTAACTATAGCCTTTTATTGGTTAAAATTTTACTAAATTAATCATGAATTTTTTGTGAAAAGTCTTATATAAAACAATCGGTACCGGTTTATAATGGCATGATGACTGCAAATTCGATGAAAGATCTACAACAAAAACTGCAAAGTTTTATCACCCTGCCTTCCGCGGCGGTTAATTTAGGGCTGGAGCGGATTGAACGGCTCCTCGCCGCGCTCGGCGATCCGCATCTGCGTCTGCCGCCAGTGATCCATGTTGCGGGCACGAACGGCAAGGGCTCTGCGGTTGCCTTCATGCGCGCAATGCTGGAGGCAGCCGGGCTGCGTGTACATGTCTTTACCTCGCCGCACTTGATCCGGTTTAACGAACGTATCTGCCTGGCTGGCGAATTGGCAGATGATGAAACCTTGATCAAAACCTTTGCGGATATCGCCGCGGTGAATGACGGTGCGCCGATCACCTATTTTGAAATGACGACGGTGGCGGCCTTTGTGCTCTTCGCGCGCGTGCCCGCGGATGTGGTGCTGTTGGAAGTTGGTCTGGGCGGGCGGCTGGATGCTACAAATGTCATCACGCCTGCCGTTTCTATGATCACGCGCATTTCCTATGATCATACGCATTTACTGGGCAATACGCTTGAAAAGATCACGACTGAAAAGGCCGGCATTATGAAACCCGGCGTGCCCTGTGTCATGGCCTATCAAGCCGATGAAGCAGTAAGGGCCACCCTGCGCGCGCATGCAGTAGAAGTTGGCTGTGAATTGATTGCGTATGGGAAGAATTTCTGGACGGAAGAATTGTCGGATGGGTTTGTTTACAAGACAGAAGAGCAGACGGGTAGAAGCGCCGAAGAGGTTAAATATGCTCCTCCTGCATTGTTGGGCGCGCATCAAATTTTAAATGCGGCGAACGCTATTACCGCAGTTAAAGTTTTTTCCTCTTATCTCCCATCACCCATCTCCCATCTGGAAGAAGCCATCCGCACCGGCCTGCGCACAGTAGAATGGCCTGGGCGGCTGCAGCGCATTACGACCGGACCCGTGGCGGCGACGCTGCCCGAAGGCGTCGAGCTTTGGTATGATGGCGCCCATAACGACAGCGGCGCCGAAGTTCTAGCTGAGCAATGCCGCCGGTGGAAGGCGGCGGGCTATGAGATTCATTTAATAATGGGAATGTTAAAGACGAAAGACCCCAGCGTGTTTTTTAAAATTTCCCCATGGGTTGCCAGTATCACCGCAGTTCCCATTGATAATACCGCATACACTGAAAATGAATTGGTCGAGCTATTACAGCCGATTAATCGGCCAATTCAAACAGCTTCAGATATATATGAGGCTGTTAGGAATTTAACAGCAGAACATAAAATGATTAAAGGCTCGGGGTCAGCACGGCTGCTGGTGTGCGGGTCGCTGCACTTGGCGGCTGGGCTATTGGCGCATTAAGCGGCTTCCCAGGTCGCCAGGCCATCAATTTTCGGAATGCGGGAGATGTATTTTCTGTTTCACTGCAAAGTATAAACGCAACGGCCCGGTTGCGAAATGCAATCGCGGGTGCCCATTCATCTAGATAATCATTGGGATTAAGCATTTGTTCCTGGTTGTGCTGGACAGCTCCTTGTTCAGGCATTTTATAATGCTCTAAATATCCTAGCGCCGCCGCGATTTTTTCTATAGGTCTTGGCGCTCCTTGAGTTTTATCTTCCGCGCCTCGCTCTGAGGGCGTATATTCTGTATCGTGTCTTAATAGAGTTTCTGTTGCATCAATCGCTGCCAAGGCTAATACAATTCGCTGGTCTGGAAAAATATAATGCCCTTTTGAATCCTTTTCGGCTGGCAAATATTGATTAGCCGGAAGTTCAATCCGACCTGTATTATGCGCCGCCATAGCAAAAAGTCTTTTTTCATACGCGCTGATATGTTCTCCAGCGGTTTCGAAGTCTTTGTCATTTTCCGGAAAGCTGCGGCTCCAGCCATAAAGCGCGTGGGCGTAATTATTTTGAACGATATGAAACGGTTTTTCAATAATTTTCAATTCAATGGGATACTGCCCGCCTGTTCCTGTCATCATGCAAATAACTAAATGCAATGCGCCCTGATAGCCGCCGGGTGTCGCATTAAAATCCATATCTCTCAGGCGAATGGTAATCGTGCACTGGTCATCAAAAAAGGCCTTTAGGGCCTTCACAGCGTCTTCACGGGATTCCACAATAATCGCGGCGCGATGCAGGTCTTGCACATCACCATCTTTTTTACATTTGGCCAATGCGCGTTCGATATCTTTGACAGAAGGAAAATCAACTTCGACAGCACTATTGGTTGCAAGGGCAATGCCGGTTGCAAGTTCTATTAAATATTCGAAAATTTCAGGGCGCGTGGAGGCATCATAACGCGTTCCTAAAAGGATTTCCTCTTGGCGTGGATCTTTTAACCATTGAATAACTTTTATTGTGCTAGTTCCACCAATTTTATGGGAACTTGGAATGGTATGAGGCGCCGGAAGACGTTTATTGTAAATCAACACCTCTTTCGCAACCTGTTCTGCCATTTCTGGAGGGATGCTCAGTGCCGACGCTAAAGAGGAAGGAGTAATGCGGCCTAATAAGATTGCGTCTTTGAAAATTATAGCCAAAAGCGTTGCAGGCGATTGGCTGGCCGCAAATAACATTAATTCATGATATCCTAATAAATCCTCGGGCGCTATATTTTCTCTTTCAAGCTCAAGCAAGGGGCCAATTATTCTGCGCGCAGTTTTCAATGTCCTATTTGCACTTAATAATTGAATTAATTTTTCACCATATTCATTTCTCTTTGCATCATTTTCATTTAAAAAATCCTCAACATGATAACGATCACCCAAATCATCTACTTCACCTCTAATTTCGCTAAAATCTGCTACCGCTTTTACAATTGCTCTTAGGGTAAAGAAACGAAATTGTTCAATATCTGCGAAGAAACTGAAATATGGATTACGAATGGACTGTGGACCATCCGGGGTTTCAAATTGTTGTTGATGTAATCCATAACAAAACGACAGGGCCCTGTTAACAAGCTCGACCGTTTCACCTTGTAAATAGGGAGGAGATGAAAAACGCTGCCATAATTTCGTTGGGCTATGGTCTCCTATCAGGAAGGGGGCATCCTCTTCAATCCCCTTAATCCGTTTTCTTCTATCTGCGGCAAAGGCATCACGCTTGATAACTTTTGGATCTGCCCGAAAAACAGTTTCACCATTTGAATGACCTTTTACTTCGTTCAGACCAAGACTTTGGGCTGCTCCTTCAACGACTTCGCTGGTGCTAATTTCACTGCGTAAATCGCCATAACTTGAATCGTCAGGTAATTCTCCGTTTAAATCTAAATCTTCCCCGAGTAAGTCTTCAAATCGCACGGTGGGATGATCGACCCATTGAATGCCTCGCGCGGCAAATTTTGGTTCAAAAATACTTCTAATATCTCTAACGTCCATCGCAAAAACACTATCATATAAGTCATAAAATATCAATCAATTATTTACTAGCTATAATGCGTGACTTTTTCATAGGGAATTGCTAAGCAGGCTGATGATCGGTCTTGTCTTGGTCACCCATGGAAATCTGGCGCAGGAGCTTTTGGCGGCGATGCAGCATGTCGTGGGGCCGCAGGTGGCGGCAACCACGGTTTGCATTTTCCCGGATGACGATATGGGCCGCCGGCGCGAGGAAATTCAGGCCGCCGCCCGGGCGATGGATAGTGGTAAAGGTGTCATTATATGCACCGACCTGTTCGGCGGCACGCCGTCTAATCTGGCGATCTCGTTGCTCGAGACGCATAAAAACCTGGAGGTTATTGCGGGGGTGAATTTGCCGATGCTGATTAAACTCGCCACCGTTCGCAAAACCGAAGATCTCCACGCCGCTGCGACCCAGGCCTGTGAAGCTGGGCGCAAATATATCAACCTCGCTTCGGAACTTTTAAAAGGCATGTAATTGGCCGAAAGTTCCCCCCAAGATATTCAGGTCATCGTCCATGCCGTGATTTGCAATCAGCGCGGGCTACATGCGCGCGCGGCGGCGAAATTCGTGAAACTCGCCACGCAATACGAGTCCGAAATCATCGTGGAAAAGGGTGACCTGCAGGTGGACGGCACCTCCATCATGGATCTTATGATGCTGGTCGCTTCACAGGGCGCGCGCATCGCCATTTCCGCGCGCGGAATCGATGCCGAGGCCGCCACGGGCGCGCTCCGTGAACTCGTGGAACGCAAGTTTGACGAGATAGAATAATCATAACTTAAAAAAGGAACAGATAGATGAAACAAATATCAAAAAATTATCTAAAATTAGTTGCAACATTAATGTTTTTGCAAGCACCGGCATGGTCTAATGGTCTAGTAAAAACCCAAAAACTGCAGAGTTCAGCCATGGCACAGCAGGAAGATAAAATTGATTTATGTGTAATTATAGGCGACAGATTATGCAACGCGCAAAGAAACAATATGCGTGCCATTAGAGATTTAAAACTTATCGACGCGCATGATCCATCAATTCATGATCCTATATCTCTGCGGGCAGAATCTAAGGAATTACAAGCAACTTATGTAAGATATACAGCAGCAATTGAAGGCATGCAAAATGTAAATGCAGGAGATAAAACTGCACTTAAGACTCTGTTGAAAAATGGCGGGAAGGCTTTTTATGCTGGCGATGAAGATGAGGACGCTGTCAAACAATTCCTGACTGAACATCCTGCCTTTACTAAGGCCCTCGCTAAACCTTTCCTCGAGGAATCAATCGATAATGCGAAGGGTCTTTTAGATCTTAAGGAAATTCAAGAGGCAGGGAGGAAAAGCCCGGCCGCACTTGCTCAAGAGCTAATCTTTATCCAGACCTGGAATCCGGTTTCTCGTGAAATGGCCCGGACTTATATACAGGCCTATTTTGCCGTACCTCACGGCACAAAAACACAAGATGCTGACGCGAAGGCTAAAGCGCATGATGCAGCCCTGAAGGTTGGACAAGAAAAAATGAAATTTGAACCAGACATTCAAAAGCCACCGGGGCAGTCTGTTGTATTCAGAGCCGGCGGAGACGAACGACCTGCCGGGCGCGCAGTCATTCCTGAGCTCATAACTCCTGATATCAGTATCCCTGCAGTTGCGGCTGCGCCCACGAAAATATATAAACCTGGTTTGGGGCTAGCTTAAACGCAATAATTATTTCTTCACCGGTACTTCGGCATCCAAATAAACGCCTGGATATTTTTCATATTTTTTATTCAACCGCGAAATCGTGCCGTCCAAGATCAATTCATCCAGCGCGGCATTCACCGCGTCGCGCAATTGATAATCTTCGGGCAGAAAGGCAAAGCTAGTTGGATAAATGCGAATGGGATGATTGGGCTGCACAATTTTTAATTTGCCCGGATTATGATCGTTATAAGTTCCAAAGGTATAACGGTCGACAATCGTCACATCGGCCTTGCTAGCTTCCACATTCACCAGGGTTTGCGAAAAATCCGTCATGTCGGGCAGTTCCACGATCTTCAATTTGGGAAAATCCGTTTTGGCGATGAAGACCGGATTATCACCATCCAATGCAACCATTTTTATCTTTTCATTATTCACGACCGACAAATCTTTATCAAACCGTTTGTCATCAGCGCGTGCGACCAAATAAATTGGTTCAAAATGCAGGGGCCGCGAAAATAATGCGAACTTGCCAATCTTTGGATTCACCCAGGTGCCATCACATAACATATCAAATTTATGGCTTTGCAAATCTGCGGTGAAAGTTCCCCAGCCCGTTTCAACTGGATAAGCTACCTTCACATCCAAACGGTTCGCCACCGCCTGCATTACGTCATAATCATATCCGGAAAGCTGACCTGTCGCAGTGTCTTTGTGCATCCCTGGTTCAAAACTCACGTAACCGCAATGGATGATGCCGTCCTTGATAATGCGGTCCATGGTGCTGCTAGCTTGGGCGGCAACGGGCAAGGCCAGGGCTAAGCATAACAATAGTTTTTTCATGGGCGTCTCCGTGAATTTAGGCTTGCTGGGATGGAATTCTATGCTTATCACTGCGTTTCATCAAGGAGAAACCCATGCCCCAAGCAGCCGCGCGCACCGCCAATTTCACGGATTACAAAGTCAAAGACATGTCTCTGGCCGAATGGGGGCGCAAGGAAATCACACTCGCAGAAATTGAAATGCCGGGCCTGATGTCGACGCGCGCAGAATATAAAGGCCAACAGCCATTAAAGGGCGCGCGCATTGCGGGCTGTCTGCACATGACCATTCAAACGGCGGTATTGATTGAAACCCTGACCGCGCTGGGCGCCGAAGTGCGTTGGTCGTCGTGCAATATTTTCTCAACGCAGGACCAAGCTGCGGCGGCTATCGCGGCAGCGGGCATTGCCGTCTTCGCCTGGAAAGGTATGACGGAGGAAGAATACTGGTGGTGCATCGACCAAACTATTTTTGGTCCGGATGGCTGGCGTCCGAATATGATCCTGGATGACGGCGGCGACCTGACCGTTTTAATGCACGAAAAACATGCCGACCTGATGAAAGATATCAAAGGCGTATCGGAAGAAACCACCACGGGCGTACGCCGCCTGATTGACATGGCCAAGGCGGGCAAACTCGCCGTGCCTGCGATCAACGTGAATGACAGCGTCACCAAATCCAAATTTGATAACCTTTACGGCTGCCGCGAAAGTCTGGTGGATTCGATCCGCCGCGCGACGGACGTGATGATGTCCGGTAAGATCGCTGTGGTCTGCGGTTACGGCGATGTGGGTAAAGGCTCCGCGGCGTCCCTGCGCACCGCTGGTGCGCGCGTGATTGTGACTGAGGTGGATCCGATCTGTGCGCTGCAAGCAGCATTAGAGGGTTATGAAGTCCGCACGGTGGAAGAGGTCGTGCAAAAAGCCGACATTTTCGTGACGGCAACCGGCAACAAAGATATCATCACCGCCGACCACATGCGCGCAATGAAAGACCGCGCGATTGTCTGCAACATCGGACATTTTGATAATGAAATCCACGTTGACGCGCTGCGCAACATGAAATGGCATAACGTGAAACCGCAGGTGGATGAGGTTGAATTCCCCGACGGCAAACGCATTATTCTGCTGGCTGAAGGGCGCCTGGTGAACCTCGGCTGCGGCACGGGCCACCCGAGTTTTGTGATGTCCGCATCCTTTACCAACCAGACGCTGGCGCAGATTGAATTGTGGAATGCGCCCGTCGGGAAATACGAGCGCCAAGTTTACGTTCTGCCGAAACATCTGGATGAAAAGGTCGCGCGTTTGCACCTCGATAAATTGGGCGTGTCATTGACACAGCTGTCGAAATCCCAAGCGGAATATATTGGCGTATCGGTCGAAGGCCCGTTCAAGCCGGAGCTGTATCGGTATTAAAATACCCCCTTGCGGGGAGGCTAATTATTAAAGTTTAAAGCCACGCGTGGTTTTTGGCGTTCTTGTGGGCTGATTTAAAACTTCTGGCAATTGCGTAATCAAATCGCCGCGGTTTGCGCGCCTAGCAACACTTTTCCAAGCTTGGCGCGCTTGATGGCCTTGTTGGTTTTCTGGGGTCTGATCCAAATAAAAATAAATGCCTGCTGCAAGTGTAGGCACTTTATGATCATGTATGTACTCCGGCGTCTGATCAAAATAGGCATAAATACTTTTTACAAGCGCTGCTGTAACCCACGCGCCCACATTTCCTTTGCCTACTTCCTGGATATAATTAACAATCGGCTGAACTCTTTGCGCGGGGCGCAGATCTAGCAATTGGTCTAGAAGCACAGCCTCTTCATAGGTCGAACCCACTTCCGCAAGCGTGTTAGTTAAATGTTGTTTTCCTTGTTCAAGATTTACCTGGTTTCTTGCGCCATACTTTATAGCCAATTCCCCTTTGAGGTTCTGGAATAAATATCGACAACCAATTCGCACTGCAACCGCAATAGATAAGTTCAAACCTCCTGTTGTTTCAGACGGTTCGACGCCATGGACTAAGGCCGATTTAGCGGCTGCAAACTCTTGACGAAAAAACTCCGTATTCCATGAATTAGTCATAATATCCCTTTAAAGACAATTATTATGTATATTTACAACCATAATTTAATAATGGGCCATTTTGCAAGAAATTTAATACTTTCGTGCGCAGAATATTTTTAGTCTTGGGCCATAAGGGGCCGGGATGACAGTCCAACCGTTTCCACATAGACTAAAATAATGATTTGGCCACTGCGTAAAACTGCTGCTGCCGCGCCGCTGGACGCACAGCGCGCGCTGGATGCTTTGCCGCGGCCGGCCTGGCTGCGCGGCGCGGACTTGGCGCTCACCTGGGTCAATGCGGCTTATGCGCGCGCGCTAGGCGAGAACGCCGCTGACATCATCACCGGACAAAAAGAACTCTTGCGCCACAGCAGCGATGCCGATGGGCGGTCGCTGGCGCGCGGGGCGCAGAAAAATAAATCACCCGCCACGGCGCTGCGCCATGTGGTGATTGACGGCGAGCGGCGTTTGCTGCTCGTCACCGAACAGCCGCTGGCACAGGGGTATTTTGGTTTCGCGCTCGACCAGACGAAAACCGAGGAACTGGAAACCGAGCTGGCGCGCACGCGCAGTGCGGAGGCGCAGGTGCTGCAAAACCTCGTTACTGCAGTGGCAATTTTCGGCGCGGATCAGAAACTGAATTTCTATAACCCCAGTTTTTTATCCATCACGCGCCTGACCACGCCGCAACTGGACGGCCAGCCGACCTTTACTCAGGTGGTCAATGCGATGCGCGAAGCGGGGCGCCTGCCGGAATTTCCGGATTTCCGCCGCGCGCGCGAAGCCTGGCAGGCCTGGTTCACCAATCTGATGGCACCGCATGAAGAACTGCTGCATCTGCTGGATAACACGACGCTGCATTTGCTGGTGACACCGCATCCGGCGGGCGGCCTGATGATGATGTTGGAAGATATTACGGATCGTCTGGCATTAGAGGCCGCCTATAACACGCAAATTGCGGTGCAGCGTGAAACGCTGGATAACCTGCGTGAGGGCACCGTGCTACTCGGCTCCGACGGCCGTGTGCGTTTGTGGAATCCGGCCTTTCAAACCATCTGGAATTTGCCGCCCGAAGCGGTGCAGGTGCAGCCGCATTGGCGTGAGCTGGCAAAAAATCTGGCCGTTCATTTCGCGCCGGACAGCTGGACGGCGGCATGGGAAAATTTAGTCACCATGCCTTTGTCGCATACGGAAATTGAAGAATCTTATCTGCTCACCGATGGCCGCGTCATTGAATTCGCGGCGGAGCCCTTGCCCGACGGTGCGATGCTGCTGCGCTTTTTGGATGCGACGGATAAGGCGAAATTGACGGCAGCATTGCGTGACCGCGCTGATGCGCTGGAAGCCGCCGATCGCATGAAATCGGAATTTTTATATAATGTATCGTACCAATTGCGCACGCCGCTGAACACCATCACGGGCTTTGCCGAGGTAATGAAATTGCCGTCGTCGGGCGACATGAACGATCGCCAGGCGAGTTATGTGCAACATATTCTGGATGCAGCGGACGACCTGGTGATTTTGATTGATAACCTTTTGGCGCTCAGTTCCATTCAGGCGGGGCAGGTGGAAATCGCGCCCGCCCCGGTGGATGTCTATCAATTGCTGGTGCAGATTCAAACGTTTGCCGAAACCATCGCCCATGCAAAACGCCAGCGGATTATTTTGGCGGCGGATGGGTTTATTGGCACTTATCAACTTGATGAGGCGCGCATCAAACAGGTATTGTTAAATCTGCTTTCCAATGCGCTGAAATACGCGCCGCCCGATACACCGGTCACGCTGGGCGCGCGGCGGGATGTGCAGGACGGCAAAAGCAGTTTGCTGTTATGGGTACGGGATGAAGGGCCTGGGATTCCGGCGGCGGAGCAAAGCCGGATTTTCCTGCCGTTCGAACGCACTAACCGTAAAGGCGCAGGCGCCGGCATTGGCCTGGCGCTTGCGCGGTCGCTGGTGCAATTGCATGGCGGCGAAATTAAACTGATTAGCGCGGAAGGGCAAGGCACGGAGGTGCGGTGCTATATTCCCATCTGAATTCCTCCCCTGGAGGAGCGAGGAAAAACTCAAGGCAGCTTTTAGGCCGCTTTATTCGTGCCAGTCGCCTCGGCAACCCACGCTTCCAGTTGCGATTTCGGCATGGAACCCATTTTGGTCGCCGCTGCCTGGCCGCCTTTGAAAACAATTAAGGTCGGGATGCTACGAATGCCGTATTGTGTCGGCGTCATCGGATTTTCATCAATGTTCATTTTAACGACTTTGATATCTTTATGTTCGTTCGCCAGCGCTTCAATATGCGGCGCCAGGGTTTGGCAAGGGCCGCACCAGTCCGCGTAAAAGTCGACCAGCACAGGCTGGTTGGATTGCAAAACTTCAGCGGCAAAGTTGTCATCGGTTACGGTTGCGGTCATGTTCATCTCCTATGTTGGAATTCGCTCAATCGTGCGGTTTGGTTACTTTATATGGTGTATGTTTAGGCGCTATCAAGCCGCCAGTGCAAGCGATTCTTTTGCCAATTCCTGCCAGCTTGAGGTTTGGGTCCATAAGATGCCAGCCTTAAGCGTCCGGCCCGGATAAATGTCCGACAGGATCTTGGCGTAAATCTGCAATTGCCGCTGGTAAGCAGGCGGCATTTTGCCATCCGCGGGCGGAACGCCGGTTTTGAAATCCAGAATGCCAAGTTCCTTTTCTGTCATATAAAAGCGGTCCATGGTGCCGATAACAGGCTGCCCTTCGAACCAGCCGGAAATGGCCGCTTCAGCGCGCGCATGTGCGCCAAAGAATTCCGATGTTTCCGGTGCATGCAAAACCCGCATCACTTCGGCAACCCAGGATTGGCGCATTGCAACGGGTTGATTTGGCATTTCGCGTTGTAAAAATTTTTCTGCCGCCGCGGCACGGTCATCAATTGGCATGGCAGGTAATAATTCCAATAAGCGATGTAGTAACACGCCGCGCTGTTGCGCTGCCGGATCCGCCACACCGCGCGCTTGGATTGTCACGCCGCGTTCCGCTAGTTCGGTCGCTGCCATAGGCTGCATTAAATCCGGCGGCAATATGGACGACAGATTTTCCAGCCATGGATTTACCCCAACCGCTGGAGTTTCCAGAATCATATTATCGTCTGCAAACAAATTTTCCGCACCGTAATGCCAGATATCTTTTTCGTCGGCCCAAGCATCCTCGTGCCGCTGCAATGCAGATAAAATCTGATCGTACCAATTACCTGTGCGTCTTTCTCCTTTGGCATTAGACTTGCCGAAAATATGCAATTCATGCGATGCGCGCGTCAGGGCGACATATAACAAACGCTGATATTCATCGCGCCGTGCGGCATCGGCGGTGCTGCGGTCGAAACTTGGACCTTCAAAATCTTTATCCGGTGCGAATAGGAAATGTGGCATAGGCGTATTGCCTGCCACTGCGCGTTCGCGCTTACTGCCGTGTTCGTGCGGCATTTCGCTGGCATCTGCCAGGATGACGATGGGCGCTTCCAAACCTTTCGCACCATGCACGGTTAAAATCCGCACCGCGTTATCTTGGCCGCGCGACAGGTCGCGTTTAATTTCAATTCCACTTTGCCGGATCCAGGCCATGAAAGCCTGCAGGCCAAGCGGTTCGCCCACGCCGCCCTCGCGCAGCGCCAATTGTAATAATTCATTCACCGGATCATCGCATTGCTGACCCAGGCGCGTATGCAGCGCCTGCAGACCGCTAGCCGACGCAGGGCAGGGCAAGGAAAGTATCGCCGCTAGCGTATCATAAGCACTTTCATAATCCGCGCGCGCCAGACAATTTTTTAAATAATCTGCTGATGAATGCGCACTTATCACATGCCATAGGGATTCATCTTTTTGCCGTGATAGCGCGATGTCGCCCAATGTCGTTTCGTTCATATTAATGAAGGGGGATCGCAGTAATTGCGCCAAATTCAAATCATCCGTCGGCAATAATAAAAACTGGCAAAAACATAATAGGTCTTGTACTGCGGCGGCATCCAGTAACCTCAAGCGGTCGTTGCCTGCCGACGGAACGCCCGCCGCGCGCAGGGCATGGAGCAATTGATCTGCCAGCGTCGTGCGCTGCTGTAGCAGAATTAAAATATCGCTGGCGCGCAGGCGGCGGTTTTCGCCGGACAACATGCGCCCTTCGGCCAACCAATCCGCAATCGTGCGCGCGATTTGCGCTGCCAGGTGTGCGTTGTGGCTGTCCTTCGTTTCGCGCTCCGCGATGATTAAGCCCAGTGGTTTCGATTTGGGTTGTGCTGTGATAGTTGGGTAAACATGAACTGCACCAATGCGGTTTTCATGAATGGAAAAATGCTGCACGGCTTGTTCTGCACCATGCAAGGCGCGCTGCTGTTGTGGCGTGTTAAAAACACTATCAATAATTTTTAAGACATTAGCTGCAGTGCGAAAGGAATGCGATAATGGAACCAGTGCAAATTCCGATTGCGCCGCCTGGGCATGCGCGGCGAAATCAATTTCCAGGGCATGAAATAAATCCGCATTGGCGCCCTGAAAACTGTAAATGGATTGTTTGGGATCGCCCACGACGAACAAACTACGCGGCCAATCGGTGCGGCCCAGGCCGGTGAAAAATTCCGCCGCCAAAGTGCGGATGATCTGCCATTGTTCAGGCGCGGTATCTTGCGCTTCGTCCACCAAAATATGATCGATGCCGCCGTCCAGGCGGTAATGCACCCATTCACCCATACCGGGCAGTACCAACAAATCACGCGTGTGCGTGATTAGATCTGAAAAATCGAGCGCGTTTTGTTCGGCTTTGATCGTAGTATATGCCGTACTGACGCGTGCGGTCAGCAATCCCATCGCCGCCGATGCGGTGGCCAGCTTTTGATCTTTTATTTTATCTAGCGCGCGCATGAGGCGTGCTTGTTCCGCTTGGGCGGCCGCGGCATTTTGGGGACCCCCCAGTTTTTCCGCGATGGCTTTAACGAATAATTTTTTGCGCGGTTCGTATTCCAGGGTTAAAAATAATTGGAGATAACTTTCGCGTTGCACTGCGCGCTGCGGCGGCGTGGCATGTAAAAAGGCTGCCAGTTTTTCATTTGGTGCGCATGCCAACCAGGCGCGCAAAAATTCCAATGGCAGATTTTCATCCAAAAATATTCCATGCCATAGCGCATCTGGATTTTCAGTCACATTCAGCGCGGTAAAACATGCGCGCCAGTAATTATCCTCGCCGCCCGCTTGCACGATGGTGGTCGCAATGTCCGGCCAGGCGCGTAATAGTTTCGGCAAGAAGCTCCTCAAAGTATTGACGCTGTAACGTTCCCCTAGCCAGGTTTTGGCGGTGCGCCAGGCGGACGTTGGTTCGCCGTGCCAGGCCATTTCCAATGCGCGCGCCATGAATGGTGCCGCCTGATATTCATCCAGCGCTGTGAATCCAGGCGAAATGCCGGACTCGATGGGAAAGCGTGCTAGGATAGATTGGCAAAAGGCATGGATGGTTTGAATGCGCATACCTTCCGGCCGGTCGCTGATATTCGCAAATAACGCACGTGCGCGCGCGATTATTTTTTGTGTCGGCGGCGTGTTGGTGAGTTGGTGTAAACGTTTTTCCAATGTGGTGGCTTTAACCGTTGCCCACTCGGACAAAATCTGTTCCAGGCGCACGCGCATTTCCATGGCGGCGGCTTTGGTATAGGTCAGGCACAAAATGCGGTGCGGCGGCGTGGCGGGCGTTGCATCGTCGCCCAATAATAACCGCAGTAAACGCGCCACCAATACCGTCGTTTTGCCTGATCCGGCCGAGGCGGAAACCCAGACATGCGATGCCGGATTGCTCGCGCGGCGTTGCAGTTCTTGTGCGGCCTCGAGTGCGTTCACGCTGCACCTAACCATTCATTCGCACGCGATAAATGCACATAGGGCATTTGATCGGCAAATAATTTTTCCGGCATGGCTGCGAAGAACGGATTTTCCGCGCGCAAATAATGTGCCAAAAATTCCGATAGGCGATCCGGCAGCATCGCCACCGCTTCCGCGAAACCATCGGCATCGGGCGTGATGATTTGCGCATCAGTTTTGATCAGCGGCCAGAATTCTGCGCTGGCCACCACGCACGCCGGATGGCCCTCCAGGCCGCATTGCGTGAGCAGCCAGGCCTCCAACGCCAGTTGCGGGCGCGTCAGGTTCACAACATCTGTTTTTGTCGGCGCATTTTTACTTTTGTAATCGACAATAATAAAGTTACCCACTGCATCCACATCAATACGGTCGGCACGCGCGGCGATTTTTACAGAGCCTAAAGGTGTCATGAGATCATAGGATAGCGGATGTTCCATCGCGACAATACGGCGGCCCGCCGACAGAGCGGCTGATTGCCAGCGTAAAAAATTATCGCGTGCGCGCAGCCAGTTTTGCCACCAGAAATCGTGCTCCATCGCGGGCAGGACCAGCGCGGCAATTAATGGTCGTGCTAAATTATCTAATAACTGCGGTGCATTGTCAGGCAAATGGCTGGAGTATTTCCGCGTAAAGTGCAGAAAAACTTCGTGCAGGAAGTTGCCCAGGTCTGCGCCATCGGCTGCGTCGTTTAATTCCTGCATGACGCGCAGCTGCAAAATATAGCGTGCATAAAATTCATAAGGATTGCGCATCAGGGTTTCAATGGAGCTGGGGCTGAAACGTCGTGGACGACGCGCGGTATCAGGCACGGGTTGCGGTTGCGGCGCGGGCAGGAAATTTTCTGCGCGGTCGATAGCGGTTGCGGCATCCAGTAAACTTTTTTCTTCCAGAATACCGATGTCCAATTGGCAGGCCTGCACATAGGCTGACAAGCGCTCCAGCCAACGACTGGGCAGCGTGGGTGCGCCGTCGGCGGTTGTGGCGCGTGTCAGATAAATTTTCGGTTGCACAGCCCATTGATAAAAATCATGCGTGGCTAATCCCAGCATTTCTTCTGCTGTCGCCAAGCCCATCTGCGCGCGCATCGGACGTGACAGCCACGGGTCCGGGGCAGGTTCTGCGGGCCAGATACCTTCGTTTAAGCCGCCTAAAACCAACGTATCGAAATTATGCAGGCGCGCTTCCAGCAGTCCCAAAATCTGAATCTGCGGATGGGCATGCGGCACATGCAGCGCTACCGTCGCCATGCGGTCTTGCAGTAGTTCGGCAAAGGCAGGCAAAGCCATGGCGGGAAAACAATTGCTATGCATTTCGAGTTGTAGGCATAACTGCCATAGCGCTTCGCCGGATTCCTTTTGCCAGATTAGCGGTGCTTCGCCGGGTTCGGTGGTCAATGCATCAACAAAAGTGCGCAGAATTTGTATCCATTCCGCCAAAGTTTTTTTCCCTTCGGGAATATGTAATGTTGATAAAGCATCGCGCAGCGGTAATCCTTCATGTGTCATCATCAGCAAGGCCGCCAAGTTTTGCGGCGCGGCATCATGGCGGAAATAATTCTGTTCCATCTCCCGCGCGGCGGCGCGGCAGATAGGGCGCATCGTACCGAAACAAGATAGTGGATGTTTGAGTAGGCTGAGCACATTCACCGCATCGGCGTTTTGTAAAACGTTCAAAAATAATTGCACCCAGCGCCCGGCAGGTGTGCGGCTAAGCGGCGCACCGGCGCTGTCATTTACGGTGATATTAAAACGCGCAAGTTTCGCGCTGACGCGCTGAGCTAGGGTGCGATCCGGGGTGATCAGTGCAGCGGTTTTCAGCGCGCACGCAGCACGGGTGAGAACAAGCGCAATGGCTTGTGCTTCTATTTCCGCATTGGGTGCAGTTACGGTATGGATACCGAATAAAACACTCGCATCTGATTCTGATTTGATCAAACGCATATTCGGGTTGCGCCAAAGATGCGTGAAATCGGCGGGCAATAAAACTTGTTGCCATAATTTTGCGCGCTGTGCTGGACCTTTTTCGCGTTCGGTTTGACTTCCTGATAATGATAAAACTTGATCGCGCGTCATTTCAAAATCAGCAAGCAAATTGAAGAGCGGACGCTGAGAATGCGTATCAGGCAGAGCTTGCCAAATTTCATCCGGTAAATATTGGTCAAGCGCGGGTAGTATCACCATGCCACGCGGCAGGGCGGCGATGGTTTTCAGCAATCGCCGTGTGGCGGGCAGGGATCCGGTTGAACCAGCGACAATAACTGGATACGCGGGCGGGTTTTTTTTCCATAATTCCGCATAAACATTTAAAATATTCTGGCGCGCGGCGGCGGCATCCACTTGTCCGCGTGCCGCCAATATTTCTGGCCAGCGCGTGGTGATCACGCGTAGCCAATCCAATGAAACCTGCCAATGCGCTGCCAAATTTTCGGGTACCAGGTTTTTCAGTGCCGTAATCGGCACTTCGCGCAATGCAGATTCGTCCCATAATTTAATAAGCGCTTCCGCCAGACCCTGTGCGCGCTGCCAAGACATATTGGCCTGTTCCTGGATCAGTTGCATTAATAGCCCAAGGCGGGCATGCGGATTCACAAGAGGCGGAAAATCCAAATCCGGTAATTGCAGCGTCAGAACATCATCATCCAAATCGCCGATGGCGTGAATGCGTGCCAGTAGTGTGGGTGTATTCTGTGCAATCAATTGTTGCAACGTGCGCACGGCGCGACGCGATGGCAGTAAAATCATATAGTCCGGCAGAGCAGTTTGGGTGGCGGCGCTATCTTCGCGAATGTAATCTGCCAGAGTTTGTAAAAATTTTACGCCCGCCGGAATGGTCCGCAGATTCATATCAGCGCCGCACTGGCCGCAGCGATATCTGCAGGCGTTGAGCAATGAACCCATAGGCTGTCATGTGCAATGCCGTAAAGTCGTCCAGCGGTTTCTTGCGCATCCCAAATTTTTCGGCAGGAAAAAATGTGTTCTGGATGATTGGCATAAACGCTGGCCTTGGAAATCGTAACGCTGGCGTAAACATAAGGTGCCGTCGGGCGATCGCCGCGCCAGGAAAGGTTGCTGTCCGCCGCCATATAATAATCGCCCGGACCATCAAAACCGATGGCGCGTTCGCGCGGCGCCAGCAGTAACAAGGTATCCATGATATCCGGATTCCAGAATTCCATCATCCGTTGCAGCGCGGGCGTGTTGCCATTCATATCACGCCAGACGGCATCGGCATTGGCAGTGAAAAAAACATCGCGCTTGAGCAGCGGGAGTGCGCATTTAATGGCACCACCGGAATCGAGTAAGGTTTTACGCTCATCTGAAATCGTAATGATCGGTGCGGTGCGGGATTGTACATGCTGAATGATTTGTTCGCCCAGATAATGCGTATTCACGACGGCGCGCGTCACACCACCTGCGACGAAACCATCTAAGACGTGATCCAACATCGCGCGTCCTGCAAATTTCAATAGGGGTTTCGGCATAGTTTCCGTCAGCGGTCGCATGCGAGTGCCTAGTCCCGCTGCTAAAACCATGACCGTATCAATTGCATTTGGCGCCGTGATTTTAATGGTGCGTGTGTCGTTGCTATCGCCGTCCAAAATTTCTACCCGCCAATGCGGTGGTATTTGGTTACCTGCGCGCTCCGGCCATTCAACGAAGACCAAGCCTTCGGTTGTTGCTGCGGTCCAATCCACTTCGGTTAATTCCGACACATCAGATAGTCGGTATAAATCGTAATGATAAATATTCAGTGCAGGTGTTTCATAAGGTTGGACCAGCGTAAAGGTCGGGCTGGGCACAGGTGTATCTGCGCCGCAGACTTCACGGATAAAGGCGCGTACAAAGGCGGTTTTGCCAGCGCCCAAATCACCATGCAGCGCGACTACCGTGCCGGGTCTGAGCCATTGCGGCGCATATGTGCGCGCCAATTCCGGCAGGTCGGTTTCATGCAAGTATTGATGGGTTTTTGTTTGCATTTGGGGGCGTGTCTCAGGTATGATCTGGGGTAACAGAAAACAAGCGCAGAGTCAGTATGCCGAACGTT
>Ga0207695_10000369_pt1 | contig 103133 bp, 92 predicted proteins | sample KBSC54metaG_FD_184354 | JGI IMG/M metagenome (GOLD analysis project Ga0207695, IMG submission 184354) | Corn rhizosphere microbial communities from Kellogg Biological Station, Michigan, USA - KBS C5-4 metaG (SPAdes) (version 2) | ecosystem: Host-associated > Plants > Roots > Rhizosphere > Soil... | reverse complement strand
TGGTGATTCGGCGCTTTTCCTCAATCCACACCCGCACGATCTCCATCACTGCTGCCGGCGTTATCGCCAGCATGCAGGCGCAAGTTACGTGGCCTCGGTTGCGGCAGGCAGGGCATCCTTCCCCGCCTATGCTGAGATTGCTGGTACGAGGGCCAAGTGCGGCCCAACGGCCGAGATGCATCGGACGTGCAGGTGGAAACAGGCCCAGTGTGCGCGTCCCCAATGCTGCCGCCAGATGTAACGGGCCGGTGCCGCTGGCGATGAGACCATCGGCCTGATTGATGAAGCTGGTCAGCTGTGTGAGCGTTTGTGTGCCGCAGATGTTGGTTACATTGGGTAAGGCCAGCAGTTCCTGGGCATGTTGCTGCAACCACTCTCCCTCTTTAGCGCTGCCGGTTAGCCAGATGTGTACATCAGTTTGCTGGCGGAGCTCTTGCGCTACTGCCAGAAATGAGGTGATTGGCCATTCCCTGCCATGGCCGTTGGATTTTGTATGCAGAATCAGGTTGAAAGCATGAGGCGCCAGCAGTGCGCTGCTGGCGCCATCTGGTGGAACACTGAAGTGATATAGGGCCGGTATCTGCGAGCGATCCGGTATTTCAGTCAGGCCATACGGGCGCAGAAATTCGAAGTTGATTTGCGCTTCGTGGTTATCGGTCTGTCCCTTGCTGAAATACACCCGGCGGTTGCAGTAAAGGAGTTGGTATATTTTCTGTCTGGCATTGGCGATACGATGAGGGATGCGTGCCCGGAAAGCCGCGTTGACCAACGGATGATCTGGTTGCGCCAGAATCACCGTGTCAATATCAGATTGCTTCAGATAGTTAAATAGATCGTCTTTAATGCTCTCGATTTCGACGACATCGTCAATATCGTCACAGTAGCGGACAACTTCGGCAGCATACGCGCGGCAAAGCAGCGTTATTTTTACGCCGGGGTTGAGTTGCTTGAGCCGTGCGGCCATGGGCAGCGTGAGGATAATGTCGCCGATGTTGTCCTGACGGCTGATGAGGACGTGCTTGCTAGTGATAGGCATATCTATGGGTAGAAAAATCGGTTGCTATTGAAACGTGCACTGCGGTTATTTCGCGCGGCGCTTGCGCAGATAACGAAGGTACCACTTCAGGCTTTCCAGCGGGCGTCCCTGGCGGTACATGAACCGCGAGTGCATGCGCATCTCCTTGGTGTTCTTTGGCTCGGGATCAAGTGGCATATCCGACCATGGCGATAGCGACAGATATTTGCGGAACATGTGGCGCGCGTCGTGGCCGCTCCAGTCGGTCCATGGCTTGACGGCGCCGGCGAAGTGAATGAGGACCGCCTTGCCAACTGGACGCATGGCGAATTTATTCACGTTCAGATCATGAATCAGGTCGTACAGGTAATTCCAGCGCGGTGAGATATAGCGGGCACGGCCATTGAGCACGATATTGAGCGCGTCCTGGTCGTTGAAACGCATGTCGGTCTTACTGTCGAGCAGCGCGTCCAGCGTCTGCTGCGTGATGTCTTCCCTGATCCACTTGTCGATATTGATGAAGATCACGCCACCGTTGAAGTACTGATTGTGCTTCAGGCCCAGTGCTGCAACGCGGCGTTGCAGCGTGACCGGTGCATCCGGCACCACCACCGCAATATCCTGGCTGATGTCCATGTCGACCATTTCGTCGAGCTTGTTGACGCACAGGATGTCCGCGTCCAGATACAAGACACGGTCAGTTTGTCCTTTTAGTACGGTCGGGATCACCAGGCGCGTGAAGATGGACAGCGAATAGTGCGAATGGCCGAGGAAGTGTGAAAACTGCGTGAACGACGCCAAGTCGAGCAGATGCAATTGCGTGCTGACTGCATACATTTTTTCCAGCTTTTTCAGGCGGTGCTGATGGTCTTCAGTTACCTCAAACGCCAGCACATGGAACGTGAAATGCTGGCCGGGATTATTTTCGATGATCGAGGCAATCGTGCCGCCCATCGCCCGAAAGTAATTGTTGTCTACGCAAAAGGCAATGTGGAAGGACGGTTTGCCGTTGCTGCCGACGGCAGGTGCGACGGCTTGCGTCGTTTGCGTTGCTTGCAGATCCACTGGTTGATTCACGAGTTGATTCATTGTGTGGCTTTCATGACTTGTTCGACGCTGACGGCCTTGACCCAATCGCCGCGGCTTGGGGCTGTTATGACGGTACTGTTGGCGCGGTCGATCGGGACCCACTCCGGATTTTTCTGGCGCATCAGCGCAATCACAGGGACGTGAACGGCGTTAGCCAGATGCATGACGGCGGTTTCCACCGAGATGATGAGGTCGCATCGTTCCAGGATCGCGGGCAGCTGGAAGAAATTTTCTTCAGCGCTGAATAATTCCGTGCGTTCCAGTTGATAGCTGCTGATGACTTGTCGTGCGTGCGCCAGCTCCTGCGGCACGGCATTGACGATGAAACAGCTGTCGCGCCATTTGTCCTGCTTCTTCATGGCGATGATCAGCTCGGCGACATGCTCCAGCGGCCAGCAGCGCTTCTTGGTTTTGGCGTAAGGATTGATGAAGATCAGTTTTCCCTGATTGCCTTCGGCATTCCTGAAACCCCACGCTGCCAGTTTCTCTTGCGCATATTCTCGCCATGGGGGCGGGATGTCGACAAACGGAAAACGCTCCGCCGTGCTGACTTCCAGTCCGCTGAGCTGATGGAACCAGTGTGCGTAGACATCGCTGATGTGTTGTGGATTGCTGCGGTCGACCGTATAAGGTGGAATCGATGCGTTCAGCTTGCGATACGCCAGCTGATGATGCGGCTGGTAGAACTTCACGCGTTTCTTCATGCCGATGACCAATCCGGCAGGGCTGATGTTGCGTGCCAGAGCTGCATACAGATGCGGGCGCAAAGTCGCGAGCGAGACAACGATAGGGTAATGCTCCTGCTGCGCTTCCATGATCGATTTCTGATACAGCGCCGGGCTGTAGGTACGGGTATAGATCTTGTTGAAGAACGGGCAGGCAGCGACCCAGTCGTACAGCGAATATTTTTGCAGATGCTTCCATTGCGCTTCGTCGCTGGTACGGCGTACTTCATCCACCCACAAGTCGACCTGCAAATGCGGATTGGCGTTTTTGAAGGCTTTGAAGAAATTCTGCAAGTAGGTGAAATCACCCAGCGCCAGATGGGCAATGAACAGGATCTTGTCCGACTTTTTCAGTAACTCTGCAGGAATGAGTGTCTGGGGCATGGTTGACTATTTTCTCTGATGCTTCGCTATGTTATTTATCGATACCCTCTGGCCCGCAATAACTTCAAGCCGCTTGTTGCGAGAATTGCAAGCGGTAGAGGTTGGCGTACACGCTTTCGTTGGCCAGCAACTCCTGATGACTGCCGATTTCGACTATCTGGCCGTGCGACAGCACGACGATGCGGTCGGCACGTTCAATCGTCGACAGGCGGTGCGCGATCACGAAGGTGGTACGGCCCGCCATCAGGCGATCCAGCGCGGCTTGGACAGCGCGCTCGGATTCCGTGTCGAGCGCCGACGTGGCCTCGTCGAGGATCAGGATAGGCGCATCCTTGTAGATGGCGCGCGCAATGGCTACGCGCTGGCGCTGGCCGCCGGAGAGGCGCGAACCGTTGTCGCCGATGCGTGTTTCCAAGCCTTCCGGCATGCCTTCAACAACATCGGTCAAATGTGCTGCAATGACTGCCGCGCGCACGCGTTCCAGATCGGGTTGCGGGTCGCCATAGGCGATATTGGCTGCCAGCGTATCGTCGAACAGCACGGTGTTCTGGCTGACCATGGCGATTTGCTGGCGCAGGCTGGTCAGTGAAATCGATTCGATCGGCTTGCCGTCAAGCAGGATCTCGCCACCTGTTGCGGAATAGAAGCCGGGGATCAGGCTCACGAGTGTCGACTTGCCGCCGCCGGACATGCCGACGAAAGCGATGGCCTCCCCCGGTTGTACGTTCAGATTGATATTTTGCAATGCCAGCTGCGTGTGGCCGGGATATGAAAAGTTGACATTGACCAGGTCCAGTTTGCCGGTACTGCGGGCAGGCAGCGTCTCGCCGCCGGTGCGTTCAATCGGCTTGTCGATCAGGATGTAAACCTCTTCTGCCGCAGCCATGCCGCGTTGCAAGGGGCCGTTGATTTCCGCCAGTTGTTTGAGCGGTGCCAGCAGCATCAGCATCGCCGTCAGAAAGGAAACGAAACCGCCGACGGTGATCTGGCCGTTACCCGATTGGATCAGTGCCATTACGATAACGATCGCCACTGCGCAAGCGGTCATCAGCTGGGTGATCGGCACTGTAGCGGAAAACGCCGTTGTCATGCGCATCGTGTAGCGGCGCAGATTTTCGGCCCGTTCGTGGAAACGACCTTTTTCATAATCGTGGCCGCCGAAGATCTTGATGACCTGTTGCGCGCGCGTGGTTTCTTCGATGACCTGGGTCAGCTCGGCATTGACGGCCAGCGAGTCGCGGTTGAGTTTCTTCAGACGTTTACCGGTGGTGCGCACGACCACGGATACCAGCGGAAGCAATACCAGCGTGACGATGGTCAGCGTCCAGTTCAGATAGAGCAGCCATGCCAGCAAGCCGAGCACGGTCAGCGCGGAGCGGACGATGGAGGTGAACACTTTGGTCACCATGTCGATGATCTGCTGCACTTCAAACATCATCGAGTTGATCACTTTGCCGACCGTATTGGTGGCATAGAAGTTGACCGGCAGATCCAGCATGCGCGCAAACATCTGGCGACGCAGCTCATTCAGAATGCGCGTCGATACCCAAGTCATCGTGTATGAACTGGTGAAAGTCGCGATGCCGCGGATCAGAAAGATGCCGATGACGGCAAGCGGCACCAGCCACAATGAAAACGTCGGTTTTCCAACGAAACCCTTGTCCAGCAGCACTTGGAAGATATACGGCACCACCGGTTCGGTGGCCGCGGTGACGATCATGGCCAGGAACGCGATGGCAAGGCGTTTCTTGTAGGGCCAGTGCAAGGCGACGAGCCTCTTCATGTTGTGCGACAAAAGCATGTTGTTCCTTACTGATTTCTGCAAATGGAAATACGAGGGGCGATCATGCCACGGCCAGCCGTTCGCGGGTGAGCAAGCTTGCCCACAGGATGACCGCCATGAAGCCAAAAATCATGACGCCGTTATTGTGTGTCAAAAATGCCTGCGTGAGGCCGAATGTCAGGTAAGCCGCCGTCAGCAGCGTGCCGGCCAAGGCGTAGCTGCGCGTCGCGCCGTCGCCGTCGCGCAGGTGGCGGGCGAACAGCGCGAGTGGCGTCAGGTAAAGCGTCAGCAGCGCCAGCAAGCCGGGCAGGCCGCGCTTGACCAGCGCATCGAGGTATTCGTTGTGCAGATGGGTGTGCTCTTCGATCGACGGCGCCGCCAAACCTTGGCGAACCAGTTCGGCTTTGCGCTCAACCATCCCTTGCTTGCCCCAGCCCGCCAGCCAGTGTCCGGGCAACATTGCAATGCCAGTACGCCACATTTCCAGGCGGGCCCCGACAGACGAATCGGCGTTGCCCCTGACGACATAGTCGTTGGCCTCGGAGAACGCCAGCTCGATGCGCGCTTTTAATCCAGATTGCGGCACCGCCCAAAGTGCGGCGGAGATTCCGCATAGCGCGAGCGCGGCGGCGCCCGCGAGGCGTTTGCCGATGGCGCTCCCCTGTGTGCAGGCCAAGATGGCCAGGCATACCGGTAGGGCAAGCCAGCTGCCGCGGCTGCCGGTCAACAGCGAACCTGCGATGCCCGCGGCGGCTCCGATGCAAAGCGATCCAATCCACGTGCGCGCATGTGTCTGTTGTTTGGCCCAGGACAAACCGGACAGGCAGAGGATGCCCAGCGTGATGCTGATGTTGCCGTACTGAATCGGATTGGTGGTGCCGCCGGGACGCAATGTGCCGTCCACTACAAATTGCCAGGCGCCAAGCAATCCTGCGCCGATCGCGCCCAGCGCCAGCCCGGACCAGAATGCCGCAGCGCGCGGCGGCCATGCGAGCAGCAACAGCAGGGCGGGAATCGCCAGCAGGAAACGCAGTGGTGCGTCATAGTCGCGCGCGGGTGCGCCATGGAACAGATTGGTGGCGACGTTGACCAAGAAATAGGTCGCCAGCGCGCCCGCCAGCACCCAGTCCCGGGGCGCCATGCGCCATCTCGCCGGCCGCCTGAACAGCAGCACCATTCCCCCTAGCGCCAGCAACCCGGCGCCCAGCGAAAAGCCGCTCGCCACCACCAGTGCGATGGCGGAAAACAGGAATACGGCGACAGAGGTGAATACAACCATCCAGGCGGTCCTTGGCGGGCCTGATTTCGCCCTTGCGGACGCGGCCAGGCCGCAAATCGGAGAAACCGCACATTGTAATGCAAGGGCAGGCCGAAATGACCGGCGCGGCTTGTAAAGCGAGGGTAAGCGACAGTTATCTAAAGTGCAATAAATCGGCCTATGCCGCCGGTTTCAGGCCGGGATTCTTCAAAACCGCGTCAAGGTTCGCGTGGTTAAGCGCATCGCGCAGCTCCCGGCAAGCCTGCACCAGCATATCCTGGCTGAACCCACGATTGAGTCCGCTGGGGTTTGGCAGGAGCCACACCATTGCACCGCCAAATTTTTCCGGCTGCTTTCCCCATGCAACTTTCGGCTGTCCCGTCATGGCTTGGTACGCAGGCTTGCCCAGGAACGCCAAGCACTTCGGCTTGAACTGCTCCATCTTGTTTCGCAGCGTTTCGGCGGAACGCATGAACTCATCGCGCAGCAACTCATCGGCCCGCGCGGTCGGCCGTTCGACCACGGTCGTCAGGCCGCAGCGATGCTCAAGAATGTCGCGGTCATCGAGCGGATCGATGAGCTCAGGCGTAAAGCCGGACAGATGCATGGTCTTCCAGAAGCGATTGCTCCTGCCCATGAAGTGATGGCCGCTGACTGCCGCGCGCATGCCAGGATTGATGCCGCAGAAGACGACGTCGAGTCCGGGGGCAAGGAGGTCGGGGAGAGGAGGGATAACGGTAACGGGTGGCATCATGCGCGGCGCTGTTTGGACCTGGTCAAGGTGGATGCGTGCAGATCGGCGATCTGTGCAACGACGTTGATTATGGACAAGTACGCACCCAGGAACAATCGCCGTCATGGCGTGTTCCCGGCCATTCCTGGCGTGATTCAGGCCACCCGCCACGCGTATCTTCTACATCAGGATGATGTCGTACTGCTCCTGCTGGTAATCGGTCTGCACCTGCAATGAAATCGGTTTCTTGATGAAGTCGCCGAGCATGGCCAGGTGTTGCGATTCCTCTTCGAGGAACATGTCGACCACCACCTGCGCCGCCAGGATGCGGAATTCGCGCGGGTTGAATTGTTTCGCCTCGCGCAGCACTTCCCGCAGGATTTCATAGCAGACCGTGCGCGAGGTCTTGACCTGGCCTTTGCCCTTGCAGGCCGGGCAGGTCTCGCACAGGATGTGCGCCAGCGATTCGCGGGTGCGCTTGCGCGTCATCTCCACCAGGCCCAGCGCCGAAAAGTTCGACACCGAAATTTTGGTGCGGTCGCGCTGCAAGGCCTTGTTCAGTTCCGAGAGCACGGCGCTGCGGTGCTCAAGGTTTTCCATGTCGATGAAGTCGAGGATGATGATGCCGCCCAGATTGCGCAGGCGCAGCTGGCGCGCGATGGCGTGCGCGGCTTCCAGGTTGGTCTTGAAGATGGTGTCGTCGAAATTGCGGCCATTGACGAAACTGCCGGTGTTGACGTCGATGGTGGTCATCGCTTCGGTCTGGTCGACGATCAGGTAGCCGCCCGACTTGAGGTCGACGCGGCGTCCCAGCGCGCGTTCGATTTCTTCTTCCACGCCATACAGGTCGAACAGCGGCCGCTCGCCGCGGTAGTGCATCAGCTTGGGCAGCACCGAGGGCGTATAGAGCGTGCCGAACTCCTGCAGCATCTGGAAGTTCTCGCGCGAGTCGACCTGGATGTTCGACGTGTCGTCGCTGACGAAGTCGCGCAGCACGCGCTGCGCCAGGCTCAGGTCCTGGTACATCAGCGTCGGCGCGGGTTTGGTCTTGGTCTGGGCAATGATGCTGGCCCAGGTCTTGCGCAGGTATTCGACATCCATCTGCAGGTCGGCGTCGGAGGCGTCCTCGGCCATGGTGCGGATGATGAAGCCGCCTTTTTCTTCCGGCGGCAGCAGGCTCTGGACCTTGCTGCGCAGCAGTTCGCGTTCGGCTTCGTTCTCGATGCGCTGCGAAATGCCGATGTGCTTGTCCTGCGGCAGGTAGACCAGCATGCGGCCGGCGATCGAGATCTGCGTCGACAGGCGCGCGCCCTTGGTGCCGATCGGATCCTTGATCACTTGCACGGTGATGGTCTGGCCATCGAACAGCAGCTTTTCGATCGGGATCTGCGGTGCGCTCTGGCCATGCTGACCATCGTGCGGCTTGGCTTCCCAGATGTCGGCGACGTGCAGGAAAGCGGCGCGTTCAAGGCCGATGTCGATGAAGGCTGACTGCATGCCGGGCAGCACGCGCACGACTTTGCCGAGGTAGACGTTGCCGGCCAGGCCGCGCGACAGCGTGCGCTCGATGTGCAGCTCTTGCACCGCGCCCTGCAGGATGAGCGCCACGCGCGTCTCCTGCGGGGTGATGTTGATCAGGATGTCTTCGTTCATGGTCTGGTGACCCTAAAAATGGTGAATGCTGGAAAGGGCTGGCGCGGACAGGCAGAGAAGCCGGCCGCTGCAGCTCACAATGTGGCTTGCGGCAAGATGCGCATGCCGGTCTTCTGCAGCAGTTGCGCGGTCTCGAACAGCGGCAGGCCCATGATGCCGGAATGGCTGCCGGCGATGTCCTTGATGAAAATCGACGCCAGGCCCTGGATGCCATAGCCGCCGGCCTTGTCGAACGGCTCCTGGGTCGAGCAGTAGGCGCGGATCATATCGTCAGTCAGCGCTTCGAAGGCGACGTCCGAATACTGCGTGATCTGCCACATCTGCTCCTGGAAGGCCACAGCCACGCTGGTCAGCACCTGGTGCGTGCGGCCGGACAGGCGCGTGATCATCTCGACGGCTTCCCTGATGTCGGCCGGTTTGCCGAGGATCAGGTCGTCCACCACCACGGTGGTGTCGGCCGAGAGGATGGGGCGCATCGGCAATTGCCGGTACAGCATGGTCTGGCGCGCACTGAGCAGTTTGTCGCGGGTGACGCGGGCGACGTAGTCGGCCGGCTTCTCGTTCGGCAAGACTTGCTCGTCGACTTCCTTGTCGTTGAGCAGCAATTCGAAATCGATGCCGATCTGGCGCAGCAGTTCGCGCCGGCGGGGACTCTTGGAGGCGAGGTAGATTTTTTTGTCAGCAAGTTTCATGAAGCAACACTTCTCAGTATTTATCCGTACAGCGTCGCCGAATAGCTGAAGGCGCTGTGCTTGCTTGTGTTTCGTGTTTCTTATCCGCTCCGGCTTCGCAGCTATACGCGGTGATACGGATGATTCTGCGTAATCGACCAGGCGCGGTACAACTGTTCGGCCAACAGCACGCGCACCATGCCGTGCGGCAGCGTCAGGCTGGAGATGCGCACCAGCATGTCGGCATTGGCCTTGAGGCCGGGATCGAGCCCGTCGGCGCCGCCGATCACGAAGGCGACGTCGCGGCCGTCCTGCTGCCATTGCGTCAGCAACTGCGACAACTGCATCGAGGTGATGTCCTTGCCGTGCTCGTCCAGCGCGATGATGCGCGCGCCTTTCGGCAGCGCCGCTTCGATCTTGCTGCGTTCCTGCGACATCACGGTTTCTGCGGTCCTGCTGCCGGAGCGTTCGATCGGTTTGATTTCTTTCAACAGGACCCGGCATTCGGCCGGCATCCTCTTGGCATATTCGTTAAATCCCGATTCGATCCAGCCCGGCATTTTGTGGCCGACGGCGGTAATGATGAGCTGCATGGCTCACACTACCGGGGTCAGGCCTTGGCTTTTGGACGTGCCGGACGCTTGGCTGCGGCCGCTTTCTTCGATGCCACGGCGCTTTTCGGCATCGCAACCTTGACGGTTGTGCCTACCGCTTTTTTAGCCGGGGCCTTGCGCTTGACTGCAGTACCGGTGCCGGCGGCAGCCTTGTTCTTGGCTGCGCTGAGCGTGGTCGACGCGCGTGGTGCGCGGGTGGTCTTCGGCGCCGGTTTAGCGTCGGTGGTGACCGAGGTGGCGCGCGGCTTGCGTGCCGGCTTCTTCGGTGCTTCGTCGTCGATCGCCTGGCTGGCTTCGACCGCTTCCGCTTGCTCGCGGGTGCGGCGGATCTTGGCCGGCTTTTCGTCTTCGGATGCCTTCTTGGCGGCGGCGCTGGAGGCGACACGCTTGGCTGCGCCCATCTTTACTTCCTTGTCGCCCCAGATTTCTTCCAGGCGGTAGTAGGCACGGATGGCCGGCTGCATGATGTGGACGATCATGTCACCCAGATCGACCAGTACCCATTCGCCGGTGTCTTCGCCTTCGACGCTGACGACATTGCCGCCTTTGGCCTTGACCTTGTCGCGCACCGAGGCGGCGAGCGCCTTGGTCTGGCGGTTCGATGTGCCGGAGGCGATTGCCACGCGGTCGAACAGGCTGGTCAGGTGAGTGGTGTCATAGATCTTGATGTCCTGAGCTTTGACGTCTTCCAGCGCGTCGACGACGGCGGTTTGCAGTTTTTTGATATCCATTAGTTTTGATAGAGATGATGTTGTTCGATATAGTCTAGCACCCTCGCCGGGATCAGCGACTCCGGTCTTTCGCCGCGTTGCAGCAAGGAACGGATCTCGGTCGATGAAATGTCGACGTCGAGACTGGATGCCAGATAGGCTTTGCCGTGCGAGGTGGTGCGTATTTCCTTTTCAGTGCCGGCACGGCGGGTAAATTCCTGCATGACAACATCCGGCACCTGCGCGGCGTCGATGCCGAAGCCCGGACGCGAAGCTGCGCACAGGTGGGCATAGTCGAACAGCTGTTGCCAGCCTTGCCAGGTGTCCAGATGCTGCAATTGGTCTGCGCCCATCAGGAAAACGATGGAGACCTCGGGACCGAGCTCGGCCCGCAAGGCCTGCAAGGTATCGATGGTGTAAGTTGCGGTCGTGCGGCGGATCTCCTGTTGGTCAATCACCACAGGCACGTGCTCATGGCTGAACGCCAGTTCGACCATTTCCACGCGTTGCGCCGCCGTGGCTTGCAAACCGTGCTTCTGCCACGGGTTGCCGGCCGGAATCACACGCAGCTCGTCCGGCTGCAGCAACGCGACGAAATGCTCTCCCAGCGCAACGTGGCCGTTGTGCACCGGATCGAAGCTGCCGCCCAGAATCGCGATACAGCGCTTGGCCGGGACAGGCAGCCCGGGCTGTGCGGCCGCCACTAGATCCATTCCTTGTGCGGCAGGAAGTCGCTGTACAGGCTTGCTTCCGGGCTGCCGTCTTGCGGCTGCCAGTTGTAGCGCCATTTCACCACCGGCGGCATCGACATCAGGATTGACTCGGTGCGTCCGCCCGATTGCAGGCCGAACAGCGTGCCGCGGTCGAACACCAGGTTGAACTCGACATAGCGCCCGCGTCGGTAAGCCTGGAAATCGCGTTCGCGCTCGCCGTAGGGCGTGTCCTTGCGCTGCTCCAGAATCGGCAGGTAAGCCCCGATAAAACCGTCGCCGACGCTGCGCATCAGCGCGAAGCTTTCGTCCAGCGGCAGCGCGTTGAAATCGTCGAAGAAAATCCCGCCCACGCCGCGTGCTTCCTTGCGGTGCTTCAGGTAGAAATAGTCGTCGCACCACTTCTTGAAACGCGGATGCAGCGCATCGCCGAACGGCGCCAGCGCATCGCGGCAGCTGCGGTGGAAATGCGTCGCGTCCTCGGCGAAACCGTAATACGGCGTCAGGTCCATGCCGCCGCCGAACCACCAGACCGGCTCTTGCCCATCCGCCTTGGCGACGAAGAAGCGCACGTTCATGTGCACCGTCGGCGCATAGGGATTGCGCGGATGCAGCACCAGCGACACGCCCATGGCTTCCCATTCGCGGCCGGCGATTTCCGGACGGTTGGCGGCCGCTGACGGAGGCAGGTTCTTGCCCATCACATGCGAGAAACCGACGCCGCCGCGTTCGAATACGTTGCCTTCCTCGATGATGCGCGAAGTCCCGCCGCCGCCTTCAGGGCGTTCCCAGGAATCGGTGAGGAAGGATTTGCCGTCCACTCCTTCCAGCGCCGCGACGATGCGTTGCTGGAGGTCTTGCAGATAGGCTTTAATGGTTGATGCGGTGGCGGTTGCTGTCACGGAGTGTCGTCGCTGCTAGGGAGGCGTGGTGGCAGCCGCAAAGGCGCTCTCTGGTGCACGCAAGAAAAATTACCCCCGCGATTGTACCCTGACGGAGCCGTCAGCGGGTAGCCCGAAGCCGTTTAGGCGGCTTCGGAGCAGGCTTTTGACGGGTTTATTTGACGCTTGGCGGGACCGATGCGGCTTGCTCAGGCTGATTCGGATTGGCAACACTGACCTGATACGTGGCGGGCGCCGGCCAGCCCGCTTCGGCGCAGGTTTGCGCGATGGCGCGGTTGGTGTCGTTGTAGACCTGGCCGAAGTTTGGCGTCGGCGCATACAGGCGCACTGCCAGCAGGGTGCCGGTGGCGTTGAATTCCTGGATGACCACGGCCGGCGCAGGGTCTGTCAGCACATTGGGGATCTGCGCCACTTTGGCGGACAGGCGCGCGATGGCGTCGGCAGGATCGACGCCGTAGGCGATCTGGCAGCGCAGATCGACACGGCGGGTCGGATGGACGTTGTAATTGGTGATGATGTCGGAGAACAGTTTGTTGTTGCCGATGATCACGCGCAGATTGTTGTCGGTCAGCATGGTCGTGGTGACCAGGCCGATGTCGGTGACGGTGCCGGTCTGGGCCGCAGCAGTGATGTAGTCGCCGACCTTGAACGGACGCAGCACCACCAGGAAGATCCCGGCCGCGAAGTTCGACAGCAGCCCCGACCAGGCCACGCCCAGCGCCACGCCAACCGCGCCGATCATGGCTGCGAACGAGGTGGTCGGTACGCCGCAGACTTCCAGGATGCCCATCACCAGCAGCACGCGCAAGACTACGTGGATCGCCGAAATGGCGTAGTTCACCAGCGTCGGCTCGAGTTGGCGTACGGTCAGCACGCGCCGCACCACCTTGGCAAAGGTGCCGATCAGCATGCCGCCGACGAACCAGATGACCAGCGCCGCCAGGACCTTGAGGCCGAACGGCACCAGGTAGAGATTGATCAGGTTGTCGAGGTTGAGCAGGTGTTGTTGCATGCGTTTTTCCTATGTTGAATGCGTTGCGGAGCAGTATTAGGTGGTTCTCGGCCGCTTTTGTTGCAGATTTTCATTAATTTTACGGAAAACCGGCAGTTTTAAAGCAAAAAACCTCGCAAAACCTAAGGTTTGCGAGGTTTCTGCGATTCCGGCTATCTTGATCAGCGCTTCAGTGCGCGCCAACCGATATCGCGGCGCAGTTGCGCGCCTTCGAAGTGGATCAGGTCGGTCGCGGCGTAGGCCTGTTTCTGCGCCACCTTGACGCTGTCGCCCAGACCGACCACGCACAGCACGCGGCCGCCGGCGGTGGTCAGCTTGTTGCCGGTCAATACGGTGCCCGCATGGAAGGTGACGCAATCGTCGGTTTCGGCCGGAATGTCGGTGATCAGGTCACCCTTGCGTGGCGCATCGGGGTAACCGGCTGCAGCCATCACCACGCCCAGCGCGGTGCGACGATCCCATTCCAGTTCGATGGTGTCGAGCGTGCCGGCCACGGCGTGCTCCATCACCGCCAGCAGGTCGGTCTTGAGGCGCGCCATGATCGGCTGCGTCTCGGGATCACCCATGCGGCAGTTGAATTCCAGCGTCTTCGGATTGCCCTTGTCGTCGATCATCAGGCCTGCGTACAGGAAGCCGGAGAACGGGATGCCGTCCTTGGCCATGCCTTGCACGGTCGGCACGATGATTTCGCGCATCACGCGGGCGTGCAGCGCCGGCGTCACGATCGGGGCCGGGGAGTAAGCGCCCATGCCGCCGGTGTTCGGGCCCTGGTCATTGTCTTGCAGGCGCTTGTGGTCCTGGCTGGTGGCCAGCGGCAGGATGTTCTTGCCGTCCACCATGACGATGAAGCTGGCTTCTTCGCCGGCCAGGAATTCTTCGATCACGACGCGCGCACCGGCGTCGCCGAGCTTGTTGTCGGACAGCATCATGTCGACCGCGCCGTGCGCTTCTTCCAGCGTCAGTGCAACCACCACGCCTTTGCCGGCGGCCAGGCCGTCGGCCTTGATGACGATCGGCGCGCCCTTCTGGTCGACATAGTCGTGCGCCGCCTTGACGTCGGAGAAGGTCTGGTATTCAGCGGTCGGAATCGCGTGGCGCTTCATGAAGGACTTGGAGAAATCCTTCGAGCTCTCCAGTTGCGCGGCTTCTTTCGTGGGGCCGAAGATCTTCAGGCCGCGGGCGCGGAACAGGTTGACGATACCGGCAGCCAGCGGTACTTCCGGGCCGACCACGGTCAGCGCGACGTGTTCTTTTTCGACGAAATCGGCGAGTTCGTTCAGATCGGTGATCGCCACGTTTTCCAGGCGTTCGTCGAGCGCGGTGCCGCCATTGCCCGGGGCAACGTAGACGGTTTGGATGCGCGGCGACTGAGCGATTTTCCAGGCCAGTGCGTGTTCACGACCACCGGAGCCAACAACGAGAATTTTCATGATAGGGACTAGGTAAGAATGGTTGGCCGGCGTTAATCTTCGATGACGGCGTTGCTGTAAATCTCTTGTACGTCGTCGAGGTTTTCCAGAGCATCCAGCAGTTTTTGCATCTTGACGGCGTCGTCGCCGGTGAAGACGGTTTCGGTTGCCGGTTTCATGATGATTTCGGCCATCTCGGCCTTGAAGCCGGCCTTTTCCATCGCGGCCTTGACGGCGGCGAAGTCGTGCGGCGGCGTCAACACCTCGATGCCGCCTTCGTCGTCGGTGAGGACGTCATCGGCGCCGGCTTCGAGCGCGGCTTCCATGATGGCGTCTTCGCTCACTCCCGGTGCATACAGCAACTGGCCGCAGTGCTTGAACATGAACGACACCGAGCCTTCCGTGCCCATGTTGCCGCCGTACTTGGAAAACGCGTGGCGCACGTCGGCCACGGTGCGGATACGGTTGTCGGTCATGCAGTCGACGATCACGGCCGCGCCGTTGATGCCGTAGCCTTCATAGCGGACTTCTTCATAGTTGACGCCGTCCAGGGTGCCGGTGCCGCGCTGGATTGCGCGGGTGACGTTGTCCTTGGGCATGTTGGCGTCGGCGGCCTTGTCGACGGCCAGGCGCAGGCGCGGGTTGGCGTCCACGTCGCCGCCGCCCATGCGGGCCGCCACGGTGATTTCCTTGATGAGGCGCGTCCAGATCTTGCCGCGCTTTTCGTCCTGACGGCCTTTACGATGCTGAATATTGGCCCATTTGCTGTGTCCAGCCATGATGAATCTTTCCTGCCTTGATGGAACGCGCTCCGTCCGGATGGGCGCGAAATTCGGCGGACTTTGCCCGAACTTCGCGTGAATATCGCGAATTGACGAAGGGGGTTCTAGTTATAATCGACCGAGGATTTTACCATATCGCCCGATCTCAAAGCCCATCACCGGCCTTCTCTCTTATTGATTTTCTATCATGATCAAGCCACTACTCATCGCTAAAAATCAGACGCAGGAACTGGCCCTGCTGCCCAGCCTGGTCAACCGTCACGGCTGCATCACCGGCGCCACAGGCACCGGCAAGACGGTGACCCTGCAAGTGGTGGCCCAGGCACTCTCGGACATCGGCGTGCCGGTGTTCATGGCCGACGTCAAGGGCGACCTGTCCGGCCTGTCCAAAGCCGGCGTGCTGTCGGCCAAGGGCAAGGAGCGCCTGAGCTCGCTCGGCATGGACGAACCGGCCTGGGAAGCCTTGCCGGTGACCTTCTGGGACGTCTTCGGCGAAAAGGGCCATCCGGTGCGCGCGACGGTCTCCGACATGGGGCCGCTGATGATTGCGCGCATGCTCAATCTGAATGACACGCAAGAGGGCGTGCTGCAACTGGTCTTCAAGATCGCCGACGACAACGGCCTGTTGCTGCTCGACACCAAGGACCTGCGCGCGATGCTGCAGCACGTCGGCGACAACGCCGCCACCTTCAAGACTGAATACGGCAACATTTCCGCCGCCAGCATCGGCGCCATCCAGCGCGGCCTGATCGGCATCGAGGAGCAGGGCGGCGACAAGTTCTTCGGCGAGCCGATGCTCAACATCGAAGACTGGATGCAGACCGACGCCAAGGGCCGTGGCGTGATCAACATCCTCGCCGCCGACAAGCTGCTCAACGCGCCGCGGCTGTATTCGACATTCCTGCTGTGGATGCTGTCCGAGCTGTTCGAGCACCTGCCGGAAGTCGGCGACCTCGACAAGCCCAAGCTGGTGTTCTTCTTCGACGAGGCGCACCTGCTGTTCGACGAAGCGCCCAAGCCGCTGCTGCAAAAGATCGAGCAAGTGGTGCGCCTGATTCGCTCCAAGGGCGTCGGCGTGTTCTTCGTCACGCAAAATCCGCTCGACATTCCCGACACCGTGCTCGGCCAACTCGGCAACCGCGTGCAGCACGCCCTGCGCGCCTACACGCCGCGCGACCAGAAGGCGGTGCAGGCCGCCGCCGAGACCTTCCGCGCCAATCCGAATTTGAATACCGCCACCGCCATCACCGAGCTGGGCGTCGGCGAAGCTCTGGTGTCCTTCCTCGATGAGAAGGGCCGTCCCAACATCGTCGAGCGCGCCTATATTTTGATGCCGGGTTCGCAGATCGGCCCGATCACCGACGACGAACGCAAGGCCTTCATCGCCTCGTCGGTGGTGGCCGGCGTCTACGAAAAAGCCGTCGATCGCGAATCGGCCTACGAAAAACTCAAGGGCCGCGCCGCCCAGCAACCGGGCAATGCACCGGCCGGCGCGCCTTCCACGGTCCCTGCCGAGCCGGAGTCATCCAGTGGCGGAGGCGGCCTCGGCGACTTGCTCAAAGACGCTGCCGGCGGCTTCTTCGGCAACAGTGGCGGCAAGGGTAGCAGCAGCCGTCGCGAGTCGCCGGTTGAAGCGATGGTCAAATCCGCGGCGCGCAGCATCGGCTCGCAAGTCGGCCGCGAAATCATTCGCGGCGTGCTCGGGTCGCTGCTCAAGAAGCGCTGACCGATGGCGGTTCCGCAGGCGCAGTCCTCAACCGGAAATCCCGACAATTCCGCTGAGCGCGAAGTGCTCGGACGGTTTCGGCCGCGCCTGACGCTGCAGACCTTCACGCGCGGCGACGGCGTGCTCGGTCTGCGTCCGGGTGGCCTGTTCGGACCGCGCGGCGGCAACGTCACGGTGGCGCAGATCGACTGGACCTACCAGGCCGGCGTCGGCCTGCACTGGGAAACCGCGGCGCCGGCCAGTCTGATGGACCAGAGCTCCGCCGCGACGCAACTCCTCTTCACTCCTCAGGGCAGACAGATCCTCATGCGGCGCAACCTGCACGCCGAAGCCGACGCGCTCGAAGCGATCCAGGCCGCGGGTTTGTTGCCGCTGCCGGCGGACGCCTTGCAATGGCGCGCGGAAGACATGGCGACGCAGCATGCGCAGTTGTGGTCGCTGCTGCTGGAAAACAATTTCGGCGATTTCTGGGCCGACCGTGTGCCGGAGTTGCAGCAGCAAGGCTGGAGCATCGTGGTGCGTCCCGGCTTCGCCCACGAAAGCGTGCCGGTCGAGGCCTGGCGCGTCATTGTCAGTCCCGAATCGGGCGCGGTGCTCGGCAAGGAAGTCGCGAGCACGCTGCAACAGGGCCGCACCAAAATCATTGGCGACTTCGGCGGGTTTACTGACCTTGGTCGCGCCGCCTGGTGGCTGCTCACCATGGGCGTCGAGATCGAAGGCCAGTTCTTCGACCTCTCGCCGATGCTGGCCGACCTGTTGCGACGCGACGCGCGCTGGACCGACATCCAGAAGATCGCCGCCATCGACGACATTTCCCTGATTTCATTGCGCGCACCGGGCGGCAAGCGCGTCGATGCCCTGGCCGCGCCGCTCAAGGTGATCGTGTCGGCGATGCTCGACCTGCTGACCGACGTACGCCGCAAGGACGGCGCGCTGCGCATTTCAGCGTGGGATGCCGGCCGCCTCGACGACATGTGCCGCCGCCTCGGCGAAGACGGCGCCGCGTATGGCAATGCCTTCCATCTGCAAAGCGACGCCGGCCTGCGCGAACTGGCGCTGCGCCTGCGCGCCGCCGGCGAGCCGCCGCCGGTGGCCGCGCCTGCCGGCATGGGCGTGACCCTGCGGCCGTATCAGCTACACGGCGTCGCCTGGCTGCAATACCTGCGTGAACATCATCTGGCCGGCATCCTCGCCGACGACATGGGCCTGGGCAAGACCGCGCAGATGCTGGCGCATATCCTGATCGAAAAACAAGCCGGCCGGCTCGACTGCCCAGCCTTGGTGGTATTGCCGACTTCGCTGGTGTTCAACTGGCAGGCCGAAGCCAGGCGCATGGCGCCGGACCTGCGCGTGCTGGCCCTGCAAGGGCCGCAGCGCGAGGACGACTTTGCGCGCATGGCCGGATTCGACATCGTGCTGACCACCTATCCGCTGGTCTGGCGCGACCTCGACGCGCTGGCGCGCCAGCAATTCCACCTGCTGATCCTCGACGAAGCGCAGACCGTCAAGAACGCGGCAGCCCGCAGCGCCAGCGCGGTGCGCCGCCTGCGCGCGCGCCATCGCGTCTGCATGACCGGCACGCCGCTGGAAAACCATCTCGGCGAGTTGTGGGCGCAATTCAATTTCCTGATGCCGGGTTTCCTCGGCGAGGCATCCACTTTCGCGCGGCTGTGGCGCAAGCCGATCGAAGAAAACGGCGAAACCTTGCGTGCGCAATTGCTGGCGCAGCGGGTGCGGCCGTTCATCCTGCGCCGCCGCAAGGAAAACGTCGCCGCCGAGCTGCCGCCCAAGACCGTGGCGATCAAGCTGCTGCAATTGCAGGGCCGCCAGCGCGATCTCTATGAAAGCGTGCGCGCGGCCGCCGACAAGCAGGTGCGGCGTGCGCTGGAGCGGCGCGGCTTCACCGGTTCGCACGTGACCATCATGGATGCGCTGCTCAAGCTGCGCCAGGTATGCTGCGATCCGTTCCTGCTCAAGGGCGGCAAGACGCCCAAGACCATCGAGCGCGCCAAGATCGAGATGTTGCGCGACATGCTGCCGTCGCTGGCGGCGGAAGGCCGGCGCGTGCTGGTGTTTTCGCAGTTCACCGAAATGCTGGAACTGATCGAGACCGAACTCGACGCGCTGGAGTTGCCTTGGCTGTCGCTCACCGGCAAGACGCCCTCGGCGGCACGCGGCGAGGTGGTGGCGCAATTCCAGCGCAAGGACGTACCCATCATGCTGGTCAGCCTCAAGGCAGGCGGTATCGGCCTCAACCTGACTGCCGCCGACACCGTCATCCTCGTGGATCCATGGTGGAACCCGGCCGTGGAAGAGCAGGCCATCGCCCGCGCCCACCGTATCGGCCAGGACCAGGCGGTGCTGGTCTACAAGCTCATCATCGAAGGCAGCATCGAAGAACGGATCTTGGAATTGCAGGAGCGCAAGTCGGTGCTGGCCGAGGGCGTACTCGGGACTGACGGCGCGGTGACGCCCAAGTTCGGCCAGGCCGAGCTTGACGCGCTGATTGCACCGCTGCAGGTCGCGCGGCCGGCCTGATCGGGAAATGACCCGGCCGCCGCCGGGCAGAGCAGGCCCGGAGCGTTTACAATCACGGCATGTCTTCCACCGCGCTTTCTCCCTCCATTTCCCCGCGCCGCGCCTATCTGGCCGGGCTGCTGCTCGCCGTCGTCGGCGCCATTTTCTTTTCCGCCAAGGCCATCGTCGCCAAGCTGATGTACCGCTATCACGTCGATGCAGTGATGGTGATCAGCCTGCGCATGATGTTTTCGCTGCCGATGTTTGCGGTGCTGGCGTTCTGGCAGGCGCGCAATTCGCCGCCGCTGGCCGGGCGCGATTACGCCAAAATCGTTTTCCTCGGCCTGATCGGCTACTACCTGTCGAGCTTCCTTGATTTCCTGGGGCTGCAATACATCTCGGCCGGGCTGGAGCGGCTGATCCTGTTCCTGACGCCGTCCTTCGTGCTGCTGATTTCCTTCACCTTCTACAAGCGCAAGGTCGGCCTGATCGAGTGGGGCGCGCTGCTGGTGTCTTACCTCGGCACCGCGCTGGTGCTGCAACACGACATCAACACCGGCGGCAACAACGTCGTGCTCGGCAGCGCGCTGGTGCTGGGCGCGGCGATCAGCTATGCGCTGTACCTGATCTTTTCCGGCGAGCTGGTGCGCCGCGTCGGCGCCATGCGCCTGGTGGCCTACGCCATGTGCGTGTCGTCGGTGGCCTGCATCATCCAGTTCTTCATCCTGCGTCCGGCGTCGGCGCTGGTCCAGCCGGTCGAGGTGTACCAGCTGTCGCTCGTCAACGCGGTGTTCTGCACGGTGCTGCCGGTGTGCCTGACGATGATCGCGGTGTCGCGCATCGGCGCGCCGAGCGCGGCGCAGGCCGGTCTGGTGGGGCCGGTGTCGACGCTGTTCCTCGGCGCCATGCTGCTGGACGAGCCCATCACGGCGATCCAGCTGACCGGAACCGCGCTGGTGCTGTCGGGAATCTATTTGCTGTCGCGTAAAAAGACTTAAAAAGACTGAGTTTTTCAATTGCCACCCAGGAGACCGAAATGACAAAAGCAATCAGGATGTTCAAGACCGGCGGACCCGAAGTCATGGAATACGTCGACGTCGAAGTGGGTGATCCCGGCCCGGGTGAAGTCCGCATCCGCCACGCCGCCGTCGGTTTGAATTTCATCGACGTCTATTTCCGCATCGGCCTGTACCCGCAACCGCTGCCCAGCGGCCTCGGCCAGGAAGGCGCAGGCACCATCGAAGCGGTCGGCGCCGGCGTAGCCGGTTTCAAGGTCGGCGATCGCGTGGCCTACGCCGGCCGCCCCAACGGCGCCTACGCCGAAGCGCGTGTGATGCCCGCCGACATCCTGGTCAAGCTGCCCGATTCGATCAGCTTCGACACCGCCGCGGCAATGATGCTGCAAGGCATGACCGTGCAATACCTGCTGCGCCAGACCTATCCGTTGAAAGGCGGCGAGACCATCCTGCTGCACGCCGCCGCCGGCGGCATCGGCCTGATCGCCTGCCAGTGGGCCAGGGCGCTGGGCGTGACCGTGATCGGCACCGTCAGCACCGATGAGAAAGCTGCGCTGGCCACCGCTGCCGGTTGCACCCACGTGATCAACTACAAGACCGAGAATTTTGTCGAACGCGTCAAGGAACTCACCGGCGGCAAAGGCGTGCCGGTGGTGTACGACTCGATCGGCAAAGATACCTTCATCGGCTCGCTCGACTGCCTGTCGCCGCGCGGCATGATGGTCAGCTTCGGCAGCGCTTCCGGGCCGGTGTCGCCATTCGGCGTGAGCGAGCTGGCTTCGCGCGGTTCGCTGTTCCTGACGCGTCCCTCGCTGGGCAATTACGTCGCCACCCGCGAGGCGCTTGACGCCACCGCCGGCGACCTGTTCGCCATGGTCGAAGCCAAGAAGGTCAACATCGACATCAACCAACGTTACGCGCTGAAGGACGTCGGCCAGGCCCACGCCGATCTGGAAGGTCGCAAGACCACCGGCTCCACCATTCTGATTCCTTGAGGACCGGCCGTGACTATCTCCGATCCCGGCAAGAGCCCGATGAATCATCCCGACGAGCAGCCCTCCGGCACCGACGGGTCGCCCAAGTTCGGGCGGCTGCTGGTGGTGCTGATCCTGGCGGTGCTGCTGATCGTGGCGATTACTTTCGGTAGTGAAGCGCTGTATTCCTGATCAGGAAGATGGCATAAAAAATCCCGGTCTTGCTCAAGTGGCAAGGCCGGGATTTTTATTGCCGACGCCGGTTATTGCGCGGGTGCGGCGGGTTTGACGGTGGTCGTTGTTGTTGCCGTGGGCGCTGCCGGCACGCGCTTGTCCAGTTTCAGCACCACGTGGCGGGAAACGCCGCTGGGGCCGGGGAATTCCGAAAACGCGCTGTACACCATGTACGGCATGGCCATCGGCAGCGTCGCTTCGCGGCCTTCGCTGTCGACCGTCACCTCATACAGCTTGCGGTCGCCGTCGGCGCGCGTAATGCTCAGGTACAGGCGACGCTGGAACACCGGGAAAGCGGTGGTCTGCATCGGCGGCCCCCAGAATGGATCGTAGAACGGTCCCGGACCCCAGGGGCCGAACGGGCGTCCGCGCCATCCCGGATAGCCCGGGCCGTACCAGAACGGATCGTAGACCGGCTGGGTCACGACCACGGTGCCGGCCTGCATGCCGTAGCTGAACGCCACCTTGAGCGTCGCCTTGGTCCCGGGCGCGTCGGTGAAACCCAGGCGCTGCAGCTCGGCGCGCACCAGTTGTTCGTAATTGCGGTATTCGAGGCTGCCTTCCTGGTCCTTGGTGGGTGTAAAGACGTAGGACTTGTCCGGCAGATCGGTTGGCCAGGCGTGGAAGGCGGTGACGTAGCTGGTGATGGTGCTGGCGCAGCCTGCGAGCAGGATGCTGCTTGCGGTGAAGATGATGCCGAGCAAGCGTTTCATGGTGGTTCTCCGGTAATGACGAAGCAGGTGGGGCGATGGCTTCGGTGAACTGTTGGGCCACTAATCTGTCCCTTTTCTGCCTATCCAATCGGTTGATTGGTAAAATCGTGTTTTGTTCCTAAATGCATTCTATTGCACCTTCCCCGGGATCTCCTCCATGCGCACCGATACGCCTCCGACGATTTACCGCAAAGACTACGCCGCACCGACCTATTTTGTCGACACCGTCGAAATGGGGTTCGACCTCGAACCTGAACTGACCCGCGTCGCCACCCGCATCGTGATGCAGCGCAACCCCGCCGCCGCCGGCAAGGATATCGAACTCTACGGCGAAGAACTCGAACTGGTGCAGCTGCGTCTGAACGGCAAGACCCTGACCCCGCGAGACTACCGCATCCAGGCCGGCATCCTGCGCATCGCCGGTGCACCCGCCAAGGTCACGCTGGAAATCGAAACCACCACGCAGCCGCAGCGCAATACCTCGCTCATGGGCCTGTACGTGTCCAACGGCAATTTCTTCACGCAATGCGAAGCCGAAGGCTTCCGCAAGATCACCTATTTCCCCGATCGTCCCGACGTCATGGGCAAGTACACCGTGATGCTGCGCGCCGACAAGAAGCAATACCCGGTGCTGCTGTCGAACGGCAACCTGATCGAAGAGGGCGACTTGCCCGGTGGCCGTCATTACGCCAAGTGGGAAGACCCGTTCAAGAAGCCGTCCTACCTGTTCGCGCTGGTGGCCGGCAATCTGGTCTGCCAGGAAGAAAAATACAAGCTTCAATCCGGCCGCGAAGTGTTGCTGCAGGTGTGGGTGGAAGACGGCAACCTCGACAAGACCCAGCACGCCATGGATTCGCTCAAGAACAGCATCCGCTGGGATGAAGAGCGCTTCGGCCTGGAGCTCGACCTGGACCGCTTCATGATCGTCGCCGTCGGCGACTTCAATATGGGCGCGATGGAGAACAAGGGCCTCAACATCTTCAACACCAAGTTCGTGCTGGCCAATCCGCGCATTGCGACCGATGTCGATTACGCCAACATCGAAGCCGTGGTCGGCCATGAATACTTCCACAACTGGACCGGCAACCGCGTCACCTGCCGCGACTGGTTCCAGCTGTCGCTGAAGGAAGGCCTCACGGTCTTCCGAGACCAGGAGTTCTCCGCCGACATGATCGGCAGCGACAGCGGCCGCGCGGTCAAGCGCATCGACGACGTGCGCGTGCTGCGCCAGGCGCAGTTCCCGGAAGATGCCGGCCCGATGGCGCATCCGGTGCGTCCCGACTCCTTTGTCGAGATCAACAATTTCTACACCGTCACCGTCTACGAAAAAGGCGCCGAAGTCGTGCGCATGTATCAGACCCTGCTTGGCCGCGACGGCTTCCGCAAGGGCATGGACTTGTACTTCCAGCGCCACGACGGCCAGGCCGTGACCTGCGATGATTTTCGCGCCGCCATGGCGGACGCCAACAAGCGCGACCTCAAGCAGTTCGAACGCTGGTACAGTCAGTCCGGCACGCCGCGCGTAGCCGCTTCGGTGCGTTACGACGCCAAGGCAAAGACGCTGGAACTGACGCTGGAGCAATCCTGCCCGTCGACGCCGGGTCAAAAGAAAAAGCTGCCGTTCCACATCCCCGTCGCCGTCGGCCTGCTCGATCGCAAGGGCGCTGACCTGGCGCTGACATTGGCAGGTGAAAAGGCTGCCAAGTCGTCCGTCACCACCCGCGTGCTGGAACTGACGCAGGCAAAACAAACCTTCACCTTCACCAACGTCGCCGAAAAACCGGTGCCGTCGATCCTGCGCGGCTTCTCCGCGCCGGTGGTGCTGGAATACGACTACAGCGACGCCGAACTGGCTTTCCTGATGGCGCACGACAGCGATCCGTTCAACCGCTGGGAAGCCGGTCAGCGCCTCGCCACACGCCGCCTGCTCAGCCTGACCATCGCGGTCCAGGCGGCACGCCAGTCCGGCCACGTGGTCTCGGTCGATTCGGTGCTGAGCAACCTGCAGCACGACAGCGCGCTGACCGACGCCTTGCGCGCCACGCTCAACGACGCCTCGCTCGATCCGGCGTTCCGTGAACTGGTGCTGACGCTGCCGTCGGAAACCATGATCGCCGAGCAGATGGAAGTCATCGATCCGCAAGCCATCCACGCCGCACGCCAGTTCCTGCGCCGTACGCTGGCCAAGGAATTGAGCGCCGACCTGCTGAAGGCTTACCGCGACAATCACGACACCGGCGCCTACAGCCCTGACGCAGCCGCCTCCGGCAAGCGCGCGCTCAAGAACGTGGTGCTGTCCTACCTGGCCGAGCTCGACGACGAACAGGCCCATACGCTGGCGCAACAACAATGCGACAACGCCAACAACATGACCGACCGCCTGGCCGCGCTCGCCGCCCTGACCACCAGCGGCGCCGAAGGCAAGGGCAAGGCCCTGGAAGCGTTCTACAACGAGTTCGAACAGGAAGCGCTGGTCATCGACAAGTGGTTCACGCTGCAGGCCACTGCACGCACCGCCGACGTCGAGACCGTGCGCACGCTGGCCCGGCATCCGGCTTTCACGCTGAAGAACCCGAACCGCGCGCGCAGCCTGATTTTCAGCTTCTGCAACGGCAATCCTTCGGCCTTCCATGCGCTCGACGGCAGCGGCTATGCCTTCTGGGCCGAGCAAGTCATCTCGCTCAATGCCAGCAACCCGCAAGTTGCCGCACGCCTGGCGCGCAGCCTGGACCGCTGGCGCAAGTATTCGCCGGCGCTGCAGGAAAGAATGCGCAACGCCTTGCGTCAGGTGGCCGACACGCCCAAGCTGTCGCGCGACGTCGCCGAGGTAATCACCAAATCGCTGGCCGATAAATAAAACCGTGACGCCTGCCGCCGGCCCGCGACAGGCGCAGTAATGAATCTGTATTGATTTTTAGAGAGAGCATCATGACCAAACGCATCAGCCTTACCCAACACCTGATCGAGCAGCAGCGCCTGCACAACAAGATCCCGTCCGAACTGCGTCTGCTGATCGAAGTCGTCGGCCGCGCCTGCAAGAGCATCAGCCACGCCGTCGGCAAGGGCGCGCTCGGTGAAGTGCTGGGCAGCGCCGGCAGCGAAAACGTGCAGGGCGAAGTGCAGAAGAAGCTGGACGTCATCTCCAATGAAATCCTGCTCGAAGCCAACGAATGGGGTGGCCACCTGGCCGGCATGGCGTCGGAAGAAATGGAAACCATCCATCCGATTCCCAACCGTTATCCAAAAGGTGAATACCTGCTGATGTTCGATCCGCTGGACGGCTCCAGCAACATCGACGTCAACGTCTCGATCGGCACCATCTTCTCGGTGCTGAAGGCGCCGGACGGCATGACCACGCCGTCGGAAAAAGACTTCCTGCAACCGGGCACCAGGCAAGTCGCCGCCGGCTACGCCGTCTACGGCCCGCAAACCGTGCTGGTGCTGACCACCGGCGACGGCGTGCACTGCTTCACGCTGGACCGCGAAATGGGCGCCTGGGTGCTGACCCAGCGCGATATGCAGATTCCTGCCGACACCAAGGAATTCGCCATCAACGCCTCCAACGCGCGCCACTGGTATCCACCGGTCAAGCGCTACGTCGACGAAATGCTGGCCGGCTCCACCGGTCCGCGTGGCAAGGATTTCAACATGCGCTGGATCGCCTCGATGGTCGCCGACGTGCATCGCATCCTCAACCGTGGCGGCGTTTTCATGTACCCGGCCGATGCGCGTGAACCGGACAAGCCAGGCAAGCTGCGCCTGATGTACGAAGCCAACCCGATGGCCTTCATCGTCGAGCAGGCGGGCGGCGCCGCCACCAACGGCGATCAGCGCATCCTCGACATTCAACCTGAGAAGCTGCATCAGCGCGTCGCGGTGTTCCTCGGTTCGAAGAACGAAGTCGAGCGCGTCACCGGTTATCACAAGGAATAAGCCAGGAATAAGTTTTCCTTGTCGGATCGTCGGACCAGCAAAAAGGGACTTGCCATGCAAGTCCCTTTTTTGTGCCTTTTTTATTATGCAGACGTTTGTGAAATCTAAGCGGCTTTCTTCAACGCCGCCAGCAAGGTCTGGTTGAACGCCGGGATGTCGTCCGGCTTGCGCGAGGTGATGAAGTTGTCGTCCTGCACCACTTCACGGTCGACCCACTTGCCGCCGGCGTTCTTGAAGTCGTCCTGCAAACTCGGCCAGCTGGTCACGGTGCGATCCTTGGCAAGCCCGGCCGAGATCAGCAGCCAGCCGCCGTGGCAGATGGCCGCGATGGGTTTGTGCGCGGCGTCAGCCTGCTGTACGAACTTGACGGCTTCCGGCACCATCCGCATGGCGTCGCCATTGACCACGCCGCCCGGCAACAGCACGGCGGCGTAATCTTCCTGATGCGCCTGGTCGAACGTCTTGTCGACCTTGACCTGCTCGCCCTTGTCGACGTGTTTGAAACCTTGCAGCGAACCCGCCTTGGCGGAGATCACGTCGACTTTCACGCCGGCGGCTTCGAGCGCCTTCTTCGGTTCCAGCAGCTCGGCTTGTTCAAAACCGTCGGTGGCGAGGATGGCGACGCGTTGTTGTGTAGATGTTGGGGATGGATTGGCCATGATGATTTCTCCATGTGGGGTGGTCGTCCCGACAGCAAGCAAATCCGGCTGCCGGCAGAACGATCATCCTGCGCCCAGACGACAACGCCGCCTATCAGCGTAGCGCTGAAGGCGGCGTCGGAATAGCGACGACGAGGATGACGGCGTCAGCGCCGTTGCATCAGCCGCACGCTGTGGATCGCGGTGAAGCCCACCGACATCCATATCGGTATATACGTCCACAGCTGCGCCGCGCTCAGCGTTTCGTCGAGCAGGATGATCGCCACCACCACCAGCAACACCGGCTCGACATAGCCGAGGATGCCGAACAGGCCCATCGGCAACAGGCGGCTGGCGCGCAGATAGCAATCCAGCGCCACCGTGCTCAGCAGGCCGAGGCCCGGCAACAGCATCAGGTACATGTCAGGGCGTTGCCACACGCCCGCCAGATTGGGACTGATCGCCAGCGTGTACAGCGCCACCGGCGTAAGCAGGAAAATCTCCATGATGAAGATCACCATCGAATCCAGCTTGAGGCGCCGCCGCATCATGAAGTAGGGCGGATAACCGAGCGCCACCAGCAATGTCGGCCACGAGAACGCGCGCGTCATCCACAGCTCATGCAGCACGCCGATAACTGCACACACCACAGCGATGCGTTGCCAGACGTCAAGCCGCTCGTGATAATAGAAGCGCCCGATCAGCACCATCGCCAGCGGCAGCAGGAAATACCCGAGCGACACCTCCAGCGCGCGCCCATTCACCGGCGCCCACAGGAACAGCCACAGCTGCACGCCCAGCATCGCCGTCATCGCAACGAACAGCAGCGCCTGCACCGGACTGCGCAGCAATGCAAGAACAGCATCGCGCAACTGCGGACCATGCTTGCGCCAGACGATCAACAGCAGCGCCGGCGGCAGCGTCCACAAGATGCGCCAGGCAAAGATGTCGAGCCCGTCCAGCGGCGCCAGCCAGCTGGTATAAGCGGAGAGAAGGGCGAACAGCAGCGACGCCGTCACCGACAAAGCGATGCCGCGCGCCGTTTCGGAATGATTCATGAGGGAAAAGTGGTGATCGAACAAGGCACCAACATGGTGCGACCGCGATTGTAACGTCGCTGCGCAGATGCTGCTTGTGCTCATGTGAAGAAAGCATGAAGTCTCGCTGTTTTGGGACTGGCGAGCGGCTTGGCCGGTGGGTTTTTCGAAAGCCGTTTTTTGCTAAAATATTGCCTTCGCTGATGTAGCTCAGTTGGTAGAGCAACTGATTCGTAATCAGTAGGTCGGAGGTTCGATTCCTCTCATCAGCACCAATATCCGAGCGGCCTGCAGTGATGCAGGCCGTTTCCATTGTTGGCTATTTCAACGCCTGCTGCCGGCCGACGGCCACCAACACGCCTCAGTGTTCATCCAGCGCATCCAGAGCATCTGCGAACTTGCGCATGAGACGCACCAGTTCATCCATCTCGGTTTGCTTCCAGGACGCGAAGATTTTTCTGCCCATGCGTTCGCGTGCGGCGTCGACCAGGTCGGTCATTCCCTTGCCCTTGGCGGTGACCGACGCCATGCGAATCCGGCGATCGGCAGCGCTGCTTTCCCTGCGCACCAATCCCAGTTCTTCCAGCTTCGAGACCTGGCGGCTGACGGTGGTGTAGTCGCGTCCGACGCGGTCTGCGATATCAACCACGCCGATCGGGCCCAGCTTTTCTATCCCCACGAGCAAAGGAAATAACGCGCGATCCAGGGGAATGCCGGCCTCCCTGATCATCGCCTCATCCCGTTGGGGCCGATTCATCGCACTTGCAATACTGATCAAGCTTCCATGCAGAATCTTGAGTTGCGACGATATATGTGTATCTTGCACATTTTTATTCGATGACATACACTCTCCTAAATTATGTGCATATTACACTTATGAGGGCGATAATGTTTATGAACAAAGAAATCGACGTATTGATCTGCGGCGCAGGTCCGACCGGCCTGACGCTGGCGCTCGTGCTGGCGCAACAGGGCGTTTCGTTCCGCATCATCGACAAAATGAAGTCGCCGTTTCAGGGTTCGCGAGGCAAAGGGCTGCAACCCCGCACCTTGGAGATCTTCGAGGACTTGGGCATCGTGCAAGAAATCATGGCGGCGGGAGGATCGTATCCTCCGCAGCGCGAATATCAGGACGACGGCAGCTGGCAGGAAGCCCCCACTGTCGAGGCAAGGTCGCCCACAGCCTCAGAGCCCTACCTGACGCCGTGGATGGTGCCGCAGTTCTTGACCGAAGCGGTGATGCGGACCAGGCTGGGTGAACTGGGCCATCAGCCCGAGTTCGGTTGCGAACTGGTTGGACTGGAGCAGCGACAGCACGGAGTCGTCGTACGCATTGCGGGAAACGACGGGGAGCAATCGTTGCGCGCGCGCTATGTCGTCGCAGCGGATGGCGGGCGCAGCTTTGTGCGCAACCTGCTGGAGATTGACTTTCCCGGCAAGACACTCGGGGTGAGAGCGGTGGTTGCAGACGTATCCCTGCAAGGCTTGAGCCGGGACGCATGGCATCGTTTCAGCAGCAGTGCGCCGGAGCGTCAAATCGGTTTGTGCCCGTTGGCGGGAACCGATCTGTTCCAAATTCAGGCAGCGCTCGCGGGAGATGAGCAGCCCGACCTCTCCGCCGACGGCCTGACAAGAATGGTGTCGGAACGCAGTGGGCGAACGGATATCACAGTTGTCGCCGTCCATTGGGCCTCGGTGTTCCAGATGCATGCGAGACTGGCGCAGCGGTATCGCGTCGACCGCGTCCTGCTGGCCGGAGACGCAGCGCACGTGCATCCGCCCACCGGCGGGCAAGGCCTCAACACGAGCGTGCAGGATGCCTACAATCTCGCGTGGAAACTGGCTGCCGTGCTCGCCGGCGCCGAAGAAAAGCTCCTCGATACCTACGAAGAAGAGCGGCGTCCGATTGCCGAATCCATGCTGGGACTGTCGTCCAGATTGCTGGAGGAAGCCAGGCGTGGTGAAATGCGCCGTGGAAGGGACGTTCAGCAGCTCGACCTCGGCTATCCCGGGTCATCGCTGGCATTGGAAATCCCCGAACGCAAACACGGCCCGCTGGCAGGGGATCGCGCGCCGGACGCTCCCGTTACTACTCGCTCGGGCGTGCCGCAACGTCTATTCGAGCTGTTTCGCGGCACCCATTGGACGTTGATCGGATTCCACGTGCCGCCAGGTCCTGTCATGCAGGCTGGGGGTTTGCACGTTCATCTCTTTGGCGAGGAAGGAAACCTGGTCGATTCGGGCGGCAGCTTTCAGGATGCCTATGCACTTGAGCGCGGTGACTGGGTGTTGGTGCGACCGGATGGTTATATTGGCGCGATTGTCGCATCGGACAATCTGGTGGCAATCGAGGAATATCTGCAGCGTGTGGGAGTGGTGGGGTAGATCTAGTGCTGGCCGATTGTGGACGAAGTCAGGGGCTGGGAATTGGAACTATGAGTTTCATACAGATCCTTGAACGAGTAGTAGCTTGAAGCAGGGCATTAAGTCTTATAGATATGTGAATGTCATGAATGTCATGAATGTCATGAATTTTCCTGGAAGTGCGGCAAGCATTTTGCCGCACTTCCAGATCAAGTTTCCTTCGATCTATTTACCGAGGTTATCCAGTTCCGGCACACCGCTGCTGCGGTCGGCATAGGCAGCCTGGAAGCTGGGACGGAGCTGCCAGCGTTTCCAAAATGCATCCAGATATTCGAAGCGCTCGTCCAGTGGCGTCGCATTCACAGGAAACTTGGAAAATGCGATAGCGGTCGCCAGAGTGATGTCCGAGAAAGTCGGTTCATCACCACCGAGCAGCCACTTGCGACCGTCTGAAAGATGGCGATCGACCAGCGCCGCATGCGCCAGCGCTTCTTTGCGGCAGTGCTCGCCCCAAGCCTCATTTTTGGTCAACTCAAGTTTCAGTCCGAGTCCGGTATGCAGGACGTGGAAGGCCGTTACGATCCGGTAGAGAATATGTACCCAGATGCGGTTATCCCACATGTTGTCGAGTCCTTGCTGTAGCGCATCCTCGCCCATGATCTTGCGTCCGGGATAGGCCTGGTCGAGATAGCGGGCGATTGCGGCAGTTTCTGAAATGAAGCTGCCGTCGGCAAGCTGAAGGGTAGGCGTTTCGCCCCATGGATTCATTTTCAAATGCGGCCACTGACGTTGTTCGCCGCCCGGCGTCATATCGTACACGCGCTCATCAAACTGATCGGCGATGCCCTTCTCGTGCATGAACAAGCGTAGACGCTGTGGGTTGGGGAATGCGGACGGTGAAGTGAAGAGATGAAGTTTGCTAGTCATGATGGTTGTTTCCTATAAGTTTGAACTGAATGTGTGGCGTGCTTCAGAAAGCATGCCGAATCGGCTTGATGTGTCTGTTTTCCTCAAGCAGTGACTGCAGTGTATTCAGTTGTTATGTCGCGATAAATGGGGTTAAAATCATTTCATTTGTTACATTTGGGAATGAATATGGGAGCGCCGGACTCGCCTCAACTCGGAAGCATCGAACAATTTTGCAAGGCGGCGGAGTTAGGCAGTTTCACCGCAGCGGCCGAGTTCTTCGGCGTTACGCCGGCAGCGGTCAGCAGATCGATCAGTCGGCTCGAAAAGCGTCTGGGTGTGCGCTTGTTTTCTCGCACAACGCGCAGCATCAAAGTCACTAATGAAGGAGAGCTTTATTGGAAAGAATGCCAGCTCGCGCTGGAGCGGATTGCAGAAGCCGAGCGCGCCATCACGGGAGCTCAGACCGTTCCCAGCGGGCTATTGCGCATCAGTGTCAGTGCTGCCTACGGCACGTATAGATTGCTGCCATTGATGCCTAAATTTACCGAGGCATATCCGCAGATCGAAATTGAGCTAAGTATCTCGGATAAGATCATTGATTTCGTTGAGGAGGGGTTCGATCTTGCAATACGATTGGGCATTCAGCGCGACTCAAGACTGGTTGCCTACAAACTCGAGGATGTTTTTTTGGGGGTATTCGGAACGCCGGAATACCTCAAAAAAAATGGCATTCCGCGTTCTCTCAATGACCTTGAGGCGCACGACTGCATTCAGTACATCTCACCGAATACAGGCCGCCCACTAATGTGGATCTTCAAAGATGATCAGGGCAACGAAATTGACTATCCGATACGCAGCCGGATGCGAATACTCAACGACGCTCTTGGTTGCATCGCCTGGGTCAATGCAGGTGGTGGGCTTTATCAGACTTATCGTTTTGCCGCCACCGACGCTGTAGCACGCGGCGATTTAGTGGAGGTTCTTCAAGACCGTGGCGGGCGTTCCCGCCCATTTTCTATTCTATATCCGCAAAATCGCCATCTCTCTGCAAAGGTACGTGCATTTGTTGATTTTTTGCGGTCGACCTTGAGTGTCTTGCCTCCGCAATAAGGCTACGATGATGACCGCAACGGGCCGCTTGCGGGCGCGTGCTGCAAGGCTAACGTCGCTTTCTTCCAGGCTGCTCACTTCGCGCGCGACCTCACGATAAACAAACGTTGCGACAGCAAACCAACATGCGGCCGCATTGAGCGAATTCCCGGATGACGCGCGGTGTTTCCCGGACAGTCAAACCACCGCGGCGCTGAACGCCTCGGGCCTTCGTGCAAGCAGATGAGACAGCCCTCGAAGACCCGCTTGCAAGCGTCCACGATCCTTGATGCTACCCAAAGATATCCGAATTGCATTCACCGATCCGCTGCCGGTTGCAAATGCCTCCGCCGGCGTGACGGCGATGCCCTCGCGGTCGGCTGCACGCGCAAGTTGCGAGGAGGTCCAATACGCCGGCAACGCGAGCCATACATGCAAGCCGTCTCCGGCGCCGCCATACCGCCCCGCCAGAATATCCCGGGCCATCCGGTGGCGCAGGCGCGCCTCGTTGCGTATGCCTTCCATCAATCCGCCAGCCGAACCGTCGAGGATCCACTGCGTAGCCAGTGCGACCGTCAGGGGCGCAGCCATCAGTGCGAATGACCTGAGCGCGACCAGGAAACGTTCGCGCTCGTGCGGGTCGCGTATCAGCACGAAGGCGACACGCAAGCCTGGGGTCAGGCATTTCGACAGGGTCGAGATGTAGTAGACCTGTTCCGGCGCAAATGTTGCAACGGGCGGCGGCGGGGCATCGGCGAGCAGCCAGTAGGGATCGTCCTCGACGATGCGTACCTTGCAGCGTTTCGCGATGCCGGCGAGTTCCTTGCGCCGGTGTTCCGGCATGGTGATGGCAGTCGGATTCTGCAATGTAGGATTGAGGTAAACCAGCCCCGGCTTGTGCCGGCGGCATGCTTCCTCAAGCATCTCGGGCAGCATTCCGTGCTGGTCCGCCTCCACTGCAACGATATGCCGGCCGAATTGGGTCGCTGCGGCACGCAAGCCGGGATAACTCATCGGTTCAGCCAGGATGACATCGCCAGGCTGCGTCAGCGCAAGGATCAATGCGGCGATCGCCGCTTGTGCACCCGGGCAGACGATCACCTGTCGAGAATCCGGATGTCCGAACATTGGTTCGAGCCATTTGGCCCCCGCCTTGCGGTCGGAGTCGCTTCCTCCGGCCAGGTGGTAAGTCATCAGCAATTCGTTGTCTGCCCTCATCAGCACTTGGGACAAACCTTGCTTCAACATGTCGTCGAAGTCCACGCCCTCCGGCGGCGGCGGAGTGTTCATGCTCAGGTCGAGGATCGAGTTCAATTCGACTTTCGGCGCCGCGACATACGTGCCCCGAGCGCCTCGCCCCTCCAACAAATTGCGGCGTCTGGCTTCGTCGTATGCGCGCGTGATCGTCGTCAGATCGACGTCCAGCTGTGCGGCCAACTGGCGCTGCGTAGGCAGGCGCTCACCCGGCTTCAGCGAGCCGTCCTCCATCGCCGCCTGCAACGCATCCGCAATCTGCAAAAAGCGTGGCCCGCCGTGCGGGGCCAATCGCGGCAACCAGATTGGCAAATTTTCGTCTTGCATGGTTCTTGACTGGGACATTTTGTCTCAATGTATGGAAATTGCTTTTAGGTAGTATGCGTCAGGACGTGCAGCAATACCATCCTGCAGGGTGGTCGCTGAGGTTTTCTCCTCTCATCTGCATCGGCAAATCACTCCACCGGATGCAGGGATGGGTTGCACAAATGTGAAGCTGCTGGAGCAGCGTTTTGAGGTAGTGTTCCTCACGATGGGTAGTCTCAAGCAATAGCCTGGAAATTCTAAAAATGATGGATTGGGTCCCTGTAGTCTTTGTTATATTCAAGGTCCTCGTGCTCGGCATTGGCATGTTCTTCGCCATCAAGTGGCATTACGATCAAGGGCGGAAAAAGAAGGTGGCGGCGCGGCGCGCGGTGCTGCGCGCAGGCGGCAAGGCGGTCGCAGTCTTCGTGCTGGCGCTGCTGGGCCTGGGTCTGGTCACCTTCGTCCTTGGCAGCGTGCTCGGTCTGGACTTGACCTTTCCGTGATGCGGCGGCAATTCCCCGATGCAACAAGCCATCAGGCATCGCATGGATGTGCAAAACCGGCGTTGCTCAGTCAATCGCTCAGGGCGCGTACACAAATGAACGCTGGAGCCTGGGATAGCTCTGCATACAGGCTTTCCGATACTTGTTTCATCTCGGGCGCAGGTTGCGGTTCGATCAAACGGTCGAAACGCCAGCCACTCTGGGTTAAGCCATTAAGAATGTCGGCAAGGGGCCTTCGGTAGGCTTCCACATAGGGCTTGGGTTCGCCGAAGCCCGACCAATAAAAGCCAAACCGACTGACGTCGAAATAGTTTCCTTCTCCGCGAGTCCGTTCGTCTGTCCAGTCACGCATTGGATGTGCCATCGAGAAAACCAGGCTTGCTCCCGGTCGCGCTACTCGCCGGAATTCGCAGAATACAGGTCTCAGATCTTCGACATAATCGAGCGCGAGCGAGCACAGAATCTTGTCGAATGTATGGTCAGGCAACCATCCAAGCGGCTGGGTCAAGTCTCCTGTCGCCACTTCAACCGCGAGTCCGGCACAACGGGACTGCGCCAGCTCCACCATCGCCGGCGTGATGTCGAAGGCGTGTACGGTGGCGCCGTTGCGTGCGAGATGTTCACTGCAGATCCCGGGGCCGCATCCTGCATCGAGAACGCGCAACCCGTTGACATCGCCAAGCAACGCAGTTGTTGCCGGCCTCTCGTAGAGGGCATTGTGCGCCTTGGTAGGTGCGGCGGCAGCGTAGCGTTCGGCAAATTTTGCATACGCCCTGAGGCCGATCGGTTCATTGATGTTCTTCATATCGGGTATCTGCAATCTTCAAGGCATTTTTCTTCTGGCAATGACATTCTGCTCAGCGGTAGCGAACTAGGGCAACGCATCTCGCTCGGCAAAGATGCTTGCCATTTGCGCCGCGTTCCTGGTCCCCCAGGTGCACAACGGAACGATCGCTTCAGCCAGGCCGAGACCGAGCGGGGTCAGCGTGTAGTCCACACGCGGCGGCACTTCCTTGTAGTCGGTTCGCGCCAGCACGCGATCCGCCTCCAGATCCTTCAACTGCTGGATCAGTACCTTGTTGCTGACATCCGGGATCAAACGCTTGAGCTCGCTGTAACGCTTCGAACCATCGCGCAGGAAAAACAGGATCAGCGGCTTCCACTTGCCGGAGATGACGCGCAGCGTTGCGTTGAGGCCGCAGCCGGTGTCGCAGATTTCAGGGGGTGAGGTCATATTTTCATGGTTACCAAAAAGTGCATACTTGTCCTAATGTAACCACGACTCCATACTTGTGCAACCCCAACAAAGGAAGCATGACATGACCAGACTTAGTGGAAAGACCGCAGTAATCACCGGTGGCGCTACCGGTATCGGCCGCGCGGCGGCAAAGCGTTTCATCGAGGAAGGCGCTTTCGTCTTCATCTTCGGCCGCCGGCAGGAAGCGCTCGACGCCGCTGTGGCCGACCTCGGGCCCCATGCCCGCGCAGTGAAGGGCTCGGTCTCCGAGCCGCAAGACCTGGAGCGACTCTACGCAGCGGTGAAGGCCGAACGCGGAACCCTCGACATCGTCTTCGCCAATGCCGGTGCGGGAAGCCCGCTTGCACTCGGCAAGATCACCGCCGAGCACATTGACGAAACCTTCGACACCAATGTGAAAGGGACGATCTTCACGGTCCAGCAGGCGCTGCCGCTGATGGGGAAGGGTGGCTCGATCATCCTGACCGGATCGAGCGCCGGCACCACGGGCGCCCCGGCATTCAGCGCCTACAGCGCGAGCAAGGCGGCAGTGCGCAACCTTGCACGGTCGTGGGCGGAAGACCTGAAGGGCACCGGCATCCGGGTAAACGTGCTGTCGCCTGGCGCGACTGCAACCGAACTGGCGAAGGAAGCGCTGGGCGAAGAGGGGCAGAAGGTCTTTGCTGCGATGACGCCGCTCCAGCGCATGGCGGATCCGGCGGAGATAGCGGCCGTGGCCGCCTTTCTGGCATCATCGGACAGCAGCTTCATGACTGCCGGCGAAGTCGCCGCCGACGGCGGCCTTGCACAAATCTGAGCTGACGTCCCACGCGATCATCGGCCAGCAATGCGGCGCCTGTGCCAGGTGTCGTTGCACCAATTGCGGTGCGCCCACGCACACCAGCCTTCTTGCAGCACCGGCGCGTGCATTTGCACGTATTCGGACGCAGCAGGACGGCCAGTCACGAAGATTGGCAATGGGGAGAGTCACCAAGCTTTCCTCCCTATGCCGAGTCAAAAAAATGGTCTTCGCAATTTAAATTGCTGACGTCGGAAGAATGTACTTCAATCAGCAAAAGAATCGAAGTGGTGCTGCGGGAGAAATTCGACCTTCGCTTGCGCTGAAACCGCGGCACGAGTCGCCGGATGCTTTGGGATGGCGGCAGATGGCGACTGCCGGCAACCCGCCGACCTGAGCGATATTCAGGACATCGCCGGCATCTTGAGAATATTTTCCGTCTCTGCAGGTTGCCACGATTTGGAATATTGTCCTGGCGGCATGCCGGTATGACGAGTGAAGGCGACCGTAAACGTGCTGGATGAACTGTAGCCGACCAGCGCCGCCACCTCTGTTATCGTTTTTTTCTGCGCAAGAAATCTTTTTGCCAAAGCCATCCGCCACGACAGCAGGTAGTCCATCGGCGTGACGCCCAAGGCCGCGCTGAATCGCTGGAAAAAGGTGGAGCGGGACAGCGCCGATTCTTTCGCCAAAAGCGCAACCGTCCATGGCTCCCCGGGACTTTCATGGATGCGTCGGATCGCGCCTGCTAGCCGGCTATCTGCGAGACCGCGCAACAGACCGGGCGACGTCACTGCATTGCTCGATGAGCGTAATGCCTCGATCAGCAGAACTTCCAGCAGGCGTTCAAGCACGACATCGCGGGCGGGCCGCTGGGAACGCGCTTCATCGATGGCCAGCTGAACCAGTGTCGTCAGACGGACGTCGCCGCGAATGAGGATGACCTTGGGCAGCAGCGTCAGGAGCAAGGCGGCGTCCGGCGAAGTCAGTTGACAGAAGCCCACCAGCGACCGCACATCCGCATCGGCCGATACCGCGCCGTTGCGATGTTCACCGTTTTCCAGCACCACGGGTTCGGTCTGCCATTCATGCGGGAGAGGGATTTCGAAGCTGCTCGCCGAAAATGACGACATGGCCGGGATCAGCAGGAAATCGCCGGCTTCCGCAACCAGCTCCGACGCGTCGATCGTATAGCGGATTTTGCCTTCCAGCACGACGCAGCAGCACAACGGCGCTCCGTCGAGTGTGCCGCGCACCCCCCAGCGTCCCGCACCGGTCACGATCTTGGTGTAGGACATCTTCGGCTGGAGAAGTGTGACAACGGATGTCAAAGGATCCACCATGCTGGACTCTCGCAAACAAATCTAGGACTCTGGATTGTAGATGGTTTTGTTGATGCCAGCTATTGTCATGCTTCCCCTGACAATGAAAGGATTGACATGAAAACCGTTTTAATCACAGGCTGCTCTTCCGGATTCGGTCTTGAGATCGCGAAATACTTTTTGGATCGCAATTGGAAAGTCATCGCCACCATGCGTACTCCGAATGCCGATGTGTTGCCGAAATCCGGGCATTTGCGCATCCTGAAGCTGGATGTCGCTGATGCACAAAGCATCCGTCGCCTGGTCGAAGAAGCCGGGGCGGTGGACGTCCTGGTCAACAATGCCGGCGTTGGCATGCTGGGGCCGTTTGAAAGCACGTCGATGGATGCCGTACGCGAAGTATTTGAAACAAATACCTTCGGTACGATGGCCGTGACGCAGGCATTCCTGCCCCAGTTCCGGACCCGCAGATCCGGCGTCGTCGTCAACGTCGCTTCATCCGTGACGTTGAAAGCGTTGCCGCTGCTTCCCGTCTATACGGCCAGCAAAGCTGCGATTGTCGCGTTCACGAAATCCCTCGCGCTGGAGCTGGACGAATTCAACATCCACGTTGGCGTGGTGCTGCCAGGAATGGCGCCGGAAACAGCGTTCGCCAGCAACGCTCATGCACGCGTGGCGCAAGCCTTTCCCGAGGACTACGCAGCGACGATGAATGCGGTGCTGTCGGGATTCCAGAACTACGCTGGTCCGGTGACGCATTCGGTGGATGTCGCGCAAGCGGTCTGGCAGGTTGTGCAGGACGGCGCGACGGGATTCCGTGTTCCGGCCGGTGCGGATGCGGTCGAGTGGTTTAACGAAGTCGGTTAGAGTCACGTGCAGGACGTCGGGCTGCAATATGCAGCGCGGCGCGGAAACTTCGGCAGCGCCAGGTCAAACCAGTCTCAGGCGCCGCACCATCGCACGACCTGATGGCAAAGATCGGGCAGACCTTCCCGGGAAATTCGTCGGCACTATTCCAGTTAAGCCGGATCGAAAACAGGCGGAACAACAATTCGGAATTGGCTATTTGCCAAGAATGCTGTCTGCAACATGAGCCCGCGTTATTCATCTGCCCCATTTCAGGAGACACAACATGACCAGCAAAAACACACTCTGCCTCTGGTACGACGGCGCCGCGCTGGAGGCCGCGCAGTTCTATGCCGCGACCTTCCCCGACAGTGCGGTCGGCGCGGTCCATCGTGCGCCCGGCGACTATCCATCCGGTAAACAGGGCGACGTCCTGACGGTCGAGTTCACGGTGTTGGGTCTTCCCTGTCTCGGCCTGAACGGCGGCGCGGCGTTCCGACACAGCGAGGCTTTTTCTTTTCTGGTCGCCACTGACGACCAGGAAGAAACCGACCGCTTATGGAACGCGATCGTCGGTAACGGAGGCCAGGAGAGCGCTTGCGGCTGGTGCAAGGACAAATGGGGTTTGTCGTGGCAGATCACGCCGCGCGTGCTTACGGATGCGGTCATGGGTTCTGACCCGGCGGTGGCCAAACGGGCATTCGAAGCGATGATGACGATGCGGAAAATCGACGTCGCAGCGATTGAGGCGGCCGTACGCGGTTGAGCTTGGCGCCACAGGATTTTTAGTACGGCCGGTTTCAATGGATGAATGTGCTCAAGGAGGGCGCCGCCAGAACCCGTTGGGTTAGGATTGGGATAGTTGACGAATAGTCAATTTTTCATTGAGAGGTGTGTAACAACTGTAAGGGATTGTTTGCAGGCAGCGAACGACCGAAACTATTCGGAGAGAATGCGGCTCGAACAGACGTCCATATTCCATTTGCTGGAAAAGCTTCAATCCTATTTTTTTACAGGGACCCTCATCATGAAAACAATCCAAAAAATCACAGTCATTTCCATCACGGTCTGCGCGCTGGCGGCGATGAGCGGTTGCAGCAACATGTCTCGACGCGACAAGAACACGGCCGTGGGCGCCGGCATCGGTGCGGTGGCCGGCGCGGTCCTGACGGGCGGCAGCGGCATCGGCACCGCCGGCGGCGCTGCGGTCGGCGGCGTGATCGGGCATCAGATCGGCAGGTAATGCAGTTTTGCTTCCGTGAGCATCAATAAAAAAGAGGACCTCGCGGTCCTCTTTTTTTTGCCTCAATCCGGTTGCACCGGCGTCGCCGCAGTTTTGCCGACCACGGTCGTCCACGGCCGCACCTGCCACTGCGTCACCACGCCGTTGAGTACATAGGGATCATGGTTGGCGAAGTTCTCGGCAACTTCCGGGGAATCGCCGGCGAACAACAACAAGGCTTCGTCTTCCGGATCGGCCAGTGCGCCGCCGAGGATCAGTTCGCCGCGCGCGCTGGCTTCCCAGGCGTAGTTGAGATGTTCGCTGCGAAACGGCTGCTTGGCGGTCTTGCTGTCTTTGACGAAGCGATAAAACAAGGCGTAGTGCATGGCTACCTCTGGTGGATGATGAAGGGTGAACAGCGTAAATTGTACGCTGACATTCCGCTGACTTCCGCGCGCTTCAAAGCTCGCTACAGCAACCCTTTCACGGCTGTGTTCCTCGGTTGCAGTTTCAATAGGCGTCGGGTAACATCATTCGTCCGTCATGCCGGATGAATCAGAAAAATACCGGCGACAGGATCATATTTGTACCAAGCACTTGCACAACATTGAATTGTTGGTTTTCGGCAATAAAAATAATCGTCCGCAGACCGCACAAAGAATACGTAATCAGTACACGGTGCACATGAAGGGGGCCGTATTTCAGTCATTCTTATCGCCGGGGGAACGGTGATCCGCCGACGCCTCGCCGGCATCGTCTGTGCATGCAGCATGTTGTTCATGACCTGCGTCGCGGGCGCTGCCCAGGCAGCCGGTCCCGATTGCTCCCGCCCTTATACCCTCGCTTTGCACGACCACGGTCTGTTGTACTCCGCCGATACCGACACCGGCATCGACAAGGACTTCGCCGATGAACTGATCCGCCGCAGCGGTTGCAAGGTCGGCGTCAGCCTGATGTCGCGCGCGCGCATCTGGCAGCTGATCGAGTCGGGCGCGCTCGACTTCAGCCTGTCTGGCATCGCCAGTCCCGAGCGCCGCCGCTTCGCTTCCTTCGCCTGGTACTTCAGCAACAAGTATTACTTGCTGGTGCGCAAGGATGCCGGCATGCGCCAGCTCGGTGAATTCGAGCGCAGCGAGACTTTCCGGCTCGGCGTGATCCGCAGTTTCCGTTACAGCGCTTCGGCCAATCGCCTGGTCGACAAGCTCTCAACCGCGAATCGCGTGACCCAGGCCGGCGGCCTCGATCCCTTGTACCAGGCGTTGCTGGCCAATCGCATCCAGGGCATGATCATGGAGCCGTTCGACTATCCCGTGGTGCAGGAAAAGCATATCCGCGACGTGACCGAGATCATCGAATTCAACGACCCCTCGGTCCCGCACGGATTGATCATGTCCAACAAGGCCTTGCCGCCGAGCGAACGTGACAAGTGGCGCGCATTGGTGGACGAGATGCGCACCGACGGCACCGTTCGCCGCATCTTCGAGAAATATTTCCCGCCCTCACTGGCGGCGTCGATGGTCGACTTCCAGGCGCAGCCGTGAACTGGATACGGCAAATCCTGTTGCCGCTGACGATCCTGGTTGCCGGCCTGTGCGTGACCTGGGTGGCCTGGGATCACGAGCGCGATGCATCGCGGAAAGAGTTGCGCGCGCAATTCGATTTCTCCCTGCGCGAAGCGGTCAGCCGCGTCGAGCAGCGCGTCTCCAGCTATGAGCAGATGCTGCACGGCGTGCAGGGCCTGTTCACCGCCAACGGAAAATTCGACCGCACGGCGCTGCACGACTATGTCGCGTCGCTCAATCTCGACGCCAATTTTTCCGGCATCCAGGCCATCGGTGCGGAAGAATGGATCAGCAACGCCGACAAGACCGCACATATTGCGCGCATGCATGAACTTGGTTTCACCGATTACGCCATCCGGCCCGCAGGCGAACGTCCCGACTATGCGCCGATCATCATGCGCGAGCCGTACGTCGGTCGCAATCGCGTCACCTTCGGCTTCGATCCCTGGGCCGAACCCAATCGCCGGCGCGCCATGGAAAAAGCGCGCGACTCCGGCATGGCGGCAATCTCCGGCAAGGTCAAGCTGGACCTCGACGCCGACGGCCAGGGCCAACCCAGCTTCCTGATGTACCTGCCGATCTATGCGCGCGGCATGCCGCAGTCGACCATCGCCGAGCGCCGCGCCAGCCTGATCGGCTGGGTGCACGCATCGTTCCGTATGAGCGATGTGGTCGCCAGCCTGTACGGCGAGCAGCCGATGGGGGTGGCGTTTGCGATTTACGACGGCGTTGAACCGTCGACCGAAGCCTTGCTGTATCACTCGGCAGTCGGCCTCGACCAGAAGAAGCCGACCCTGATCAGCGCGACCGAGTACCTGGTGGTGGCTGGCCATAACTGGACGCTGTCGATGAACACGCTCGACGACTTCACCACGCGCTACGGCCGCAACGCCGAAGTGCAGACCGCGGTGACCGGGGTCGGCCTGAGCATTCTGCTGGCGTTGCTGGCCTGGCTGCTGATGTCTAGCCGGCGCCGCGCGATCCGCCTGGCCAATAAGATGACCAGTGAACTGCGCGCCAGCGAAGAGCAATTCCGCGCCATCGCCGACTGCACTGTCAACTGGGAAGTCTGGTGGGGCCTGGACGGCAAGCCGCGCTGGATCAATCCCTCGGTATTCCATTACACCGGCTACACCGTCGAGGAATGCATGGCGATGCCGAACTTCAAGGCGCAGTTCATCTATCTGGAAGACCTGCCGCGCGTGGTGCCAGAACTCGACAAGGGCTTGCTCGGCGAGCGCGGCGACGACCTCGAGTTCCGCTGCGTGCGCAAGGATGGTTCGCTATTCTGGCTGTCGGTGTCGTGGCTGCCGATCACCGACGCCAACGGCGTCTTCACCGGCTTCCGCACCAGCGGTCGCGACATCACCGAACGCAAGCAGGCCGAAGCCGAACTGCGCATCGCCGCGGTGGCCTTCGACTCACTTGAAGGCATGATGGTCACCGACGCCGACAGCAAGATCTTGCGCGTGAACCAGGCTTTCACCAAGATCACCGGTTACGACGCCGACGAAGTCATCGGCAAGACGCCGCGCCTGCTGCGCTCGGACCGCCACAGCCCGGCCTTCCATCGCGCCGTCTGGGAAAGCGTGCGCCACTCCGGCGGCTGGCAGGGCGAAATCTGGAATCGCCGCAAGAACGGCCAGGTCTATCCGGAATGGCTGACCATCTCGGCGGTGAAGGGCGACGACGGCGTGGTCACGCATTACGTTGGCACCCATCACGACATCACCGAACGCAAGATCGCCGAAGAGCGCATCAAGGAGCTGGCCTTCTTCGACGCGCTCACCCGGCTGCCCAATCGCACGCTGCTGCTCGACCGCCTCAAGCAGGCGATCGCCGTCAGCACGCGCAACAAGACCAGTAGCGCCTTGCTGTTCATCGACCTCGATCACTTCAAGACGCTCAACGACACACTCGGACACGACAAGGGCGACCTGCTGCTCAAGCAGGTGGCGCAGCGGCTGGCGCTGAGCGTGCGCGCCAACGATACCGTGGCCCGCGTGGGCGGCGACGAATTCGTGGTGGTGCTGGAAAGCCTGCACCGCAATCCGCAGGAAGCCGCCAGTCAGACCAAGGCCATCGGCGAAAAAATCCTCAGCGTGCTCGATTCGCCGTACCAGCTCGGCGACGTCGAATACCGCACCACCGCCAGCGTCGGCGCCACCGTGTTCCGCGGCCACCAGGCCTCGATCGACGAGCTGCTCAAGCAGGCCGACCTGGCGATGTACAAGTCCAAGGAAACCGGCCGCAACGCCATGAGTTTCTTCGACCCCGCGATGCAAACCGTGGTGCTGGAGCGTGCCGCGCTGGAAGCCGGCCTGCGCAAGGCCATCGACGGTGGCCAGCTGGTGCTGCATTACCAGGCGCAGGTGGTCGAAGGCGGCCGCGTGACCGGCGCCGAAGTGCTGGTGCGCTGGCAGCATCCGCAGCGCGGCACGGTGCCGCCGTCGGAATTCATCCCGCTGGCCGAAGAGACCGGCCTGATCCTGTCACTCGGCAACTGGGTCATGGAAACCGCCTGTACGCAACTGGCGCGCTGGGCGTTGCGGGCAGAGACTTCGCACCTGAGTATCGCCGTCAACGTCAGCGTGCAGCAATTCCGCGAAGCCGATTTTGTCGAGACCGTGTGCGGCATCCTTGAACGCACCGGCGCCAATCCGAAGCGCCTCAAGCTGGAGCTCACCGAAAGCCTGCTGGTCGACAACGTCGAGGACATCATCCAGAAGATGTACGCGCTCAAGGCCAAGGGCGTTGAGTTTTCGCTGGATGACTTCGGCATCGGCTATTCGTCTTTGTCCTATCTCAAACGCCTGCCGCTGAATCAGCTTAAAATCGACCAGTCGTTTGTGCGCGATGTCCTGATCGACCCCAACGATGCCTCCATCGCCAAGACCATCGTCGCCCTCGCGCAAAGTCTCGGCCTGGGCGTCATCGCCGAGGGCGTCGAGACCGACGCGCAGCGCAATTTCCTGGCCGATGCAGGATGCCACGCCTACCAGGGCTACTTCTTCTGCCGGCCGCTGCCGCTGGACGGATTCGAGCAATTCGTCCAGGCCTTCGATCCGATTCTCGATATGGAGTAACCCAATGTCCGCTGCTTCCAACGCTGCTTCCAAGATTGCCGATTTCCCCATCAACACCAAGTGGGCTGCACAGCATCCCGAGCGTATCCAGCTGTATTCGCTGCCGACGCCCAATGGCGTCAAGGTCTCGATCATGCTGGAAGAAACCGGCCTGGCCTATGAGCCGCACCTGGTCAGTTTCGAGACCAACGACCAGATGTCGCCGGAATTCCTGTCCCTCAATCCGAACAACAAGATCCCCGCGATCATCGATCCCGACGGTCCGGGCGGCAAGCCGCTGGCGCTGTTCGAATCGGGCGCGATCCTGATTTACCTGGCTGAAAAGACCGGCAAGTTCCTGCCGCAGGATCCGGCTGCGCGTTACCAGGCCATCCAGTGGGTGATGTTCCAGATGGGCGGCATCGGTCCGATGTTCGGCCAGCTCGGCTTCTTCCACCGCTTCGCCGGCAAGGAATACGAAGACAAGCGTCCGCGCGATCGCTACGTCGCCGAATCGCAGCGCCTGCTCGGCGTGCTCGACCAGCGCCTGGCGGACCACGAATGGGTGATGGGCGAGTACGGCATCGCCGACATCGCCATCTTCCCGTGGGTACGCAACCTGGTCGGCTTCTACGAAGCGGGCGAGCTGGTCGGCTTCCAGGATTTCAAGAACGTCAAACGTGCACTCGACGCCTTCGTCGCCCGTCCTGCGGTGATCAAGGGACTGACGATTCCGGTGCGCGGTTGATCGCGCGCCACGCCGCCGCCGCATGCCTTTGCTAGTAGACCATGTCGTTTGACGGCCGCTTGCTGGCCGGCGTCAGCGTGCTGGCGGCGGTGATCGAGCGCGGCACGTTCGCGCGTGCGGCCGAAGCGCTCAACATGTCGGACTCCGGCGTCAGCCGCGCCATCGCGCGGCTCGAAGTGCGCGTGGGCGTGCGCCTGCTGGACCGCACCACCCGCTCGATGAACCTGACGGACGAAGGCCGGCGCTTTTACGAGCAGGTCGCGCCGCTGCTGGCGGGCATCGAAGAAGCCGCCATCGACGCCTCCGGATCGGCCAGCGCCGTACGCGGCCGCCTGCGCGTGGACCTCGATCCCTTCTTCTCGCGGCTGCTGCTGGCCGAACATCTCGGCGCCTTCCTCGAAAAATATCCCGACCTGACGCTGGAGCTGACCACGCGCGAACATCTCGGCGACCTGGTTGCCGACGGCATCGACGTCGCCATCCGTTTCGGCAAACCGCCGACTTCGACCACGGTTGCGCGCAAGCTGCTGGAGACGCGCATCCTCACGGTGGCCTCGCCGGCATACCTGGCAAAGCATGGCAAACCGTCGCATCCGTCCGAGCTGGTCAACCATCAGTGCATCCATTTCCGCGACCCGACCACGGGCCGGCCGTACGAGTGGGTGTTCCACAAGGGGCGCAAGGTGATCGAGGTGGATCCGCCCGGCCGGCTCATCCTGAACGATTCCGGCACCATGCTGCTGGCGTGCAGCTCCGGCGCGGGCATCGCCCAGATCCTGGCGCTGGGTGCCCACAACGTGCTCAAGCAGGGACAACTGGTGGAGATTTTCCCGGACTGGCCCGACGAGCGCTTTCCACTCTATGCGCTGCATCCTTCGCGTCACCGGCCGCCGGCCAAAGTGCGCGCCTTCATCGAGTTCGCATTGGCGGCGGTGCGCTGATCCTTTCGTGATGTCGAAATGACAACATGAAAGAGTGGGAAAAGCAGCGTCCGGCGCTCCCTGCGCCCAGAGGGATTCAAGTATAATTTTCGCGCGATTTCTCCTATAAGAAAAAGAACATATATCGCGTTGTCCCGGTCGAACGGCCATGCAATTGCCTTGCCATTTCCTTGCCCAAAAAATTACGTAACGGAGCACAACGTGCCAGGTTTTCCCATGCCAGCTGAAGAACGCATCGATGCAAAACCAACACGCGCCGGCGGCGCCATTTCCGGTCCGCCGCTGCCGCCGGGACCGCTGATCGGTTTCGGCATCGCGATCCTCGCAGTGATCCTGATTTCTTTCTTTTCCTACCGCTCGCAAGAAGTGCGCGCCAGCACCGCCGAACTGGTGTCGCACACCATCGAAGTACGCGAGCAGCTGCAGTCGCTGGTGTCCATGCTCAAGGATGCCGAGACCGGCCAGCGCGGATTCCTGTTGACCAATACCGAGAGCTACCTGCTGCCGTACACCAACGCCAAGGCGGCGTTGCCGGGGCAATTGAAGCGTTTGCGCAGCCTCATCAGCGACAACCCTGAACAAATTCAGCGCCTCGACTCCGCCGCATCGGTGGCGCAGGACAAGATGGAAGAGCTGGCCGAGAGCATCGAACTGCGCCGCACGCTGGGTTCGGAAGCGGCGCTGGCGGTGGTGCGCACCAATCGCGGCAAGGTGGCGATGGATCGCCTGCGCACTATTACCGACGAGATGGAGCTGCATGAGCGCAACCTGCTGGCGAGTCGCCAGGAGGAGTGGCGCGACGCGGTTGTGTTTTCGTCCATGGTCACCTGGGGCGGCTCCGGCCTGCTGCTGGTGCTGATCGTGGCTGCCGCCGTCATGACGTCGCGCGACTACCGTGCACGTGAACGCCAGGTATGGATCCGCGCCGGCCAGATCGGACTGGCAGGAAGACTGCAGGGCGAGCAGCGGCTTGACGTGCTGGGCGATAACGCGCTGGCGTTCCTCGCGGAATACCTGGGCGCGCAAGTTGGGGCGATTTACATCCATAACGATACCGATACGTTCCGCCGGTTCGGCTCCTACGCCATCGGCGCGGGCGCCGGTCACGCCATGCTGCAACCGGGCGACGGACTGCTAGGCCAGGCCGCCAAGATCAATCGCGCGATGCACATACGCGACGTGCCGGACGGTTACCTGCCAGTGACGTCCAGCCTTGGCGCCAGCAAGCCGCGCGAGTTGCTGATCGCGCCGGCCAGCGTCGACGGCACGGTGCAGGCGGTGATCGAGCTCGGCTTCTTCCGTCCGCTGCACGCTGCCGAACTGGAGTTGCTGGAGCGCACCGCCGAGCTGATCGCCGTTTCCGTGCGCTCGTCGAAGGACCGCACGCGACTGGAAGAGCTGCTGGAAGAAACCCAGCGCCAGGCGGAAGAATTGCAAACGCAGGAAGAAGAGCTGCGCGTCAACAACGAAGAGCTGGAAGAACAAAGTCAGGCGCTTAAGGCTTCGCAGGCGCGCCTGGAAACCCAGCAGAGCGAACTGGAAGAAACCAACGCCCAGCTGGAAGAGCAGGCGCAACAGCTGGAAGCACAGAAGGACGACCTGTCCAAGGCGCAGACCGTGCTGGTGGAGAAGGCATCCGAACTGGAGCGCTCCAACCAGTACAAGAGCGAGTTTCTCGCCAACATGAGTCACGAGCTGCGCACGCCGCTCAATTCGACGCTGATCCTGGCCAAGCTGCTGGCCGACAACAAGGCCGGCAACCTGACCGAAGAACAGGTGCGTTTTGCCCAGACCATTTCTTCGGCGGGCAACGATCTGCTGGCGCTGATCAACGACATCCTCGACCTGTCGAAGATGGAGGCGGGCAAGATCGAGATCATCTCCGAGCAGGTACGGATGGAGAAGCTGACCGAAGAACTGACCGCGACTTTCCTGCCGACCGCGCAGCAGAAAGGCCTGTCGTTCCGCACCATCGTCGAAACCGGCACGCCGGAACGCATCGTCACCGACGCGCAGCGTCTCGGCCAGATCCTCAAGAACCTGTTGTCCAACGCGGTGAAGTTCACCGACAAGGGTGAAGTCACGCTGACGATCTATCCGAACGCCGAGGGCCGCGTGGCGTTCTCGGTGCGCGACACCGGCATCGGCATTGCCGGCGATCATCAGCATTTCATCTTCGAGGCGTTCCGCCAGGCCGACGGCAGCACGCATCGCAAATACGGCGGCACCGGCCTCGGCCTGTCGATCTCGCGCGACCTCGCACGCATCCTCGGCGGCGACATCCAGGTGCAAAGCCGTCTGGGCGAAGGCAGCATCTTCACGCTGACGTTGCCGTTGGCGTATTCGCCGGAGGCCTCCAACCTGACGCTGCCGACGCCGGGCGACGCCAGCGTCGCGGCGATGCCCCCCGCCGTCCCTGCCACCCATGCTTCATCGGTGATTTCGGCCGCGCGTGCTTCGCTGGCCGCCACCGCGGCGCCCGATGTGCAAGCGCCGTCGCGCGCAGCGCAAGGCCTGCATCCGATCGCCATCGACGACGATCGCAATCGTCTCAAGCCGGCTTCGCGCCTGATCCTGGTGGTCGAGGACGACACCGCGTTCGCGTTGATCCTGCGCGACCTGGCGCATGAAATGGGCTTCCAGTGCATCATCACGCATTCCGCCAACGAAGGCGTGGCGGCGGCCGACCTGTATCATCCGAGCGCCATCCTGCTCGATATGAACCTGCCCGATTTCTCCGGTCTCGGCGTGCTCGACCAGATCAAGCGCAATCCCCGCACGCGCCATATCCCGGTGCATGTGGTGTCGGTCGCCGACTACATCCAGGAAGCCATGGAGCGCGGCGCCGTCGGCTACGCGCTGAAGCCGGTCCAGCGGGAGCAGCTGATCGACGCCTTCCGCAAGCTCGAAGCCAAGTTCTCGCAAAGCCTGCACCACGTGCTGGTGGTCGAGGACGATGCGCGCCAGCGCGACAGCATCCGCCAGCTGCTGGGTAACGACGACGTCAACATCATCGGCGTCGAGACCGCGGCCGAGGCGCTCGAACAATTGCGCACCACCACCTTTGATTGCATGGTGATGGACCTCAACCTGCCCGACCTGAGCGGCTATGAGCTGCTGGAAAAGATGGCCGACCAGGAGGATGTCGCCTTCCCGCCCGTGATCGTCTACACCGGCCGTTCGCTGACCGGCGAGGAAGAGCAGGGCCTGCGCCGCTTCTCGCGTTCCATCATCATCAAGGATGCGCGTTCCCCCGAGCGCCTGCTCGACGAGGTGACGCTGTTCCTGCATCAGGTCGAAACCACGCTGCCGCCGGAAAGCCAGCGCCTGCTCAAGGTGGCGCGCGATCGCGAATCGGTGTTCCAGGGACGCCGTGTGCTGGTGGTGGAAGACGACGTGCGCAACATCTTTGCGCTGTCCAGCGTGCTCGAACCGAAGGGCATGAAGGTGGAGATCGCGCGCAACGGCATCGAAGCACTGGAGGCGCTCAAGCGCAGCCTGACGCCGGGTGCGCAGCACATCGACCTGGTGCTGATGGACATCATGATGCCCGAGATGGACGGCATGACCGCGATGCGCGAGATCCGCCGCCAGCCCGAATGGAAGAAGCTGCCGATCATCGCGCTGACCGCCAAGGCGATGAAGGACGACCAGGAAAAATGCCTGGCTGCCGGCGCCAACGATTACATCGCCAAGCCGCTCGACGTCGAGAAGCTGCTGTCGCTGGTGCGCGTCTGGATGCCGAAATGAACGCCCTGAACACTGATTGCTGAGCACCGGATGCCGACACGCCACTTCGATATCGAGATGCAGCTGCTGCTGGACGCGATCTATCTCAAGTACCACTGCGACTTTCGCGGTTACGCAGGAGCCTCGCTCAAGCGCCGGCTGGTGACGGCGATGAGTCGCTTCCGTTGCGAGACGCTGTCGCAGCTGCAGGACAAGGTGCTCAACGATCCGGAAGTGTTTCCGGCGCTGATGGAATACCTGACGGTGCAGGTCAGCGAGATGTTCCGCGATCCGAGCTACTTCCGGTCGCTGCGCGAAAAGGTGGTGCCGCTGCTGCGCACCTATCCGTCGCTGAAGATCTGGGTGGCCGGCTGCAGCGCCGGCGAAGAAGTCTATTCGCTGGCGATCCTGCTGCGTGAAGAAGGCTTGCTGGAGCGCTCGCTGATCTACGCCACCGACATCAACCCGACCGCGCTGCAAAAGGCCGAGGCCGGCGTCTATGAACTCGACCGCATTGCCGGCTTCACCAGCAACCACCAGAAGTCCGGCGCCCGCACCTCGCTGTCGGATTACTACACGGCGGCATACGGCCGTGCGGTGTTCGACAAATCGCTGCGCCAGTACATCGTGTTTTCCGACCACAGCCTGGCGACCGACAGCGTCTTTGCCGAAATGCACCTGGTATCGTGCCGCAACGTGCTGATCTATTTCAACCGCCAGTTGCAGGAACGCGCGCTCGGGCTGTTCCGTGAATCGCTGTGCCGCAAGGGTTTTCTTGGGCTGGGTTCGAAGGAGTCGCTGCGCTTTTCGGAGCATGCGGCGGCCTTCGACGACGTGGTGCGCGAGGACCGGATTTTTCAGAAGAAGAACACGCTATGAACACCATTGCTTCGCTTGCAGGCCGCGTCGACGCGGTCGTGATCGGCACCTCGGCCGGCGGCGTGGAAGCGCTGTCGCGCTTGTTGCCGGCGTTGCCGCGCGGTGCGCCGGCGGCGGTGTTCGTGGTGCTGCACCTGCCGCGCGAGCGACCCAGCCTGCTGGTCGACATCTTTGCGCCCAGGTGCGAGATGACGGTGCGCGAGGCGTCCGACAAAGAGCCGGTCGAGGCCGGCACGATATACTTCGCGCCACCCGACTATCATTTGCTGGTCGATGAAGGTCCGCAGTTGGCGCTGTCATCGGATGAGCTGGTCAATTTTTCGCGGCCGGCGATTGACGTGCTGTTCGAGTCTGCGGCCGATGAATACGGCGAGCGCCTGCTCGGCATCGTGCTCACCGGCGGCAACCAGGACGGCGCAGCCGGCTTGCAGGCGGTGCGTGCCGCCGGCGGCATGACCATCGTGCAGCAGCCGGACACTGCACAGGTGCCGTACATGCCGGAACTGGCGTTGGAGCGTGGAGAAGTGGATTACGTGTTGACGCTGGAGCAGATTGCCGCGTTACTGGGAACGCTGTAAGGGAAGATAAAAAAATGAACAATCACAACAAGGAAACCATGCTGCCCCGCGTGAAGTTTCTTCTCGTCGACGATCTCGACGAAAACCTCCTGGCCTTGTCGGCGCTGCTCAAGCGCGACGACGTCGAACTGCTGCAGGCGCGTTCGGGTTTCGAAGCATTGGAATACCTGCTGGTGCATGACGTCGCGCTGGCCTTCATCGACGTGCAGATGCCGGACATGGACGGCTTTGAGCTGGCCGAGCTGATTCGCGGCAGCGAGCGTACGCGCAACGTGCCGCTGATCTTCGTCACCGCCGGTGCGCGCGATGAACGTCGCATGTTCAAGGGCTATGAAAGCGGCGCGGTGGATTTCCTCTACAAACCGATCGAGCCGCATATCCTGCGCAACAAGGCCGAAGTGTTTTTTCAGCTGTATCGCCAGAAACAACAGCTGGCGCTGGAATTGCGCGAACGCACGGAGACTTTGCGCCTCAATGAAATGTTCGTCGCCATCCTCGGCCACGACCTGCGCAATCCGCTCGGTGCCGTGCTGACCGCAGCGTCGCTGATCCAGCGCGCGTACAAGGAAGAGGTCGCCCAGAAGGCCAGTGCACAGATCATCAACAGCGGCAAGCGCATGGGCCGTCTGATCGACGGCATGCTCGACCTCGCGCGTGCCCGCCTGGCAGGCGGCATCCCGTTGACGCGCCAGCCGGTCAGCCTGGACGAGGTCGTGCAGCGCGTGGTGCAGGAGCATCAGGCGGCGTTTCCCGAAAGCAGCATCGAATTGCAGATCCAGGGAGACCCGGCCGGTCACTGGGATCCCGATCGCCTGGGCCAGGTGGCGGCCAACCTGCTGGGCAACGCCATCCGCCATGGCAAGCCGGGTGAAACGGTGCAGGTGCTTCTGGATGGCAGCGGGCCGGAGCAGGCGATATTCTCCGTGGCCAATGCCGGCGGCATTGCGCCCGAGGTGCTGCCTGGCATCTTCGATCCGTTCCGCAGCGGTGCGCCCCGCGGCGGGCCCAATGAAGGGCTCGGACTCGGCCTGTATATCGTGCAGCAGATCGTGCAGGCGCACCAGGGCGACATCGACGTGCAGTCGGGTGCGGGCGACAAGACCGTCTTCACGGTGACGATTCCGCGCCAGCCGCGCTGACGGCGACAGCAAATGCGCCGGTCCGTGCAACGCGGCCGGTGCATCGCCATCTGTTCCACGATGTATCAAGTCAAATGCGGCCCGGCCGCTTTTTCCCCAGAGCGTGAATCCCTATAGTGCATTCCAAGGCAACGCGAGATCACCCTGATCCGCACGCCGACACCATGCTTATCTGCGTCACTTACGGTCAATCACTCTTGAAGGAAACATCATGTCTTATCAACCCAAAACCATCGTCATCACCGGCGCTTCCAGCGGCATCGGCTTTGCCCTGGCGCAAGCCTATCTGAAGCGCGGCGATTACGTCGTCGGCAATGCGCGCACTGAAGAGCGGCTGCAGGCCGCGGCCGCCCAGTTTGAAAACGCCGGCAATTTCTTCGGCGTGGCCGGCGACATTGCGCTGCCGGCGACTGCGGAGGAAATCTTTTCGGAAGCGCTGGACCGTTTCGGCAAGGTCGACGTGCTGATCAACAACGCCGGCATCTTCATCGCCAAGCCGACCATCGACTACACCGAACAGGACGTCGAGAGCATCGTCAGCACCAACCTGAAGGGCTTCTTCTACATCACCCAGCAAGCGGTGCGCCACATGGTCGAGCATCGCAGCGGCCACATCATCAACATCACCGCAAGCATCGCCATGCAGCCGACCACCGCCGTGCCGGCGCTGTTGCCGGTGCTGATCAAGGGGGGCCTCAACCAGGCCACGCGCGCACTCGCGCTGGAACTGGCGGCGCACAACGTCAAGGTCAACGCGGTCGCACCCGGCATCATCGAGACGCCGCTGCATGCTCCCGGCAGCCACGATTTCCTCAAGGCCCAGCAACCTGCAGGCCGGATCGGCCAGGTGGACGACATCGTCGGCGCGGTGCAATACCTGACCGATTCCAGCTTCACCACCGGCGCGATCCTGCCGGTTGACGGCGGCGCCAGTTCCGGTCGCTGGTAAGACTCCGGATTCCGCGCTCGTCGGAATCTAGCGCTGCAGCTTTTCCATCAGGAAATCGACGAAGGCGCGCACGCGTGAAGACATGTGGCGCGCGTGCGGATACAGCATCACGAAGGGGCGGGTGACGCCGCCGTATTCGGCCAGGACCTCGACCAGGGCGCCGGAGCGCAAGTCTTCCGCGACCACGAAGCGATAGGTCTGGAACAGTCCGGCGCCGGCGCGCGCCAGCGTGACGCCGCCGAGCACGTCTTCGGCGCAGCCATAGTTGCCGCTGGTGATCACGTCGATGTCGGCGCCGTCCTGACGCAGCGTCCACGGCAGGCGGCGGCCGTTGCTGGGCAGGTCGAACTGGATGCACTCGTGCGCCTGCAGTTGGTCGATGGTGCGGGGCGTGTCGGCCCGGCGCAGGTAGTCCGGGCTGGCGACGATGACCAGCTCGGCGTCTTCCAGCGTGCGCGCGATCAGGTTCGAGTCATCCGGCGCCTTGCCGCGCACCGACAGGTCGTAGGCGTCATCGGCGAAATCGACGTTGCGGTTGCTGATGTGGGTTTCAACGGCGACGTCGGGATAACGCGAGCGGAATTCCGGCAGGATTGGCAGCACGCGGTAATGCGCATAGGGAGTGGGCAGGCTGATGCGCAGCGTGCCGGCCGGTTTGCCGTGCAGCCCGCTGACGCGGCGTTCGGCTTCGATCAGCGTAGACAGCGCATTGCGGCATTGTTCGAAATACAGCTGGCCTTCTTCGGTCAGGCGGATTTGGCGCGTGGTGCGCACGAACAGGCGTACGCCCAGGCGTTCTTCCAGGCGCGAGACCGAGCGGCTGACTGCGGCAGGCGTGACGCTGGCGGCCACGGCAGCTGCGCTGAAACTGCTAAGTTCCGCGGCCAGGCAGAACAACTCGATGCTGCCGACCTGGAGATCGTCGAAAGGGCGCCTTGTGCCGGTTTTCATGCGTGTGTCCTGTGCGGAAATATTTTTTTGATGGAATAGTCCGGATGGTAAACCAATTGCCGGCCGGCCACCGGAGGCAGGAGCATGAATATAGCGGGCGTCGTATCATCGGCGTACCCCTATCGTGCAGAACAAAATAACCATGTCAACGAGGAACCCATGTCCCTGAATCACTTGTCATCGCTCGACCGCTTCCCGCGCTACCGTCTGCTCGACCAGGCCACGCCGGTGCAAAAGCTGGAGAACCTGCGCCGCCTGTTGCCGGAGACGGCGGCGGTCAACATTTTCGTCAAGCGCGACGACCTGATGTCGCTGGGCGGAGGCGGCAACAAGCTGCGCAAGCTGGAGTTCCTGATCGGCGCCGCGCAGGCCGAAGGCGCCGACACGCTGGTCACCGTCGGCGGCCTGCAATCGAATCATGCGCGCCTGACTGCCGCTGCCGCAGCGAAGGCGGGCTTGCAGTGCGAGATCATCCTTGGCCGCCTGGTGCCGCGCACCAACGAAGAATACGCGCTGGGCGGCAATGTCTTGCTCAATGATATTTTCGGCGCACGTGTGGAGATCGCACCTGACGGCATCGCGCCGATCGTGCGGGCGCGCGAACGCGTGGCCGAACTGATCGCGGCCGGACGCAAGCCCTATCTGATCCCGACCGGCGGCTCGACCGCGGTGGGCAGCCTCGGCTATGTCGCTTGCGCGGAAGAATTGCTGCAGCAGGGCGAAGCGCGCGGCGTGGAGTTCGACGGCATCGTGGTGCCCAACGGCAGCTCGGCCACGCACGCCGGCCTGGCCGCCGGGCTGGTGCATGCCGGCAAACCGGCGACGCTGGTGCAGGCTTACAGCACCCTGGCGGAAGCGGCAACGGCGCAGGCCACCACGCTGACGCTGGTGCGCGAGACGCTGGCGCTGCTGGGTGACGACAGCGTCATTGCCGACACCGACATCCTGGTCGACGGCAGCCAGCGCGGTCCGGGTTATGGCATCGCCACCGACGCCATGCGGCAAGCCTTGCTGGCCCTTGCGCGCACCGAAGGCCTCCTGCTTGATCCGGTGTATTCGGGCAAGGCTTTCGCCGGCATGCTGGCGGCGATCATGGCTGGCCGCTACCAGCCGGGAGCCAATATCCTCTTCGTGATGACGGGCGGCACGCCGGCGCTGTACGCGTATCGGGATGCGTTGCAGCCTGGATGATCTGAAAATTTCCTGCCGGAAAATTTATGGCGGCATTGCGGGCGTGATCCTTGACGGACATGCCCGTTTTTTATTTTTCGCCCTCCATGGCTTATGTTCGCAAGGCATCCCCGACGCGTTTTCGCTATCTGCCGTACAATTCGTTGTGCGCTGCAAGATGCGCTGAACGCCAGCACCCACGGGCATTGACATGTAATTCTCTGTGGCGCTGCAGCCTGAAATCATCAGAAATATCCCATGGAACAACTCGTCGTCTACATCATCCCGCTGTTCCTCGTGCTGATCTGCGCGGAGCTCGCCTACGGCTATTTCCGTGGGCGCAATACCTATCGCCTCAACGACGCCATCAGCAGCCTGAGCCAGGGCCTGATCGGCCAGTTGGTGGGATTGGTCACGCAATTGTTCCAGATCGGCTTTTACACCTTGGCCTACCGCTTCGTGGCGATCGCGCCGCACGCACGCTTCTGGCATGGCGCCGCCGGCTGGATTGCGGCGATCCTGCTGTTCGACTTCTTCGATTACTGGCTGCATCGCATGGGGCACGAAAACGCCGTGATGTGGGCCGCGCACGCGGTGCATCACCAGAGCCAGGATTTCAACCTGTCGACGGCGTTGCGCCAGGAGAGCACGGTGATCTTCATCGGCTGGCTGTTCTACCTGCCGATGGCGGTGCTCGGTGTGCCGCCAGAACAGTTCGCCATCGCCGGCCTGATCGTGCTGGTGTATCAGTTCTGGATCCATACCGAACATGTCGGCAAGCTCGGCTGGTTCGACAGGATTTTTTCTTCGCCGTCCAATCATCGCGTGCATCACGCGGTCAACGACCAATACCTCGACAAGAACTACGGCGGCATGCTGGTGATCTGGGACCGGATGTTCGGCACCTTCGCGGAAGAGAAGGAAACCTGCGTCTACGGCACGCGCACGCCGCTCAAAAGCTGGGATCCGTTGTGGGCCGTGACCAGCGGTTACTGGCAACTGGCGCAGACCGCAGCGCGCCTGCCGCGCTGGCAGGACAAGCTCAAGCTGTGGTTCAAGCCGCCCGGCTGGTTGCCGGCCGGCGTGACGGCAGGCGGGCCGGAATTCAGTCTGGAAGCGGCGCGCGAACGTTACGATCCAAAGTTATCACGCGGCGCCAGCGTCGTGGCGGTGCTGCAATTCAGCGTGTTGCTGGCGGCCAGCGCAGCGTGCATGTGGGTGGCCGATGATCTTTCCTACGCCCGTCTGGTGGAGCTGTGTTGCGTCTTGCTGGCGGCGTTCTGGGGACTTGGCGCCTTCATGCAGCGTCGCATTGGCGTCGTTGCGATGGCGGCGATCGATGTGGCCGCGGCAGTCGTCGCCGCGTGCGTACTGCTGTAAGAATCTAACGGCGCAGACTGCGCTTCAGGCTGTCCACCGAAATCTTCTGGACGGCTTCATTTCCCTTCTTGTCTTTTCCCTTTTCTTCACCGCCTGCGCACGCGCTGCAACTGTCGCAGCCGGTCGCCGGGACTTGCTCCGCCGCTTGCATCCGCGCGGCCATCCCATACCAGCCGCAACCCCGGCACCACGCCGCAACGGTATTCTCCATGCGGCGTTTCAACGGTTTCGGCAGGTAGCGCCGCAGTACGTACCAGCAGGCAGTCAACACGATGGCGGCGACGATGAGGTTTTGCATGACGGTCCTCGCTTCTACAGGAAAGCCGTGGCCAGCCGGAACGTCGCCAGCGAGGCCAGGTAGGCCAGCGCGAACATGTAGCCGGCCATCGCGAGCGCCGGTTTCCATGAATTGGTTTCGCGCTTGACGATCGACAGCGTCGAAATGCATTGCGGGGCGAACACGTACCAGATCAGCAGCGACAACGCCGTCGGCAGGCTCCAGGTCTGCGTCAGCATCGGCGCCAGCGCCGATGCCAGCTGGTCGCCGCTGGCCGACAGCGCATACACGGTGCCAAGCGCGCCGACCGCGACTTCGCGCGCGGCCAGGCCGGGGATCAGCGCGATGGCGATCTGCCAGTTGAAGCCGATCGGCGCGAACAGCGGTTCGAGGAAACTGCCGATACGTCCCGCCAGGCTGTACTGGATGGCCGGACCGACAGCGCCATCCGGCGCGCCCGGGAAGGTTGACAGGAACCACAGGATCACCATCAGCGCCAGGATGATGGTGCCCACGCGCGTGATGAAGATGCGCGCGCGCTCCCACAAGCCCAGTGCCAGGTTGCGCAGATGCGGCACGTGGTAGTTGGGCAGTTCCAGCAGCAGCGGCTGCAGCCGGCCTTTGGCGATCACGCGCTTGAACACGTAAGCCACCGCCATCGCCGAGACGATCCCGAGCACGTACAAACCGAACAGCACCAGCCCCTGCAAATTGAAAATACCGATGGCGCGATCCGGGATGAACGCGCCGATGATCAGCGCATATACCGGCAGCCGCGCCGAGCAGGTCATCAGCGGCGCGATCATGATGGTGGCGAGACGGTCGCGCGGATTCTGGATCGTGCGCGTGGCCATCACGCCGGGAATGGCGCAGGCGAAACTCGACAGCAGCGGAATGAAGGCGCGTCCCGACAAGCCGACGCTGCCCATCAGCCGGTCCAGCAGGAAGGCCGCGCGCGGCAGGTAGCCGGAATCCTCCAGCAGCAGGATGAAGAAGAACAGCACCAGGATTTGCGGCAGGAACACCAGCACGCTGCCGACGCCGGAGATGATGCCGTCGACGATCAGGCTGCGCAGCAATCCTTCCGGCATGGTCTGCGTGACCAGCGCGCCGATGCCGTCGACGCCGTTCTTGATCATGTCCATCGGCAGTGCCGACCAGCTGAACACCGCCTGGAAAATCGTGAACAGCAGCACCAGCAACAGCACATAACCGAACACCGGATGCAGCACCCAGGCATCGATGCGGTCTTCGGTGGTGCGCGCCTGTGCGCGCTCGGCGACGGCGGCCTGAAGGATGCCGCGCACTGCTTGCTGGCGTTCGGTCGCGCTCATCGGCGTGGCCGCATCACCGAAGCGGCGTGAAATCCAGGCATCGGGATTGTTGTCCGGAAGGCGGTTGCGCCAGGCATCGACGGCTTCGGCCAGGGCGCTCGCGCCTTGCTGCTGCACGGCGACGGTCTCGACCACGGGAATGCCGAGCTCGGCGCTGAGCCGCGCGGCGTCGACGTTGACGCCGCGCTTGCGGGCGACGTCGGACATGTTGAGTGCAAGGATGGTGGGCCGTTGCAGTCGCAGCACTTCGATCGCCAGCTTGAGGTTGAGGCGCAACTTGCTGGCGTCCGCCACCAGCACGATCAGGTCGGGCAGCGCTTCGTCCGCGCGTTCACCGAGCAGCACCGCGCGCGTGACCGCTTCGTCCGGCGTCAGCGCGCTGAGGCTGTAGGTACCGGGCAGGTCGACCAGGCGATAGGCCGCGCCGCTGCCGGAGACGAAGCGGCCGGCCTTGCGCTCGACCGTTACGCCGGCATAGTTGGCGACTTTCTGGCGTGCGCCGGTGAGGCGGTTGAACAGAGCGGTCTTGCCGCAATTGGGATTGCCAACGAGGGCAAGGTTGAACGGGTGCGCGAGCGTGTCGGATTGCTGCATGGTGGATGCTGAATGTGTGGATGCGAAGGAGTCAGGCCAGGCGATCGATGTGGATCAATTCGGCTTCGTGGCGGCGCAACGCAAAGGTGGTGTTGCCGATGCGCACCGCGATTGGATCGCCTGCCGGAAACGACAGCGCCACCACGCGCACGATTTCGCCCGGCAGGAACCCGAGTTCTTCCAGCCGTTCGCGCAGCGCCGATTGTTCGCCGCCCTGAGGGGCAGCGAGGAAACGGATGCAGGCCTGCTCGCCCTTGGCGAGATCGGCGAGGGTAGCGGCGATTGCGGTGGCTGGAGGGGAGGTCATGCGCTGCCTGTTGTTCGCGCGGCAACGTAAGGCCGGCATGTCAATCAATAATGGTTCTCATTATCCGCTGATTTCATGATTCCGGGTTTGCGGCAAAATGTCGCAGCAGGGACGGGATAGCGAATCCTTTTTGATTTCCGAAGCGTCTTACCATCATCAGCCGGTTATCGGCGACGACCGACCGTCTTCGATGCCGGATTGAAAAGCAAACCACGGAGTAATTTCATGTCAGACCAGCAAGCAGCGCGGCTTTTGTTCGATCAGACGTTGGCTGACCTGCGCCCCAGGCTGCATCGCTATTGTGCGCGGATGGCGGGTTCCGCCATCGATGGCGAAGATATCGTCCAGGAAACACTCATCAAGGCGGTGGAAGCGTTTGGACGCACGCCGATCGACAACCCGGAAGGCTGGCTTTTCCGCATCGCTCACAACGCCGCGATGGATTTCCTCCGGCGTCGGCGCCGCCTGGAAGCAGTTCACTCTGAAGAGGAGCCGCTAATGATCGTTGACGAATCAGCATCCGCGGTCGCCAGACATGCGGCGACTGCCGCCCTCCGGACGTTCATGCATCTTGCAGTCACCCAGCGCGGCGCGGTGATCCTGATGGATGTACTTGGCTACTCGTTGCAGGAAGTGAGCGACATCACCGGATTGACGGTACCGGCGGTCAAGGCCGCCTTGCATCGCGGGCGTTCGCGTCTGCGCGAGCTGGCGGACAGTCCCGGCGAGCATCTTTCGCTCGAGGATGCCGATTTGCATCGTCTGGCGGCGTATGCCGACCGTTTCAACGCCCACGACTTCGACGCGGTGCGCAACATGCTGGCCGATGACGTCGCACTGGAACTCGTCGCCCGCACCCGCATGAGCGGCCGCAAGGAGGTATCGCGGTATTTCGGCAACTACGCCGGAATCGGTGACTGGAAACTGATTCCCGGGCTGGTTGACGGCCGACCGGCCCTGCTTGTCCTCGATCCGGCAAGGCCGGAAGCACCGCCGTCCTATTTCGTGACGGTCGAATGGAAGGGCGGCCAGGTCGTCCGGATAAGGGATTTCCGGCATGCGCGCCATGCCGCCGAATGCGCCGAGATGATCCCCGCTTGAATATCGGAGAAAATGTGATGAGTAATCCTGAAATGCAAATCCACCGCGTTCTTGAAGGTTACAAATCGACGGTCCTGGCCAAGGACCTTGAGGGATTCCTGCGCCTGTACGGTGAGAATGTCCGCATTTTCGATACGTGGGAAGCATGGTCATATGAGGGCAAGAAAGCCTGGCGCGATGTGATCGCGAGATGGTTCGATTCGCTCGGCGACGAAACCGTCGCAGTAAGCCTGAATGACGTTCAGGTGACCGTCGGAGCGGATCTGGCGATCGCCAGCGCGCTGGTTACTTATGCGGCAGTCTCGCCGGCCGGCCAGATACTGCGCTCCATACAGAACCGGTTTAGCGTTGCGCTGGCGAGAGAGGCGCTCGACTGGGTGATCGTTCACGAACACACCTCGGTGCCGATCGGCTTTGGCGACATGCGCGCCGTTACGGAAAAAAACGCCTGAGAAATTCCTTTCGCGCGTCTCGCGCATCCTTTTCTTGCTGCGCTTCGTCTTAATAAAAGTGGGGACGCAGCCATGGCGATTGATGCTGTGTCCTCCTTTCTTAAACAATGAAGGAGTGCAGTCGAATGAGCCAGGACAGAATTGAAATTTACGGCATCCCGCAAAGCAACTTCACGCGTGCCGTCAGAATGGTATGCGCGGAGAAAGCGATCGACTACGATCATTTTCCCGTTCGCCCCCACTCCGGCGAAGCGAATGCAATTCATCCCCTGGGGAAAGTTCCTGGTTTGCGTCATGGCCTCGTCAAACTGGGAGAGTCGCGGGCCATCGTGGCTTACCTCGATCGCCTTCATCCGGAAACGCCAATGATGCCGGCAAGTCCAGATGCGCCGGCGGCGGAAGCCGAACAATGGTTGTCGATCATCATGACCGCGATGGATCCGGTATTGATCAGGCGGTATGTGTTTGCGAATCTCTTTCCTCAGACAGCGGATGGCACGATCGACCGCGCTATCGTCGACGCCGCGTTGCCGGAAATGAAGGCGTTCATCGAACTGCTTGACGGTGCGCTGGCCGGGAAAGACTTCCTCGCCGCCGCGCGCTTCACCTTCGCCGATGCTCTCCTTCTGTCGACATTGGCCGCCGTGCGCCTGTTTCCCGAGGGCGCGCAGGCGATCGATGCCGCGCCGAATCTGGCGCGCTACCTGATTCTGCATTCCACCCGCGCCAGTTTCATCGCGACCGATCCCTGGCGGACGGCGGATACGGGAGCAACAGCATGATCCTGGTCACGGGCGCGACCGGACTGAACGGCGCACAAATAGCCAAAGAGCTCGCTGCACAAGGCGTGCCGTTTCGTGCCCTGGTGAGAAACCGCGCAAAAGCGTCTTCTCTGCTGCCGGGCAACATTGACATCGTCGAAGGTGACATGTCCCGGCCCGAAACGCTGGGGCCGGCGCTGGAGGGTATCGACAAAGCCTTGTTGATTTCATCGGGCGACGCCGGCATGCTGGAGACGCAATGCAGTTTCATCGACGCCTGCAAGCGCGCCGGCGTGGCGCACGTTGTGAAATTCTCCGGCAATGAAACGGGGTTTGATCGCTCCAGATTTCGTTTCACGGAGATGCACGCGCAAGCGGAGCGCTACCTTGAACGATCAGGTCTGCGCTGGACGCATCTGCAGCCTTGCGGCTTCATGCAGGTTTATCTGCGCGAGGCACGATCCATCAAGGAGCGTGGTGAACTGCGCCTGGCGGCAGGGGATATCACGCTTGCTCCCATCGATATCCTCGATATCGCCAGGATAAGCGCCGCGGTGCTGCAAGCGCCATGGCAGGACGGCCGTCGTCATTTGATGACCGGGCCGGAGGCGCTGACCATGTCCCGGATCGCCGGGCTTTTTTCCATGGCTGCAGGCCGGCCCGTCGACTATGTTGCGATCACGCCGGAACAACGTCGCCAGGAAATGCTGGCCGCCGGCGCACCGCCTTATTTTGCGGATGCGCTCTTCGAGCAGGCTACTGAACGGTTGCGCAATCCCAACGCCGTCGTGCACCTGGAAAGCCATCAGGAATTCAATGTAACGCCAACCTCTTTCGCCGATTTCGTCAAACGGAATGCTTTTATTTTCCAATAATCTCCCTGTCGTCAACGGAAGGAAATAATATTCCCTGCCGCCGATTAGCCGCGCCACCGGCTAATCGGCGGCAGGCGCTGTGTCCGCCGACTTTCTCGCTCTGCACCCCCGTTTCCACGGTCATTTCAAATAGTTTGCCAAACGGCGAACCATGGTGATATAGTTCGCCGTATGGAAAACTATTCAGCCTCACTCAACAACGTATTCCACGCATTGGCCGATCCCACCAGGCGGTCAGTAATCGCCCGGCTTGGCAGCGGTTCGGCCTCGATCAAGGAACTGGCGGAACCGTTCGGCCTGGGACTGCCGTCGTTCCTCAAGCACATCAAGGTGCTCGAAAGCAGTGGCCTCATCGCATCGGAAAAAGTAGGGCGGGTGCGAACCTGCAAACTGAAACGCGCCAACCTCATCGCTGCCCAGAAATGGTTTGACGAGCAACGCGCAGGCTGGGAAAGCAGATATTCCAATCTTGATAATTTATTGATTTCTCTGAAAGGTGAAGACGATGACAACTAAGCTTCAATTCGACTTTGTGGTCGACCAGGAAAGCAGCACCATCACGATCAAAAGAGAGTTTGCCGGCAAGCGCCAGCTGGTCTGGGACTGCCATACGAAAAGCGAGCTGCTCGATCGCTGGTTTGCACCGAAGCCCCTGACCACCAAAACCAAGTCCATGGATTTCCGCGAAGGAGGGCACTGGCACTACGCGATGGTCGAGCCGAACGGGCAGCAATACTGGGGCTGGGTGGACTACCTGACGATTCGACCGATTGAGAACTACACCTCGCTGGACGGCTTCAGCGATGAGACCGGCACGGTGAACCCGGCATTGCCGAGGTCCAAATGGAATGTCACTTTCTCCGATGCAAAGACCCACACCCTGGTGGAAACGGTCGTCTCGTACGCATCGCCGGAGGCGCTCCAGCAAGTCATCAACATGGGACTGAAAGAAGGGCTGGCCTCGACGCTGGAACGTCTGGACGAGCTTCTGCTGGTTCTTAACTGAACGTTGAAAGAAAACCGATTTGATGTCCGCGTCTACATGCAATCCCGGTGATGGCGGACATCGGCACCCTCGACCGAGGACTGGCATGCGTCTCTTGTGACGAATTCCGCAATCGCCGTGCAAATAGCCATTCCCAAAGGACGTCACTTGACTCGCTGCCTGTCTCTGCTTCTTTCTCTCGTTTTATCCTTGAACGCTGGTGCGGCCGCGCTTGAACGCAGGTCAGGCGAGAGTGTCGATGCATTCCTCGTGCGTACGGCGCCGCAAGGCATGCAGCCTGTTCAAAAGCCGGTCGTGACGAATGCCTTGGGTTTTTCCGCGCCGGTACTGCTGGTCGCCTACGCAGAGGCATCCAGCGATGGCTCAGTGTCATCGCCTGACGTGCAGTTATTCCTGTTCGTTCCAAGCCAATCCGATTCCTATGAACGCGTGTTGATTGACACCTATGAACCGGAGGGCGCAGACCCGCATATCGAGTCCCTTTTTTTTGCCGGCACCGACAATACATTGGACAAGAAGCTGTTTGTCATCGTCTCGTGGGAGCAGAATCATGCGACCGTCAAAGGCACTTTGTATCAAACGTTCATCTATGCACTGACGCCGAAGTCCTCCGGCGTCCAGCCGCAATATCTCAAGTCATTGAGCGATAAATTAAGCGGCGGCTGCGATTGCCGGCGCGCCGACGGACCCGCCAGCAAAGCGAAGTACAAAACTGCCGCCGAGGTCAAGGCGGGTTTGCTCAAGATCAGATGATTGGTGCGTGCAAGCGGTCAGGAGCAGGCCAGGCCGGAAAACTTCAACGATTCCGATCCGCACTGTCCCGGAAGACGTTGCAAATCTGAACGCGATATTCAGAGAAAAAGGACTCTCGTCCTTTCTTCTTGGCCTCCAGATGTTGTGGATGCGTCGCCCATGCTTTCATGCCTTCTTCGCTGGAAAACTCCACAATCGTCACGCGTTCTCCATCTGCTGCGACAAATCCCTTATGTGAAACGTAGTCCGGGATTTGCGCCACCAACAGGCTCATGCGTGAGGCCCAGGATAAATATTCTTCTTGATTTTCAGCACGCAGCCTTGATCGAAATACCGTTAACAACATGTCGTCTCCAAATGATTTCCGCCTTTTGAATGAAGGCCGATGGGCGAATAGTAGAGGCTATATAGATTCTTTAATATTGAATTAAAATGAAATTTTCATTTCCAAAATAAGAATATGAAACTTTCGGATCTGCGGGTTTTCCTCGCTGTCGTCAATGAAGGAGGCATCACAAATGCGGCGTCCGTGCTGCATCGCGTGCCGTCCAACGTCACTACCTGTATTCAGAAACTGGAAGCCGATCTCGATATTTCTCTCTTTATCCGGGAAAAAAACCGGCTTCAGTTGTCCGGTCACGGAAAGTTATTGTTTGGCTATGCGGTGCGTTTGGTGGCGCTGGCGGAAGAAACGAAGGCAGCGATGCACGATACAACGCCGTCCGGCGTACTGGCATTGGGAGCGATGGAAAGCACTGCCGCGATACGCTTGCCGTCCCTGCTCGGAAAACTGAATGAAAAATATCCGCGGCTTTCCGTAGAGCTGAGGACCGGTGCCCCCCGACCGCTGACCGCGCGTGTGCTGAGCGGAGAGCTTGACGCCGCGCTTGTTGCTGAACCCGTATCGGACACCCGGCTCAACAGCATATTGGCCTATACCGAACCTTTGGTGATTATCGGTCCGCTTGGCCATCCAAAGATTCGCTCCGCAAAAGATATGCGAACAAGCACGCTATTGGCATTTGAACCTGATTGCCCTCATCGTCAGCGTCTGGAAGCATGGTGCGCCAGCGGCGATGTCGCCCCCCTGAAGATTTTGGAATTGGGTTCTTATCATGCGATTCTTGGTTGCTGTATTGCCGGCATGGGCGTAGCACTCATACCTGCGGCGGTTCTTGAGACCTATACCGAACGCGCGAGACTATCGGAGCACTATCCCAAAGGAAAAATAAACTCAGTCAACACGATGCTTATATCGCGCAAGGACTCGGTACAACCTAAAGTGAAGGCGTTGGCTCAACTCGTACAAGAGCAAAATCAGCGTTGAGAATCTTCGCAGCGCCGTGTAATTCAAGTCAGAATTTTGCGCGCTGGTGCAAGCAGAGCTGTCCTCAAGCGGGATAGGAGGCGCAATTCCAGAGAGCGGAAAGGAGCATCCTGAAACGATCAGGTAGCCACGGACGTCGCCCGGATGACGCGGCCGCATAGCGGGATGTTTTCAAAAAGACATCTTTTCAATGCCATCTCCCGGCCCTGTGCGACTATCAATGGGGGCGCACCTCGTTTGCGTGAATTCGCCACTCCATCAGAGTAGAATCATTCTGAAATGCAAGGTGTTGGGCTTTCAGTCGAGCAGATTCGAAAAGCATATGACGCAAACTCAAACAGAGCATATCTCCTTGTTTCTGCCCACGATGCCGGCAAGCGCCGGCGAACGCAGGCTGGCGATCGTCCTCATTGTCCTGTCCGCGGTTTTCTTCGTTGTCTGCATTCCGTTTGCCAAGACGCCGTTGGCGAAAGTGGACGCTTTCATTCCCATCTATGCGTCGGCGCTGTGCATCAACGATGCCATTACGTCATTGCTGTTGTTCGGCCAATTCGTCATTCTGCGTTCCAGGGCGATCCTGGTATTGGCGCTGGCTTATGCGTTCACGGCGCTGATGACGGCAATCCATGCGTTGTCGTTCCCGGGCTTGTTTTCGCCGTCCGGCCTGCTCAGCGGCGGATCTCAGACCACGGTGTGGTTCTACATGTTCTGGCATGGTGGATTTCCGCTGTTTGTCATTGCCTATGCCTTGCTCAAGAACCGGGCGACCGTGCTTCCTGGCAGTCGCGTCATCGGCCTGAGCCTCGGTGGCGTTGTCCTGCTGGTAGGCGCCCTGGCGTATCTGGGAACGGCAGGCCACGATTATTTACCCGTGCTTTTATCCGAAGGCAAGTACACGCCTGCGTTGACCGCCACGGTGCTTGCCATCGGGGGCGCCTCCCTGGCCGCGCTTCTTCTGCTCTGGCGGAGACGGTCTTTTTCGGTGCTGGACGTATGGCTTCTGGTGGTGGTCTGCGCATGGATATTCGACGTCGGGCTGTCGACCATATTCAATGCCAAACGATTCGATCTCGGCTTCTATGCCGGGCGCCTGTATGGATTGCTGGCGGCGAGCTTCGTCCTGGGCATGCTGTTGCTGGAGAACACGAATCTGTATGCCAAGCTGGTCAGCATGCATGAGCAGCAGCGGCGTAAAACGGCCGAACTGGAGCTCCTGAATCGCGACCTCGAGGCATTCGGTTATTCGGTCTCGCACGACTTGCGCAGTCCCTTGCGGGTCGTCGGCGAGTTCGCACAGATACTGGAAGAGGAATACTCGGGCGTGCTTGATGAGGAAGGGCGGCGCTACGTCTCCATCATCAGGAAAAGCAGCGGCAAGATGACGTCGCTGGTGGAGGACTTGCTGGCGTTCTCGAAGATGGGCCAGCAGCCCCTGGAAACGGAGATCGTGAATTCCGACGCCTTGGTGAATGACATCGTTCAGGATTTCAAATCGGCGCATCCGCAGCGCCGTATCCGGTTCGATATCGTTCCTCTGCCTGCAGCCCTGGCGGAAGGAAAGATTCTTCGCCAGGTATGGTGGAATCTCATCGAAAACGCGATTAAGTATTCTCGTACGCGGGAGATTTCCGTCGTCACCATCGGGTACAAGGAAAGCACTCCGCCCGTGTACTTCGTGAGAGACAACGGCGTGGGCTTTGACATGGCGTACGCGCACAAATTGTTCGGTGTCTTCCAGCGTCTTCACAGCAGCCAGGAATTCGAGGGAACGGGCATTGGCCTGGCCATCGTGGAACGCATCATCACCAAGCATGGCGGAAAGATCTGGGCCGAGTCGACGGTCGGAACCGGCGCCACCTTCTATTTCACGCTGGCGCCCGACTCGCCGGCGGGCATGGGCGGCTGAGCGTTCCCGGGACCGGTCAGTTGCGCGAAACGGCAGCGGCAGGCGGGGATGCTGCAGGTGCTTCCTGAGCCGCCGTCGGCGTCGTGCAGATATCCCACAGCGACACCGGAATCCGGCCGATGTCCTTGGCGAAGACGAAAGTCACGCCGACCAGGAGCATGCCGGCCACGAGCAGGATCGCCATGACTTGCATGTTCGACAGGCTGAAGCCGGAACGGCTGTGATCTTTGGTGTGATTGGGCATGATGGCGACGGAATGCAGAACCCGAAGTATAGAAAATTTCGCGGCGTTGCGCTTGCGTCAAATTGTCACACCCAGCACCCGTGTCCGGCGTTCTCTGCGTTCCTGCAGCCCGGAAACCGCCGCCGCAGGCGTAAAATAACGCCATGGATACCCCGCAACAGCTGAGTTTTCGCACCTATGGCGCCGATGGTCCGTTGCATCACCACGACCACGTGCAGATCGTCCTGCCGATGCAGGGCGAGATGGACATCGAAGTCGACGGCCGCGGCAATACGCTCGACGTCACACGGGCGGCCTTCGTCGCGCCCGACATCAATCATGCGCAATCGGCGCAAGGTCCCAACCGTTTCCTGATCCTCGACTGCAAGCTCGCCGACATCGGCGCCGATGCCGCCGAACGCCTGCGGCGCCAGACCTTCCTGCCGGTGCCGGCGGCGGTGCGGCGGCTGGTCGAGTTCATCGACCTGAGCCGCGCCAGCGGAGGCGGGCTGGTCTTGCCGGAGTCGGTGGTGCGTCACTGCACGCCGTTGCTGCTGGAGGCGCTGACCGCGATGCCGCAACGGCAGTCGCGCCTGCATGGCTTGCTGCTGCGCATCGACGCCGCACCCGGGCAAGCGTGGAGCGCGGCACGCATGGCGCGGGTGGCGAACCTCAGCGTGAGTCGCCTGCATGCCTTGTTCAAGAGCGAACTCGGTCGCACGCCGCAGGAGTGGCTCTCGGACGTGCGCCTGCGCTTCGTGCAGGATGCGCTGGCCGGCTCGGATACGCCGCTGGCCGAACTGGCGCTGCGCGCCGGGTATTCCGACCAGAGCGCCCTGACGCGCGCAATGCGCCGCACCACCGGCATGACGCCGGCCGCGTACCGGCGCGAACATCGGCGTGAACATCGCCAGTAATTTTCTTCCGCAATAGCCTCAGCCCATTTTTGAAGAGCCGCAGTCAAGACGCATGCCGCCGCATTGCCTATCCTGCCGGGGAATGAATCGAACAAGGCGGAACATGAAAAGCAATATCTTGGTGGGCGTCGGCAACGGCGTCGCGGCGGGGGCGTTCTGGGGGCTGGTGTTCCTGGCGCCGCAGGTGCTCGGCAGTTTCAGCGCGCTGCAATTGTCGGCGGCGCGTTACCTGGCCTACGGTGTCGTCGCGGTGTTGCTGCTGGCGCCGCGCTGGCGCGCCTTGACGGGACGGCTGGGGCGCGCCGAATGGCTGGCGCTGGTGTACCTGAGTCTGCTCGGCAACATCCTGTATTACCTCTTCCTCGCCAGCGCCGTGCAATGGGCGGGCGGGGCATCGACCTCGCTGATCATCGGCCTGCTGCCGGTCGTGGTGACGCTGGTCGGGGCGCGCGACGAAGGGGCGCTCAAATTGTCGTCGCTGATGGCGCCGCTGGCGCTGTGCCTGTTCGGGGTCGGCCTGGTCGGCGTGCAGGCGCTGTCGGCAGAGCATGCCGCGACGGACCTGGCCACGCGCGCGGCGGGTCTGCTGTGCGCGTTTGGCGCGCTGGCGGCGTGGTCGGTCTACTCGGTGCGCAACAGCCGCTGGCTGGCGCGCCGCCCCGATATTTCTTCCCACGACTGGTCGTTGCTGACCGGCATCGTCACCGGTGCGCTGGCCTTGCTGCTGGTCGTGCCGGCGTTCTCGCATGGCATGGGTGGGCATGGCGGCGGCGACTGGCTGCGCTTCTGGGCGGTGGCCACAGCCGTGGCGATCTTCGCTTCGGTGGTGGGCAACGCCTTCTGGAATCGCGCCAGCCGCCTGCTGCCGCTGACGCTGACGGGACAGATGATCATTTTCGAGACCTTGTTTGCGCTGCTGTATGGTTTCCTGTGGGAACAACGCTGGCCGACACGGCTGGAAGTGTTGGCGATCGTCTGCCTGGTGAGCGGGGTACTGTGGTGCGCTTCGTTGCACCGCAGCCATGCGTCCGCGCCGATGCAGGCCTGAGGGTGTGAAGATGCTGGCGGACAGGGGCGGCCAACTGATAACATCGGGATTCGAAGCTGGAATATAAAAAGTAAAAGACAGTCGGTTGCCATCCTGAACACTTCTACTCCATGCCCAATTTCATTGACCCCAACGATTTCGAAGCGCTGAAACAGGACGACGCCTTGCCGTCGCCCAGCGGCGTCCGCCTCAACATCATGCGCATGTGCCGCCAGGAAGACGTTTCCCTGGTCGACCTGGTGACGCAGATCCAGGCCGATCCTGTGCTGGGAGGCCGCATCATCAAGATCGGCAACGGCGCCTCGGTCAACAAGGGCCGTCCTATCGTCGCCATCAGCAAGGACGTGCTGCTGATGATCGGGCTGGACGCGGTGCGCCAGCTGGCGTTGGCGATTTCACTGACGACCGAACGTCGCAACAGCAGCTGCACCGGATTCGACTACGACACGTTCTGGGCGCGTACGGTCGCCATGGCGTGCGCGGCGCAGGCGCTGGCGGAGTACTACGGCGAAGCGCCGCCGACCGAAATGTTCGCCAGCGGCCTGCTGGCCAACATCGGCAGCCTCGGGCTGGCGGCGGCGCGTCCCGACGACTATGCCGGCGTGCTGGCGAGTGTTGCGAACATCGCGGACGATGACAGCAGCGACGAGAAATTGCGCGATGCCGAAAAAGCCGCCTTCGGCTATACCCATCTCGACCTGGCCGCAGCCATGATGCAGGACTGGAGCATTCCGCGCCTGTTCTGCGAAGCGGTGCTGCATCACAAAGCACCGTCGCAGTCGGGGCTCGACGATGAGTCGCGTCAGTTGCGCCTGGCGCAGATGCTGCATGTCGCCGGCGCCATCGCCGATTATTGCGTGGCGTCCGAAGACGCGCGCGTGCCGGCCTTGCAGGCCTTGCTCGACGCCGGCCCGCCGCTCAACGGCGAGGTCGACCACGTGGTTGCGCTGTGCGACCGCGTCGGCCGCGACTGGGTCGAATGGAGTTCAATGGTGCGCATTTCAGCGCAGGCGTTGCCACCGACGCGGGATGTGATGGCGCAGTTGCGCGACGAGTCGGGCGAATAACAAGCCGTCTTTCCAGAGGCCGTGCCGGCTATTTGGTGTCGGCCGGCGACAGCTCCGGGTACATTGCCGCTGCCAGCAGGCACACCGTTTCCACGGCATCCGCACGCGCCAGGTCGTGCGCGACGGGGCGTTGTTGCAGCAGCGCCGCGCAGGATGCCGTCGCGGTGACGCGGCGTTCAAACAAATCTTCCATGGCTTGCAGCCAGTTGTCGAATTCGGCGCGCGCTTGTACGTCCGCCGCACTAGCCGGTTTTTTTTCGTCCAGCCAGATATGCGTGGCCGCCCCCGCCAGCCGGCGCGCCAGCGCCACGCCGGTGCGCGCGTTATGGATGCGGCGCGACTCCAGGTTGCCTTCGCGCAGCAAGCGTTGCAGCAGCAGACCGCTTTCGATATTGACCACGCAGGCTTCACGCCGGCGCGCATGCATCTGCGCCGCGTCCGGGTGCGCTTGCAAGGCGCCGCGCAGGTAGGCGAGGTTGACCACGATCATGTGCGACAGGCTGCGATGCAAATTGGCCTGTCGGCGATGCGGCCACAGCAAGTAGGTGGCGACGATCGCCACCACTGTGCCGATGACGTTGTTGCCGGCGCGCAGCAGCGCATTGCTGAGCTGCAGTTGCGAGTCGGCGCCGACGTCGGCCACCAGCACGAAGACCGGCGTCAGGAACAGTGAATACAAGCCGTAGCTGACCGGCCGCAAGCCCATCGACAGCGCCGCCATCGGGAACACCAGCAAGGCCAGCGCCAGCGGCGAATGGATGAACAGGCACAGCGCCACCGCCAGCGCGCCGCCGACGATGCTGCCGATGGCGCGCTCCATGCTGCGCGACCAGCTGTCGGCGATCGAGGGTTGCATCACCAGCATGGTCGCCATGGTCGCCCAGTAGCCGAACGGCAGATGCAGCAGATGCACGATCAGGTAAGTGATGCCTGCCGCAACGGCGCAGCGCAAGCCGTGCCGTACTTCCACCGAGCCGCTGCACAGGTGCGCAACAGCCGTGCGCAGCGCCTCCGGCGCACCACGGCGCAATGACCGGACCGGCACGGCAGGACGCGCCGCGCGTTTCCAGTCCGCCAATACGGCCAGGCCTTCCGCGTCGTGCAGGTCGCGCAATTGCAGCAACTGCGCCACCTGCGATGGCGCGCGACCGGTCAGCTGGCGCAGGCGCAACATGGCGCGTGCATCTCCGGTGTTGCTATGAGCCTGGTTGCGTTGGTCAGGCGTCGCCGCGACGCCGCTTTGTATGGTTCTCAACAACAACGCCATGGCGTTCAGGATGCGGGCGATGCGCCGGCGCGAGCGTTCATCCGAGTGGCGATAGGCCGACAGGCGCAGGTCGCACAGCGCCGTGATGCAGTCGAGCAAGGCATCGGCGTGCGCCAGTTTGATCAGAAGGACTTCGTACAGCTTTCCCGTGTCGCTGCGATCGGACGGCAGCGCCGCCAGCGTGGCGCGGGCAGCGGCGATGTCGGCGCGCACATGACGGCGGGTCTGGGCAGCGGCTTCTTCGCGCACGCCGGAAGAATCGTCGCTGCCGCCAATGTCGGCAAGCTCGGCCAGCGCACCGTAGACGCGGGCGACCGACTGTCGCGCCGGCGCAAACGGATGGATGCGCCACACGCTCAGGCCCAGCAGCGTGGCCCAGGCGCAGCCGGAAAAATAAATCAGCACATGGCTCTGTTGCAGCGGCAGTAGCGCCACCGGGAAATCGGCCAAAATCGCCGACACCCCGGCCGCCAGCATCAGCACCAGGCCGGTGGCGGCGCCGTAGATGCGCGTGAAGCCGGCGATGCCCGCACAGGCCATGATGGCCAGCAAGCCGGCCGGCATGCCCATGCCGCTCAAGGTGGCGGCGAACATGCCGCCCAGCGTCGACGCCAGCGCGAAACCGCCCATCGATGCGAAGCGTGCGCGATTGGAGCCGGCGCTGTCGGCCAGGCAGGTCAGGAAGGCGCCGATGGCGGCCCAGGAGAACAGCGGATTGTGCAGCCACTCGCCGGCCAGCAGCATGGTGCCGGCCGCCACGGCCGCGCGCAGTCCTTCGGACAGGCTGGCGTGGCGCATCGGAAAGTTGACCGACCAGCGGCGGATCCGCAAGGACCAGGGCGACGTGAGCGACGTGGCGAAGAAGGAGAGCGGCGGCATGCTGGCGGTTGGCTGGGGCGGCACTGGATAAGGGAAGGCCCCAGTATAGAAAACGCCGCTATTGCCGGTATGACTTAATTTCGGTAGATGCAGTCGGAATTTTCATGTAACTTTGCCTGCTTTCTTTCCCGCAACGGGCGGACCGCCGGCGAACAATTCCTCGCTCAGCGCCAACCAGGCGCGCGCCGCATGCGACAGATAGCCGCCGCGCGTGACATAGGCAACCTGCCATTGCACCTCGGGTTCGGCCAGCCGCACCGATTGCAGCTGGTCGGAGGCCAACCTGTGGACAAAGGGTTCCGGCAGCAGCGCCACGCCCATGCCGGCCAGCGCCATGGCCACCAGCCAATCCCATTGGCCGCTCTGGGCCGCCACTTCGGGCGCGATGCCGGTGTCGCGAAACATGTTGCGCAAGGTGCGGGTGAGGCCGAATTCGTTGTTCAGCAACACCAGCGGCATGTCCTTGAGCGCTTTGCAGGGCAGCGTGCTGCGGTTTTTCTGGAAGCGTCCGGCCTGCGCCACGGCCCAGATCGGATAGGCCGCCACCGGCGTCATTTCGAGCTCCAGTTCGGGCGCGATCGGCAGCACCGTCATGCCGATTTCCAGCGTGCCGGCGGCGACGCGCTGCTCGATCTGCGGGCCGGTGTCTTCCAGCAGCGTGATGGCGACGTCGGGATGGCGCTCACGGAAGGCCTTCAACACCGGCGTGCAGAGAATGTTCACCATCGGCGGGATGCCGATTTCCAGATGGCCCTGGCGCAGGTTGCGGGTGTTGTGCACTTCGGTATTGAGGCGCTGCACGCCCGCCAGGATCTGTTGCGCCTGATCGAACACGACGCGGCCGGTGTCGGTCAGCTGCAGACTGCGGCCGGCACGAATCAGCAGCGGTGCGCCGATCTCGTCTTCCAGCTGGCGCACCATCTTGCTGACCGTCGATTGCGTCACGTGGAGGGCGTCGGCGGCACGGCTGAAGCTGTTGAGCCGGACGGTTTCTGAAAAGTAACGCAGGGCACGAATGTCCATGGGATGGCCGGATCAGGTATGCGAAAAGCGACTGGTTGAGCGGAGTTTAAATCATACAGTGCATGAATCGCCGATTCTATACTGGTCAAAAAAATGAGAGCAGAAATCCGTTCTGTCTTTCCAGAATCGAGCAGGAGAACCAGATGCATTCCGAACGTATTCCACCGGCGCTGGCCGGCAAAGTCATGTCCGCCACCGAAGCTGCCAGCCTGTTCCGGAGCGGCATGACCATCGGCATGAGCGGCTTCACGCGTGCCGGCGACGCCAAGGCGATCCCGCGCGCGCTGGCCGAGCGCGCTCGCGGCGAAGCGTTGCGCTTCACTTTGATCACCGGCGCCTCGCTGGGCAACGACAGCGATGGACTGATGGCCGAGGCGGGCTTGCTGGCGCGGCGCATGCCGTTCCAGGTCGACGCGACGCTGCGGCGCAAGATCAACGCCGGCGAGGTCATGTTCATCGACCAGCACCTGTCTGAAACCGCCGAGCAGTTGCGCAGCGGCATCCCGGCGCCGATAGACATCGCCGTGATCGAAGCGGCGGCGATCACCGACAAAGGCATCATCCCGACCATGTCGGTCGGCAATTCCGCCAGTTTCGTCGAGCAAGCCAGGTCGATCGTCATCGAGCTCAACACCAGCGTGCCGATGGCGCTGGCCGGGTTGCACGACATTTATTTGCCGCAGGTACGGCCCGGACGTCGACCGATTCCGCTGACCAGTCCCGAGCAGCGCATCGGCCGCGGCGCCATTCCGTTCGACCCGGCCCGCATCGCCGCCATCGTCGTCACCGATACGCCTGACAGTCCGTCCAGCGTGTTGCCGCCCGATGCCGAGACCAACGCCATCGCCGCCCACGTGATCCGCTTCCTCGAAGGAGAAGTCGCGGCCGGGCGCATGGGCGAAGAACTGGCGCCGCTGCAGGCCGGCATCGGCACTATCGCCAACGCCGTGCTGCACGGACTGACGCAATCGTCGTTCCGTGACCTGACGATGTATTCCGAGGTGCTGCAGGACAGCGCGATCGAACTGCTCGATTCGGGCCAGTTGCGCTTCGCTTCGGCGTCGTCGATCACGCTGTCATCGGCCATGAACGAGAAGTTCATGCGCAATCTCGACCATTACCGTTCGCGCATCGTGCTGCGTCCGCAGGAGATCAGCAACCATCCCGAGGTGGTGCGCCGGCTCGGCATCATTGCACTCAACACCGCGCTTGAATTCGATCTCTACGGCAACGTCAATTCGACCCACGTCGGCGGCACCCACATGATGAACGGTATCGGCGGCTCGGGCGACTTCGCGCGCAACGGCCAGTTGTCGATTTTCGTCAGCAAGGCGGCCGCCAAGGGCGGCACTATTTCCAGTGTGGTGCCGATGGTGTCGCACGTCGATCACACCGAGCACGACGTCGACGTGCTGGTGACGGAATTTGGCCTGGCCGACCTGCGCGGCCTGGCGCCGCGCGAACGGGCGCCGCTGATCATCGAGCATTGCGCGCATCCCGATTATCGTCCGGCGTTGCGCGACTACTTTGCACGCGCCTGCCGGCACGGCGGACATACACCGCATCTGCTCGCCGAAGCCCTGTCATGGCATGAACGTTATGCAAACGACAAGACCATGCACAGCCGCCGGAAGGCGGTCGTGGCGGCGTAATATTGTCAACTATTCATGTAATTAAAAATTAAACAACGGATCAAAAAAAATCATGCACCGGCCGCCACCGCGCCGGTGCGATATCCCCTTGGCGCGTCCAAAAAAATCATGGCGATTTGAAATCGTTTGTGAGACGATTGCCAATAAATAACTTTGTTGACATCAACGTAACTTTTAGTAACGTCAACACAAGTCGTTCGAGCTTGCCGAACCAGAAAACAAGCAACCAAAACAAGTAAATAGCAAAGAGCCAAGAGCAATACAGTACGGCGTGGGTCGCTGCGTCGAGGGGATGTACCGATTGTTGCCGACGTGTTTTTCCGAGAGAGAAGCCGTTTATGAAGCTATTCAGAAAAGGCCTGCTGCTGGTCGCGATTCCCGGCATATTCGAGCTGGGCTTGCTGGGGATCCTGTACAAGAGCCAGGAGAACGCCACGCAGGCCGAGGTCTTGGCCTTGCATACCAAGGACGTCATCATCCAGGCTGCGGAAGTGCGCGAGCCCGTGCTGCTGCAGTCGGCGCGCTTGCGCGCCGCCATCATCCTCAACGACCCGGCCGGGCTTGAGAAGACCGACCTGTGGGACAGCCTCGAAAAGGAAATCGGCGAATTGCGCGTGTTGGTGGGCGACAATCCGGACCAACTGCGGCGCGTGGCGCAGATCGGTGCTTCGGTGCAGGAATACCGCCAGTGGACCGACATCCAGACCGAGCTGCTCAAGAACGACAAACGCGATGAATTGGTGGCCGCCTTGCGCGATCCCAATGCGCTGCGACTGATCCAGGTGATTCAACGGCAACTGGTCGAGTTCATCAAGGTCGAAGAACGACTGGATCAGCAGCGGCTGCAAAGCGTGGTTCAAGCACGGCGCATGCAAAACATTTCGCTGGTGATCGCCTTGCTCGGCGCGGTGTTGGCCGCCGCGCTGGCGGCGCGCATTTTTAGCCGCGATGTCGGCGGTCGGCTGGCCGTATTGACTGGCAATGCACACAAACTCAGTGAAGGCGGCGTGCTGGCCGAACGCGTCGGCGGCAACGACGAAATCGCCGAGCTCGACAAGGTGCTGCACGAAAGCAGCATGCGCCTGCGCCAGGCCGAGGATGCCGCACGCATCTATCGCGAGCAGCTTGAGCGGCATGCGCGCGAACTGACGGCCGTCAACGAAGACCTGCAGCGCCAGACCCAGGACAATGAAATGTTCATCTACAGCGTGTCGCATGACTTGCGCTCGCCGCTGGTCAACCTGCAGGGTTTCAGCAAGGAACTGCATCATTCGGTGGGCGAACTGCATGAGACCATTGGCGCCAGCGATCTCAACGACAAGGATAAGCAGCGCATCCGCGACATCATCGAAGACGACGTCGAAGTGTCGCTGCGCTTCATCCGCACGGCGGTGACGCGCTCGGCCGCGATCATCGACGCCATGTTGCGGCTGTCGCGCGTGGGACGCGTCGAATACCAGTCGCAGGAGACCAACGTCGAGGAGATCGTCGCACGCGTGATCGACGCCATGAGCAACACCATCCGCGAGCGCCAGGCGCTGGTGGTGTCGCAGCCGCTGCCGCCGTGCTATGGCGACCCTACCGCGATCGAGCAGATCTTCGGCAACCTGATCGGCAACGCCGTCAATTACCTCGATCCCAAGCGCGCCGGCACGGTCGAGATCGGCGTACTGCCGCCTGATCCGGGCCAGTCCGATTTTCGGACCTACTTCGTGCGCGACAACGGCCTCGGCATTCCTGCTGATTATTTGAGCAAGATGTTTTCCGCCTTCCACCGCCTCCATGCGGACGTGGCGCAGGGCGAGGGCGTCGGCCTGGCGTTGATCAAGCGCATCGTGCTGCGCCACGGCGGCAAGATCTGGGTCGAATCCACGGAAGGCGTCGGCACCACTTTCTACACCTCGCTGCCGGTGCAGCCGGCACAGCAGCCCGCAACCCAATTGGTTCAAGGAGAACAAGCTCATGGCTGACAAAGACGAAGTAGGCATCCTGCTGGTGGAGGACGATGACGGCCACGCCTTGCTGGTGGAAAAAAACCTGCGGCGCGCAGGTTTGTCCAACGGTTTCCTGCGCCTGAAGGACGGCCAGGAAGCGCTCGACTATTTCTTTAACAGCGACGGCGCGCCTGCCAGGGAGAGATTCGAATCGCTGGTCGTGCTGCTGGACGTCAACATGCCGCGCGTGAGCGGCGTCGATGTATTGAAGCGCCTTAAGGAAAACGAGGCCACAGCGGCCATTCCCATCATCATGCTGACCACCACCGACGATCCGCGCGAGATCGAGCGCTGCTACGACTACGGCTGCAATCTCTACATCACCAAGCCGGTGGAGTACGAAGCCTTCATCGAAGCCGTGCGCCGCCTCGGCTTTTTCCTGCAAATCATCAAGGTGCCTCCGGTGGGGCGTGGCGCTGCATGAGTGCATCTGAACCCGCCATTCTGATCATCGAGGACGACGAGGGCCTGCGCATGCTGGCGCGCCGCCGCCTGGAAAAGCGCGGCTTCAAGGTCGGCAGCGCCGGCAGCATCGCGCAGGCGCGCAGCCTGTTGCGCGATGGCGCTTTTGACCTTCTGGTGATCGATTACCAGCTCGATGAAAACATGAGCGGCCTCGATTTCTACAACGAGCTGTGCGAAGAGGGCGTGAGGATTCCAGCAGTGATGTGCAGCGGATTTTCGGACGAGGCGCATCTGAGCGAAGCGCTGCGTTGCGGCATCGCCCACGTGTTGCCGAAGTCGCAGGACTACCTCGATGAATTGCCCGACGTGGTGCAGCAGGTACTGGGACGGCAACAGGCCTGATCCGGCTGAAGTTGCTGCTGCGAAAGGGGCTGCTATGGTACGATGCGGACCCTCTGCAATACGTCCATTGAAACGGCATGTCGAAACAGTTTTTGCTTGAAAGCCCCAGGGACACCGGCGACGACCGCGTGACCTTCATCATCCGCAACAACGGCACGATGCTGCCGGGTTTCGTGACCCGCGCCGCGCTGATTTCCATCGGCGGGCTGACCAGCAACAACATCGTGGCGCTGTACACCGAGCATCGCGCACGCATCGCCGAAGCCGTCAAGAAGCGCATGGCGCGCCCCGGTCTGGTGCCATACATCGCGTTGACGCTGGAAGACTTGCAGCAGGCGCTGCCGCCACAGGCGCCCAAAACCGAATAGTGACGCACGGCAACGCCGCAAGCGGGGCGTAAGCTGCATCTGATATTTTCAAACTGAATCAACGGCCAAGTGTTGCCGTCGTGCTAATCTACGTTTGCGCAAAAAAGCGCCGGGCGCCCGCTGCTACCTCAGCGATCAGCGCACCGCAAACAGATGGCGCGCCATGATCGCGACGATCGACCGGGACGAACGGTCGGCTATCTTCCGCCACGGGAAGAGGCTCAGAACAACAATCATTGGAGACACAGGCGGCGCCACATGACCGGGACAGGTCGGGGCGGGGCCTGATACGGGAATCAGCTTGAGAGCTTTGCAGAGACGACTATCGAATGCGTTCGTCGCCATTCAGGCGCGCTATCGCCGTTCGCCGACGGCGCGCACGAAGCACGTGGCGCAGGCAGCGCATCTGTGCACGCATGTCCATGCCAGCCTGTATCAGCAGCAGGTGCGCGGGTCTTCGGCTGAGTTCGAACGCAGCATGCGGCATTTTTCCGAGCAGTCTTTGGTCGGCGTCTACGTGCTCGGCAGCGACGGCGCCGTATTGCACGCCAACGACAAGATGGCCGCCATGCTCGGCTACCAGCGCGGCGCCGAGCTGGTCGGTATGCCGGTGGCAAGCCTGTGTGCGCCGGAAGACCTGGCGCTGCTGGAAGAGAACATGCGAGCGCGCCTGCAGGGCGAGGTTGCCACCGTGCACTACTCCTATCGCATCCTGCGCCGCGACGGCACCCGCCACTGGGTGGAAGTGCACGGCAGCGTCTGCCCGCACGAAGGCGGCACCGCACTGGTTGAAACCGCGCTCGACGTCAACAAGCAGGTGCAGTCCGAATGGCAGTCGCGCATGGCCGACCGGGTCTTCGAATCGACCAGCGAAGGCATCCTGATTACCGACGCCGGGTTCCGCATCCTGGCCGTCAATCCGGCTTTCACGCGCATCACCGGCTATCGTCCGGAAGAAGCAATGGACAAGCGTTCGCGCATGATGACCGGCCCCGGCGCCGAGGCTGAAATCAATCGCGGCATGCTCGAGCGGCTGGCGCACGACGGTCATTGGCAAGGCGAGATGAAGGACCGGCGCAAGGACGGCAGCTGGTATCCGGCCTGGTTGTCGATCTCGGCGATACGCGACAACCAGGGCGGCATCAGCAATTACGTCGGGGTCTTTACCGACAACACCATCCGCAAGGAAGCCGAGACCAAGCTGGCTTTCCTGGCCGATCACGACAGCCTGACCGGCTTGCTCAACCGCAGCAGCCTGATGCGCATTTTTGCGCAGCAGATTGAGGCGGCGCAGGCAGCCGGCGAGACGCTGGCGCTGTTCTTCGTCGACCTCGACCGCTTCAAGACCGTCAACGACACCCTCGGCCATCACGCCGGCGACCAGTTGCTGGTGGCCGCCGCCGAGCGGCTGCGCGAGCAGCTGCGTCCGGACGACGTGCTGGCGCGTTTCGGCGGCGATGAATTCGTCGTGGTACTGGGCGGATCGCCGCCGCCCTACATGATCGCGGCCATCGCGCAGCGCCTGATCAACAGCATCCTGCGACCTTTCACGATCAATGGCCACGAGATGTTCATCAGCGCCAGCATCGGCAGTGCGGCCTATCCAGAACATGGCGAAGACGCCATCACGCTGCTCAAGAATGCCGACATCGCGATGTACCATGCCAAGGATCGCGGCAAGAATGCCTTCCAGCTGTTCAACAAGGAAATGAGCAACCACGCGCTCGAGCAGATGCTGCTCGAGAACAGCCTGCGCCACGCCATCGAGCGCAAGGAATTCGAGCTGTATTACCAGCCGCAGTTTTCGGCGCAGGACGGCGCCATCTGCGGCGCCGAGGCGCTGATCCGCTGGCGTCATCCGACCCGCGGGCTGGTGGCGCCGGGCATGTTCATCACGCTGGCGGAGCAGACCGGCCTGATCGTGCCGCTGGGCGCCTGGGTGCTGCGCGAAGCCTGTCGCCAGGGCAAGGCCTGGCTGGATCGCGGCTACCAGTTCGGCCGCATCGCGGTGAACCTGTCGCCGCGCCAGTTTTCTTCCGACGACCTGCTCGCCACGATCGACAACGCGCTTGACCAGAGCGGCCTGCCGTCGGCGATGCTCGAGCTGGAAATCACCGAAGGCGCGATCATGCAGAATCCGCAGGACGCAGTGACGCTGCTCAAACGCATGCGCGAACTGGGCGTGACGATTTCCGTGGATGATTTCGGCACCGGTTATTCGTCGCTGGCCAGCCTCAAGCAATATCCGCTCGATACGCTCAAGATCGACCGCAGCTTCGTCAAGGGCATCCCGGCCGACGCCGACGACGTCGCCATCACCGAGGCCATCATCGCCATTGCCCACAAGCTGCACCTGAAGGTGGTCGCCGAAGGCGTCGAGTCGCAGGAGCAGCACGATTTCCTGCGCGCGGCGGGTTGCGACATGGTGCAGGGTTACCTGCATTCGCAACCGCTGACGGCCGGTGAAATCGAGCAGCGCTGGTACCTGGGCGGTGCCCAGGCGGAGACCTGACTGGCGCGATTATGTCTTCTCGCTGCTACGAACGGAAACGAGTAAGCAAACTCTTTTTTGTTCGTTGACCCTGGCTTGTCCGATTCCTAAGATGGCGTGTTTCAGTGAATACTAACGCTCGGGGATGGCATGAATAAGTGGGGAACTGCATCAAAGACAAGGACGCGAAAAATCATCATCGCGCTGGCGGCAGGCGTGCTGGCGGCGCTGGCCGGCGCCGGCCAGGCCGGTGCGGCTGGACCGAGGCATGGCGGCACGCTGAACTGGATCGTCACGCCGGAGCCGTCGTCGATCCTGCCGCTGACCACCACGGCCGGCGGCAATACCGAACTTGGCCCGAAGATCGTCGAAGGCCTGCTGACCTACGATTTCAACCTCAATCCCAAACCGCTGCTGGCGACTTCGTGGAGCGTCAGCAAGGACGGCTTGCAATACCGCTTCAACCTGCGCCACGGCGTCAAATGGCATGACGGCAAGGACTTCACTTCGGCCGACGTCGCGTTCTCGATCCTGACGCTGAAAGTCGTGCATCCGCGCGGTCGCGCCACCTTCGCCAACGTCACCGAAGTGCAGACCCCGGACCCGTTCACCGCCGTGATCGTGCTCTCGAAGCCGTCGCCGACACTGCTGACCGCACTGGCCGGCGCCGAGTCGCCGATCGTGCCCAAGCATCTCTACGACAAGACCGACATCCTCAACAGCAAGTACAACAGCGCGCCGGTCGGGACCGGTCCGTTCATCTTCAAGGAGTTCGTCAAGGGCAGCCACATCGTCCTGGAACGCAATCCCAACTACTGGGACAAGCCCAAGCCCTACCTCGACAAGGTGGTAGTGCGCTTCATTCCCGATGCGCTGGCGCGCGCCGCCGCGCTGGAATCCGGCGCAGCGGACCTGGGCGGCCAGGCGATCCCTCTGTCCGACGTCGCGCGGTTCAGCAAGCTGCCGAAGATCACCGTGGACACGACCAACTGGGCCTACATCGGTTTGCAGCAACAGTTGTATTTCAACCTCGACACGCCGGTGTTGCAAAAGATCGAAGTGCGCCGCGCGATTTCGCAGGCCATCGACGTCAATGCACTGAACAAGGTGGTCTGGTACGGCTACGGCAAAGTCTCGGCATCGGTGATCGGTACGCTCAACACCAAGTATCACAATCCCGACATCAAGTACTTCCCGTATAACCCGAAGGAAGCCGAAGCTGCGCTGGATGCGGCCGGTCTGAAGCGCGGCGCCGACGGCACCCGTTTCCGCCTGCGCCTGTTGTACAACCCGTTCCAGGAGCGTCGTGCAGCCGACTTCGTACGCCAGTCGCTGAGCCGTATCGGCATCGACGCCAATATCGAGAATTACGACTTCGGCACTTACGTGACCAAGGCATATACCGAGCGCGCCTTCGATCTGACGCTGGAGGCGCTGGCCAACGTGTTCGATCCGACGGTGGGCGTGCAGCGCGTGTTCTGGTCCAAGAACTTCAAGGTCGGCCTGCCGTTCTCGAATGCGCCGCACTACGCCAACCCGGAAGCCGACCGCCTGCTCGAAGCGGCCTCGGTCGAGATCGACGAAGCCAAGCGCCGCCAGTTGTTCCTCGATTTCCAGAAGGTCGTGCATGACGACATTCCGTCGATCGAATTCGGCGCCAATCCGAGCATCACGATTGCCGCGAAAAAGGTGAAGAACTACGCGCCGACGGCGGAAGGTCTGCGCGGCAGTTTTGCTGACTTGTATTTCGACTGACCCCCGACGCAGTATTCGCCTCATGAAAAAGCCGGCCTCCAAGGGCCGGCTTTTTTACATCTGATGCCATCGTCCGGTACGCCGCCTTATTCCATATTCTGGCGGGCGTATTCCTTGCGCTTCATGGCGAGATATTCGTTTTTGTCGACCTCGTGCAACTGGCGCGGATAGCGCTCGGTGGCGCTGAACCAGGTTTGCAGACGCTGTTCCAGCTGCTGCGCGGGAGGCGTTGCCAGTCCGCTCAGGAAGGCGTCGATGGCGAGGTAATAGCGCATGGTGTTGCGTTCCACCGTGCCGCGCATGCCGCCGACGTAGCCGCTCTTGTCCTGGGAGAAGCCGACTTTGTCGCTGCCTGCGGTGGCGAGGTAGGCGCGCAACGCCACGCGGCTGGCCAGGCCGAACGAGTAGGAATACGTCAGATGCAGGAAGCTGCGGCCGTCGCCGAGCGGCACTGCTTCCAGCTGGATGCGGTAGTCGCGCGTGTCGATCGGTCCCTTGTCGGCGGCCAGGCGCACGTCGAAGTAGTCGTCGCCGTTGGCCGGTACACGGTAGTTGAAGTCGATCCGGTAGGCGTCGTCGATGGCCTGGTCATGCTTCTTGCCGACGCGCATGCTTAGCGTCGCAGGATTCTGGCCCGGGCCCGGACGGCAGTATTTGGTGTTGAGATGCAGGATCAGCACGTCGCACCAGTGCGCCGGCGTGGTCAGGGATGCCCGCACCTGGGCGAACGGATAATCGACCACGGCATAGATGTCGCCCTTGATGCTGGAGGAGCTTTCGGTCGAGTTGATGTACAGCGGGCGCGCAAATTGGTTGTTCGTCAATTGCGGTTGCAGCGTCTGGTATTTTTCCTGCAGCGCGACGCCGCCCGCCGGCTCGGCGGCAATGGCGGAGGCGCATACCGCCAGCGACACCGCCAGCAGCGTCGCCACCAGGGTGGCGGTGACGACAGCGCGCAGGCTCTGCGTCAATTGTTGAGGGATGCGGTTCTGCATGGGATTCTCCTTATGTCGATCTCAGGATATCGGCGTCGTTACAGCCAGCGCGCCCACAGCCCGGCGCCGAATTCCTTCATGCGGTCGCTGATGGGACGGTCCTTCCATGCCTCCAGCGTGATTTCCTTGGAGGCGTCGAGGTCGCGGTCGAACATGGCCTGCATCTGTGCGCCGAATTGCGGGCCGAGGATGACGGCGTTGATTTCCTGGTTATAGATGAAGCTGCGCCAGTCGAGATTGGTCGAGCCGATGGTCGACCAGACGCCGTCGATCATGGCGGTCTTGGAATGCAGCAGCGCATCCTGGCGCTCATAGATCTTGATACCGCCTTCCAGCAGCTCGGTGTAAAACGAGCGCGAGGCGTACAGCACCAGCTTCGAATCGCTCTTGCTCGGCAACACCAGGCGCACGTCGACGCCGCGTTTGACGGCATCCTTCAGCGCGCCGCGCAATTGCGGATCGGGGATGAAATAGGCGTTGGTCAGGTAGACCTTGGATTCGGCGTGCTGGATGGCCGAGATGAAGGTGGCGTAGATCACGCTATAGGGATCTTCGGGCGCGCTGCCGATGCCGCGCACGATGTCAGGTCCCTTGTTGTCGACCTTGGGGTAATAGTTCTTTGCGGCGAGTGTGGGGCCGTGCTGCTTGTCCCAGGTGTCGATGAACATCTTCTGGAATTCAGCCACCACCGGTCCGTCCATGCGCACCTGGGTATCGCGCCACGGCACCTTGTTGGCGTCGTCGCCTTCCTTCGGCTTGCGCCTGCGGAACGACCCGCTGGAATATACGCTGCTGATGTTGATGCCGCCGACGAAGGCAGTCTTGCCGTCGACGATCAGCAATTTGCGGTGGTCGCGCTGGTTGACTTCCCAACCCTTGCGCGCCTGTGCCGGATTGACCGGGTTGAATTCCAGTACCTGGATGCCGGCATCGATCATCGGCTGGAAGAACTCGCGCGGGGTGCTGAGCGTACCGACGCTGTCGTACATCAGGTTGACCTGGACGCCGTGCTTCTGCCGGTCGATCAGCAGGTCGGCGAACTGCTTGCCGGCCTCGTCATCTTCAAAGATGTAGGTTTCCATGTTGACGTGGTCGCGCGCTTCGCGGATGGCGGCGAACATCGAGGCGTAGGTGGCGGGACCATCGATCAGCAGCGTGACCTTGTTGCCGGCCACCAGCGGCGAGCCGGTGATGGCTTGTTCGATCGCGAGGTGCTTCTCGAGGATCAGGTTGTCCTGGTTGGAATCCTTGAACTTGTCGAGTACCGCCTTGCTTTGCTCGGGAGTAAGGATGCCGCGTCCCCCCTTGATCTGGATGACCTTGGCCGACTGGGTATCCATGTCGGGCACGACGCGCGGCAGCGAACTGCATCCGGCCAGCGCCATGACCGTCATGGTGGCGGCGCACAAGAGCAGGCGGTTGAGCCGCGCGGTCGGGGCGATGCTTTGGTTGAAAATCACGTGATTTTTTTGTGTAGTCATGACTGTCCTGCAAGGCGATGGTCGGGGATCCGACAATGTCATTCGGAGTATATGCCGCGCCCAAGCAGGCTTGCGGCGTGAATGCCACGTTATGGGCCGGAATCGGCACTGTCCTACACGAAAACGAGAGGGCTGCCTACGCGGCGGCAGATGGAAGGACCGGGTTGCGGCGGCGCAGCGTGCGGTTTTTTACTTTTTGTTTATCCGGACCGTATTTCTTTTTAGGCCTTCTTTACGCGGTGCGGACTAATCTGGCGCTGTTATTCACGACACGAAAGCAGGTCCGCTATGCCCCCCATGGTCTGGAGAAAACGCTCGTCCGCGTTCACGCGATTGCTGTTCCCGGAAGTCTTGCCGTCCTTGCTGCCGGCAACGCCGGCAGAACCGCAGCCGCAGCCCAATGAGCCGTCGCGCCCCGGACCGCGCAAGACCCTGACCTTGCCCAAGCAGCGCGAACGCCTGATGCACATCACGGTGACGCGGGAAGAGGTGACGCACCTGCGCGAGGTGGTGATGCAGAGTTGCGGGCATTGCGTGTGCTTCATGCGCATGTCGCCGCTGGATCACGCACGCCGCATGTGTCTGTGCCTGTGCGTACAGGCCGAAGCGGTGCCGATGGTGATGGATGCGGTGATGTGGGCGATTCCGCAGGCCGAGTTCGGCCTGCGGCAAGCATAAGTAAAAAACTCAGTACACGTCGCGGCGATAACGGCCTTGCGCGATGAGGTCTTCCAGCACGGCTTCGCCGAGCAGGTCGGCCAGTGCGGCGTCAACGCCGGCGGCCATGCCTTCGAGGCTGCCGCAGACGTACAGCACGGCGCCTTCGTCGAGCCAGGCCTTGAGCGTATCGGCGGCCTGGCGCAACTTGTCCTGCACGTAGATGCGCTCGGCCTGGTCACGCGAGAAGGCGATGTCGACGCGGCTGAGCATGTCGTCCTGCATCCACTGTTCGATTTCTTCGCGATAGAGGAAATCGTGGGCGCGGTGACGTTCGCCGAACAGCAGCCAGTTGCGGCGCTGGCCGCCGGCGATGCGGGCGCGCAGATGACCGCGCAACCCGGCCAGGCCGGATCCGTTGCCGATGAAGATGGCCGGGGTCGGTTCCGGCGCCAGCGCGAAGTTGCTGTTTTCCAGCAAGCGCATTTCGATGACGCCGCCCAGCGGTGCGTATTCCGTCAGCCAGCCCGAGGCCAGGCCGAAACCATCTTCGTGCGCGACCTGGCGCACCAGCAGGTGAACCCGTTCGTCGTCCTGCACCGAAGCCACTGAATAGCGGCGCGACGCCAGCGGTTGCAGGGTGTCGACCAGTGCTTGCGGGGCCAGGTCGGCGCCGGGTTTGGCGACCGGCAGCACGCTGCGTGACAGCGCTTCTGCCAGCGTGCGCGTGACGCCCTGATGGCGGACCGCGACGTCGCCGTCGAGACCGGCGCGGCTCAGGAACAAGGCGACGCGGTCGGGCGCATGGCGCGGCAGGATTTCCGCCAGTGCGCCGGATTGCCAGTGAACGTCGCCGCCGGCGGGCGCGTCGAACTCAAGGTGATAAATGCCCTGGCCGGCGCTGCCTGGATTAAGCAGCTTGCGTTCGCGCAGGATCCAGCCGGCGTAGGTCGTTTCGGCCGGCGCGGGCGCGGCTTCTTCCAGCGGTGCGCCGCCGGTCAGCACGGCGAGTTCGCGTTGCCAGGAGGCCAGCGCGGCCGGTGCGGTGGTGGCGTTATCGTCGACTTCGATCATCGGGAAGAACGCCTGCGCGCCCTGGTTGCGCAACCAGTGATCGACGCTATGGCCGAAGCCGCAGAATTTTTCATAATGGCGGTCGCCCAGCGCCAGCAAGCCGTATTGCACGTGGGCGAGGGCGTTGCCGGGCGGTTGCGCAAGTTGCCGCGCGAAGCGGCGCGCGCTGTCGGGCGGCTCGCCTTCACCGAAGGTACTTACGATGAACAGCGCACGATGGAAGTGGCGCAGGCGTTCCGGATCGAGCGTGGCCAGCGATTGCACGGTGACCGCGACGCCGGCTTTTTGCAGTGCGGCGGCGGTATGCAGCGCGATACGTTCGGCCTGGCCCGCTTGTGTAGCGTAGGCCAGCAATACCCCTTCCTTGCCCTCCTTGTTGCCGCCGCCGGGACTGCTCACGACGGCTTCGCGGCTGCGGTCAAGCAGGGCGCGTTCGGCGCGCACCGCACGCTTCTTGCGGCGGCGGTCGAGGTACAGCATCCAGCCGGTGATGCCGAACAGCGGCATGATCAGCGCGGCAATCGTCATCACGATGCGGCCCGGCAGGCCGAAGTAGGTGCCCATGTGCAGCGGATAGATCGCCCCGATGAAGAGGCCGCCGGCATCCTTGTCGGCGAAGCGTTCATTGAGTTTGATGTCGCCGGTCAGCGGCAGCACGTTCAGGCGATTGCGGGCGCGCTCGTGCGAGGCGTCGGGCAGCAGGTAATTGAACTGAACCGGCTGCGCGGTCTTGTCGGAAATGCGGATATTGACCAGCGTGTACGGACCGGCCTCGCGCAGGAACACGTTCCATGCCAGCGTGAGGTCGAGCGGAGCGGCTTCAGCCTTGTCGGCGTTCTCTTTTTCCTTTTCTTTATCCATGCCCATGCCTTTGGGCTTTTCGCGTCTGGTTTGCGGCGCACGCACTTCCTGTCCGGCCAGGCTGTTGACGCCGGACTTGAACCAGTCGAACGCCCAGTACATTCCGGTAGTCGTGAAGATGACGTACATCACCAGCGCCCAGGTGCCGATCACCGAGTGCAAATTCCACAGGAAGGAGCGGCCGGAGAGGCCGAAATCGAGCTTGAACCAGGCGCGCCAGTTCAGCGCGCGGCGCGGCCAGCGCATGTACAGGCCGGACAGCGCCAGGACCAACAGGCACATCGACAGGCTGCCGGCGACGATCTTGCCGGTATCGGTCGGCAGCAGCAGCCAGCGGTGGAAACGTTCGGTAAATTCGAAGAATTCGTTGCCGGCCAGCGGAGGCAACAGTGCGCCGGTGTAGGGATCGGCGTAGCGCATTTCACCGCGGCGAACGCCTGGCGGCGGGGCAAAATTGATGCGCACGGAAGCGCCCGGCTGGGTCGACGCGATCAGCACGGCGACGCGCTCATGCGGGACCTCGGCGCGCAGGCGTTCCAGGATTTGCGGCGGCGTCAGCACGGCTTGCGGGCGCACAGCCACATGGACGATGCCGGGATTGAGCCAGTCGGTAATTTCCTCGCGGAAAGACAGGATGGCGCCGGTCACGCCGATGAACATCAGCACGGTGCCCGCAGTGATCCCGATGAACCAGTGGACCTGGAACCAGATTTTCTTGAACATGTTTTTCTCTTGTGGGCTGGCGGTCGGCGAGCTTGGCAGCGTGGCTTGTCGACGCCGGCGGACGGTGTTTTCGCTAAAGCGCTCTATTATAGAGGATTGGAGAATGAGAATTATTCCAGGAAGTATCTCATTGTTGCAATATCAACGCGATGCGGACTCATCCTTTTGCAACACCATGCTGGCGAGGATCATCGCCGCCACCAGCAACGCCACCGGGAGCAGGCCGCGATGCAGCAGGAAGCCGGCGATCTGCGTGCCGACACCCGACAGCGTTAGCGCCAGGAACATCAGGAAGCCGGAGGCCAGACTGGTCAGCGAGTTTGGCACCGACAGTGCCCGCGTGACGGTGGATGGCCCGCGCAGGCCAAGGCCGGCACAGAACAGCATCCAGCACACGATCAGCGGCGCAACATGGCGCTCATCGAGCACCCCCAGCGTGATCAGTCCCGCCACCGAAATCAACTGAACGATGGCGCCGGCATTCATCAGCTTGAAGGTACCGCAGCGATGCGCCATGGCGCCGGCGCGCGAGGCCGCGACGATGAAGGACGACACGCCGCAGACCTGCATCAGCGCAAAGGTGCCGGGACCGCGACCGCTCCATTGTTCGATCAGGTGCGGTGCACTGGCGACAAAGGTGACCAGCGCACCGAAGGTCAGGCCGTACACGGCGGCGTCGCGCAGGTAGACGCGATCCTTGAGCAACACCGCGTAGCTCACGGTTTCATCGGCGTCGTGCAGCACCTGCTTGCCGGGCACCAGCTTCAGGATGAACGGCAGAAGCGCCAGCGCGAGGAGCGCCACCAGCCAGAAGTTGCTGCGCCATCCGGACACCAGCAGGATGCCCGTGCCGATCACCGGCGCGATGGCGGGGATGACGGACTCGGCAATGCTGACCCAGGAAATCGCCCGGATCGCATCGGCATCGGCGAAGCGCCGCCGCAGCAGCACCGGCACCACCACGGTGGCGGCACCCGCGCCGATGCCTTGCAGGGTGCGGTAGACAATCAACGCGTCGACATCCGCCGCCAGGGCGCAGGCCACGCCGGTGACCGCCAGCAAGGCGACCCCGGCGAGCAGGGTGTTGCGCATGCCAAGCTTGTCGGCCAGCGCCCCCCACAGCAACTGCGACAGCGCCAGCGCAATCATGAAAGAAGAAATCGTCGCCTGCACGGCCGGCACGTCGCTGCCAAGATCGTGCGCGAGATGAGGCAGGGCGGGCAGGTAAAGATCGGTGGCCAGCATGCCGACGCCGGTGAGTGCGGCCAGCGGGATGATTTGCAGCAGAGGAGGACGGGACATCGATAAAGCGTTTCAGGCAGGCGGGAATGAAGCGGAGTCGTCCAGGCCAGGACAGATTCCGGAGAGGCGCCATGATAACACCGCGACTCCTGCGCCCGGCCACATCAACGCTTCAAAGGTCACTGCTTCAGGGCCGGATCATGGCGATCACGGCACGCGCCAGTTCGCCATTGCGGTTGACCAGCTGATCGATCACGTCGAGGTGATGGCCAGTGGCCGGTTTTACATGGCGCACCATGCATCCCGCTGTCATCAGGCGTTGCGCATAGGCGGCCAGCTGGCGATGGAATTCGGCGGATTCGGCGCCGCCCGCGGTCAGCACCACCGGTATCGGCAGCTGCGGCAGATGATGCAACGGACTGAATTGTTGTACCTGGGGTTGATCCAGTTGCAGCGCCTCATTCAGATAGCACAGGCGAATCGGCTCCAGGTCATAGAGCCCGCTGACGCAGCACAGACCCTTCACGACATTGTCCGGCAAACCGGCATCGCGCCATTCGGTTGCCGCCAGCATGGCCGCCAGATGGCCGCCTGCCGAGTGTCCGGCGACATAGATCCCGTCGGCGTTGAAACCCAGTTGCTCTGCCTGTCGATACAGCCACGAGAGCGCCAGGCGCACGTCGCCGACGATCTCGGGCATGTCGACTTCGGGAGCGAGCCGGTAATTGATCATGGCCACGGCGATGCCGGCCGCATGGTAAGGCCCGGCCACGTGGCTGAAGTCGTCTTTGTCCAAAGAGCGCCAGTAACCGCCGTGGATGAACACCAGCAAGGGCGCATCGGCCTGTGCCGCCGGGAAATAGTCCAGCGCCTGCAGGCGATGCGTGCCGTAATGCAGGTTGGTGCGCACCTCATGCTGTTGCCGGTACGCGCGCGCGGTTTCATTCCAGCTGTCGAAGATATCCTGAAAGCGCGGAATGCCGGCGCGCACATTGTATTGACGGTCGAGCTGATCTCGGTCGTAGTGCAGGTAATGCTTCATCGCGTCTCCTGGATCTTGTTTCCTATTGTTCTGCAAAGTGCTCGGAAATGAATCCGCGCAGCCACTGGTTGCCTTCGTCCTGGTTGAAGCGGCGGTGCCAGAAGATATTGGTCTGCAGCGAAGGCAATCTCAGCGGCGGTCGAACATATTGTAGGTTGAACGGTTGCGCCGCGCTCTCGGCGAGTTTCTGCGGCACCGTCACGATCAGATCGGTGGTGCTGACGATGTAGGGCACCGCCGTGAAATGCGGCACGCGGAAATTGACGTTGGCGCGGATGCCGGCCTTTTCCAGGTTCTGGTTGATGCGGTCGTACGGACTCTCCAGCGACGACACCACCAGATGCTGCGCCGCCAGGAAATCCTTCATCGTGATGGTCTTGCCGCTCAGCGGATGGCCCTGGCGGAACATGCTCACGTAATTCTGGCGGAACAACCGGCGCTGGTACAGCGCGCCCGAGACGTTGTCGAAGGCGCCGATGGCGAGATCGACGCGCCCCGACTCCATCTCGCTCTTGAGGTCGATGGCGCCGGCACGCACCGTGCTGATCTGGATGCCGGGGGCGAGCCGGGCGCAGGTCTCGATCAGCAGCGGCATGAAATACACCTCGCCGACGTCGGTCATGGCGATGGTGAAGTGACGCGCGCTGCCGGCCGCCGAGAACGCCTCTTGCCGGTTCAGCGCCTTCGACACATGCATCAGCGCCGCCGCCACCGGCTCGGCCAGCTGCTGCGCGAACGGCGTAGGCTGCATGCCTTGCGCGGTGCGCACGAACAGTTCATCGCCGAAGGTGCGGCGCAGGCGCGCCAGCGCATTGCTGACGGCCGGCTGCGACAGGTTCAGCCGGCGCGCCACCGAGGAAATCTGGCGATCCTGGAACACTTCCTGAAACACCACCAGCAGGTTGAGGTCGATATCTTTGGGTTCGATCATGCTTGTGCCGCGGTTGGGCTATTTTCCTGACCACTATTCATAATATCAATGAACTACATTTACCCATTTATATCGTAAAAGTCGGATCATTGCACCAATCATAAAAAACGCGACGTCGTCCCGTATGTTGTCATGCAGGCAAGTCGCGACCATCCACAACCAATAAGGAGGAGCAAGGATGCAATCCGATGTCATCAATGTCGACCAGGTCGTCGAGCAGAGCCGTTTCGGCGCTTTTCAATTCGGCCTGCTGCTGCTGTGCGGCCTGTGCCTGATCATCGACGGCTTCGACATCCAAGCCATGGGTTACGTCGCGCCCGCCATCATCGGCGACTGGCACGTCAACAAGGCCAGCCTCGGTCCGGTGTTCGGCGCAGGCCTGTTCGGCATGCTGCTCGGCTCGCTGGTGCTCACGCCCGTGGGCGACAAGTACGGCCGCCGTCCGGTGCTGATCATCTCCACCTTCTTCTTCGCCATCTGCATGCTGCTGACCACGCGCGTGCAGACCATTGATGAATTGCTGGTCCTGCGCTTCATCACCGGCTTCGGCCTCGGCAGCATCATGCCCAACGCCATGGCGCTGGTCGGCGAGTTCAGCCCCAACAGCTCGCGCGTGACGCGCATGATGCTGGTGTCGTGCGGCTTCACGGTCGGTGCGGCGGTCGGCGGCTTCGTCAGCGCGGCGCTGATCCCGGCCTTCGGCTGGCGTTCGGTGTTCCTGGTCGGCGGCCTGATCCCGGCGGCGCTGGGCGTGGCGATGCTGATCTGGCTGCCGGAGTCGATCCAGTTCCTGGTGCTGCGCAAGCGTCCGATGAAGCAGGTCGCGCGCTGGCTCAACAAGGTGCAGCCGGGTTTGCAAGTCAGTGAAGGCAGCACCGTGGTGGTCAAGGAAGCACGCAACGACGGCATGCCCGTGGCCGAACTGTTCCGCGCCGGTCGCGCCGGTGTCACGCTGCTGCTGTGGCTGATCAGCTTCATGAACCTGATCAATCTGTATTTCCTGTCCAACTGGCTGCCGACCCTGATCAAGGACGCCGGCTACTCGACCGGGGCTGCGGTGCTGATCGGCACATCGCTGCAAGTCGGCGGCATCGTCGGCACCTTGACGCTGGGCTGGTTCATCAATCGTTTCGGCTTCACCCGCGTGCTGGGCAGCTGCTTCGTGGTGGCGTGCGTCTTCATCGCGCTGATCGGCCATGTCGCCGCGACGCCGGTGCTGCTGTTCATCTGCGTGGTGGTGGCGGGCTTCTGCGTGGTAGGCGGACAGCCGGCAGTCAATGCGCTGGCCGGCACTTTTTATCCGACCCAGTTGCGCTCGACCGGCATCGGCTGGGCGCTCGGCATCGGCCGTATCGGCTCGGTGCTGGGACCGGTCATCGGCGGCCAGCTGATCGCCATGCAATGGGCCAATGGTTCGCTGTTCATGGCTGCCGCCGTACCGGCGATCATCTCGGCGCTGATGGTGGCGCGCCTGCATTGGTATCGCCCGCAGTAGTTTCCAGATTTTGTTTTTTAAGAAGGACGCATCATGAATACGCGTGCAGAATCTTCACTCGCCAAAGCAGCGATCAACACGGCTCGCAGTCAGTCCGACTACCAAACCGGATTCGGCAACGAATTCGCGACCGAGGCGCTGCCCGGCGCGTTGCCGGCCAACCAAAACTCTCCGCAGCAAGTCGCCTATGGCCTGTATGCCGAGCAAGTGTCCGGCACCGCCTTCACCGCCCCGCGCGGACACAACCGTCGTTCCTGGCTGTACCGGATTCGTCCGGCGGCGATGCATGAGCCGTTCGAGCGCATCGATAATGGACTCATCGGACGCTTCGACGACGTCGAGACGCCGCCCAACCAGTTCCGCTGGGATCCGCATCCCATGCCGGATGCGCCCACCGATTTCGTCGCTGGCCTGATCACCATGGCCGGCAACGGTTCGCCCGATGCGCAGACCGGATGCGCGATTCATCTGTATGCGGCCAACCAGTCGATGACCGACAGCTATTTTTACTCCGCCGACGGCGAGTTGCTGATCGTGCCGCAAGCGGGCCGCCTGCAACTGCTGACCGAACTGGGCGCGATCGAGATCGAGCCGCAGGAAATCGCGGTGATTCCGCGCGGCGTGCGTTTCCAGGTCAAGCTGCCCGACGGCAGCGCGCAAGGTTATGTCTGCGAAAACTTCGGTGCCCTGCTGCGCCTGCCCGACCTCGGTCCGCTGGGCTCCAACGGCCTGGCCAATCCGCGCGACTTCCTGACGCCGCATGCCTGGTATGAAGATCGTGAAGGCGACTTCCGGCTGATCGCCAAATTCGGCGGCAACCTGTGGCAGGCGAAGATCGGCCATTCGCCGCTGGACGTGGTGGCGTGGCATGGCAACTATGCGCCGTACAAATACGACTTGCGTCATTTCAACACCATCGGTTCGATCAGCTACGATCATCCCGATCCGTCGATTTTCCTCGTGCTGCAGGCGCAGAGCGATACGCCTGGCGTGGACACGCTGGACTTCGTGATTTTCCCGCCGCGCTGGCTGGCGGCGGAAAACACCTTCCGCCCGCCATGGTTCCATCGCAATGTGGCGAGCGAGTTCATGGGCCTGATCCACGGCGAGTACGACGCCAAGGCCGAAGGCTTCCGCCCCGGCGGCGCCAGCCTGCACAATTGCATGACCGGCCACGGTCCGGACGGCGCCACGTTCGAGAAGGCCAGCCGCATCGATACCAGCAAGCCGAACAAGGTCGCCGACACCATGGCCTTCATGTTCGAGACACGCAACGTCATCAAGCCGACGCGCCACGCGCTGAGTTCGCCGACGCTGCAAAAGAATTATTACCAGTGCTGGATGGACATCCAGAAGCACTTCAATCCACAACATCGTCCGGAGCAACAATGAGCATCACCCTGAATGAAACCCACGACGCCGGCCTGCGCAGCTGGGTGGCCTCGGCCAATGCCGCCGGCAGCGATTTCCCGGTCCAGAATTTGCCCTATGGCGTGTTCCGCAGGAAGGGCCAGGGAAGCGAGGAAGCGTTCCGCGCCGGCGTCGCCATCGGCGACAGCATCCTCGACTTGCGTGCGGCGTTTGAAAGCGGCGCCTTCGCCGGCTTCGGCGAGACCGTGCACAAGGCCATCGTGGCAGCGACGGCGGGGAGCAATCTGAATCCGCTGATGGAACTGGACGCTACTGCATGGTCGGCCTTGCGCCTGGCCTTGTCGACGCTGCTGCGTGAAGGCTCGGTGCATCAGTCGCAACTGCAGGCGGCGCTGGTGCCGCAGGCCGACGCCGAACACGCCTTGCCGGCGCAGATCGGCGACTACACCGACTTCTACACCTCGATCCATCACGCCACCGCGATCGGCAAGCTGTTCCGCCCGGACAATCCGCTGCTGCCGAACTACAAGTGGGTGCCGATCGGCTATCACGGCCGTTCTTCCTCGATCGCGGTGTCGGGCCAGCAGTTTCGCCGTCCGCTCGGCCAGCTCAAGCCGCCGACATCCGATGTGCCGGTGTTCGGCGCGTGCAAGCGCCTCGACTATGAAATGGAAGTCGGCGTGTTCATGGGGCAGGGCAACGCCATCGGCGACGCCATCGGCATCGGCGCCGCCGAATCGCACGTGTTCGGCCTGTGCCTGTTGAACGACTGGTCGGCGCGCGATGTGCAGGCCTGGGAATACCAGCCGCTCGGTCCTTTCCTGGCGAAGAATTTCGCCTCGACGATTTCACCATGGATCGTCACCATCGAAGCATTGGCGCCGTATCGCGCCGCGTGGACGCGCGACGCCGCCGATCCGCAGCCGCTGGCGTACCTCGATGCGCCGGAACTGCGCGAGCACGGCGCCTTCGACGTCCAGCTGGAAGTGCTGCTGCAGACCGCCGCCATGCGCGAGGCCGGCACGGCGCCGCAACGGCTGTCGCTCGGCAATTTCCGCGACGCCTACTGGACCGTGTCGCAACTGGTGGCGCACCACACCGTCGGCGGCTGCAACCTGCGCGCGGGCGACCTGCTCGGTTCGGGCACGCTGTCGGGACCGACGCCGGAATCGGCCGGTTCGCTGCTGGAGCTGACTGCAGGCGGCAAGCAATCCATCAGCCTGGGTAACGGCGAGACAAGGGTGTTCATCGAAGACGGCGACACCATCATCATGCGCGGCTGGGCAGCACGCGAAGGATTGCCGCGCATCGGTTTCGGCGAGGTCGCGGGCACCGTGCTGCCGGCGCGCCAGGTTTAACAAGAATAGAAGGAGACAGCGGCATGACGATTCATCTCTATAGCTATTTCCGCAGTTCGGCGTCGTATCGCGTACGCATCGCCCTGCATCTGAAGGGCCAGTCCTACGATACCGTGCCGGTGCATCTGCTCAACAACGGCGGCGAGCAATATGCACCGGCATTCAGCGCGATGAATCCGCAATCGCTGGTGCCGGTGATGGAAGAAGAAGGGCGCCACATCACGCAATCGCTGGCAATCCTGGAATATCTCGAGGAGCGCTTTCCCACGCCGGCGCTGCTGCCGCCGGGCCTGCTGGACCGCGCGCACGTGCGCGAAATTTCGCTGGCGATCGCCTGCGACATCCATCCGCTCAACAACCTGCGCGTGCTGCGCATGCTCAAGCAGGAACTGGGCGTAAGCGAAGACGTCAAGCAGAATTGGATACAGCACTGGATCGCCCTCGGTTTCGGCGCGCTGGAAAAGCAACTGGCCGCCAGTACGCAACGCGGCCGCTTCTGCTTCGGCGATACGCCGACCATGGCCGATTGCTGCCTGATCCCGCAGATCTTCAACGCCCGCCGCTTCAATGTCGACATGACGCCATATCCCACGCTGGCCGCCATCGACGAAACCTGCAACACGCTCAAGGCCTTCCAGCTGGCGCAGCCGTCGGCGCAGCCCGACGCCGCCTGAAGCTCCATCAGCCTCGTTCGAGGCGCTTGCCGGCAGCAGCTGAACTGCTGCCGGCAAGCTTTTCTCCCAGCCTGTCTTGAAAACTCCGGGGATGACCTTGCCGGGGCTTCAAGTAATGCCTGTTGGAAATTTGCCAAAGTTTGTCGCATGGACGTACCGCGCATCCCGGAAATGGCGGACTGGTCGGTGATTGCCGGTATAATTTTGTGCGCTGCCGATAATAAAAAAAGACGCGCAAGGTCCGATGGCAATAAAGCAATATTGCAGGCGCGTGCAGCGCCTGCCCATAAAACGATTCAGTCTGACTCAGGGAATCACGTTGTCGTGGTGACAGGGAGCGGGAAATGACATCGACTTGACGTGCCGCAGGGCCGCGCCACATCAGACGGCGGTGGCCCGATGCGTGCAGATCGGTCGATGTTCGTCCTCACGTTCACGCATGCGGCGCTGCTTCCGGGGGGCGGTTTTTCTTCGCTGGGGTTCAAGTATGCAAGTGGTCAGCCGACGTTATCGCTGGGCGATTTACGGTTTGCTGGTGGTCGTGATTGCCGCCGGTATCGCGCTGTTTTTCGCGATGGCGCGCACGGCCAGGGATATCCGCGCCTCGACCACGCCGCTGCTGCAGGAAAAAATCCCCACGCTGCGCCACCTGTCCGATTTTGAAAGCGCGCTGCTGCGTTATCAGCTGGCGCTGAACAAATATTACGTGGCGTCGATCGGCCGCGACCGTTTCGACGCGCTGGAAATCCAGGCCGGCGAGGAAATGGCCGACAACTTCGACTACGTGCGGCGCGACTTGCAGCAAGCAGCCCAGATGGGCAGCCTGCGCAGCAACTATGACGCCGTGCTAGCGATGGGACCGGCGCTCGAGAAAATCATGCTGGCGCCGCCGGTCAACCGGGAAAAGGCACGCCTGCTGCTGGGCGAACTCAACGTCAAGACCAACCAGATCCGCGACCTGCTCGGCACGGCCAAGCACGACGTCGAAGCCGGCATATATGAAGTGGGCGACCTCGCCAACAGCGGCGTCGACGAGATTTCGCGGCTGGTGCATATCTACAGCGTCGGTATGCTGTTGACCGCCTTGTTCATGATGTATCACGTGTGGGCGCGCTTCCGTTCGGAGAACGTGCTGGCCTTCCAGGCGGCGCACGATCCGTTGACCGGGCTGGCGCACCGCGGCTCGTTCGAACGCCGCCTCAAAACCATGGCGGACCAGCCGCATACGGTGGTGCTGGGAATGATCGACCGCTTTGAGCGCGTGGTCGGCGGCCTCGGCCATGCGTTCGGCGACCGCCTGATGCAGGAGATGGCGACCCGCATCAAGCGCGCGGCCGAACGCCACGGCGGCGAAGTGTTCCGCCTCAACGGCGCCAACGTGGCGATCCTGTACAAATCCAACGGCGACAACGTCAGCTTCCAGGAAGCCTTGTCGAGCCTGCAGGAATACATGCGCCAGCCGTTCGAGTTCGGCCAGCATGAGATTTTTTCCAGCATGAGCATGGGCGGCGCCGAGTATCCGCGCGACGGCGCCGAGCCGGCGCACTTGCTGCAAAACGCCGATGCGGCGCTGCAGGCGGCGCGCGACGCCGGCGGCGATTGCTTCGTGCAGTATTCGAATGCGCTCAACACGCGTGCGCAGGAACGCCTGGCGCTGGAAGCGCAACTGCGCCATGCGATTGAACGCAATGAACTCGAATTGCACTTCCAGCCACAGCAAGGGCTGGCAGACGATCGCCTGGTTGGTTTCGAGGCGCTGGTGCGCTGGCGCCGCAACGGCGAACTGATCTCGCCGGCCGACTTCATTCCGCTGGCCGAAGAGTCCGGCCTGATCGTGCCTATCGGCGACTGGGTGCTGGCCGAAGCGTGCCGCCAGGCCAAGATCTGGAGCCTGGAGACGCCGCGTAAATTCGTCATCGCGGTGAATATCTCGCCGCGCCAGTTCCACCATCCATCCTTCCTGCGCCGCGTCACCACGACGCTCGCCGAAAGCATGATCGATCCGTCTTTCATCGAGCTGGAAATCACCGAAGGCATCGTCATGCGCGATGTCGAACGCACCATCGAGTTGCTGGAAGACCTGCGCAAGCGCGGCCTGACGCTGGCAATCGACGACTTCGGCACGGGCTATTCGTCGCTGGCTTATCTCAAGCGATTCTCAATCGACAAGCTCAAGATCGACCAATCCTTCATCCGCCATCTGCGGCCCAACAGCGAAGACGCGGCGATCGTGCAGGCGGTCATCAACCTAGGCCACCATCTCGGCTTGTCGGTGATCGCCGAAGGCGTGGAAACCGTGACCCAGCGCGAATTGTTGCGCGCCTGGGGCTGCGATGAAATCCAGGGTTATTTCTACGGCCGGCCGTTGTCGGCCGACAAGGCCACGCAATTCATTTTCGACAATTGAGGTAGTCAAGCCGGCGAACGGCGTGGTACCAGAAGATTGCCGGTCATCACCAGCACCGGCTGGTCGTCCTGGTTGAAAGTGGTGACACGATGTTTGAGGAAGCCCTGCTGCGGCTTCGATTGCGAGAACTTCAGTTCCAGCACTTCCACCTCGATATGCAGGCGGTCGCCCGGACGGGTGGGGCGCGGCCAGCGGAATTCCTCAAAGCCGGCGCCGATGATGCCGCCGTGGATCGGCAAGGTTTTCACCAACAGGCGCATGGTCAGTGCGGCAGTGTGCCAGCCGCTTGCGGCAAGCCCGCCGAAAAAGCTTTGCGCGGCGGCTGCTTCGTCGAGATGAAAAGGCTGTGGATCGTAACTGGCGGCGAACGCCTTGATGGCGTCGGCGCTCAGCGCTTCGTCGTCGGCATGGCTGAATTTCTGGCCGGGTGTGAAGTCTTCCAAATAGAGTAAATGCGCAGACATTGGCGGTCTCCCTTGACTTGTCTTATAATGTAGATTGCAAAATGATAGTTAGTTGTTCATCCGAATGATAGTCAGCTAGATGGGACTTGTCCATGGAACGTAAAAGCTTTGGCAACATGCAATGCCCGGTAGCCCGCACGCTGGAGCGCGTGGGCGAGTGGTGGAGCATCCTGATCCTGCGCGACGCGCTGCACGGGTTGACCCGCTTCGACCAGTTCCAGAAGAGCCTGGACATCGCGCCCAACATGCTCACGCGCCGCCTCAATTCGCTGGTGGAATCCGGCCTGCTGGAGCGTCGCCAGTACAGCGAGCGGCCGCCGCGCCACGAATACATCCTGACCGACCTGGGCCGCGATTTCCGCTCCATTCTGGTCGCGCTCAATACTTGGGGCAACAAGCATTTTGCCCCGGAAGGCCCGAGCGTGCTGCTGATCGATTCGACTACCGGCGAGGAAGCCGAGCCGGTGATGATCGACGGCAAGAGCGGCAAGCGTCTGAACTCGCCCGATTTCGTGTTCGCGCCGGGGCCGCAGGCCAACGAAGGCATGAAGGCGCGCATCAACTTTGCCCGCGAGCGCGCCGCGGAAGCGGCCGCCAATGATGCGGCGACGACGCAGCCGGCCACCGCGGCTCCCGCCAAGCCGGCCAAGGCGCCGCGCAAGAAGGCGGCTGCGCGCAGCGCTTGATTCACCTGTTTCGGTTGTCTCCATGGCGTCGTTGTTGCGGCGCCATTTTTTTGTCCGGTTTCAACGCACGCGCTTGACAACCCTCTCTTCGCTCATTAGTATGCACATACATTGATGCATATGCATTGATTTGGATCGTTTAAATAGGCCGGAGCTTCATGTTTAACCAGTGCACCTGTACCCGCCTGCGTCGGCTGACGCGGCGGATCACTTCTATATACGACCGTCATCTGCTGCCGGACGAACTCACCATCAGCCAGTATTCGTTGCTGAGCAGGGTGGGCAAGCACGGCTCGATCGCCAATCTGCGTCTGGCCGCGGAAATGGGCATGGATCGCAGCACCTTGAGCCGCAACATCAAACCGCTGATGACGGCCGGCTGGATCGCCACGATCGACATGCCGCCAGACGAACATGTCGACAAGCGCTCGTTCGGACTCGGCCTCAGTGACGCAGGCAAGGCCAAGCTGGCCAAGGCTCGTCCCAACTGGGTGCAGGCGCAGCTGGAGATTGACGGCCTGCTCGGCGAGGATTTGCATGCGGCCTTATCCGGCATGATCGACGAGGCTTACGACAAATTGCAGGAAGCCTGATCCCGCCAATCGGGCAGACGGTTTCAATACAGTTTTAATACAAGCACCATCAATGCCTGCGCGCATTGATGGTTTTTTATTCACCATTATTTCGAATGAGCGTCATGAATAAAGTCACTCAAGCCATCGCGCAGCGCACCTCGCATCGTTTCAGTTATGCGTGGGTGGTCGTCGCCGTGATCTTCCTCGTCCTGCTGACCTCGGCCGGCATCCGCGCCACGCCGTCGGTCATGATCCTGCCGTTGGAGCATGAATTCGGCTGGAACCGTTCCACCATCTCGCTGGCGATTTCCTTCAACATCGCGTTATACGGCCTGATCGGTCCGTTCGCTGCCGCCGCCATGCAGCGCTTCGGCATCCGTCCCGTGGTGATGGGCGCGCTGGTGCTGCTGTCGATCGGCACTGCACTGAGCACGCTGATGCAGATGCCGTGGCATATGGTGATGACCTGGGGTTTGCTGGTCGGCTCCGGCACCGGCGTCGCCGCCAACACCTTGGGCGCGACGATTGTCAGCCGCTGGTTTGAAATGCGCCGCGGCCTGGCGATGGGTTTGCTGACCGCCAGCGCGGCGACCGGCCAGATGGTGTTCCTGCCGCTGATGGCGTCAATGGTGGAACATTACGGCTGGCGTTCGGTGGCCTTCCTGGTGGCGATCGTTGCTGCCGTGGCGGTGCCGCTGGTGGCCTTGTTCCTGCCGGAACGTCCATCCGACGTCGGCCTGCGCCGCTACGGCCAGGCTGCCGATGCGCCGGACGATGCAGCCGTGAAGGCGCGCAATCCGCTGGCGATCGCGTTCGACGCGCTGCGCCAGGCGATGAAGGTGCGCGATTTCTGGCTGCTGTTCTTCAGCTTCTTCGTCTGCGGCATGAGCACCAACGGCTACATCGGCACGCAGTTCATCGCTATGTGCAACGACTACGGCATTTCCGAAGTCGGCGGCGCCAGCATCCTGGCCGCAATGGGCATGCTCGATCTGGTCGGCACGACATTGTCCGGCTGGTTGTCGGATCGCTTCAATCCACGCGTGTTGCTGTTCTGGTACTACGGCCTGCGCGGCATTGCGCTCATCTTCCTGCCGTATGCGTTCGGCCTCGATTATTTCGGCCTGACCGTGTTCGCGATCTTCTACGGCCTCGACTGGATCGCCACCGTGCCGCCGACCGTGCGTCTGGCCAATGACGTGTTCGGTCGCCTGGCTGCACCGATCGTGTTCGGCTGGATCGTCGCAGGTCACCAGCTCGGCGCCGCCGCCGCGACCACGATATCGGGCTTCATGCGCGCCAACCTCGGCGACTACACGGCCTCGTCGATGCTGATGGGCGTGGCCTGCCTGGTCGGTGCGGTGATGGTGTTGCGCATCAAGGGGCACCAGCATGACAAGCCGGTGGCGGTTCCTGCATAAGCCGCTTCTTCCGCCCCATGCAAAAACGCCCGCTTCACGTTGATGAAGCGGGCGTTTTTGTTTCAGTGCCGTTGCAGGACGATTGCTGCGGGATTACTTGGCCAGCGCCTTGCGCAGGCTGGAAGTCGCCAGATCAACTGCGCTCTTCGCCGCTGGTGTATCACCCAGCGCATTGAGCATCACGAAGTCATGGATGGTGCCGAGGTAGCGCACCTGCGTTACCGGCACGCCGGCCTTGGCCAACTTGGCGGCATAGGCTTCGCCTTCGTCGCGCAGGACGTCGTTTTCATCGGTGATGACCAGTGCCGGCGG
>Ga0207695_10000368_pt1 | contig 103176 bp, 107 predicted proteins | sample KBSC54metaG_FD_184354 | JGI IMG/M metagenome (GOLD analysis project Ga0207695, IMG submission 184354) | Corn rhizosphere microbial communities from Kellogg Biological Station, Michigan, USA - KBS C5-4 metaG (SPAdes) (version 2) | ecosystem: Host-associated > Plants > Roots > Rhizosphere >... | reverse complement strand
GCCCGGCAGGCCGGCGGGAATCACGTCGACGTCACCATGCGCCTGGATGCGCGACACGCGTGCGCCGTCGCACACGCAATCCGCACGCACGGGCGAACCGATATGCACGCCGATGCGGTGATGTTCGGCGGCCGGGATCCGGTACGTGCCCGCGCGAATCTCCAGCAGCGACGCGCCGAAGCCATGCCAGCCACGCCCGCGGCTCGAGCGCAGGCTGACCGGCACGCCGTTGTCGGTCGGCGCGGCGAGAATCGGATCGCTCATGGTTCTGCTCCACCAGTCGTGGGTCGAACGCGCATTGTGACGCTTTTTCCGGCCGCCTGCCGGGCTTGCACGGCCATTCCCGCGCCACACGGAAAATGATCATCCGTTTCTGCTCCGGCCCATCCTTGCGTGCGCGCCGACGGGCGCGGCGCCGCTTACGATGGCCTCATCCGACACCTCCGGAGACCGTCATGCCCCATTACTGCCCGCAACGCGCGGCGTTCACCACCGCTTCACCGTCCCGCGGCGCCCGCCGCGCGGCCCGGCTCACGCCCCGTCACGATCGGCTCGCCATCGCCGCGTGGTGCCTGCGCATGATCGGCTGGTACCGGCTCGAACGGCTGCTCGCATCGATTCCCGACAGCAACGACGACTTCGGGCTCGCCTGACGATCATCCGCCTACTTGCGCCGCCGTTCGTGCGACGCGACCGCCGCGCCGTCGATCACCGGCGCGCCCTGCTTGATCAGGAAATCGCGAAACAGCCCCGTCACCTGCGAGATTCGCCGGTCGGCGAGCGTGATCACGTACCACTCGCGCACGATCGGATTGCCCGGAAACGGCAGTTGCCCGAGCAGCCCGGTGCGCAGCTCGAGTGCACACGCGTGCAACGACAGGAACGCGATGCCGAGCCCCGCTTCGGCCATCTGCTTGATCGCCTCGTTGCTCGACAGTTCGGAGCCCACATGAAAGCGGTAGCCGGAGGTCTTGAACAGGCTCTCGACGGTCGAACGCGTACCCGCGCCGCGCTCGCGCACGAGCAGGTGCGCGGATTCGAGATCCTTCAACGCGACGCGCTTGCGCTGCATCAGCGGATGGCCGGGCGCCGCGACGAACACCATCGGATGCTTCGCGAACTCGACCGCGTGCGTGCGCAGCTCCTTCGGCGCGCTGCCCATCACCGCGAGATCGATTTCATGCGTCGCGAGCATGCGGATGATGTCGTCGCGATTACCGACCTTGAAATACGTCTTCACGTGCGGGCGCGTCGCGGTGAACTTCACCAGCAGCGGCGGGATCAGGTACTCGGCCGTCGTGATCGCGCCGATCCGCAGCGTGCCGCCGAGATCGCCCGTCAGCGCGGCCACTTCGTCGCCGGCCTCGCTCCACAGATGCAGGATCTCGCGCGCATAGCGCGACACGATCTCGCCGGCCGCGGTCAGCTGCACGCCACGCCCCACCCGCTGCAGCAACGCGGCGCCCACGGCCTCCTCGAGCAGGCGAACCTGCAGCGACACGGCCGGCTGCGTCAGGTTCAACTCCTCGGCCGCGCGCGACACGCTGCCGAGCCGCGCAATCATGTCCAGCGCCTTCAACTGCCGGAACGTCGCGGTCTTTCCTATAAGTGAATACATATGAGTCGCTTATAAACATTAAATTGTTCGACTGGGTTCGAAACTATATCGTCGGTTCTTGAGCAATGTCATCCGAATCGTCATCAGCGGGAGCCCAACATGGACAACATCACGCCCAACCTTGCAACGGACCGCGCGCCGCGCATGCCGCGCATCGTGATCGTCGGCGGCGGCGCCGGCGGCCTGCAGCTCGCCACGCGTCTCGGCGATACGGTCGGACGCCGCGGGCAAGCCGAAGTCGTGCTCGTCGATCGCTATCCGACGCACTTCTGGAAGCCGTTGCTGCACGAAGCCGCATCGGGCCATCGCGACCCGGCATCCCACACGATCGAATACGCGGCGCAGGCCAAGCGTCACGGCTTCCGCTTCGTGCAGGGCGCGCTGCAGCAGGTCGACCGCGCGGCCCGCACGGCGACGATCGCGGGCGTGCAGGACGCGGACGGCACGGAAATCCTGCCGCAGCGCGAGCTCGGTTATGACGATCTCGTGCTGGCGGTCGGCAGCGTGACGAACTTCTTCAACGTGCCGGGCGCCGCACGCCATGCGCTGCCGCTCGAAAACCTCGACCAGGCCGAGGATTTCCGCCGCAAGTTTCTCGCGGCCTGCACGAAGGCGAATCATCAGGCCGAGCAGCATCCGGCGAAGCGCGCGGCGCCGATCTGCATCAACGTGATCGGTGCGGGCGCGACGGGCGTCGAGCTGGCCGCCGCGCTGCGGCACGCGATCCAGCAACTGACGACGTACCGCTTCAAGGCGCTGGTGTCCGCGCGCGACGTGCACATCCGGCTGATCGAAGGCGGCCCGCGCATCCTGCCGGCGCTCGACGCGCGGCTGTCCGCGAAGATGCATGCGCAGCTTCGCGCGCTGAATGTCGACGTGCTGACCGATACGCGCGTCGCGGAAGTGAGCGCCGATGCCGTGACGACCGCGACGGGGGAACGGCTCGAGAGCGACATCACGATCTGGGCGGCCGGCGTCGCGGGGCCTGCGATCCTGCGGGAGATCGGCGACATCGCGCTCAATCGCTCGAACCAGGTGATCGTGACCGACACGCTGCAAACGCCCGGCGATCCGCACGTGTATGCGTTCGGCGACTGCGCCGCGTGCCCGTCGGCCGGCGCGAGCGGCTTCCTGCCGCCGCGCGCACAGGTCGCGCACCAGCAGGCCGTGTATCTGGTCCACGCATTCGCACGCCGCGTCGCCGGCAAGCCGGTGGCCGGCTTCACGTTCCGCGATGCGGGCACCGTCGTGTCGCTCGGGCACGCCGGCGCCGTGTACCAGGCCGACCTCGGCGTGCGTTCGCGTTCGCTGATCGTCGACGGGCTCGCCGCGATCGGCCTGTACAAGCTCCTGTACCGCAAGCACCTGTTCAGCGTGTACGGCACGAAGCGCGCGCTGTTCCAGTCGCTGAGCCACTGGCTGCAAAGCCGCAACCAGCCGTCGATCAAGCTGCACTGATCGCCTGCCGACACGCGACAGCGCATGACGGCGTATCGGGCACGCATCGCCCGATACGCCGTTTTTTTCACATGCATATGACCGGTGCATGCGCAACGTGCGCGAGTTTGGTGCATCACATTGAAAGCTGTCGATACGATGCATTGCGTGAAAAAACATTGCGCGACACGCATCCCGCGCCCACGCTGGCTCACAACCCGATTCATTAGTCGAATCGTATGAGTCGGATAAAAATATTAATTGGTTGCATATTCCGGATCGACGCTAAGGTGTGTGGCATTCCCGTCGGCGAACGGATCATCACGTTTCTGAAGAGGAATCACCGTGGTTATCGAAGCCATCGTCACCCGTCTCGACGCTGCATTCGCACAGATCGAAGCAACACCGGATTCGCGCGAATCGCGCCATCAGCGCGACGCAATCATCCAGTGGCTCGACCGTGCGTCGGAAGAAGGATATCGACTCGGTCTCGTCACGACGCTGCCGGCCGCACGGCTCAGCGACATGTTCGAAGGCCAGTTCGGCCGCGCGAACCTCGACCGCTTCTCGGTCGTCGTCACTGACGCCAATCAGCAGGACTCCAGATCAAACCAGCATCCTTTCGACGTGGCGCTTCAAGCGCTCGGCGTGCCGCCCGAACGTGCAGTGGCGATTGCGAGCAGCGAACCCGAACGCCGCGAAGCCGAGCATTTCGGCCTGTCGCGCTGCGTAAACATTACCGATACGGTGCGCTCGATCGCATCGGCCGGCCTGCACTGAACGCCGGCACACGGGCCGGCGGCAGCCGGCCATCGTCGATCGAGCCGCAATCCGACGATTGCCCGACTCGATCCTGACATTTTGCTGTCAAAGTTGCTTGCAACACTTCCGGGCTCGACCGATCTCTCCCGGAAACGGAACGACGCGATACCGCATCGTCCCGCCCGTTACACGCCACGATGACACGCCCGACCCACACCACCGCCGCACTCGCAATCGCCTGCCTGCTGCTTGCCGCCTGCGGCGGGGAAACCTCGACACCGCCCGCCACGTCGACCGACAACAGCGGCTCGACGCCCACACCGCAGCCGCAACCTCAGCCAACGCCGGTTCCCGCAACCTACTACCAGACGAAGACGCCGTACCGCCCGCAGCAGGACGCCGCGACGTACGAAGCGCCGCCCGCCGGCTACGCGCCTGTCTACGCCGAACTCGTCGCACGCCACGGCTCGCGCGGGCTGTCGGGCTTCAAGTACGACGGCGCGATCTACGCGATGCTGGTCAAGGCCGAGGCCGACGGCGCGCTGACCGCGCTCGGCGCGCAACTCAAGGCCGATACGTACGCGATGATGAAGGCCAATGCGCTGCTCGGTTACGGTGTGCCGGGCATCTCGACGCCCGGATACGGCAATCTCACGCAAACCGGCATCCGCGAACACCAGCAGCTCGCCGCGCGTCTCGCGCAGCGGCTGCCCACGCTGTTCTCGGCGGGCAACCGGCAGGTTGTCGTCGTCAACTCGGGCCAGGATCGCGCGGTCGACAGCTCGACGTTTTTCTCCGCGGCGCTCATCGCCGCGCAGCCGGCGCTGGCCGCCGCGATCACGCTGCCGGCCGCGCCGTCCGGCTATCCGGCGAACGCACCGGCCGCGCAGCCGGCCGGCACCAACCGCTTCCTGCTGTATTTCCATTCGCTGAAACCGGCCACCGACCTCGTGACCGATGCGAGCGATCCGAACTACGCGACCTATCAGGCAAGCCAGGCCTACCAGGCCTACGCGAACGACGCGACGGTGGCCGCGAAGCTGAAGGCGATCAAGGCCGCACCGCAAGCGGCCGACGTTGCGCTAACGGTGCTGTCCGCGCTGGTGTCGCCGGCGTTCATCGCGAAGCTCGGCACCGACGGCTACACGTTCGCGAACACGGGAACCTATGCATTCACGTCGGCGGACGGCAAATTCACCAACACGCTGAAGGGCGACGGCAAGACGAAGATCGCGACGGCCGTCGATGCGGTGAACGTGCTGTACAACCTGTTGCAGATCGCGCCTGCGATGAAGGCGGAAACCGGCGGCGTCACGATGGAGAAATACATCGGCGCGGAGCAGGCGCAGTATCTGGCCTATCTGCAGGATGCCGAGGACTACTACCAGAAGGGGCCCGGCATCCAGGAAGCGAACCCCGTCACGTACCGGATGGCGAAGGTGCTGCAGGACGACTTCTTCGGCGAAGTCGACGCGATCGCGCGCGGCGACCTGACCCGCGCCGCGAAGCTGCGCTTCACGCATGCGGAAATCGTGATTCCGTTCGCGTCGATCATGAACCTGAAGAACGTGTTCGTGCCGACGCCGCAGGCGCAGACCTATACCTATGCGAACAACCCGTGGCGCGGCGACCAGGTGTCGCCGATGGCCGCGAACGTGCAGTGGGATGTCTATCGCAACGGGTCGCGGCTGATCGTGAAGATGCTGTACAACGAGCGCGAGACGGATTTCCAGGCCGCGTGCGACGGCGCGAAGATCGCGCCGGGCAGCCACTTCTATGACTATGCGGGGCTGAAGCAGTGTTACGGGTATCGGTGATGTGACGCGCGGTGCACGCGTCGCGCGCGGATGAGAGGATGAGCGGGGTGCCGCGGCATCGACGAACTCGCGTCCGCCCGCGCGGTCGAACATGCATCGCCGGAGATTCCCATGAAACGCGTTGCCATTGTCGCTGTCCTGACCCTGCTTGCCGCCGTCAGCTTGCCGGCAGCCGCCGGCGCATCATCGTCCGGCGCCGATGCGCCGGTTCCGGTTCAAGCAAACGCAAAAAATTGCGTCCCGTCCCGAGACGCCGCGCACGCTCCCCGCTCCCCGTCGAAGGCGCCGCCGATCCGCGTATGCGTCGGCGATTCCGACACGCAACTGAACCTGCCGTGGTTCCTGACCGATGTCCTCACCGCGGTCGACACGCACCAGTCGCCCGGCGACCTGCTTCACAAGATGCGCAACGATTTCTGAATCGCGACCGGTGCGACGCGCCGGCACCGCATCGATCATTCGACGTCGGACCGCTTCAGCACCTGCATGAACGTGCCTACGATACCGGCCCGCATCGCAGGATCGGCACTGCGATCGAGCAGCCCCGGCCATTCCTGTCGTTCACCTTTCGACAGCACTCCATGCTTTCCGCTGATCGCGTCGTGCGCGGCGTACCGCGCGGCCGACTTCGCGCAGCGACCGCTCATGCACCGGCATTGGATCGACGAAAACGGCGCCGCGCAGAAATATTTCCTGTCGAGATGTAATCACAAAACTACACCATTTGTTGAATAACAATATTTCAGAATCTCGCGTCGCGCCTTATACTTGGCGCGCACCATCCTCGTGCCAAGAGAAGGTGTCTTTCGTCCCGGCCGCACGACCCTGCGGCCGGGGTTTTTTTCGGTGTGCTCCGTCAACGTACATGCGCAACAGGCCCATGTTATGGACGCGAGCCGCCGGATGAATGGCCGATCGCGAGGTGCCGCCGCCCATGGCCCTCACGACCGTTGAATCGATCAGCATCGGGATATCGGCGCGCGCCGTATTGCCGGACCCGGCATGACGCATGCTTGCCGTTTGCGCATCGACCGGTTCGGCCTGCGTCTCCATGCGAACAACACCAAAGGCAACTGCGGGAATGTCGGCGCTCACGCCAGGCTCTAAGCCAGTTTTCCAGCGCAGCGGCGCGTGGCCGCGGGTTGTCTTTTTCGTTACGCTAATCGTTTGCGTGCTCGTGCCGACCTTGGCGATCGTGCTTGCCGATCGCTACGCGCGCGATGCCGTCGCCACTCACGAGCGCGTCACCGCGAACGACATCGTGGCATCGGTGGACCGCATCCTCGACGGCGTTCGTCTGCGACATGCGGACGAACTGACCGCGCTCGTCGGGCGGCCATGCGCGACGATCTTCCGGACGCTGGCCGAAGTGGGCACTCGCCTGCGCTACCTGCGTGCCGTCGGGTTGGTGAACCACGGTCGCGTCACGTGCTCGTCGGCGCTCGGCGCGATCGACGTGCCGCTCGACGCATACACGCGCGAGCCGGAACCGGGATCGACAAGCGTCACGCTGTTGCGCCAGACGCCGTTTCAGCACGGCATTCCGGCGCTGTCCGTGTTTCGCGCCACCGCGCGCGGCGCGGGTGTTCTCTACCTGATCGAGGGCGACTACGTGGCCGACGCGCTCGCGCGCGGCGCCCATCACGGCACGGAAACCGCGACGCTGTCGATCGCAGGTTCGGGCCATCTCGACCAGAACGGAAAGTACGCGCCGGAATCGGACGCCGGCCTCGCAGACGGAAGCACGATCGCGTCGCACCGATGGCCGTTCACGGTGTCGGTCGCCGCGTCGACGCACTACGCGTCGCAGGTCCAGCGCCACTACCGGTTGATCAGCACGACGATCGCGCTGCTCGCCGATGGCCTCGTGATGGCCGCCTACCTGCTGGCGATGGCGCCGCGGCGGCTGTTGCTGAAGGCCGTTCGCCAAGCGCTCAGGCGTAACGAGTTCCATGTCGTGTACCAGCCGATCGTCGACGTCCGGACGTGCAGGACAGTCGGCGTCGAGGCGCTGCTGCGCTGGCACCATCCGAAATGGGGGTCAATCAGCCCGGCCCTGTTCATCCCGCAGGTCGAATCGAGCACGATCCTGCCGAAGGTGACCGAATTCGTGCTGCGGACGGCCGTGTCCGAACTGACCGCGCTGACGCCGTCCGTGCCGCTGCGCATCGCCGTGAACGTCTCGCCGAAGGATCTCGAAAGCGCGCGGTTCGTATCCGTCGTCGACGAAGCAATCCGCTCGCTGCCGCCCGACTTTACGCTGGTGCTCGAAGTCACCGAGCGCATCCTGCTCGAAAAGAACGCGCGGACCACCGCGATATTCCATGCGCTCAGGTCGAAAGGCGCGAAGTTCGCGATCGACGATTTCGGCACGAATCACAGCAATCTCGACATGCTGTCGCGCTTTCCATTCGACTACGTGAAGATCGATCGCCAGTTCATCGCACGACTGAGCGATGGCGGCGCAGGGCTGATCGAGGGGATCGCCGCCGTCGCGCATTACTACGGCTTGAAGATCATCGCCGAAGGCGTGGAGACCGAAGCACAGCATTGCGCGCTGGAGGCGATCGGGATTCAGTATGCGCAAGGCTACCTGTATCAGTGGCCGCAGCGGGCGGAGAACCTGAGGCGCGATTGCGCATGGGCGTAGCGGCGTTGCCGCCGAGGTGTGCGGCCATATTGCGCGCACCTCGAACGCTCAATCATGCGCGACCGCCGCCCGCTCGATGCCGGCCGCTTCCGGGCGATGCCCGAGCCGCGCCGAAATCGCCTGCCCCGATTCCTTCAGCAATGCGATGTAATGCGCCTTCGTATCCGCGCCGCAGCGCATCGTCGGAAACGAAATCGACAGCCCCGCGATCACGCGGCCGAAACGATCGAACACGGGCACGGCAAGACACATCAGGCCGTCTTCCTGTTCTTCGTTGTCCTCGCCGTAGCCCTGCTGCCGCACATGCGGCAGGATGCTCATCACCGCGTCCGCCGACGACAGCGTCTTCGCGGTCGACTTCCTGAACTCGATGCCGGCCAGCACCGCGCGCGCCTCGTCGGGCGACATCCACGCGAGCAGCACCTTGCCAATCGCCGTGCTGTAGAGCGGATTGCGCCGGCCGATCCGCGACTGCATGCGCAGCCCGTAATCGGCGTCGATCTTGTGGATGTAGATGATCGCGTCCTCGTCGAACGCGCCGAGGTGCACGGCTTCGCGCGTCAGTTGCCCGATGCGGCGCATCTCGAGATCGGCCTCGCGCACGAGGTCCACGCTCTCCAGCGCCTTGCTGCCGAGCTCGAACAACCGGATCGTCAGCCGGTAACGGTCGGTCTCGCCTTCCTGCGCGACATAACCGAGCGTCTTGAGCGTCTGCAGGAAGCGATGGACCGTCGTCTTCGACATGCCGAGCTGCTGCGACAGCTCGCTGATGCCGATCTCGCGGCGATCGCCGAGCGCCGCGAGGATCGTGAAGACCTTCCCGACGGCCGCGACCGAATCGGCCTTCTCCGCGGCGCCGGCCGCCGACGGGTCGGCCGCCGGACGGCCGGCCCGCGGTGCCATGTTCGCCTGATCGCGCTTGCGCTGCGTGGGCGTTGCTGTCATGTCCGTGAACCCATGAGATGCGAAACGGGAGAGCATAACGCGTCCGCCATGCGATACGGTCAGCGCGCGAGCCACCCGCCGTCGACGGCGAGCGTGTGGCCGTGCACGTAGTCCGACGCACGCGATGCGAGGAACACGGCCGCGCCCGCGAGATCGTCGGGCACGCCCCAGCGGCCGGCCGGGATGCGGCCGAGGATTTCGTCGCTGCGCCGAGTGTCCTCGCGCAGCTGCGCGGTGTTGTCGGTCTCCATGTAGCCGGGCGCGATCGCGTTCACGTTGATCCCGCGCGCGGCCCATTCGTTCGCGAGCAGCCGCGTGAGGCCCAGCACGCCGCTCTTCGACGCCGTGTACGACGGCACGCGAATGCCGCCCTGGAACGACAGCATCGACGCGATGTTCACGATCTTGCCGCCGCGCCCCTGCCGCACCATCTGCCGCGCAACCGCCTGCGACAGGAAGAACACGCTCTTCAGGTTCACGTCGACGACGGCGTCCCAGTCCGCCTCGGTGAAATCGAGCGCGTCGCAGCGGCGAATCGTGCCCGCGTTGTTGACGAGGATGTCGACGTGACCGAACGCATCGACCGCGCCGCCGACGATCCGCTCGACCGGCTCCAGCGTCGACAGGTCCGCGCGCACGTCGACGAAGCGCCGCCCGGCCGCTGCGACGCGTGCCGACGTCGCATCCGGCGCCGAGCGGTTCGCACCGACGATGTCGCAGCCGGCCGACGCGAGCGCGACAGCCATCGCCGCGCCGAGCCCCGTGTTGCAACCGGTGACGATCGCGACCTTGCCGGTCAGGTCGAACAGGCCGGCGAACGCGGAACGCGCATCGGCGGAAGAAAGATCGGGGTTGTCGCGTTTCATGGTGTCAGCGCAGGTCGGCGACGGCGATATGGTCCATGTCCTTGAACACCTGGTTCTCGCCGACCATCCCCCAGATGAACGTGTACGCCTTCGTGCCGACGCCCGAGTGGATCGACCAGCTCGGCGAGATCACGGCCTGCTCGTTGTGCACGACCACGTGGCGCGTTTCCTGCGGTTCGCCGAGCATGTGGAACACGGCCGCATCGTCGGCGAGGTTGAAGTAGAAATACACCTCCATCCGGCGCTCGTGCGTATGGCACGGCATCGTGTTCCACAGGCTGCCCGGCTCGAGCTTCGTCATCCCCATCGACAACTGGCATGTGGGCAGCACGTCGGGCACGATGAACTTGTAGATCGTGCGGCGATTGCTCGTCGCCGCATCGCCGAGCGTTTCGGGCGATGCCTGCGCAAGCGTGATGGTGCGCGTCGGATACGCGGTGTGCGCGGGCGCGCAGTTCACGTAGAACTTCGCGGGATGCGCGCGATCGTCGCTGCCGAACACGACGCCCTGCCCGCCTTGCCCGATGTAGATCCCCTCCTCGGTGCCGACCGCGTGACGCTGCCCGTCGACCTCGACCCAGCCGGGCCCGCCGATGTTGATCGCGCCCAGTTCGCGCCGCTCCAGCAGATGGCTCACGCCCATCGCGGCGCCGAGCGACGCAGGCACCTCGACCGGCCGCGTGGCCGGCCACGCGCCGCCGACGATGATGCGGTCGATATGGCTGTAGGTGAGCGACAGCGCGTCCGGCTCGAACAGGTTTTCCACCAGGAAATGCCGGCGCAGGCCGGCCGTATCGAGCGCTTTCGCGTGTTCGCTGTGTATGCCCTGCCGCACTTCCATGCCGGTTCTCCGTGGGGGATGGACACGCCGCCGATGCCTGTGCGGCCGACGGTCATACGATGAATTGAAGCACAAATTTTGCAGATTCGGAACGACGAACCGAATTCTTCGCATCGCGCCACTGCGCAATTAATCCCTTTTTTATCAGCAATTTATTGTATTACGGGTATACGACTAGCCGACAAATTCATAAAAACGGACCGACGTTCCGAATCATGTCCTATAGTCAGTCAGCAGACATCATTTGACAACGGGACGCATCGACGTCCACGGAGGAGACGTGAAGCTGAAACAGGCCATCGACCGCATTCCCGGCGGGCTCATGCTGGTCCCGATGCTGCTCGGCGCGTGCGTGCATACGTTCGCCCCGAATGCCGGGAAGTATTTCGGCTCGTTCACCAACGGCCTGATCGCGGGGACGGTGCCGATTCTCGCCGTGTGGTTCTTCTGCATGGGCGCGACGATCAACCTGCGCGCGACGGGCGTCGTGCTGCGCAAATCGGGCACGCTGCTCGCAACGAAGATCGTGGTCGCGTGGCTCGCGACGTTGATCGCCGCGCGGTTCATCCCCGACGACGGCATCCGGACGGGCCTGTTCGCGGGCCTGTCGCTGCTCGCGATCACGACGTCGATGGACATGACCAACGGCGGCCTCTATGCGGCCGTGATGCAGCAGTACGGCAGCAAGGAGGAAGCCGGCGCGTTCGTGCTGATGTCGATCGAATCGGGGCCGCTCGTCAGCATGCTGATCCTCGGCGCGGCCGGCGTCGCGGTGTTCGAGACGCGGCTGTTCGTCGGCGCGGTGCTGCCGTTCCTGATCGGCTTCACGCTCGGCAACCTCGATGCGGACCTGCGCGAGCTGTTCGGGCGCTGCGTGCATCCGCTGATCCCGTTCTTCGGCTTCGCGCTCGGCAACGGCATCGATCTCAACGTGATCGCGAAAAGCGGCCTGCCGGGCATCGCGCTCGGGCTCGCGGTGATCGTCGTGACTGGGGTGCCGTTGATTCTTGCCGACAAATTCGTCGGCGGCGGCAACGGCACGGCCGGGCTCGCGGCGTCGTCGACGGCCGGCGCCGCGGTCGCGAACCCGGCGATCATCGGCGAGATGATTCCGAAGTTCAAACCGATGGTGCCGGCCGCGACCGCGATCGTCGCGACTGCGTGCCTCGTTACGGCGATTCTCGTGCCGATTCTGACGGCGATGTGGGCGCGGCGGGTGGCGCGGATATCAGGGGCGCCGGTGGTGGTTGCCGGGCGAGCGGCGCGCGGGGGAGTGGTCGAGCATGAGGGGCATGTGTGAGGGGGCGTCGGGAACTGTAATCTTCCGGTGATCCGCCGTCGTGCCGTGCGCCGGCGAATCGCCCCCATCCACGTTCGGCTTCTACGACGACGGCATTCCCTGAGACGTTTCCACAATGTCGCGGCCAACAGGAGCGTAGAACACGCGGAACCACACCCAGTAAGCCACAAAGGCTCCGCCGAGAACAACGATCGCCATCATTCCGGACAACACACTCACCCCAAGCAGGTTGCCCAGCGAGTGCAACGCCAAATAGAACAGAACCGAAACGGATGCCATCGCCGCGAGCGATGCGCCCAGCAGACGCCAGCCGTACAGTCGAACGAGATCACGAGGCAGGCCGAGCCTCGCTCCCGCAAAAACCAATGCTGCTGGAACGGCAACCGCGCCAACGTAGCTGAACATCACACGCGCGAGGTCGTCGTCAAAGTTGTCGAGCAATATCGGCACCGTCCAGGTCATCAAAAGCAGCCATACGCTTGCGAACAGCCAGGCCGCGAGGCCTGCAATGTACCGCGCTGCGTGACCGCGAGGCGCCTCGGGCAATGCATCGTCGCGAAACATGCGCGTGACGAACCACCACGCAAGCCAGGCCACGAACGCATAGAGGACGGCACTCACCGGCGCGATGAGCTTCACGATGGCCGTCAGATGGGTGCCATTGCCGGCCAGACTTAGCACCACCGCCTGGATGATGAATATCTGCGCGATCTGCCAGACCAGCAGGCATAACGCATAGACCGTCAGCAGCCACGCGGGGCGCCGGAACGCAAGCTGATCGCGATGCTCCCCGTGCCATCGAACAATCAGATAAACCAGGCCAGTTCGAAACACCAGGTTCTCGATGAAACTGGCCAGTTGCAAAGCCACCGTCTGCGAGGTTGGCGAGAACTTCGTCAATTGCACGTAGAGACCGGATAGAAACAGCACCGTGATGATGAGCGCTGCGACGAGAGCCGCCGCAACGGGTAACGAGACGGGCCGGGTGGGCGAATTCATGTGGACTCCGGGGTCAATGAGGCTATGGTGGGGATTCTCGTGCCGATTCTGACTTCGATGTAGGCAAAGCGCCGGGCGCGAGGGTGCCAGTGATGATTGCGACGCACGTCGGTGCAATCGAGTATAAGGGGCATGTGCGAGAACTCACCGTGGACGAATACGTCACGCAGAAGCGGCACAGGGTCGTTGCGCGCCGCTGGCTACTGCGGCCGACCGATGCGGCACACACAGGATGGCGCGTCGCACCGCGGCTTCCTGCCACCTGATGCCATATGCGCCCGCCATCGGCACAGACCGCGCCCAAGCGCTAAAATCCGCCGCCTGAGCATCCACGACGAGCAAGCGTTTTGACGGCGTTCGAGCAGGGTTTCATCCTTACCCGCCACTGGCGGGACACCGCGACCGGTATCGAGATCGAGTTCTGGCTGGCAACCGAACACGGTCCGCGCCGCGTGCGGTTGCGCCCGCAGGAAGCCGTCGCGTTCATTCCGGCCGAACAGCAGGCGCTCGCCGAACGCACACTGGCCGGCGAACGCGATGCGGAACTGCGCCCGCTCGCGCTGCGCGATTTCAGCCAGCGCCCGGTCGTCGGTCTCTATTGCCGGCGCTATCGCCACCTGTCCGGGCTCCAGAAGCGCCTCGCGGCGGCCGGCGTCGACGTGTACGAAGCCGACGTGCAGCCGCCCGACCGCTACGCGATGGAGCGCTTCATCACGGCATGCGTGCAGTTTCGCGGCCAGCCCGGCAACGACGACACGCTGACCGGCGGCGAGCTGAAGCCCGCGACCGGCTACCGCCCGGCGCTGCGCTGCGTGTCGCTCGACATCGAAACCAGCGTCCACGGCGAACTGTATTCGATCGCGCTCGAAGGCTGCGGGCAACGACAGGTCTACATGCTCGGCCCGCCGAACGGGGACGAAAGCGGCGACGCGAGCGCCGTCGACTTCCGCCTCGACTACTGCGACAGCCGGCCCGCGATGCTCGCGCGGCTGAACGACTGGTTCGACGAACACGATCCCGATGCGGTGATCGGCTGGAACCTCGTGCAGTTCGACCTGCGCATCCTGCATGCGCACGCGGAGCAATACGGCGTGCCGCTGAAGCTCGGGCGCGGCGGCAGCGTGCTCGACTGGCGCGCACACGGCCAGCAGCCCGACCACTTCTTCGCGGGCGCGGCCGGCCGCCTGATCCTCGACGGCATCGACATGCTGAAATCCGCAACATGGACGTTCCCGTCGTTCAGCCTCGAATACGTGTCGCAAGCGCTGCTCGGCGAAGGCAAGTCGATCGACAATCCGTACCAGCGGATGGACGAAATCCAGCGCCGCTTCGACCACGACAAGCCGGCGCTCGCGCGCTACAACCTGAAGGACTGCGAGCTCGTCACGCGCATCTTCGACAAGGCCGACCTGCTGTCCTTCGCGCTCGAACGCGCGAGCGTCACCGGGCTCGCCGCCGATCGCACCGGCGGCTCGGTTGCGGCGTTCACGCACCTGTACCTGCCGCGCATGCACCGGCTCGGCTATGTCGCGCCGAACCTCGGCGACGTGACGGGACAAAACAGCCCCGGCGGCTTCGTGATGGATTCGCGCCCCGGCCTGTACGACTCGGTGCTCGTGTTCGACTACAAGAGCCTCTATCCGTCGATCATCCGCACGTTCCTGATCGATCCGGTCGGCTTGATCGAAGGGCTCGCGAACCCCGGCGACGACACATCGGTGCCCGGTTTTCTCGGCGCGCGCTTCTCGCGCACCGCACATTGCCTGCCCGATATCGTGCGCCGCGTGTGGGAAGGCCGCGATGACGCGAAGCGCCAGCGCAACGCGCCGCTGTCGCAGGCGCTGAAGATCATCATGAATTCGTTCTACGGCGTGCTCGGCTCGACGGGATGCCGCTTCTTCGACCCGCGCCTCGCGTCGTCGATCACGATGCGCGGCCACGAGATCATGCACCGCACGCGCGAGCTGATCGAAGCTCAGGGTTACGAAGTGATTTACGGCGATACCGATTCGACGTTCGTCTGGCTCGGTCGCGCGCACGACGACGACGAAGCGGGACACAAGGGCCTCGGGCTCGTCGAGCACGTGAACCGCTGGTGGCACGCGCACCTGCGCGACCACTTCGGGCTCGAAAGCGCGCTGGAGCTGCAGTACGAGCGGCATTACCGCCGGTTCCTGATGCCGACCGTGCGCGGTGCGGAAGAAGGCAGCAAGAAACGCTACGCGGGCCTCGCGGCGACGGCCGACGGCGGCGAGGACCTCGTCTTCAAGGGGCTCGAAACGGTGCGCACCGACTGGACGCCGCTCGCGCAGCAGTTCCAGCGCGAGCTGTACCGGCGCGTGTTCCGGCGCGAGCCGTACCAGGATTTCATCCGCGACTACGTGCGGCGCACGCTCGCCGGCGAATTCGACGACCAGCTCGTCTATCGCAAGCGCGTGCGCCGGCCGCTGCGCGAATATGAGCGCAACGTGCCGCCGCATGTGCGCGCGGCGCGGATCGCCGACGAGTTCAACCAGGCGCACGGCAGGCCGCTGCAGTACCAGCGCGGCGGCTGGATCAGCTACGTGATGACGACGGCCGGCCCCGAGCCGCTCGAAACGATGCGCTCGCCGATCGACTACGCGTTCTACCTGAGCCGCCAGTTGCAGCCCGTCGCCGATGCGATCCTGCCGTTCCTGCGCGACGATTTCGAACGCGTCATCTCCGGGCAGGGGCAGTTGTTCGGCGATTGATGCAACGGCGCTGCGCACGCCACCGCAAACTCTCCTCCGCCTGACGTCGATCTTCGTCGTGTTGCGCACGCACGTTCACTCTGACTCATCCTGCAACACAGCTGGTCAGGAATCGCCATTTATCCGGCCAGTCCGGGTTCCTAAACTTGTCTCGTCGGTTCAGCGAAGCGAATTCGTGCCGAACCGCAACGAAATCATCTGAGGAAACCGTGAAATCCGTCATCGTCACCATCGCCGCCGTCGCCGCTACCGCCACCGCCCTTCTCGCCGCACCGGCCGCGTCGTACGCGCAGTCGTCGCACTCGACGCTCACGCGCGCGCAAGTGCGCCAGGAACTGCTCGACCTCGAATCGGTCGGCTACGAGCCGGTTGCCGGCGACGGCGACAACTATCCGGGCGACATCGTCGCCGCGCAGGAACGCCTGGCCGCCAAGCGCCTCGCCGAACGCAAGAGCGCGGAAGCCGCCTACGGGGCGAACGGCGCACCGGGCACGGATTCGGGCACGCCGGCGGTCGCGACAATGAAGCGGTAACGCGCTGCCGGTCGTTTCGGGGGCGCGCTCGTCCGGCTAAAATACCGGCCTGCCGCGCCTCCTGCCGCGGCCGGAGGACATCAATCATGACCGCACGTCGCGGAGCCGCGGTCGTCATCGCGCCCAGCCACGAGACAGCCAGCCTGTCGAAAGCCCAGAAGACGTTCAATACGCTCGTCGAGCACATCGAAAAACGGCGCGAACGTCTCGGTGCGTGGGAAGCCGTCATGCCGATCTTCCAGAAAAAATTCGTCGACGGGCTGTTGCCGCTCGAGCAGGCGTCGACGGCGTTGCGGATCCGGTTGCTCAATCTGCTCGACGACGCGTTCCTGCAGAAGGGTTTGAGCAAGGCCGACCAGCGCACGCTGTCCGGGCTGATCGCCGATATGGCGCGCGACCTGCTCGACGTCAGTGACGACGCGGCGTTGAAAGTCATCTACAACCGGCACGGCACATCCCGCGACGACGGCCACGCAGCGGCCGCCCCGGCGCGGACGAAGCCGGAACCTGAACCGATACCCGCCGCCGAACCGGCAGACGATCTCGACACGCTGTCTCCCGACGAACTTGCCGAGCGCATGCAAGCCGAACAGGACGAACAGTTCAAGCGCGACATGGCCGCCCACGAGGCCCGCGAGGCACAGCGCGCGAAGCGCAAGAAAGCACCCCGGCAATCCGCCGCGGCAGCCAAACGCGAAGCCGAGCAGGCCGAATCGAGCAAGTCGATCCGCGAGGTCTATCGCAAGCTCGCGAGCGCGCTGCATCCCGATCGCGAAACCGATCCGCAGGAGCAGCAACGCAAGACCGTGCTGATGCAGCGGGTCAACCGCGCTTATGCGAAAGGCAATCTCCTGCAACTGCTGGAACTGCAACTGGAGATCGAGCAGATCGACCGGCGCGCGATCGCCGGCCTCGGCGAAGATCGGCTGACGCGCTACAACGGCATCCTGGAGGAACAGATCCGCGAACTGGATCAGGAGATCCTGCACGTCGAGACCGGTTTCCGGCGGACGTATGGAATCGCGCCGTCCGTCAAGCTGGCGCCCGATACCGTCGTCCGCATGCTCGCGCGCGACATTGCCGGCATGCAGCGCAGCAACCACGACCTGACCGTGGCGCTGCGCGAGTTCGACGATCCGGAAAAGGTCAGGGACTGGCTGAAAGGCATGAAGCGCCGGCAAGCATCCTCCCGCGTCGACGACGATCCGTTTTAAGCGCACACGCGCTCTGCCCGCAGAACGTCGAGCGTCACCGCGGCTCGCCCATCCCGCCCATCAGCGTCATCAACTGTTCGCGCAGCCACCGGCTGCCCTGGTCCTGATCGGCGCTGCGATGCCAGTAGCAGAAGTAATCGAGACCCGGCATCTCGAACGGCAGTTCGAGGATACGCGCCGGATAGCGCTGCAGCAGCCGCAGCGGCGCCGTGAGCGCGAGATCGCCGCGCATCGCGATCAGCGGCGCGACCATGTAGTGCTGCACGCGCATCTGGATGTTGCGGCGCAGCCCGAGACGCGTCAGTTCCGCGTCGACGTGCCCGCTGCCCTTGCGGCGGCTCGACACGTGGATGTGCCCCATCGACAGGTAGTCGTCCATGGTCAGCGTGTTGCCCTTGAACGGGTGATCGTCGCGGATCATGCACGCGTAGCGGTCGCGCACGAGCAGCGCCTGGTGCAGATGCAGATCGCCGATCAGCGGTGCGTCGATCGCGATGTCGACCGAGCCGTTCGCGAGCGCGGTGGCCACTTCGCGGCGGTCCATCGTGTAGCTGCGCACATGCATGCCGGGCGCATGCGTTTGCAGCAGTTCGCCGAGCGCCGGCAGCAGCAGCGCTTCGGTCAGGTCGCTCATGCTGAGCCGAAACACGCGTGCCGACGATGCGGGATCGAACACGTCGCCTTCGTGCGCACTCGAATCGAGCAGCTGCAGCGCCTCGCGCACGCGGCCGACGATGTTCTCGGCCATCGGCGTCGGCATCATCCCGGCCGGCGTGCTGACGAACAGCGGATCGTTCAGCGTCTTGCGCAGCCGCGCCAGCGCGTTGCTGACGGCCGGCTGCGTGAGGTTCAGCACCTCGGCCGCCCGCGTCAGGTTGCGCTTGTTGTAGATCGCCTCGAATACGACGAACAGGTTCAGATCAATCTTCGAAAGGCGCATCGCCGGATCTCCTTGCCGGCATCTTACGGCGTGCGCCTCTCGTCCGTCCATGCCGGCCCCGCGAGCGGCACCGCACGCGTTGCGCATTCCGGCGCACCGCTCAACCGCGCAGCGGCGGCGTCAGGTAAGGCGCCGTCGAGCCCGGCTCGCCGTCCTTGATCTCCATCCGCGCGATCGCCTGCAGGTGCACCTCGTCCGGGCCGTCGGCGAAGCGCAGCGCGCGGCCCCAGGTCCACAGGTCGGCGAGCGGCGTATCGGGGCTCAACCCCGCCGCGCCGAACACCTGCATCGCGCGATCGCAGACGTCCGTATACACGGTCGGCACGAGCGCCTTGATCATCGAGATCTCCTTGCGCGCGGCCTTCGCGCCGACCTTGTCGATCATCCACGCGGCCTTCAGCACCAGCAGGCGCGCCTGGTCGATCTCGATGCGCGAGCGCGCGATCCATTCGCCGACCGTGCCGTGCCGATTCAGCGGCTTGCCGAACGCGACGCGCGACTGTGCGCGGTCGACCATCAGTTCCAGCGCGAGTTCGGCCGCGCCGATCGAGCGCATGCAGTGATGGATGCGACCCGGCCCGAGGCGTGCCTGCGCGAGCGCGAAGCCGCTGCCTTCCTCGCCGAGCAGGTTGCGCGCCGGCACGCGCACGTTGTCGAACGTGATCTCGCAGTGCCCTTCCGGCGCATGGTGATTGACCACCGTGATGTTGCGCACGATCGTCACGCCCGGCGTGTCGCGCGGCACGAGGATCATGCTCTGCTGCTGGTGCGACTCGGCGCCGGGATCGGTCTTGCCCATCACGATGAAGATCTTGCAGTTCGGATGCGCGGCGTTCGTGATGAACCACTTGCGGCCGTTGATCACGTACTCGTCGCCCGCGCGCTCGATGCGCGTCGTGATGTTCGTCGCATCCGACGACGCCACGTCGGGCTCCGTCATCGCGAACGCCGAGCGGATCTCGCCGCGCAGCAGCGGCAGCAGCCACTGTTCGCGCTGCTCGGGCGTCGCGAACATGTGCAGCAGCTCCATGTTGCCCGTGTCCGGCGCATTGCAGTTGAACACCTCCGACGCCCAGCTCACGCGCCCCATGATCTCGGCGAGAGGCGCGTATTCGAGGTTCGTCAGGCCCGTGCCGGGCTCGTCGCCCTTCAGGTGCGGCAGGAACAGGTTCCACAGCCCTTCCGCCTTCGCGCGTTCCTTCAGCTCCTCCATGAACGACACGGGATACTGGCCCGCATGCACTTCCTCGTTCCACTGACGGATGCGCGGCACGACATGTGCGTCCATGAACGCGCGCACGCGTTCGCGCAGTTCTTCCACTTTCGGGGTGTAGCCAAAGTCCATGATCGACTCCTCGAGATTCCGTGTTCGGTTCGGTCAGAAGGCCGAGACACCACCGTCGACGGCGACGGCCTGCCCGGTCAGATAAGTGTTTTCTTTCGCGCACAGCGTCAGCATCGTCGCGACGATTTCGTCGGGCCGGCCGAGCCGCTTCATCGGCGAGCCCTGCGCGAGAAAATCCTGGCGGTCGCCGAGATCGCTGTCGGTGACCATCGGCGTCGTGCTGTAGAACGGGCACACCGCGTTCACGCGAATGCCGTGGCGCGCGTATTCGAGCGCGGCCGTCTTCGTGAGCCCGACCACTGCATGCTTCGACGCCGCATACGCGGCCAGCTTCGGCGCGCCGCCGAGCCCGGCCATCGACGCAACGTTCAGGATCACGCCTTCGCGCTGCGCGAGCATCTGGCGGATCTGGTGCTTCATCCCGAAGAACACGCCCTTCGCGTTCACCGCGAAGCTCAGGTCGAGATCGGCTTCGTCGGTGTCGATCAGCGCCTTCATCGGCGGTGCGATGCCCGCGTTGTTGATGCCGACGTCGAGCCGCCCGAAGCGCGCGGCGGCCTCATGCACCAGCGCCGCGACGTCCGCTTCGACACGCACGTCGCAGCGCTGCGCGATCACGTCGGCGCCGGCCGCGCGCAGCGGCGCGGCCACGCGTTCGAGCGCTTCGCCGTTCAGGTCGCCGAGCGCCAGCCGTGCGCCCATCGCGGCCAGCTCGCTCGCGAGCAACGCGCCGAAGCCGCTCGCGGCGCCGGTGATCATCACGGTCTGTCCGGCGTAGCTGTCGATTTTCATCGTGCGCTCAGATCGTCAGGCCGCCGTCGACGACGATGCATTCGCCGTTCGTGTAGCTCGCCGCGTCCGACACGAGATAGAGCACGGTGCCGGCCATCTCGCGCGGCTCCGCGTGGCGGCGCAGCGGGATCTTCGCCATCCAGTTCTCGTAGATGTCCTTGTCGGCGAACAGCGCGCCCGCGAACTTCGTTTTCGTCAGGCCCGGCAGCAGCGCGTTCACGCGGATGCCGAGCGGCCCGCATTCCTTCGCGAACGCCTTCGTCATGTTGACGACCGCCGCCTTCGTGATCGAGTAGATGCCCTGCCGGTCGCCCGGCTGCAGCGCGTTCACCGACGCCGTGTTGACGATCGCGCCGCCGCCGTGCGTCTTCATCAGCTTGCCGGCCTCGACCGACATGAAGAAGTAGCCGCGGATGTTCACGTCGACGGTCTTCTCGTACGCCGCGAGGTCGGTATCGAGGATGTGCCCGAAATACGGATTCGCGGCCGCGTTGTTCACGAGGATGTCGAGCCGCCCGTGCTTGCCGCGAATATGCTCGAACGTCGCGGCGATATCTTCCAGCCGCCCGACGTGGCATGCCAGTGCTTCGGCGCGGCCGCCCGCCGCGACGATCGCGTCGGCCACGGCCCGGCAATCGTCGAACTTGCGGCTCGACACGATCACGTGTGCGCCCTGCTCTGCAAGCAGCTTCGCAATTTCCTCGCCGATGCCGCGGCTCGCGCCCGTCACCAGCGCGATCTTGCCGGTCAGGTCGAACAGATTCGTTGCCATGTCGTTGTGCTCCTCCATTGATGGTTTGTCGTGTCGCCGTTCTGCGATCCCGGCGATGCCGGCGATTTCAGCGATGCGCGTCGATCACGCTCACGGCCAGTTCGGCCAGCCGCCCGGCCATTTCGCCGACGCGCAGCGCTTGCTCGCTCGACGCGTTGCCCTGCAGCGCGCGCGCCTTCACGCCCTGCGCGATCGCCGCGAGGCGGAAGAAACTGAACGCGAGATAGAAATGCCAGTCGCGGATCGGCTCGATCCCGCGCAGTTCGCAATAGCGCGCGACGATCGCCGCTTCATCCGGTACGCCGAGCTCGGCGCGATCCAGGCCCGCGATCCCGCGCACCTGCCCGCCGGACGGCAGCCGCAGGCACATGCAGAAATACGCGAGATCGGCGAGCGGGTTGCCGAGCGTCGACAGCTCCCAGTCGAGCACGGCCTGCACGCGATAGCCGTCGCGCGCGAACATCAGGTTGTCGATCCGGAAATCGCCGTGCACCAGCGCCGGCCGGCCCGTGTCCTCGGGGCACGCCTTCGGCAGCCAGTCGATCAGCGTCTCCATCGCGTCGAGGCGCTCGGTTTCGGCCGCGCGATACTGCTTCGTCCACACGCCGATCTGGCGCTCGAAGTAATTGCCGGGGCGGCCGTAGTCGGCGAGGCCCACCGCGTCGACATCGACGTCGTGCAAGGCGGCCATCGTCCGCAGCAGCGCGTCGTAGCAGGCCGCGCGATCGGCCTTCGGCAGCTCCGGCAGCGCGGGATCCCAGAAGATCCGGCCGTCCTCGAAGCTCATCACGTAGAACATGCTGCCGATCACGTCGCGGTCGACGCAGAGGTGATACGGACGCGCGACCGGCACCGCGGTGCCCGACAGCGCGGTCAGCACGCGGAATTCGCGGTCGACCGCATGCGCGGATTTCAGCAGTTCGCCCGGCGGCTGGCGGCGCAGCACGTAACGGCCGCTCTTCGCGTGAAGCAGGAAAGTCGGATTCGACTGGCCGCCGGCAAACTTCTCCGTGTCGACCGGGCCTTCGAAGCCCGGCACGCGCGCTTCCAGATAGCGCGTGAGGCGGGCCACATCGAGTTGCTGGGAAGGGTTCGTCATCGTCGCGATCGTTCGTGAATGCGTGAGTGAGTAGGTACTTCGGCTTCGGTCAGCCGTAGGTCCGGAACGCGTGCCGTTCCGGGTCTTCCAGGTGCGGGATGCCGTTGAACGATGCCAGGTGGAACGCATCGGCGTTGAAGAAGAACTGCGAAAGACTGCTGTTGCGGATCTGCAGGTTCAGCGCGATCGCGCTCGACGGCGGCGCCGCGAGCACCTGCTGCACGGTGACCGCGATCGGGCCGCCGGAGCTCACGGCGAGCACGCGCTGGCCGCCTGCATGACGGATCGCGTCGCGCGCAGCAGCGACGCGCTGCTGGAAATGGGCCCAGGTTTCGGGGGCCGAATCCCCCAGCTTGTCGTCCGACCACAAGTGCAGCACCTGCCGGAGCGCGCGGAAGTGCTCCTTCATCGAGCCGGCGGCGAGCCGCGCGATCTCCGGATAGTCGCTGGCCGCGGCCGCGAACAGCCCGTGAAAGTCGTATTCGTTCAGGCCCGGATGGCGGTCGTACGACACGCCTTCGCGGCCCATCCCGCGCAGGATCGCGTCGACCGTCTGCGCGTGGCGGTTCAGCGTGCCGCAGATCACGCGATCGAACGCGAGGCCCTGACGCGCGAAGTATTCGCCGAGCCACACGCCCTGCTGCTCGCCGGCCGCGGACAGCCGGTCGTAGTCGTCAGTGCCGAACGACGCCTGCCCGTGCCGTACCAGAAAAAGTTCAGCCATCGCATGCCCGCCAGATCAGAAGGATTCAGCATAGGGGGCGGCCATGCATTTTTGAAATTTATTTTCTGAATCGACTGGTATTCACTTCATGAATCCAGTCGCCCCCCATCGGGCTCGTTTACCGGCCCCCGTCCGGCGGCACGGGAATTGCGGCGCCAACCGCCGTCAAGTCGACCATATTCCAGGAGGGATGCGATGCTCGGTACGATCCTTATCGTCATACTGATTTTGTTGCTCATCGGAGCATTTCCTACATGGCCGCACAGCCGAAGCTGGGGCTACTGGCCGTCGAGCACCGTCGGGCTGATTGTCGTCATCGTCGTCGTGCTGGTGCTGTTGGGTCAAATCTGAGGCCCGGAGGTGCCGGTCGTGCTGCCGGGCAGCCTGTTCCGGCGGGATGCGGCGACATATTCAGTATCACGGATTGTCTGGCATTCCCTGCCTGCGGCTTCAGCCCCTCCGACGGGGGCTGAAGCCTCGGCCGATCATGTGGAACGCGTGGTGTTTCCCTCGACGGCGGCCTGCAACGATCGATCCGCCGCGGGCGTCACCAGTACGATCTTGCCGATGTGGCGGCCCGAATCCATCAGCTCGTGCGCGGCGCGCGCATCGCGAAGATCGAATAGCCGGTAGACCTGCGGCTTGACGGCCCCTTGCCGGATCAGCGGCCACACGGCCCCTTCGAGCTCGCGAATGATCTGCGCCTTCTCCGCGTAGGTGCGCGAGCGCAGCGTCGAGCCGATGTGCGTGAGCCGCTTCGTCAGCATCGGAAACAGGTCGAGCTCCTTCGCGGGACCTTTGATCACGCCGATCTGCACGATGCGGCCGTTTATCGCGGCCGCCGCGAAATTGCGCGCGACATAGTCGCCGGCAATGATGTCGACGATCACGTCGACGCCCTTGCCGCCCGTGAAGCGCGCGACCTCCTCGACGAAATCCTCGCTGCGGTAGTCGATCGCGAGATCCGCGCCAAGCTGCATGCTCGCGTCGCGCTGCGCGTCCGAACCGACGGTCGTGATGATCGTCGACGCGCCGAACGCCTTCGCCAGCATCGTCGCCGTCGTGCCGATCCCCGACGCACCGCCGTGGATCAGCACGCTCTCGCCGGCTTCGAACTGCCCGCGCTGAAACAGGTTCAGCCAGACCGTCATGAAGGTCTCCGGCAGCGCCGCCGCTTCGGCCATGCCGAGGCCGTCGGGAATCGCGAGCGTGTTGTTCTCGTTCGCCACCGCGTATTGCGCATAGCCGCCACCGGGAATCAGCGCGCAGACACGATCGCCGACAACGAACCGCGTGACGTCGCGCCCGACCGCGACGACGTCGCCGGCGATCTCGAGGCCCGGAATGTCGGACGCGCCGGGCGGCGGATCGTACAGCCCCTTTCGCTGGAACACGTCGGGGCCGTTTACGCCGGCCGCGTGAATCCGGATCAGCACTTCGCCGGGGCCCGGCGACGGCACGGCGCGCGTGGCCGGCACGAGCACTTCAGGGCCGCCGGGACGCACGATTTCGATCGCGGTCATGTCGCCGGGAAGGGTTTGGGCATCGTCAATCACGATATGATCCTCAACGTTCGTCGATGCGCGGCCGATTCGCGGGCCATCCCCGAATCGCGGCATCGCTATGTGTGTAAGGCCAGTCTATGGGCGATGCCGCTCGCGGGCACGCAGCGAATTGCCGATCGGGGAATGCAAAAATGCATCAGTCGGGACAAACGATGAATTGGGACGACGCACGCGTATTCCTCGCGATTCATCGTGAGCACACGCTGCGCCGCGCGGCACAGACGCTCGGCGTCGATCAGGCGACGGTCGGGCGGCGGCTCGCGACGCTCGAGCACATGCTCGGCGCGACGCTGTTCCTGCGCTCGTCGAAAGGCTATCTGCCCACGCCGGTCGGCGAACTGGCGCTGCGCGCCGCCGAGGCGATGGAGCAACATGCACACGAGCTGGTGCGGCTGACGCAGGGTGTCGACCGGCGGCTTGCCGGTGAGGTGAAGATCACGACGACCGATGCGCTCGCGATCGAGTTCGTGATGCCGTCGATCGCGCGGCTGCATGCGAAGCATCCCGACGTCTCCTTCGCGCTGAACACGTCGACGCAAATCCTGAATCTCGCGAAGCGCGAAGCCGACATCGCGATCCGCACGGTGCGGCCCGACAACCCCGATCTGGTCGCACGCCGCCTCGCGCACTGGGACATGGGCCTGTTCGCGTCGCACGACTATCTGCACCGGCACGGCGAGCCCGAGCGCGGCCACGCATTCACGGGCCACGACCTCGTCGTCTACCAGCCGTACATCGACGCCAGCCGCAAGCCGACCCTCGCCGGCGAGCCGATCGACGGCGGGCGCATCGTCGCGCGCATGAACTCGAACCTGATGGCACGCGCCGCGGTACGCTCGGGCCTCGGCATCGGCGAGATTCCCGTCTATATGGGCGAACGCGACGGGCTCGTCCGCCTGTGGCCGGAGCGCGTGAGGCAGGCGCCTTACGAGGTCTGGCTCGTCACGCACCGCGACCTGCGCCACACTGCGCGCATCCGCGCGGCGATCGACGAGATCGTGTTCGCGTTCACCGCGCATCGATGATGCGGATGGCACGCGGGCGCGCGCCGGTGGTGCCGTCGACATGACCGGCAGATCGAGCGGCAGGATCGTCGCGATGCCGTTCGTGAACGCGCTGCACTCGCCTTCGCCGTAAAACCCATCGCCGTAGTCGGCCGCCATGCATGCGAGTGCGACCTGCGCGACCGCCCCGTCCGAGATCCACGCCGAGTTCTGCCCGTTGATGACGATCTCGTCCGCGCCGACCTTTGCCGTCGCTTTCCCCACCGGCTGCCTGCCGTGCGCGCCGAGTTCCTGCCGATACAGGGTCGCTGCGTCGGAGCCACGATCGGGCTGCAACGCATGCTTCAGGTTATCAAATGATCCAAAAGATTCATTAGACAGCGTCCGAGCCGGCGCGCGATGCTGGCCCCGCCAATCAGCGCGGCATCCACGCCATGCCGCGCACGACAACGGAGCGAGACACATGCCTAACGATCACCGTCAACGGCGCCACACGCTATGGCTGCTGTGCGCGCTGTCATTCATCCTCTACGTCGACCGCGTGAACCTCGCGACCGCGGCCGGCGCGATCAAGGCCGAACTCGGGTTGTCGAACACCGAACTCGGTATCGCGTTCTCCGCGTTCGCATATTCGTATGCAATTTGCCAGATCGGCGGCGGCTGGATCGCGGACCGGTTCGGCGCCCGCATCACGCTGATCGGCTGCGGGCTGATCTGGGTCGTCTCGACCTTCACGACCGGGCTCGTGCACAGTCTCGCGCTGCTGTTCGCCACGCGCCTGCTGCTCGGCATCGGCGAAGGCGCGACGCTGCCCGCCCAGGCCCGCGCGATCACGCACTGGTTCCCGCGCGAGCGGCGCGGCGTCGTGCAGGGCTTCACGCATTCGTTCTCGCGGCTCGGCAACGCGGTCACGCCGCCGATCGTCGCCGCGCTGATGACGTGGCTGTCGTGGCGCGCCGCGTTCTTCGTGATCGGCGCGGTGACGCTGGCGTGGCTCGCATGGTGGATCGTCGGCTTCCGCGAGCACCCGCTCGGCGACGACGACGGCCACGCGCGCGGCGCCGCCCGCCCCGCGCCTCCGTCCGGCCCGACGCCGTGGGGGCCGCTGTTCCGCCGGATGGCGCCGACCATCTTCGTCTACTTCTGCTACGGCTGGACCGCGTGGCTGTTCTTCACGTGGCTGCCGACGTTCTTCCTGAACGGCCAGGGCCTGAACCTGAAATCGACCGCGCTGTTCGCGTCCGGCGTGTTCTTCGCGGGCGTGGTCGGCGACACGCTCGGCGGCTGGCTCTGCGACCGGATCTACCGGAAGACCGGCAACCTCGCGCTGTCGCGCCAGAGCGTGATCGTCACGAGCTTCGCCGGCGCGCTCGTCTGCCTGCTGCCGCTCGCGTTCGTGCATTCCACGGCCGGCATTGCACTGTGCCTGTCGGGGTCGTTCCTGTGCCTCGAACTGACGATCGGGCCGATCTGGGCCGTGCCGAGCGACATCGCGCCGACCCACGCCGGCATCGCGAGCGGGATGATGAATGCCGGTTCCGCGATCTCGGGAATCCTGTCGCCGATCCTGTTCGGTTATCTGGTCGACCGCACGGGTAGCTGGACGGTGCCGTTCATCGGGTCGGTCGCGATGCTGATGATCGGCATCGTCGCCGCGCTGCGGATTCGTCCGGATCGGACGCTGTCGGAATCGATGCCGTCACTCGCCGATGCGCCCGCCGCGCCGTCGGCACGCTGAAGCGGTTGGCCGCGGTGGCGTCCGGGTTGCCCGTATCGCTCGTTTCGCCATCACGCATCGTTCCGTTCCGCTATGCGTGATCCGCATACCCGACCACCCCTCCCTTCAATCGCCGTCGTCCTCCGCGCCCTCCCGGTGAAACAGCGCGAGAAACTGCTGCGCCGGAATGCTCAGCGGCCGGTCGCGCCGCACGAGGCTGCCGTATGACGGCAGCTTTTGATCGAGCTCGTAATCGAGGATCGCGACGAGCCCGTGCTCCGCGTTGCGCTGCGCGACGGTCAGCGGAATCACGCCGAGCATCGTCGAACGGTCGACGAGGTTCATCGTGGTCAGGATCGAGCCCGTTTCGACCAGCCCGCGCGGCATCGGCTGGTGGCGCGCGCGGAACTCGCGCTCGACGACCTCGCGCGCCGGACTGCCGGCCGGCTGCAGGATCCACGTGTAATCGAGCAGCGCGTCGAATTCGACCGGCCCGGCGCCCGCGAGCGGATGGTCGCGGCCCGCGATGATCGCGAGCGCCTCGTCGTCGACCACCCGGAAGTCGCAATCGGTCCCGACGTTGCGCCCGATCACCACCTCGAGCACGCCTTCGCGAAGCTGCGGCATCAGCCGGTCGCTCGTGTCCACCGCGATGTCGATCGCGAGCAGCGGGTAACGCGCCTTCAACTGAACCAGCGCCTCGGTGAGCCGCCCCGGCGACGCCGCCATGATGCTGCCGATCGCCAGCCGCCCCGCGCTGCCGAGCTGCAGCTCGGCGAGCTCGCGGTTCAGCGCCTCCATGCTGCCGCGGATTCCGCGGAAATAGCCGAGCACGCGCGCGCCGGCCGGATTCAGCACCAGCCCGCGCCCGATGCGATCGAACAGCCGCTGGCCGAGCGCGCTCTCGAGTTCGGCCAGCATCTTCGTCGCGGCCGGCTGCGTGAGGCCCATCTGCTCGGCCGCCGCGCGCAGCGTCGAGCATTCGTCCACGGCAAGCAACAGCGCGATCTGCCGCATGCGCAGCCGGTTCAGCAATTGGGGAGTCGAGTCTCGTCGATCGATCGAGCCCATTTCGATTACTCCAGGTTATCGATTCATCAAGAGTTTTCAATTTACCGACTCATTCCGTCTACCTAGCATGAACCCCATACACGAACGGCCACGCGCCGCCACCGGAGACGCAGCATGAACACGAAACCGACCGCCGTCCGACGCGCGGCCCGCCACGGAGACGCCGCATGACGACCGCCGCCCCCCTGCCCGTCGTCGCGCTGACGCTCGGCGACCCCGCCGGCATCGGCGCTGAACTGATCGCGAAGCTGCTCGCGCGGCCCGACGCGACGGCGCACGCGAATCTCGTGCTGATCGGCGATCGCTGGCTGTGGGAAGCCGGCCAGCGCGTCGCCGGCGTGCAGATCGACGTCGAACCCGTCGCATCGCTAGCCACGGTGCGCGGACGGCCGTCAACCGCGCGCGCCGCGTTCGTCGAAGTCGATACGGTCGCCCCCGCACAGGTCAACGTCGGCCAGCCCGGCGCGGCCGGCGGGCGCTCGACGCTCACCGTGCTCGATCAATGCCTGGAAGCCGCGCTCGCCGGCGACATCGACGCGATCTGCTTCGCGCCGCTGAACAAGTACGCGATGAAGCTAGGCGGGCTGAAGCACGACGACGAACTGCACCACTTCGCCGACGCGCTCGGCGTGACCGGCTATTTCTGCGAATTCAACACGCTCGGCGAACTGTGGACGGCGCGCATCTCGTCGCATATCCCGCTGAAGGACGCGGCGGGCTGCCTGAGCATCGAGCGGATCGAACAGGCATCCGAACTGATCTACCGGTCGCTGCTCGCGAACGGCGTCGCCGCGCCGAAGGTCGCGATCGCCGCATTCAACCCGCACGGCGGCGACGGCGGCAGTTGCGGCCGCGAGGAAGTCGACATCATCGAGCCCGCGGTGCGCAAGCTGCAGTCGCGCGACTGGCCGACCGACGCGCCGTTCCACGGCCCGTTCCCCGCCGACACGATCTTCCTGAAGGCGCAGGCCGGCGACTACCAGGCGATCGTCACGATGTACCACGACCAGGGGCAGATCGCGATCAAGCTGCTCGGCTTCTCGCGCGGCGTGACCGTGCAGGGCGGGCTGCCCGTGCCGATCACGACGCCCGCGCACGGCACCGCGTACGACATCGCGGGCCGCGGCACGGCCGACGTCGGCGCGACCTGGCAGGCGCTGCAGATCGCGTGCCGGATGGGCGCCGCGCGCCGCACTCCCGCCGTTTCGGCGTGACGGCCACGCCTGCCGCCCGCCTTTCACACACGACAACATCGATTCTCGGAGACACCATCATGAAAATCCGGTCCGTGCGCGCACGCGTATTCCAGTGGAAGGGCAAGACCGTCCCGCCGCAGGGCAACTTCTGCTCGAATGCGATGGACCTGCTGTACGCGCCGCAGGAAACGATGAGCACGTTCCGCTTCCATTCGTGGACGGTCGTCGAAGTCGAGACCGACGACGGCATCGTCGGCCTCGGCAACGTCGCGCTCGCGCCGCACGTCGCGAAGGTCATCATCGACCAGTACCTCGCGCCGCTCGTGATCGGCCAGGATCCGTGGGACTACGAATACCTGAACCAGCGGATGTATCGCGCCACCCACGCGTGGGGCCGCAAGGGCATCGGCATGGCGGCGATCTCGGCGGTCGACATCGCGATCTGGGACATCCTCGGCAAGAGCGTCGGCAAGCCGGTGTTCAAGCTGCTCGGCGGCCGCACCAAGGAAAAGATCCCCTGCTACTACTCGAAGCTCTACCGCACCGACCTGAAGGCGATGCAGGACGAGGCGCAGCACTATCTGAAGGAAGGCTTCCGCGCGTTCAAGATGCGCTTCGGCTACGGGCCGGCGCACGGGCAGCAGGGGGTGGTCGAGAACCTGAAGTCGGTCGCGGCGATCCGCGAGGTGATCGGCTACGACAACGACCTGATGCTCGAGTGCTACATGGGCTGGAATCTCGAATACGCGAAGCGCATCCTGCCGAAGCTCGAGAAATACCAGCCGCGCTGGCTCGAGGAACCGGTGATCGCCGACGACATCGACGGTTACGCGGAGCTGAACCAGTTGACGCGCATTCCGATCTCCGGCGGCGAGCACGAGTTCTCGCTGTACGGCTTCAAGCAGTTGCTCGACCGCAAGGCCGTGTCGGTCGTCCAGTACGACACGAACCGCGTCGGCGGGATCACGATGGCGCACAAGATCAACGCGCTGTGCGAGGCGTACAGCGTGCCGGTGATTCCGCATGCGGGCCAGATGCACAACTATCACCTGACGATGAGCACGCTCGCGTCGCCGATGAGCGAGTACTTCCCGATGTTCGACGTCGAGGTCGGCAACGAGCTGTTCTATTACATCTTCGACGGCGAGCCGGTGGCCGAAAACGGTTTCCTGCAACTGCGCGACGACGTGCCGGGCCTCGGCCTCACGCTGAAGACCGAATTCCTCGACCAGTTCGACATCGTCGAGTGAGGCCGACCATGAACGCACGCTACCAGGGCGTCTTTCCGGTCGCGCCGACGATCTTCGACACGCACGGCGCGCTCGATCTCGACGGCCAGCGCCGCTGCATCGACTTCATGATCGATGCCGGTTCGCAGGGCCTCTGCATCCACGCGAACTACTCCGAGCAGTTCGCGCTCGGCGACGACGAACGCGAACTGATCACGCGCACCACGCTCGAGCACGTCGCGGGCCGCGTGCCGGTGATCGTCACGACGTCGCACTTCAGCGCGCGGATCTGCGCGGAACGCAACCGGCACGCGCAGGCGCTGGGGGCGGCGATGGTGATGGTGATGCCGCCGTACCACGGCGCGACGTTTCGCGTGCCGGAGGCATCGATCCGCGCGTTCTTCCACGAGGTAAGCGACGGCCTCGACATCCCGCTGATGATCCAGGACGCGCCCGCAAGCGGCGTTGCGCTGTCCGCGTCGTTCCTCGCGACGCTCGCGCGCGAGATCGATGCCGTGTCGTACTTCAAGATCGAGACGGCCGGTGCCGCGTCGAAGCTGCGCGAGCTGATCGCGCTCGGCGGCGACGCGATCGAGGGGCCGTGGGACGGCGAGGAAGGCATCACGCTGCTCGCCGATCTCGACGCCGGCGCGACCGGCGCGATGACGGGCGGCGGTTATCCGGACGGGATTCGCCGGATCGCCGACGCGTATTTCGCCGGGCGCCGCGACGAAGCGTGCGAGCAGTACGCGCGCTGGCTGCCGCTGATCAACTACGAGAACCGCCAGTCGGGCTTTCTGACCGCGAAGGCGCTGATGCTGGAAGGCGGTGTGATCGCGTGCGACCGGCCGCGCGCGCCATGGCCGGAATTGCATCCGCAGGTGCGGGCCGGGCTGCTCGACGTCGCGCGCCGGCTCGACCCGCTCGTGCTGCGCTGGGGGCATTAAACGTTCGGGCGCATGCGGTGTGCGCTTCACGGCTCCGCCCGCGGGGCGCACGCCGCGCGGCCGGACAGACGTTCGCGCCGATGGGGAATGCGTGCATGCGTTGCGCATCGGCGGTTAACCCCGTGCGGATTCGTCACGGCGTGACAGCGGTCCGTCAGAAGATCGCTGCTGCAGATCAACAATATTGGAGACATCATGAATTCGCTGACCCCGGCCACCCCGGCATACGAAGCCGGCGAAGCCGTTCCGCGCCGCCGCTGGCTGCGCGTGATTCCGCCGCTGCTGCTCGCCTGCATCATTTCCTACATGGATCGCGTGAACATCGCGTTCGCGATGCCCGGCGGGATGAACGCCGAGCTCGGCATGGACGCGACGATGGCCGGCCTCGCCGGCGGCATCTTCTTCTTCGGCTACCTGTTCCTGCAGATTCCCGGCGGCCGGCGCGCGGCGCTCGGCAGCGGCAAGAAGTTCATCGCGTGGTCGCTCGTGAGCTGGGCCGTGCTGTCGGTGCTGACCGGGCTCGTCACGCATACCTGGCACCTGCTGGCGCTGCGCTTCCTGCTCGGGGTCGCCGAGGGCGGCATGCTGCCGGTCGTGCTCACGATGGTCAGCCACTGGTTCCCCGACCGCGAACGCGGCCGCGCGAATGCGATGGTCATCATGTTCGTGCCGCTCGCCGGCATGATCACCGCGCCGCTGTCCGGCTTCATCCTCGCCGCGTACGACTGGCGTCACCTGTTCTACAGCGCGGGCGCACTGTCGCTGCTGTGCCTGGTCGCGTGGATGCTGCTCGCCGACGACGGCCCGGAAACCGCGCGCTGGGTGTCGCCGCGCGAGAAGGCGTACATCCTCGACGCGCTGCGCGACGAGCAGGAACGCAAGCGCGCGGCCGGCACGCCGGCCGCCGCATCGTTCGGCGAGATGCTGCGCAACCCGACGATCTGGCTGCTCATCGCGATCAACTTCTGCTATCAGGTCGGCATCTACGGCTATACGATGTGGTTGCCGACGCTGCTGAAGAACCTCACGCACGGCGGGATGGGAAAGGTCGGCCTGCTCGCGATGCTGCCGTATGTCGCGATGGTGATCGGGATGTTCGTCACGTCGTATTTGTCTGACCGAACCGGCAAACGACGCCTGTTCGTGCTGCTGCCGCTAGTCGGCTTCGCCGCGTGCCTCGCGCTGTCGGTGCTCACGCACGCGTCGATGGCCGTGTCGTTCGCGTTCCTGATCGGCTGCGGCTTCTTCCTGCAGGCGGCCGCCGGCGTGTTCTGGGCGATTCCGCCGAAGCTGTGCAGCGTCGAGACGGCCGGCAGCGCGCGCGGCCTGATCAATGCACTTGGCAATCTCGGCGGATTCTGCGGCCCGTACGCGGTCGGCGTGCTGACCCAGCACGTGAGCTCGGCGGCCGGTGTGTACAGCCTGGCGGTCACGCTCGCGGTGGCCGGCCTGCTCGCGCTGACGCTGCCGAAGCGCTGCGAGGACTGATACGGGATACCTGACATGCAGGCCCGCGAACGAAATTACGGAGACACACCTTGAACGACATCCTGCTGCTGGTGCAGAAATGCGCCCATACCTTCAGTTTCTACGATCTCGACACGAAAGCCGCGCTCAAGCACATCGTGCTGCCGAATTTCCCGCACGAGTTCACCGTCGACGTGAACGAGCGCTACGCGTATGTCGGCATCTTCGGGATCGAGACCGCGTGGTCGCGCGGCCATGAAGGCGACCACCGGATCGCCGAGATCGACCTGGTCGAGCGCACGCACACGCGCATGCTCGACCTGTGGCCGTACTACCGGCCGCACGGCATGGCGAGCGACCGCGACGGCCGGTTGTACGCGATGAGCGAGGCGCACGACATGCTGCTCGTGTTCGACGAGCCGACCCGGCAGCCGGTGCCGAACATGGCCGTGCCGTCCGGCGGCGTGAAGACGCACCTCGTGACGCTCACGCGCGACGCGAGCCGCGCGTACGGCGTGCACCTGCTGTCGAACACGGTCACGCAATTCCATCCGCGCGACGCGACGGTCGCGCCGCGCGCGGTGATGCCCGGCCCGCGCCCCGAAGGCAATGCGCTGTCGGCCGACGAGCGCACGCTGTTCGTCGCGAATCGCGGCGACGACACGCTCGTCGAGATCGACACGGAGACGATGACCTGCGGCCGCCGCGTGAAGACGCGCAGCGATCCGAACCGCATCTACCGGACCAGCGCGCCGGACGGCCGCGACCTGCTGCTGCTGACCAACTCGGGCGAACGATCGATCTCCGTGTTCGATGCACGCCAGCTCGAGGAAATCGAACGCATCGCGCTGCCCGCGAACCCGACCGCACTGTCGTTCCATCCGTCGCGGCGCGTCGCCTACGTGTCGTTCCAGGACGACTACGTGCGCGAACTCGATCTCGATACCTGGCGTTTCGTCGGCGCGCTGGCGACGCTGCGGGAGCCCGATGCGTCGTACGTGCTCGCGGGAGCGCGCTGACATGCGCGACGGATCGCCGCCCGAAGGATCGCCGCCCGACGGCATGCCGGATGCGCTCGTCGATGCGCATCACCACCTGTGGAAGCTCGATGCGGGCGCGCACTATCCGTGGCTGCAGACGCAATACGATCCGGCGCGCTTCATGTTCGGCGATTACGCGGCGCTGTGCCGCGATTTCGGCGTGGACGATTTCCGGCACGCGGCGCAACGCGCGCCGATCGTCGCCAGCGTGCACGTCGAGGCCGAACGCGCACGCGACGAAGCACTGGCGGAAACGCGCTGGCTGCACGAAGTCGCGGCGGCACACGGGTTGCCGTCGGCAGTCGTCGCGTGGGTCGACCTGCTTGCCGGCAATGCGGACGAACGGCTCGCCGAACAGGCCGCGTGGCCGCGCGTGCGCGGCGTGCGCTTCAAGCCGCGCACCGCGTCGTCGCCGGATGCGCCTGTCGACGGGCCCGGCACGCTGCACGATCCGCGCTGGCCGGCCGCGCTGGAACACGTCGCCGCGCTCGGCCTGTGCTGGGATCTGCGCGTGCCGTTCTGGCATCTCGGCGACGCGGCCGCGCTGCTCGCCGACGCACCCGCTGTCGACGTCGTGCTCGAACATGCCGGGCTGCCGTGGGATCGCTCCGACGCAGGGCTCGCGCGCTGGCGCCGCGGCATGGAAGCGCTCGCGGCATCGCCGCGCGTGGTCGTGAAGATTTCCGAACTCGGCTTGCGCGACGCCGTGTGGAACGACGCGGACAACGCGCGGATCATCCGCGACACGATCGCGATCTTCGGCTGGGAACGCTGCCTGTTCGCCAGCAACTTCCCGGTGGCCGGCCTGCGCGTGTCCTATCCCGCGCTGCTTCGCACGTTCGCCCGCGCGATGGCGAACCTCGACGACGCGGCACGCCGCGCGATCTGGCATGACAACGCGCTGCGCGTTTACCGGATTGCGCTCGACGAGCCATTCCGGCCGGCTCGCGGATAACGCCGCTTTCCGCGCCTTTCCCCATCTCGTCGATCGGGCATCCGCCCGGTCGCGTATTCGCCCCGTCGCCCGTAATCGTGCTTGACCCGGCCCTTGGGGTCGCCTTTATGCTGTCCACAACGAATCGACAGCAGAGAGAGGTGACGGATGGGTACGTCCACGCCCCGTTTGAGCGCATCGGCGGCAGCCGCGCAGCTCGGCGTATCGGTCAAGGCGCTGCGGCTGTACGAACAGCACGGCCTCGTGACACCGGAGCGAACGCCTGCCGGATACCGTGCCTACGGCCCGGACGACCTCGCACGCGCGGCCGACATCGCGGCGCTGCGAGCGCTCGGCCTCAGTCTGGCACAGGTGGCGAGCGTGCTCGATGGCGATGCACGCGGCCTGGACGGCGCGCTGGCCGCTCACGAAGCAGTGCTTGAGCACGGCATTCAGGATCTCGTGCGCAAGGTCGACAGCGTGCGCGCGATCCGTGCCGGCCTTGCGCGCGGCCGGATGCCAGCCGACGGCGAACTGGCCCGGCTGCTCGACGATACCGGCGCCGGCGTCGCGTTCAGCCTGCCGTGGCCGTGGGGCGGCGAGTGGTTCGAGTGTCGCGATATCCGGCCGTTGAACTACATCATCGGCTCGCTGGGAAGCGGCAAGACGCGGCTGGCGCTTCGGCTGGCCGACGCGCTGCCCGGCGCCGCGTTCGTCGGCCTCGATCGGCTGGAACACGATGGCGCTGCCGCATGCGATGCGTTGCGCGTCGATCCGGAACTGAAGTCGCGCGTCGACCGCGCATCGGCCGCGCTTGCCCGCAACGGCGCGACGCCGTCGGCAGCGTTGACTGCGCTGCTCGTCAGTCTCGAAGCGGATGGCCCGCGCGCGCTGGTCGTGGACATGATCGAACAGGATCTCGACCGGCCCACGCAACAGGCGTTGATCGCCCATTTGCGCGAACGCGCAACCGCCGGGATGCGGCCGCTGTTCCTGCTGACGCGCTCGTCGGCGATCCTCGATCTGTCGTCGGTCGGGCCGAACGAATCGATCATCCTGTGCCCTGCCAATCACAGCCCGCCTTCGCGCGTGGCGCCTTACCCGGGCGCCCCCGGCTACGAAGCGGTTGCCACGTGCCTTGCGTCGCCCGAGATCCGCGAGCGGATCGCGCGTCGGCCGGAAGTGGCGTAAGCCGTCATCGGTTCCTGGTGCCGGCAACAGGCCGGCGCATCGACCGTCACGACTCCAGCCGCCCCATCCTGCGCGCCATCGCCGGACTCACCGCGCACCCCGGATCGAACCCGAAGAATTCGAGCACGTGCCGTGCGACGTCGTCGCGATCGTTGTCCGCGCAGATCATGTGGTAGCTGTTCTCCAGCACGATCCCGCGCGCGTCGGGCATCTTCTCCAGCAGGAAATCGGCCGAGCGCAGGCTCGTCAGCTCGTCCTCGCGCGCATGCAGCACGAGCGTCGGGCATCGCGTATCGGCCGCGGCCTCGAGCGCCCAGTCGCGCATCCGGTCGACCTGCCGCACGCACGCGAGCGGCACCCACGCATAGTGGAAACCGTCCTGCCGCTCGAACTTCTTCTTCACGATCGCGCGGATCGTCGCGTTCTTGATGCCGAACGGCTCGCCCTCCTCGACGCGCATCCGCTCGGCCACACCCGGCACGCGATACAGCACATGCCGCAGCGACCGATACCACGGCGTCGACCATCCGTCGATGAACACCGGCGTGGCCAGCAACGCGAGCCGGCCGCGCGCATGCTGCACGCGGCGGCACAGCAGCAGCGCGACCAGCGCGCCCATGCACATGCCCACGACATGCAGCGTGTCGTACTCGCGTTCCAGCGCGCGATACTGCTCGGTCACCGCGTCGAGCCATGTCTCAGCGCGCACGCCGATCAGATCCTCGGGGCGCGTGCCGTGCCCCGGCAGCGTGATCATGTGCGTGTCGCCGCCCGCGCGCCGCATCGCCTTGTGCAGCGAACCGAGATCGTATTGCGTGCCGCCGAGCCCGTGGATCAGCAGGACGCCCGTGCGGCCTGTCATGACGCGCGTCCGCTCATTCGTCCGCCGGCCACACACGCTCGATCTGCCAGACGCCCGCGACCACCGTCACGTCGACGTTCGAATCGAGCAGCGGCGCGCCGTGATCGATGATCGTCTGCGTGCCGCCGTCGCGCTGCACGACACGCAGCGACAGCGACGCGCGATCCTCGCCCGCGATCTCCGCATTCCAGTAGTCGCTCAGCGCAGCGCGGTCGCCCGGCTGCACGCGTTCGAGCACGAGCGGCACGCTCGCGATCTGCGCGTGTTCGACGCCGACGCCGAACACGCGCTCGACGTCGCCGCTCCACTCGATCCGGCCCGACTCCGGATCGAGCACGTACGCGATCTGGCCGGCGCTCGCGAGCGCGAGTTCCATGTTGTTCTGCAGCGCCGCCGCATGCTCGTGCACGCGTTCGCGCGTCGTCTTCAGCGTACTCACCGTCAGCACCAGCAGCGACGCGACCGCCAGATAGAGCTGCGCCTCGAGCAGCGAACTGCCGTAGTGCTCGTGGAACGACGCGAACGGGCCGTCGCCCTGCGCGGTCTGCTCGATCACGATCAGCGCAAGTATCAGCACCGACGACGAACCCGCGCGGCCGCCGAGCAGCAGCGTCACCGCGACGGTCAGGAACAGCGGGACATACGTGAACGCGAAGCCGGCGCCCGTACCGAATTTCCGCGACGTGTCGCCGTCGAAGATCACGAGCGCGACGATCGCGAGCAGCACGAACGCGACGACGCCGAGCATCAGGTCGAAGCGCTCGTGATCGCCCGAACGGTGCGCGCGGAAGCGCGACCACGACGCGAGCACCGGCGTGACCAGCAGCACGCCGACGAAATCGGAAGCTGCCCACACGAACCACACGTCGAAGAACGACGCGTCCTTGAGCGTCGCGTACCACGCCGCGCCGCCGATCGCGCCGACGACGCCCGCGATCAGCCCGGCGAGGATCACCGAGCGCAGGAAATACAGCCCTTCGAGCGAGAAGCGCACGCGCTGAACGAGCCACACCGCGAGCGCGGCCGCGCCGACTTCGTCGACCGTGAACAGCACCGCGTTGACCAGGCTGCCGTGTTCGATGCCGGTCAGCGCGAGCTGCGCGACGAGGAACGCGCCGGCCAGCGTCAGCCATTCGCGCAACGGCCGCAGCATGAACGCGCCGACCGTCACGCCGGCCGGCAGCCAGATATAGCCCGTCAGCCGGACGGGGCCGTTGAACTCGTGCGAGATGTAGCCGGTCGCGAGATACAGCACCGCCCAGAGCAGCGCGGCGACGAGCCCCGGGCGGGAACGTTTGGTGTCCATCGAGGATTCCTGTGTGCTGCGCCGTGCGGGCGAGCGCGCCGGCCGCGTTGTCAACGGCAGGCGCGCCGGCCACCGGCGCGTACGCGATGTGCGCATGATATGCGGCGGGAGCGGACGGGGGAATACCGGAGCCGGAAGCGCATCGATCGGCCGGCGGTACCCCCGCAAGTCGGCGCTTGTGACCGGCAAAGTATCCGAAAAGTTCGTCGTTTGCCGGACGCTATCAGGACAGGTCAGCGTGTCGTCCTGGCCGGACAGCCAAAATCGCGCGCAGCCGGTCGATCACGCCTGACATGAAAGGCATCCGAAAGTGTTCGTTTCAGGTATCGTCCACGTCTCCAGCCAACATTTCGGATGACCGCACCCAATGGAAACCGTACCGGCACGGCCGATATCGGCCCCTTTGATGCAATGAGCAGATTTCGCGTCACGTACGACGGGCCCGCGCTCGAATCGTCCGAGATGGACGTGCGCGAACTTGCACCCGCATTGCTTGCAATCGGCGATTTGCTCGACGCGTCGACCCGCGCGCTGTGCGGCGATCAGGTTCGGCCGCAGGTGAACGTGCGCGGCAGCTTCAAGACCGGCAGCTTCGGCGTCGACTTCACGCTCGCGACATCGCTGCTCGGCCGCATGCGCGACATGCTGAGCGGCAACGAAGGCACGGCGCTCGCCAATGCGGTCACGATCCTGACCGCGCTCGGCATCGCCGCGCCCCGGGCAAGAAAGGGGCTCTTCGCCGTCCTCAAATGGCTGCGCGGGCGCGAGATCCAGCAAGTGCGGATGCAGCAGTGGCAAACCTCGGACGGCGCAAAAACCGAATACGAGGTCACGGATGTCCTCGAACATCGCCCGGCCGGCCTGCAGATTCAGTTGCCCGGCCCTTGATCCGCGTCGAAGGCCACGCTCCCAACGCAACCCATCATTCATCATGAAACCGGCGATCGATCTGCGTCCTGCCTCCTTAGCCGACCTCCCCTTCCTGCAGACCCTCCGCCGGCTCACGATGACGGAGCATCTGCAACGGGTCGGCGCGCCGACCGACGACGAAGCGCACGACCGGCGCATCCGCGCGCACTTCGAAGACGCGATGATCGTCTGCGAAGGCGCCGATGCAATCGGCTTGCTGAAGGTGACGCGCTCCGCCGGCGAATGGCACGTCCATCAGATCCAGATCCTCCCTGCCCGCCAGGGCCGGGGCATCGGCGAAGCCGTGCTGCGCGAACTGCTGACCGATGCGGCACGCGAGAACGTGTGCGTATCGCTCAGCGTGCTGCACGGCAATCCGGCGCGGCGCCTCTACGAACGGCTCGGCTTCCGGCCCGCATCGGAAACGGAAACGAGTGCGAGCCTCGTCTGGCGCGCGTGACGCGTCACATATCGACGCCGCGCTATTGCGTGATCTTCGCGTCCTTCAGCAACTTGCCGACCATCTGCGCACTCGCCTTCTCGACCGCAATCGCCTGCAATTGCTGCTGAAGCACCGGCTTCGCCGTCTCGAAGCCCGGCACCTGCGTCGGCCGCTTCGCATCCAGCTTCACGATGGCCCGCACGCCATCGACCGGGATCGAATCCTTCGTCGCTGCGCCCACCGTCAATTTCTCGAGCGCCTGCGCGATCGGCAGCGGCAATCCTCCCGTCTTGCCTTCCGCCGCCGGCGTATTGAAGCTCACCCACGGCAGCTCGCCGCCGGCATCGCGGCTCGGCGCCATGCTGTACTGGCGCGCCAGCCCGTCGAACGACTTGCCCGACTTCAGCTCGCTCAGCACGGTCGCGGCCGTCGCCGGATCCCTGACGACGATCAGCCGCGGCTTGTACTCGTTCTTGCCGAGCGCCGCGACGAGCGCGTCGTAGCGCGCCTTGACCTGCTCGTCGGTCACCGGCTCGGGTTTCACGTTGTCGCGCACGTACAGTTGCACCTCGGCATTCGCCTTCGCCTGCTGGATCGCCGCCTTGACCTCGGGCTTGTCCGCGTAGTTCGCTTTCTCCGCGGCCTGCTGAACCAGCACGCGCGTGATCAGTTGCTGCTTGATCGCGTCGCGGATCTGCGGCGAGTCGGGCTGCCCCGACGCGCGCAGCACCGCATCGACGTCCGCCTGCGTGATCGCCGTGCCGTTGACGGTCGCGACGGTTGCCGTCGCGCCGGACGGCTGCGACGCAGCCGCCGTCTGGGCGAGGGCAGGACCGCTCAGCACGCCCGCCAGCGCGGCAATCAGCAACAGCCGGCTCGGTGTCGTTTTCATCTTCATCGTTTGATCGCTTCGTGCTCAAGGAACGCGGCATGGGGCTGCCGCGCAGATTCGCCGACGCAGCAGCACATCGGCGCAACCGTTCATTCAGGTTCGACATCACGAGCACAGGCAGCCTCCGCCCGTGCCGCTGTCATTGTGCACGGAACCGCGTTTGCGCGTCGGGAGGTCGGGGGCGGCCGCACAAGGCGGCGAAGCGCGCGTTGCGCGCGCCGTTCATCGTAGACGTCGAATACGATCGTTGCTTCGCGGGCCCGGCCGCCAGTCGAAGCGGCGACCGGCACGCTTCACCGGCACCGGCCGCACCGCCGTCAAGGCGTCCATCGATACACGGTGATGCTGTTCCCCTTCACGTTGTTCTTCATCACCACATACTCGCCGTTCGACCGGCGGTACGCGCGAATGCTGTACATCGCATCGATCGCGCTGCTGGTATCGACGGTCGCGGGGCTCGTGTTGACCAGCGTGGTGTCGAGGTTGCCGGTGGTGAGGTTGAACGCGTCGACGTTCGGCCACAGCGGCCCGCTGCTGCTGAACCAGTAGCCGACGAACAGATGGTTGCCGGCCGCGTCGATCGATTTCGCGCCGCTGTGCGGCAGCGTGATCACCGGATCCGGCTTCGTCGTGTTGCCCGCGCTCCAGCCGTGATACACCTCGATGCGCGTGCCGATCGACGTCCAGTCGTTGGTCCCGACCGCGCCCTGCGCGAGCACCATCGTGTCGCTGTCCGCGAGGTAGACGATGCGCGTCAGCGGCTGGATGCTGGCGGGAACGCGGGTCGCGACGCCCGCCCCCCACGACGGCTTGCCGCTCGCGTCGAAACCGGTCAGCGGGTAGTGATAGATCGCGCCGGTCTTGTCGAGGCCGGCCCACACGCCGCCCTTGCTGTCGAGGCTGAACCCGCTCGTGACGCGCTGCGTCGTGTTGAACGCGGGGCCCGGAATCGATCCGTCCGGAATCGCGACATAGCCGTTCGCCGCATTGAAATGGAAGAAATAGAAGACTGGCGGATTCTGCCCCGCCGCGACGAGGATCCGGTTCGCGCCGACGGACGCGAGCAGCCCGAAATGCTCGTCGCGCTGCGTGTCGCTCATGTTGATGCGCGGATCCGACGGGTACGTGAACGGATCGACGGTGTTCGCGACGAACGTGCCGCCCGCGCTGCCGCTATATACGTGCGTGCCGCCATAGAACAGCGCGCCGTCCGTGACCGGGTCCGGCGCGGCGATGCCTTCGAAGTTCAGCGACTGCAGCGTCCAGCGCAGGCTGCCGGCGCTGCTGTACGCATGAATGTCGGTGGCGCCGTTGCGGCCGAGATCCCAGCTTCCGCCCCACGGGTTGTTGAGCACATAGAGATTGCCGGCGCTGTCTTTGCCGATCCCGGCGATGCGCGTGAAGCGTTTCGCGCCGACCTGCCCCTTGATGCCCGTCGTCGTGTCGAGATAGCCGCCGCGCACGCCGAACGTGCCGGCCAGCGCGGGCCGGCCCGACACGGTATAGCGCTTGACGTTCATGTCGGGGCCTTCGTCGCCCACCATGAGCTGCCCGGCCGCCGCATCGAAATACAGCGCCGACGGCTTCGACCCGGCCGGCAGCCGGATCGTGTTCAGCAGCGCGCCGGCCGGGCTGAAGCCGACGACCGAACCCGCGCTCTTCTGCGCGACCCACACGTTGCCCGCGCCATCCACCGCGAGCGCGCCCGGCCCCGACACGTTGATGTCCCGCTGCCAGACGCCGTCGGTGGTGAACACGCGCACGCGATTGCCGTAGAAGTCGCTCGCATAGAGCAGCGAGCCGGCCGTCGCGAGCCCGGTGACGACGTCGATGCGCGGCTGGTTGGTCGCCGCGCTGATCTGGATCACGCGGTCGCGATACTTCGTGGCGCGGTTGTACCGCCCGACCGCGCCGCTGCCGTAGGTTTTGCCGGGCTGCAACGCGACGAACAGCGACGTCGCGTTGCCCGTGATCGCGCTGCCCTGGAATTCCGAATGCGTGCCCATCGAACCGACGCTCTTGCCGTTCTGGTAGATCGCGACACCGCCTTCATCTTCGTCCCACATCGACGCCGTGTAGATGACGCCTTCGGGCGCGACCCACATCGAACGCGCGACGTTGCCGACATGAGCCGCGAGCGTGCCGTATGTGTTCGCCAGCCAGTCGGTGGTGTTGCCTGCGTGAGCGGCCGGCGCGATCGCGGCGATTGCGGCGGCAAGAAGCGCAGCCTGAATACGTTTTCCAGCGACCATGACTGATGCTCTCCTGAATGGGGCAAACATTCACATGAGGGGGCGGCCGGCCGGATGGCTTGAAATCCGCGATGCGTAAATTGTTCCGCTGAATCATCCGGCGCAGTCGGTATTACGTGCGGCATGCGTTCGATAATGAGCAGGGCGAGAATAGCGTTATATAAATCGAAAAAAATTGCGGACCGTCCGTGCCACGGCGCTTTTCGCCGAATCGGCTTCGATCGCATCGCCCGTGGCAACCGGGCACCCCGACAGCGGGCGCGGCGGTGCGACAGTGAATGTTCACTTGCGCGCTCGATCGGGAATGAGGGAACCCGGAGAAATCAGGCCGTTCGCCCGCGGGAATATCGCAGCTGGTTCAACGACGAAAGATTGAAACCACGAATGCCGTTTCCGGCGAATCGGGAAAAAGCTACCGCATGCAATGCGGAATCATTGCACCAAAAACAAATCGCCGGCCTGAATCCGTTTCGAATCCAGGCCGGCGATTGTCATTGATCGCGGAGCAGGCAAAGCGCCGTCGTCGCCGCGTTGCCACGCATCATGCCGATGCCGACGTCTCCGGCACCTTCACCTGCATGACGCGCCCGCCGTCCGGATCATCGTCGTCGCGCGGCGCGTCGAGCTGCCCTTCCCACTTCGCGACCACGGCAGCCGCGATCGAGTTGCCGACGGCGTTGGTGGCCGAGCGCCCCATGTCGAGGAACATGTCGACGCCCATGATCAGCAGCAGCCCCGCTTCGGGCATGTTGAACTGGTTGAGCGTCGCCGCGATCACGACCAGCGATGCGCGCGGCACGCCCGCCATCCCCTTCGACGTCACCATCAGCATCAGCAGCATCGTGATCTGCGTGCCCAGCGGCAGATGGATGCCGTACACCTGTGCGATGAACAGCACGGCGAACGTGCAGTACATCATCGAGCCGTCGAGGTTGAACGAGTACCCGATCGGCAGCACGAAGCTCGAGATCCTGCGGTTCACGCCGAAGCGGTCGAGCGCGTCCAGCAGCTTCGGATACGCGGCCTCGGAGCTCGCCGTCGCGAACGACAGCAGGAACGGCTCGCGGATCAGCCGGATCAGCGTGAACGCGCGCTTGCCGAGGAACGTCACGCCAGCGAGCGTCAGCACGCCCCACAGCAGCGCGAGCGCCAGATAGAAGCTCGCCATGAACTTCGCGAACGTGAGCAGGATGCCGAGCCCTTCGGTCGTGATCGTCGACGCCAGCGCCGCGAACACCGCGACGGGCGCGAACCACATCACCGCGCCCGTTACCTTCAGCATCACCTGCGCGAGATCGTCGATCACGCCGGTCAGGCGCTTGCCCGCTTCGCCGAGCGCGGACAGCGCGGTGCCGAAGAAGATCGAGAACACGACGATCTGCAGGATTTCGTTGTTCGCCATCGCCTCGGCGATCGATTTCGGCACCAGGTGGACCACGAAATCCTTCAGCGTGAATGCGCCCGTCTTCAGGTTGAGGGCCGCGTCGGACGCCGGCAACGGCAGGCTCAGGTGGCTGCCCGGCTGCAGGATCGTCGCGGTCAGCAGGCCGAGCAGCAACGACGTGAACGACGCGATGAAGAACCAGCCGAACGCCTTGACGCCCACGCGGCCCACCGCGCCGCCGTCGCCCATCTGCGCGATGCCGACGGTCAGCGTCGCGAATACCAGCGGCGCGATGATCATCTTGATCAATCGCAGGAACACGTCGGACAGCAACGACACGTAGCCGGCGACTTCCTTGGCCATCTTCGGGTCGGGAAACGCGCTATGGCACGCGTAACCCACTGCGATACCAAGAATCATCGCGACGACGATGTACTTGGTAATGTTGTGCTTCTTATTCATTAGCAATCCAAATTACAGAGCGTGTGCTTCTAACGGCTGGAAAATCATTCGCGTCCGGCTGCGAATCGGAACTCACGTCGCCATGCGCGCGACGGGCCCGCTTCCGGCGGTCGCCAGGGCGGACAGGGGGGGCATTCTAACGCAAATGGCGCGTCGGCTTTCAAATCTGAAAGAAAAGGCGGTTGATCTGCGTCCATGCGGCCGCCGGAAAGGGGGGTTTTGTCGCGATCCGGCCGAACGGCGCGAGCGGCCATCGAGCGCCGCGACCTCGACGGACAGGCCGCCCGCGCCGACCCGCGACGACACGGGAAGACGATCGCGACACATTCGCACAAAGATGCGCAGACCTCGACACTACCGCGCGTAACCCCTATGTAATATTTGGAAATGATTCGTGTTGCCGTCACGCCCGGGCGGCAATGCGCAATCGCGAGTCGGGAATGCGCAACCGCGTTCGAGCCATTGTTCCAGACAGGGCGAGTCGTTCGCTTGATAAGTAGTCCTCCCAATGAATGAACGGGAAAAATCGGCATCGTGATGAACATTCTGTACACCAACTTCCACGGCGACTATGGCGGCGGCCAGGATACCTACGTCCGCGATCTCGCCGCCGCGATGAGCCGGCATCACCGCGTGACCGTCGCGTCGCCGGAGGGAAGCCGCCTGTCGCGGCTGTTGAAGGACAGCCCCGACGTGGCCATCTTCGACATGGAATTCAAACCGCGCTGGAACCGGCTGTGCCAGGAGCTTGTCCGGCTGCGCCAGCGGATCGTCGCCGAGCGCTTCGACGTCGTTCACGTCAACGGATCCGCCGACCACCGGCAGGTGATGCTGGCGCTGCTCGGGTGCCGGCACCGGCCCGCGGTCGTGCTCACCAAGCACAACACGTATCGCGCCGACAGCTTCGGCAACCTGCTGCGTGCACGGCTTGCGACCGACCACACCATCGCGGTCAGCGACTATGTCGCGGGCATGCTCGCGCTCCGGTCGCCGTACGGGAACGTCACGGTCGTCAAGCACGGCGTGCGCAGGCAGGCCGCGGAACGACTGGCGGGCGACGAGATTCGCCGCCGCAAGGTCGCGCTGTTCGGGCCGTCCGGCGCGGACGCGATCGTGCTGGGCAGCAGCGCCGGCACCGCGCCGGAAAAAGGCTGGATGGATCTGATCGCGGCACTGGGCCGCCTGCCCGAGCACGAGCGCGAGCGGTTTCGCGTGCTGCTGGTCGGTGCGGAGCCGTCATGCGACCAGCGCGAGCAGATCGCGCGGCACGGCATGACGTCGCGCATCGCATTCACCGGACGGCTCGACGACGTATGCGCGCCGTTCTCGATCATCGACGTGTCGTTCGTGCTGTCGTACCACGAGAGCCTGTCGTACGCGTGCCGCGAAGCGATGTCGCTGGGCTGCCCCGCGATCGTGACGCGCGTGGGCGGGCTGCCCGAGAACGTCGAGCCGGGCGTGGACGGATGGGTCGTTCCGCCGCGCGAGCCCGAAGCGATCGGGGAGATCCTGCGCGCGATCGTGCGCGAGCCCGGCTGCGTCCGCGCGATGGGACGCAGCGCGCGGCTGAAAGGCAAGCGCGAGTTCTCGTTCGACACATTCGTCGACGCGACTATGTCCGTCTATCAGAAATCGATTCGACACAACCCGTATCGCTGGGTGGCATCGTTGAGGTCCATGTAATGGCCATGAATATCTGGAAGAAGTATTGGGACCTCCGGACGCAGGAGTGCCCGTGCGACGTGCACTTCGTCGAGTGGCTGGAATCCGCTCGCCTCAACGGCATCCGCATCTATCACTTCGGCACCGGCGGCCACCACCATGTCGGCGTGGCATGCGCGCGGCCTCACCTGAACAACACGGTCTTCGGCGTGACGGCGTCGCCGAAGGAATACAAGTCGTATGTCGATCTCGTCACGCGGCAGCCGGAAGTCAGCAAGACCTACCTCGCGTATTTCGGCGACGTCTATACAAGCAACTCGGACCTGCTGCCGTCGTTCGACGTCGTCACGCTGTTCCACCTGTGCGAATTCCGCGACGAGACGAACAGCCGCTATGGCGCGAAGACCGACGCGGAAGTGCTCGACCTGTTCGCCCGCCATACCGCACGCGAAGGTCACCTGCTGTTCTACAAGGGCTCGTCGGCCTATCGGAAGGCCGAACCGATCATCGAGCAATGGGCGGCGAATGCCGATTTCGTCGAGGTCGGCGACTTCAAGACCCTGCGGATTTTCCGCAAGGACGCATAACCCTTGCCTTGTCACGATCCGCCGATGCTTCTATCCGCCACGCGCTATCCGATCCTGATGTATCACCAGATACGCCCGCTGCCGCCGCCGCCCGACCGGCTGCGCGGCCTGAGCGTCGCGCCCGACGCGTTCCGCCGCCAGATGACGCTGTTCAGGCGGCTCGGCTACCGCGGCCTGAGCGTGCGCGAACTGCAGCCGTATCTGCGCGGGGAGCGCAGCGGAAAGGTCTTCGGCATTTCGTTCGACGACGGCTTTCTCAACGTGCTCACGCACGCGATGCCGGTGCTGGACGAGCTCGGGTTCACCGCGACCTGCTATTTCGTCGCCGGCCGGTTCGGCGGCGAGAACGACTGGGATGCGGGCGCCGATACCGCACGCTCGCCGCTGATGACGTGCAAGGACATGCTCGCGTGGCACGATCACGGCCATGAAATCGGCTCGCATACGCTCGATCACGTCGCGCTGTCACACGTGCCGGCGCACGTGTCGGATCTTCAGGTAACCGAGTCGAAGCGGCGGCTCGAAGCGTTGAGCGGCCGGCGCGTCGAATCGTTCTGCTATCCGTACGGCGATCTGGACGCGCGCGTCCGCGATCAGGTCATCGCCGCCGGGTACGGCAATGCGACGACGACCCGGCGCGGGTGCGCCGACGCGTCCGACGATCCGTTTCTGCTGCCGCGGATTCCGGTAGCGGGCGGTGTCGGTGCGCTTCGGTTGCTGTTCAAGTGTGCGCGGTGGCGGGTGCGCAAGCGCGGGTAACGCCGGGAACAGCGCTTGTGACATGGCGAAATGGTAAAGCGTCGGCGCCGAATTCGATCCGGCCGATGCCGGCGCACGGATCGATGCCTTTGTCGAATCCAGGTTTTCCGGATCGCGGCCGTCGCCACCGCGATTGCCGCGCGTGCGCGATCAGTCCGATGTTTCCCGTGCCAGCTTTGCCTGCCGCCGGCCCCGGTCGTTCACGATCTGGTGACGCCGATGATCCGTCATCTTCTTCCACGCGCGCGCTTCGTCCCGCGTTCGCAGGCACGCCACGCAATAGCCCGTTCTGCCGTCGAACGAGCACACGTCGATGCAGGGCGATTTGACCGCCATGCTTATTGCCTCCGCGTCGCCAGCACGACTTCGACGGTGACATGCGACAGATCCTTGAACCGCTGGAGCACGCCGTGATAGAAGCGCGAATCCCGCTTCGGGTCGTCCGTCGCCACCGACACGACCGCGCTCATGTGCCCCGGCCCGAGACGCCAGACGTGCAGGTCGTTGATCGCGTCGCCGCCGCCTTCGATTGCGCTGCGCACGTTGTCCGCCAACCGACGGTCCGCACTCATGTCGAGCAGGATGCCGCCGGTGTCGCGCATCAATCCGTATGACCAGTTCGCGATCACGAGCGCACCGATGATGCCGGCCAGCGGGTCCATCCAGAGCCAGCCGAACGCGCGCGCGAGCAGCAGCCCGACGATCGTCAGCACGGAGACCGCCGCGTCGGCGATCACGTGGACGTAGGCCGACCGGATGTTGTGATCGCGCGCCGCCGCCGCGGACGCGCCATGGTCGTGCTCCTCGAATGCGAGTTCGTGCTCGCGCCCGTTCAACCGGACAATCGCCCTGAATTCATGCGGCTCGGGAATGTTCTCGACCGACTCCAGGCACGCACCGCGCACGCTCATCGCGAACGCCTGCCGCGTACCGTCCGGACGAATCGTCGTGATCGATGCAGCCGTGACGTCGCCGAGCTTCGTGCCGGAGATCGCCGGTGCGATCCGGAACACCGGCGGCACGCCGTCTTCGAAGATCGACACGAAGAACGCGCCGCCTTGGTCGAAGACCTTGTGCGTCGCCTCATCGTGGTCATAGTCGTGATCGTCGTGCCCATGCCCGTGGTGATGTCCATGACCGTGCCCATGATGATCGCCGCTCAGCAGCCAGACGCTCGCGATGTTGACGAGCAGGCCGGCAACCGCGATCGGAATGGCCTCGTCGAAATGGATCGGAACGGGCGCGAGCAGACGCGCGACCGCTTCATAGCCGATCAGCAGCGCGATCATCGCGAGCACGATGGCGCTCGTGAAGCCGGCCAGGTCGCCGAGCTTGCCCGTGCCGAACACGAATCGCGGGTCGCTCGCATGCCGGCGCGCGTAGGTGTACGCAAGCGCGGCGATCATCATCGCGCCCGCGTGCGTCGACATGTGCAGCCCGTCCGCGATGAGCGCCAGCGAGCCGAAAATCGACCCGCCGACGATCTCGGCCACCATCATTGCCGCGCACAGCGCGATGACCATCCAGGTCCTGCGTTCGTTCTGTTCGTGTGCGGCGCCGAGAAAAATGTGGTCGTGCCCTGCGCCGAAGGCGTCGTTCCTGAAGTCGCTCATCCCTGCCCCGATTATTTGAAGTAGCTGTGAACGACTTCGATCAGCTGTTCGGTCGCGCTGCCCTCGTCCTCGTGCCCTTCGGCATCGACAAGATGGCTGCGGATGTGATCCTCGAGCACGACCGCGAGCAGGCCGTTCATCGCACCGCGGCCGCTCGTGATGAGCTGGAGGATTTCGTTGCAACCGCGCTCTTCCTCCAGCGCGCGTTCGATCGCTTCGACCTGTCCCTTGATCCGGCGGACACGATTCAGCAGCTTCTGCTTTTCCTTGACGGTGTGGCTCATGGCAATCCTTTCATATACCGGGGGGGGAGTATATCCGGAAAGGATTTTCCATATAGGGGGTAGGGGTATGTCGAACAAGGTAACAACGCTGTCGCTTCGTCTGCACAAGGATTTCGACATCCTCGGGCGATCGACCATTTCCCGGGCAACGCGGTGATCCAGGCCGAAATCGCTCGGCAGGACTGCAGCGCGCTCGTCGACACCCTGCCGTCGCCGTGCGAGCCACACGCCGCAGATCCGGCGTTGTGTCGGCCGCCTGTGTCCTTGGCCGCTTGCGAAAGTAGAACGAGTGTCTTGTGCACGATCCTGCTGCCGCAAACGGCCTCAACACCGAGCACAAATGCGGGTCATGCCGCTGAAGTTACAGTCGACGCAAACGAGTGCGACGGAGACTTGCTCCAAGCAGCGCTCGCTTCAACCAAATTGGGCGGTCAGCCATCCTTCGGCCCATTTTGTCGCGTATGCAACCGCGTCATCGCGCGCATCGAAACCAGCCAGATCGCCGCTGGCGTGCACTTCCCGCTCGCCTCCATCCAGAAGAACCGTGGTGATCCTCACATGCGCGATGTACTCTCCGTCAGCCCTGCGGGGTGTCGGATCGATTCGGAACCGTGTCGAATTGAAGAGCATGGGCTCCTCCCTGTTGGGTTACCGCGAACCAGGCTGTCGCGGGAGCAGCGCGAGAAAGCGTCGGACTTCAAGAAGTGCCATTGTCCGATCGGCCTCCTGACAGGATTCACGACTCGCCATCTCGCTTTTGCAGTGTGGCGCACGACCCGATACGAACATCAGGAAAGCATCCGCATCGACCTCGCAGCGATGGTCGCGGATAGACCGGCGAATGAAGTGCCGCCCGTAGGCAGAAATGAAAGCCCGTTGCTCCGGAATACCTCCGAAGCCACGCTCAAGCGACGGGACAAGAGGGGAACGTCAGCACTATCAATGGTGCCCGGACGATCGGCCACGGTGAGAGGCCGAATCGCATTCAGAGGGGCACGCTGAGCAAGGCGCTGGGATCGGTCATTGGTCACCCGATGATTCGATGCTACGCCGTTCTATACGTTTGTATAGCGAAATTTCGATTGAATTCCCGTCGCCGGAGCGTGCCTTCGTACTGTAGCGAGGTGTGAGTCACGACGGCAGCGCGTATAGTTGGGCTAGCTGCACCTCCGGTTCCAGAAAACGGCTCCGGCATTCAGGAGGCAGGTCACGCATGGGAGCCGATGCTCATGGCCGGCATCATGAAGCACCGATGAATTCGAAGCATGCAGTGCCTGGTTTGCACGAACCGGGAATATCGATACTGAAGATGCATTCGACGATGTCCAGCGAATCGAGCAGCGTCGACGCACAAGCGACGAGCACGTCACCAACGGTCTTTCGCGTCCACATCGACGCTCTGTTCAAAGGACCGCAATGACACGAGTTGGACCGGCTAACGTAAGCCCTCCCTGGAACAAACAGCGCCACCCATGAAAATCGACCGCAGTTCCATTCCCCACTACCTCGTCCTTCGTGCCGGCTGGCCACCCTATGTGTTGAATGCAGACCGCCTGGTGCTCCGCCGCGAAGCGAGCCCGCTGCTGCGAGCGTTCGCGCGAACGCGCGGAAGGTACGCACATGTCGATGACGTCGCGTGGAACATCTTCTCCGATGCAGAGGGCCTTTCGATGATCGAGCGCCGGGAAACAGGGTTCTTCACGTTGATCACCGGAACCGAGACCGAGCATCAGCTGCATTTGCTGGCAACCCTCTGACGTTGCAGTCGGGACGGCGTACGGCCAGGGCCGACGAAGAGCCGCGCGGGGATTTTTCGCGCATTTTTTATGGAATGCTGATTTTCCTGGGCAGTCGCTTGTTCTGCCCCTCGGCCGAAAGCGCTTGACACCTTCGTTGCCGAGGCGTACTGTCAGCCGCTGAAGTATTCAAGAAGCGCGATTGCTGCCCATCATTAACCGCGGCCTGCGGTATTCGTTGTCCTCTCCCTCCTTGATTATTTTTTCCCGCGTCCATTCAGGGCGCATACGCTCGTCCATTTTCAGGAGATCTAACATGGATACCGGTACCGTCAAGTGGTTCAACGACAGCAAGGGCTTCGGCTTCATCACGCCCGACGCAGGCGGAGACGATCTGTTCGCGCATTTCTCGGAGATTCGCGGCGACGGCTTCAAAACGCTCGCCGAAGGCCAGAAAGTCAGCTACGAAACCAAGAGCGGCCCCAAAGGCCTGCAGGCGTCGAACATTACCGGCCTGTAAGTCCCCACAAGCCGTCAGTCCCGTTCACGGAGCGGCACGTAACTGCCGCTTCCTGCGCATACGCACCTCCATCGCGGGCGCCACGCGTCCCGATGCAAGCTCGACCGGGTCATCCGTTTCGCATTCGGACGTCGAGCATGCGCGTATGCAGATGCCCAGCCCCCGCGCAGCGCGCGTGTCCAGCCGCGCGTGCGTGATCGGACGAGTCCCGCTCGGCGGATCGCTCAAGCCGCGCAGCAGGAGAACCCGCATGACCAGAAGTCAACCTCGCAGTAACAAGGCGCCTCCGCGTGCCAAGCCTGCCATGACCCTGCCCAAGCTCGGCACGGCATTGAACTGGGTGCCGCCCAAGGCTCCCGCTATCGAGAAATCGCGCCCGAAGAAGCGCCCGCCTGCTCCGTAATAGCGGAACGAGCCAACCGCTGCGCGACGAAGAGGCAAAGAGGCGGTCACCGCTGCCGTGCAGCGCGATCTCGGCGTGATGGGCCGAAGCGCGTCGACGCGCACAATCCGGAATAAGTTGAACGCCCGACAAACGATGCGCGTATGATGAGTTTATTCGGGCGATCACTTGCCGTCTGACTGCTCACCCCTCCATCTACCCTCTTGCTGCATCGCCCCTCCCTCGCGCTGCAACGTTGTCCCTTTCACCCCACCGGCACGCCCTGCAACGGCGATACTGGCCGGATGTGTTCGCCCATGCAATTCGTGGTGGCCGAACGCCAGGAGATTGCCATGAGCATGCATGTCTACCGTGGATTCGAGATTTATCCACTGATTTACCCCCACGTACCGGCGCCGGATGGCAGTCCGCATAACTACGATGCCGGTTTCGACGCGGCAGTCAAGATTTGCCTTCGCGGCACCCCCGACACGGTGACGCAGAGCCAGACGTTCAGATTGCGCGACAACTCCCCGTTTGACAGCGCCGGTGACGCACGTCGCGCTTCGCTGCGCTACGCCGAGAACATCATCGACGACAATCGCGAGAAACAGGGCTTCTTTTCCAACGGGCTCTGACACGCCGCGGCAACGCAACGCAATCGGTCGGCGATTTGGAGGACAAAACATGATCATCGACGAACTACTCGGCTTGATCAGACGGCGTGAGGTCACCTGGACCGGCACCGTCCTGCCCGCCGGAATCGCCGACTCGGCACGAAGCCATCAGCAAGAACTGCAAATGTTCGTGGCGGTACGCGCGCTATCGATGGGAGCCGGATATTCGGAATTCGAGTCCGACGAGATAGCGAGCGCCGTCATGACACGACTCGGCTAGTTTTCCGTTCAAACGTTCCCAAACAGGATCCACATGACAACAGTCACACTCAAGGTCAACGAACCGATCGACGTCGCGCTGCGGCGATTCCGACGCACCATCGAGAAAATCGGGCTGATTCGCGAGTTGCGCAGTCGCACCAGCTACGAAAAACCGACGACGGAACGCAAGCGGAAAAAGGCCAGCGCCGTTTCCAGGCAGCGCCTGCGCGCGAAGCGCATGTTGCCGCCCCGCAAAATGTACTAGGGAGCACATCGTGTACAAGATGCCGGACGAAGAGCCGCCGTTTTTCCCGCTGACGAAATGCGAAGTCGATTTCGATCAGCAGAAAGACATGGTGACACTGCTGCCGAGCTTCTATGCGTTCGGATGCGAGTACACCAGCCGCGGTTTTCTGATCGGGCGGGACGATGCGTTCAAACTGATTGCCGCGATCGAGAAGGCGCTCAGCATCCAGGGATGAGCCGACGCCGCCACACTCGCGAGCATCGACAACCAGAAGATGGACTATGCGCGTCCCGACCAAGTACGTTGATTTGCTCTATTTCCTGGTTGTCCTGCAACTCGTCACCCAAAGGCAGTCTCGCGAGTGGCTGTCGCCCTTTCAGCTCGTCGAATCGCTGCAAGGCTGGCTGATCGTCCATCGCGCGAAATGCGAGTGGCGCGATCGTGTCTGGATAGGCCATGCGTCGCTTCAGATAGCGAAGTCGGTCCGCCCGGTCGACAACGCTGCATTTTCGGAGCCGCTCGTTGGTGCGGCGAAAGACCCGGCGCCCCCTCCTCGAGACGCTCTCGCGGGTCGGGCGAGTCTACGGATGAAGTGCATCCGCTACCTCAGGGAGCATGTCTGATCGCGGCAGCACTCGCACGAGCGACAATGCGTCCAATCACGCAGATGGCGCAGACCGCCGTCTGCAACCGCATCACTCGATCGATCGGCAACCGTGCCGCTGGCTGCTGCCCGGCCTCGACCGCCTCCGCGGCCGCGCCGCGCGACACGGCCGTTTTCCACGAAGGCGCGCCGGAAACGGCGGTGTTCGCCGTCGAACTGGCGATGCAATTCGGCAGGGACATCGTCGATGGCGAGATCGCTCCAGCAGAGATCCGACCCACCAACCGCGGCGAATTCGCCGCGACTGGCCGACAACCCGCTCACCTCGCTCCGAGGGAATCATGAAATACCAGGAAAGCACGGCAATCGATCGACGCGATCAGGCAACCCGGCAAAAGCAGCGAGACGACCTCGCCCGGGCCGACATCGAACGGACCGACAAGCGTACGCAAAACGACGCCCGCATCGACTCCAATGCGAGCAAGTGGCGCTACTTCCGTCCCGACCATCAGGTGAAGTAAATGACGCGACACTGCGCCCGGCGCAGGCGGCGGTTGACGTTCGCGCCTCGTGTCGTCGTGCGCGCATCGCGCAGGCTGCAACGCAGACGTTGCGGCATCAGACACACTGGCCAAGGCGGGTCGGGAATTCGGCGCTGGCCTTGATCCAGCGCTGCTGCGCACAACGACACCGCTCGGGCGACCGGGGCCCGTCGTCCGGCGTGCCCAACCCATATCTGCGTAGCGTTTCCTCGTTCTGCGCTTCGGCCCGGTAACGGCTCCGCGCCACGGAGCAGCGCGGTCGCGAGCGACACGCGCTGTCTGCATGGCTAGGCCGCTGTCTTGAGCGTCGGCGGCGATGTCGACTCCGCCGCGTCATGTCCGGCAATTGCCAACGCCAGGACCGGGTTCAAGCTGTCCACCATCGAACTCGGAATCAGGATCGTGGCCCCGCGCTCCTTCGTCGTTTCATAGATGATGTTCATTGCCCGCAACTGAAGTGCGGACGGGTGATTTTCATAGACTTTCGAAGCTTCGACGAATTTCGCCGCCACCTCGGCCTCCGCCGAACCGAGTATCACGCGCGCCTGCTTCTCGCGTTCCGCCTGCGCCTGCCGTGACATCGAATCCTGCAGCGCGACAGGGATCGCCACATCCCGGGTTTCCACGGACCGTACCGTGATACCCCAGTCTGCGGTTTTTCTACCGATCTCGTCTGCCAGGTGTTCATCGGCAGCCTTTCGATCGGAGAGCAGCGTGGCCAGCATCGATGAACCGATCATCTCCCGCAGCGAGGTCTGGGCGACGCGATCGATGGCCTGCCGGTAATCAGTGATGGCGAGTGCCGCCTTCTGAGCGTCGTGTACGTGCCAGAAAATGATGGCGTCGACGTTGACCGGCACGGTATCCCTGGTCAGCGCCTCCTGTGCGTTGAACGCCGTCGTTTGAATACGCTCGTCGATCACTGCGACGACGTTGTCCAGTATCGGGATAATCATGAAAAAACCGGCACCCTTGACGCTCTGCAGTTTCCCGACGCGCAGGATCACGAACTTCTCCCAGACATTTGCCACTTTCACGGAGAGCGCGACAAGGACGGCGACGATGAAGAAGGGTAACGCGAGATACGGATTGACCAAGGCGCCGACGGCTAGCGCGGCAAGCATAAAGGCGGCGGAAAGAAATAGTGTGACGGGATTCATGGTGGCGCTCCATTCGATGATGCCGACTTCCGGCAGCGTCACGAAGCACGACACCCGTTCGCCCGGTTGCCCTCTGGCACCCAGGCATCAGCGGTTTGGGTACCCGTTCAGAACGTGCGCCGGATTGCGCTGCAAATCTGTACGGTGACGTACCCGGACAGGGCCACGGAGCGACCGATCGGGTCGATGCACTGTATGAGCAATGCGCCAAGGAGCTCGTGGACAAAATCGATGCCGTGGCGAAATCGCGCCAGCCATATAAGCCGCGAAGCGTTAGCGGCCGAGTGTACGAACGAAATGGCATAACCGCATCGCGGTCCTCGTACCGCGAACTTGTCCTGGCGTAGCTCGCGAACGAGGCTCAGCGGATTCATCTGTTTGTCGTAACGCGCGACGTGCCAAAGTAAAAAGCCGGCGCTTGGCCGGCTTCGAGTTCCGCCTTGCTGGGGCGGCTCCTCGTTCTGTTTGAGAGCGAGGAGTTTTGCTACGCCTCGGTTAATGGTTCGACATAAAACCCATGCCCAGACGTTTCCTTGCATCGGAAATGCGTTGCTTGGGTGTGACGGCTTTCCACGAAAAGGTAGGGCGTCTTTGCCGGTCCGGATGAACAACGGGCATGCCGTCGTCGGTCGCGCGTGCGTCCGCCTGTTCCTGTTGCCCGTCCTGCGAATTCTTTTCTCGTTTCGGATGATCGTTCATCGACAAGCTCCCTCAGGAAACCGCGTTTCGTCATGGATTGGCTTGCACCGCCCGAGTCGAGATCAAGCTGCTCAGGCGATACGGATCGCAACGGCCCGCTTCCATCACGGCATACCTCTCTCCATGACGTCGGCGGCCGATCAGCAGTCTGTGCGTCATATAAGACCATGCGCCTGCGGGCGCCGGCAGTCGGTACGCTGCCGTACGAACCCGATGGCACGGACAGGCGCGTGGCCTCGGTGCCGGTTCTAAATTCGTTTCAAATCGGGAAGCAAGCGGTCGAATTCTCGCCTGACCACGCCGTAGCATTCGCACACACGCTTTTCGAGCCCGGAGCGATCCAATACCTCGACGTGTCCATAGTTGTAGCGGATCAATCCGGCATCCTGAAGTTTCAGCGCAGCTTCCGTCACGCCCGACCGTCGGACACCGAGCATGTTGGCGATCAACTCCTGCGTCATTTTCAGTTCGCTTGATGGCAACCGGTCGAGACTGAGCAGCAGCCAGCGGCACAGCTGCTGATCGATTGAATGGTGTCGATTGCAGACGGCGGTTTGCGCCATCTGGGTAATGAGCGCCTGGGTGTAGCGCAGCAAGAGCCGCTGCATCGACCCGCCTCGACGGAACTCGTCTTTCAGGATGCGTGCATCGAGTCGGTAAGCGTGTCCGGCGCTTTGGACGATCGCGCGGCTCGGGGTCGTTTCGCCCCCCATGAACAGCGCTATGCCGATCAACCCGTCGTTGCCGACGATGGCAATTTCGGCTGACGAGCCGTCCTCCATCACGTACAACAGCGAGACGATGGATGTCGTCGGAAAATAGACATGACTGAGCGCGCCACCCGACTCGTACAGCACCTTTCCCAACGGCATGTCGACCAGCACAAGATGCGGCGAAATATGCGCCAGAGCTTCTGCCGGCAAGGCTGCGAGCAGATGATTGTCAATCTGAGATGGCTGCCCCGACATAGGTCGCTCCCGCAGTGATTGCGGCCTCCACCCGGAGCGGCTCGACGCCACGACGCGTCATCGGCTCAAGACTCGAACTCGCGGAGCAGACGCTGCGCGAGGATCTTGGCATCTTCGAGCGCGAGATCGTACCGCTCCCGATCGAAATCGGTCGGATATGGGGGATCATCGTTCGGCCCCTCGTTGGTGCGGCGCAAATACACATAGCCTCGGTACGCACCATGCGCAGATTCCATCACACGAATGCGCGCAAAGTGCGTTTTGGTACTGAATGTGAAATCGTCCATGATGACTTTCTGCACGTGTTCAATCATCCTAGCACTCCGGGTGAAATTGACCGGAGAGGTCGAATCGGGACAGGATCGACGCGTGGGCTGTCCGTCAAGGCTGTCTCTCGTACGGCGGAAATTCCGACAGACGTGGATCGTCCATCGCGCCACCGACGGTGAAGTGATACAGGGATTGCCAGACATGATCCTTCGCGCCGAGCAACGCGTGCATTTCATCATCGAAAAAGCAGCCGATCCCCGTCGCGCGCACGCCGGCGGCTTCTGCTTCGAGATAGAGCGCCTGGCCAAGCATCCCGCATTCCCAGAACAGATGGCGATAACGCCATGGCTGCTTCAACGCGATTTCGAATCTCGCGATCATCCCGAGCGCAAAGCAGGAATCGGCGGCGATATCCTGGTGGCAGCAGATCAACCTTGCCACCGCGCGCAAATCGTAAGGCAGTAGAAGATAGAGCGGCAGGTCGTCCGGCCCGGTCTTTTGCCACAGCCATTCCGGACGCAGGGATCGCTTGAGATCCTGCAGTGCGCCAGGGTTTCTTGCGAGCATATAGAGGCCCGGCTCCAGGCCGTCGACGCGATGCACCAACAGCGCCGCCTGCACCGCGGCAGGAGACGTCAGCGCATTCCACGGCGGTGTGCCGGGACGTGCCAGCAGGCAGGTCAGCATGCTGAAGAAGGCCGCGTCGCCGATGCGCGTCGTGCCATCGAAATTCACGGCGCTGCGACGCTGTCTGGCGATTCGGGCGAAGCCGAGATCGAGGGCTGGCGTCGCCGGCGCCGGGCACGGCTCCGGGTTCGGCGACGGTGGTTCGCGAGTACGGGTCTTGTGCGTGGCGCGATGAATCGAATCGATGTCCGGCCAGGCCACATGCCCCGAACTCAGTTGATTCGCGCGCCCGTGCCACCGTGCGCTGCCCAAAGCGATCCGCATGCTGTCGAGATCGGGTCGCATCTCGGGGTTGCCGATCCAGAGCAAAAGATCCGGCGCCTCCGCTTCGGCTTCGCTGAAATCTTCGCGGCGGTCCACGCCAAGCAAATCGGCCACTGCATCATCCGCAGCCGCCTCCATCAATCGCGTCTGCCAGCCGAGCGCAGCTGCTGCATAACTCATCGCAGCGACGACATGGCCGCAATCCTGTTGGCAGTAGCGCCACGCGCGCATGCCATATTTCCACGCTTCGCGCCAATGGATCGAGCTGATGCCGACCAGGACGCCACTTCCCGAAAACGCGTCGGCCCATTGCGGCTCGTCCACCGCGACACGATGTTCGAATGCATGATCCCGGCTCAGGTAATGGTAGACGCCTGCGGACAAGCCGGGCAGGGCCGGACACAGAAGATAGCCCTCGGTCGGATGCAGATTCCCGCTCGAAGGATTGCATCGCAGTGCCCATCGCTGGGTGCCATAGGATTTCCACCCCGACAAGCCGAGCGAGAGTTCGAACAGGATTGCCAGACTGGACAGATCGAATTCGTGCGCGGGCGGCAGGTTGCCGCAACGCAACGCGTTGTAGCGCGTGGCCAGCGTGTCCGCGGCTAATGGCAGAGCAACGCGCGGTGCGCCGCGAAACACCCGGAACGGGTCCGGCTGGGTTGCCCAGTCGAGCCTCCCGGGGCCGGGAGCGTACAAGTCGAGACGGTGCTTGCTGCGTTCGTGATAATCAAGCAGCGCATGCCTTGACCGATCCATGTCCACCTCAGACCCGGAATACCGCATACGCACTGTACAAAACCGGATGGCTCGACGCTGAAGCGCGGCCGTCATCATGTCGGGGAATCCGGCGCGCGCCTTCCCCTTCCTTCAACGTCGAATTCGCAGAGGTGCGAGTGCTGGTTTTCCCCGAACTCTTCAGTATGCGATCGACAGGAAATGGTCGCGGGCCCGCCGGACCGAGCCGTCCGTGCTCTCCGCCCGAACGATCGGCAGTCCCGACGCCCGCAGACGACTACTCACGGCCAGTGCAGGTCAGAAGGAAGGCACACGTCGGGTCGGGTGCGTGCGCAAACCGGCCCCGTCTCACGAGATCATGTACCTGTTCTGGGGGCCGCCCTTGTAAAGATCTCTGGCGAGCCCCAGGATCCGGTCGCGGTTGCGGTCGAAGGCCGCCAGCAACGCGGGCTCGCTCGAATCCATGTCGGAGTTCAGTTTCGCCAGCATCGCATCGTCGACCAGAAAGGTAATCTCGCGAGCATTGTCGTAGCCCCAGAAGCACACGCAGTGTCTGGACATGTCGTAGGTGCGACTGGGATTTGGGAAGTTGAGTGCCGCGTCGATTTTTCCCATCTAACCCTCCTGGCAGATATAACGCCACTTGCTCGCGTTGACATCGAGGCGGGCATCATTTTCGCGTCGCTTCTCGGCGCGCTCGATGTCCGCGCGCTTCAGTGCCTGGGCGCGGGACTTTTGCGCGTCGACGTAATCGTTTTGCCTGACGGACGTGGCTGACTTTCCTTCGGTTTGCTTGGGCATGCCGGTTCCCGAAAAATGAATTTCAAATGTCAGGACCGTCGCGGCGACCGAATTTCGTCGTCGTCCGGCCCACAGGAGGCACGAACGGACTACCCGCGGGCTTGCCGCCGACGGCCTCTGTTGCGCACTGAACTGCCGGATCGAGCCTCGCGGGGAGGCCGGGTTGACGCACGACGTTCGCAGCTTCGACGTTCGCACGCGGGGTCATCGTGGTGAGCGTTCTGCGGAACCGTGCGGACAGGGGGAAGCGTAAGGAGTCGAAACAAAATCACCGGTCGCACACATCGAACCTCATGAGAATGCGCCCTATATCACGGCCATGCAAGCGCTATCTCGCGTCAAGGGCCATCAACGGCACGATTCCCTCCAGGCCACACTATTGTCATCAACCGGACTGGGCGGCCGCCGGCCAGCATTTTCCCGGCCCCACGACCCAAACGACGCGCAGCGTGCGCGGCGGCTTGTTCAGCGTCGCGCACAACTGTCGTCACTGCTTCGTGGAGCGTGATCGGAACCGCATCATCGACCACGCCGTCAGTGCTTGTGGTGCATCCAGCCCATGTGATGTGCGTCAAGCCACTGAACCATCCCTTCGCCCTTGTGGTCGCGCAGGTAACGCAGCGCCAGCATGACCGCGATGGCGAGTACGACCGCCAGGCCAACTACAAAGCTAATCATTGACTGAGTCATGGTAGCCTCCTTGACAGGTCGCGACCATCTTTACATTGTAGGTGATGCACTCGCGGAAACCAGCGTCCGGCACGGCTTCTGTCCCTCAGGAAAACGAATCAGCGTTTCCCCGGCCCGGCGGTCGATGGAGGCCGGCAGCTTCGCTTCGGTTCCGGCCGATTTTCTGGTCCGCCGGACAAAAAGGGGCCGGCGTTTGGCCGGCTTCTGCCGTACGCGAAAACGAAATACCGCCGGCAAGCCGGCGGCAAAAGATGCGTCCACGGATGACGTGGCGCACCTGAGGCACTCGATCCAGCGGGCGCGGGTCATTCAGCAGCGAATGACCTGCGCAATGCTGCTGCGCCAGAGGCACCCGCTCAGTTCTGCGTGAGCGGATTCAGCGTCGTGCACAGGAAGCCCGTGCAGTTGGCCGGCTTGAAATAGAACGACGCCATCACCGGGGTCGTCGTGCCAAGCGCGAGATCGCCCAGATACGCAGAACCCTGCGCGCCGAAATCGTTCGACTGCTGGACGAAGCCGGCGCCGGTCGCCTGGATCGCGGCCGACTGGTACGTGAAGGTCGGCGACTGCGTCTGGTCCTTCACGTAGACCCACGAAATCGTGCTGCCGAACAGCATCCCGCCTTTCGCGCGATAACCCTTCGCGCCTTCGCTGTTGGCCTGCGCGATGAAGTCGCCGACGTTCGACGTCGGCACCAGCGCGTCGTACGTATAAGTCGAATTCGACGCGTTGTTCTTCATGTACACGTTCGCCTGCACCGATCCGACCATCATCGGGCCCACGAACCAGTAGCCCGACTGGCCCTGGCCGTTCGCCTGCGCGAGGAACGCGTTCGTGTCGGCCGGCAGGCCCGTTGTCGCATACGTATAGGTAGCCGACGAGCCGCCGTCCTTGCGATAGAGATAGCCGTACGTGAGCGGCCCTTCGAAGCGGTAACCGCTCGCGCCTTGCGCGTTGGCCTGGCTGACGAAGCCCGTCATGTCGGCGGGCGTCGACTGCAGCTGGTACGTGTACGTCTGTGCGGTGCCGTCGCTCACGAAGATCGAGCGCGAACCGCCGTTGGACGCGTTGTAGAAGTAGTCGCCCAGATAACGATAGCCCTTCGCGCCTTCACTGTTGAGCAGCGTCAGGAAGCCGGCCTGATCCGCCGCGGTCGGCTGGGCGTCGTAGCGCAGCGTCAGCATGCTGCCGCCCGAGCCGCTCGAACCGCCGCTGCCACCGCTTCCCGTACCGCCGGAACCCGTGCCGCCAGTGCCGCCGCTTCCGCCGTTATTGCTCGTGCCCGATCCGCTGCCGGACGATGCGGGCGAGGAATTGTCGTCGCCGCCGCAAGCGGTCAGCGCCAGACAGGTCAATGCGATCAATGCAACGGCTTTCATCGGAGTCACCTCGGAACGAAAAGGACGAACGAAGCCGATACGTGCAGATCACGCCGCACGCACGGACATTCACGTATCGGAAATCGGCCGGCGGCGCGCCGCCGGTCCGTGGACGTCAATTGACCTGAAGCTGGCCGCCGCGGCCGAGGCCGCCCTTGACGTCCTGCGCCTTGTAGCTGCGCAGTGCGACGACCATCTTGTTGTACGCGTCGATGAACGCGACGACCGTCGCCTTGCCCTCCGGCGTCGACGAGAAGCCCGCAAGCGCGCCGCCCACGCCGCCGCCGAAACCGCCCAGCGCCGCACCGTAGTTGGTCGCCGTCGAGCTGCCTTCCGACGCCGCGATCTGCACGGCCGAGCGCACGTCGAACAGCGTCAGCGTCACGACCGACGCCTTCATCTGCAGGTGGCCCGCCACCGCCGCCACCGCGCCGTTGCCGATCAGCCCGCCGATCATGCTGCCGATCCCGCCGATCGGTGAATCGTTGATGACGATCTGCGGTTCCATGTAGTAGTCGGCCGCGACGCGCTGGCCCTTCTGCTGCTTCGAGCCCGCGCGGTATTCGCCCGAGCTGCGCTGCAACTGCGTGATGCGCGACAGGCGCGCGTCGCTCTTCTGGTTGCCGATCGACGTGATCACGAAACAGTTCGACTGCTGCACCGCCAGGCGCAGCAGCGGGTCGATCGTCGTCATCTTGGTCGCGCTGCCGAACGGGCCCCACCAGTCGGCGTTGCGGCCGTCGTCGACCGCGATCGTGCCGAGCGGCGACGCGCAGCGCTGCAGCCCCGAATCGGCGCCGGCGCTCGTGCCGCCTGCCGCGGCGCCCGTCACGCCGGCGTTCTGGCCGCCGGGCGTCACCACGCCGCCGCAGCCCGCGACGGACGCGCAAAGCGCTGCAACCAGCGCACCTTGGGTGAGGCGATGGGAAAGGATGGTCTTCATGTCGTTATCGATCGATAGAGTCGTTGTTCGGCTTACGTGTCCGTACGAACGTCGATAAGCCCCCCGGCATGGCGCGCGATGGTGGTCTCCCCGCTGCCGCCCCCGTTGCTTCCGGCCCGGTCAGTAGTACCAGTACGTCTGATTCCAGACGCCGTAGTACGGATAGCCCGAGTTCCAGTAGCCGTAATAGACGTCACGCCATTGCGTGCGCCATTTCCAGTCTTCTTCGTCTTCCTTCTTCGCCTTGCGCGCGAGCTCGAGCAGCTTCTTCGATTCCTTGTCGCCGCGGCCGGCCGCGATCGACAGCCACTTGTCCGCTTCGCGCGGATCCGAGCCCATTTCCTCGAGGCCGAACAGGTAGAAACTGCCGAGCGCCTTCTGCGCACGCAGGTCGCCGCGCTCGGCGGCGTCGCGCATCCACTTGAGTGCCTGGTAGCTGTCCTGGCGCACGCCGTCGCCGCGGAAATAACGCAGGCCGAGATCGTAGGCAGCCTTCGGCTGGGCCTTCGCGGCCTCCTTCAGCGCGACGATGCGAGGGTCTTCGCGATCTTCCGCATCGTCCTTCTTTTGGTAGGAGACCTGATCTTTAGGTCGATAGGAACAGCCGGTGTCGTCGCAGATCCGCACCGTGTTGCTGGTCACGGACGGATCCTGCGCGCACGCGGCCAGCAGCAACAGCAGCCCCGGTGCGAGTAAACGGCGGTACATTTTTGTGCTTTCCTCAAGTTTTATTCGCGCCGATTGCTTCGCGCGATCCCGCCCCGCGAGCGCGCACCGGTTTGCGCACGGCGCGTGCGAATACATCCGCCAACGCCGACACGCAGCCCAAGGCTCTCTCAGGTTCTCTTGTCGTCTTGTATTACTACTGCATCGTCAGAAGCCGGCGAGGCGCACAGGGCACCGCTCCGGCATTCTTTCAATTCCGCCACGGTGCCCGCTGCGGCACCGTCGAGCGGTAAATCGATGGCTGGCGTTCCTGTTTTTTCAAAGCACGCATCATCGACCGTCATTTTCCAGTTTCAAATGATACATATCGGTCTATATCATAGTCAAGACAACTTGCGAACGCGTATCAGGGCCAGGCCCGCCAAGTCAGGGAGGTCGGTGGCCAGACCGGATGTGACCGAGCGGTACAATGCTAGAATGTTGAATCTACGCAGTCGGAAGGATCAAGGAGGGAGCCGTTCGTGCGAGCCAGCAAACGCCAGTTGGTGGTAGATAAAGCTACCGAACTGTTCTCGAAGCACGGTTTTCATCCGGTCGGTGTCGACTGGATCATCGACGATTCTCGCGTCGCCCGAATGACGCTATACCGGCATTTTCCGAGCAAGGACGAGCTGATCCGGGAAGTGCTGGTTCAGCGTTACGACCTGATCGTAGGCAGTATCGACGCGCAACTGCGGCACGTTACCGATCCGATCGAGCGGGTCAAGACGATTTTCGACTGGTACGAAGCGTGGTTCAATACGCCGGCATTCGCCGGTTGCCTGTTCGAGCGCGCGTTGGCCGAATTCGGAACGGCGTATGCCCCCATCTCGGATGTCGCGATCCGCTATCGCCGCAAGATGGTCGAATGGATCGCCGAACTGCTCGCGGATCTCGTTTCGCCCGAAACCGCACAACGGCTGGCGGCCGTTTATATGATGCTGCTGGACGGTGCGACAGTCGAAGCGAGAGCGTTCAACGATTCGGCGTCTGCGGGGCGAGCGTGGCAAGCTGCGAAAGCGCTTCTGGAACAGGAAATACGTGGCGGCACCGGGCACGCGAAACATGCGGACGCCGATACGCAACGCGCGTGACGGGTTGTCCTGATAGGTAGATAACTTGCTTCGCTATGTTGTTCGCTCGAAGCAGCGGCGACCGGGTAACGCGGCAAACACGCTTTGCGGGTCTACAAAAAGACCACCTGTGGGCTCTCAGAAAAGGTGTCTTTGGCACCCTATTGAAATCAATAACTCGGACATCTTTTCCGAGATGACTCGATATCGCCCGTCTCAGAAATGACGTCCTTGGGTGCGGGAATTCCCAGAAAAGTTGTCTTTGGAAAAATCTCCCGCATAGTCACGCCGCCTCGCGGCTGATGACTGTCATCGGCCGTCAAAAGACGTCCACACCGTGAGATCTAATGACCGAAGCTCGGCGTAGGTGGTCCTGCAGTCGCGCGCGGTCCTCCCGCCTGATCTGCCACGGCCTCAGAATTCCGCTCACGCCCTTGTCGATCGTTTCCCGGAATCTGACCATCAGTTCTTCACCCGCTAACTGCATGTCCATGGTTTTCCCCCGCCAACGGAAGACGTTCAGGAAATGCGATTGTCGCCTGGGTCGTCGCGGCGAATTGCGGCACGTCAGATCCGGCCACGCCATTCGATGCCAATCACTGGAGGAACTCCGAGTTGGCCTCGGCCGGCCGTGCCCACACGAGAACGTCTTGGTACGCACCGGAAATCGCTCTGCTTGTTCGCTACGTCGCGATCGCAAGGCAGTGTCGCTGCCAGGGAACACCGCCACGGATTATGTCGGCAAGCCAGGCAACCCACAAAAAATGTAGATAAACTACATTGCTCCTGCCCAGCCTCACCCCAAACACCTCCAAGGTAGATTTACATAATCACCGGAAATTCCCCCATATCCCGCTCTTGACCAGCCACGCCATCAGCGGTTAATGTTGAAAAACTACATGATTTAGCCGGCCATTCTGTTACGGGCACTGGCTTGCTTTTTCGTGGCTTCGCTTCCGCTGAGAGCAGGACAATAATTTCTTACAAAAAAGAAAGGAGTGCGAATATGTTCGTCAGGAACCTGAGAGACGTCGAAAAAGATGGGCTGCTTGTCGAATGGGGCTCCGGCACAAGCCATCGCTTGTTGACGGAAAAGGACGGCATGGGCTACGGCGTGTGCCATACGGTGGTGCGTGCGGGTACAGAATCGCTCCTGCAATACCGCAACCATCTCGAAGCCTGCTATTGCATTGCAGGCGAAGGTGAGGTCGAGGACATGAACGGTAACGTCTTTCCGATCCGCCCGGGCACCATCTACGTGCTCGATCGACACGACCAGCATTACCTGCGCGGCGGCAAAGACGGGGATCTGGTGCTTGTCAGCGTCTTCAATCCCCCACTCAAGGGACACGAACGGCATAACCTGGGGTCTGCAGAAGCGTCCGCTTACTGAGGCTCGATACGCTCATTCCGGGAGGCCCCGGGGTACCAGACCTCCCGGCAACGTCCGCAGGAGCGCGCATGCATCGCGTGCTCCGCGCAAAAGAAAGGTGACTGTTCGTGCGCGCCCAGCATCAAGCCTTTTTCCATTCGCTTTTCCTTGCCCGCCTCGCCGACCAGATTCTGTTGTTTCTCGTGCCGCTGGTCATCTTTCAGATGACAGGACGCGTGTCCTGGTCGGGCATCGCGTTTTCGCTCGAAACACTGCCGAGATACCTGTGCTTCCCGTTTCTAGGCGCGCTTTGCGACCGGTATTCGCCCACGAAACTGATGCGAGTCAGTCAGGTTCTCCGCGCGGCAGTATGCGTCGCGGGCGTCGTCGCCTACGACCTCGTCGGCGGCATCGGATGGCTGATCGCGCTGTCCGCGTTGTGCGGCATGCTGACGAGTCAGGGCATCGTTGCGCGCGAGGTGATGCTGCCGCAGATATTCAGCAGCCATCGCTTCGAAAAAGTGTTGTCGTATTCGCAATTGGCCGACCAGCTTGGTCTGGTGCTCGGCCCCATGCTCGCGGCGATCCTGCTGTCGTGGTGGCGCTGGGAATTCGTCGTGGTGGCCGCGGCCGTGCTGTTTGTCACAGCCGACGTCGCGCTCGCCTATTGGCAAAAGGCCAGCGCGTTCGAATTCGTGATGCCGGAAGGGACGCACGGCACCTGGTTCACGCCGATCAAGACGGCCTTGTCTCACGTCATCCGTCTCCCTGGCCTCAAGTCCGTCATCATGTTGGCTGCCGCGGAGAACCTCGTGATCGGCGTCACGCTCGCGACATCCGCTGCGATGGTCACCGGCTTTCATCACGAAAGCGGACGCTATTACGCAGGACTGCAAACGGCAGGCGCGTGCGTGACGATCGCGATTCTGCTGATGACGGCGAGGTTGCATGTCCCGAGGCGCGTCCTCGGCCTCGTCGGCTTCGGTTCGATCTGTATCGGCGGCGTTATCGCGGCAGCCAGCCCGGGAATTGCAGGGTACGTTTTCGGCTTCCTCCTGATCGTCGGATTCGACAAGATGTTCAACGTGTACATCCGGAGCACGCGGCAGAAGATCATCCCCGCGCGCGACTACGGCAAGACGACGGGAGTCGTCATCCTCCTCAACAACATGACACAGCCGCTCGCGGGCGTCGCGGTAGGCGCGTTCTCGACGCGTTTCGGACCAGACACGGTAATCATGGTGCTATCCGTGTGCATGGGTTGCCTCGGGTTGCTGGTCTCGCTCGCGCCCCGCATTCGAAAAGGCCACAGCCCCTCGTCGGCCTCGGTGTCATCACATGAAGGCTGATGCCATGATTGAACGATTCCCGCAATACTTCGAGCGCAGCGCGAGCAGCCGGCGAGACAAAGTCGCGCTGGTGGTCGACGGACGTTCGGCAACCTACGGCGAATTGCTGGACGTGATGTTGACGATAGCCGATACGCTTCACCGTCTCGGCATTCCCGCCGGCGCGCGCGTCGCGATCTATTCGGAGATGTCCGTGCATGCGGTGGCGGCTGCATTCGGCATCCTGAAGGCCGGATGCGTACTGGCATGCATCAGGCACACGATCGACACCGCCGAACTGGAGCAGCAGATCGCGGATTGCGGCGCCAGCGCGCTCGTGGCATCGCGATCGACCTCGCCCCGCATCGCGTCCCGTCATCGCGCGGTCACGATCGACGCGACCCGCGGCGACCTGTCGGAATATGTCGTCTGCTTCGCGGCCGACGGCGCATCCGAAGCGGGCAATCCCTCCATGGATGACGCAGCAACGATCTTCTACACATCCGGCTCGACCGGCGATTCGAAGGGCGTGCTCGTCACGCACCGGAACATGATTGCCGCGTTCCGCTCGGTCTCCGGCTATCTCGCCAATAGCGAACGCGACATCGTGCTCAGTTTCTCTCCGGGCTTGAGCTCGGACTACGGCTTTTACAACACGGTCATGCCGCTGCTGTTCGGGGGCCGTGCCGTGGTCGAGACGGCGTTGCCAGCTTCAGCCGCCGCCATCGTCGACATCATCGAGCGACACGGCGTAACCGGCCTGCATGTCTTTCCGCCGGCGCTTTTCCGTCTGTGCGAATCGGGCGACCTGCCTGCCTCGAGACTGCAATCGCTGCGGTATGTCTCGACCAGCGGACAGGCGTTGCCCGGCAAGTACATTCGCCTGCTCAGGCGTGCGCTGCCGGATGTCCTGATCTACTGCAACTACGGTTCGACCGAGTGCAAACGCATCGCCTACCTGCCGCCCGCCGAACTCGATCGACGTATCGGCTCGGTCGGCAAAGCCATTCCGGGCATCAGAACCTACCTCGTCGGCAACGACAATGCGCTCGTGGTCCAGCCCTGGCAGGTCGGTGAACTGGCGGTAGCCGGCGATCTGCTGATGGAGAAATACTGGGGGCGCGAAAGCGATACCGCCCGCGTCATTCGCAAAGGATGTTTCGGTGAATCGCGCGTGTTCATGACCGGTGATCTGTTCGCGATGGACGAGGACGGATTCCTGTTCTTTCAATGCACGAAGGGCGACCTGTTCACTCGATACGGCGTGCCGGTGAATCCGCGCGCCGTCGAGCGGGTATTGCTCGACCACGAATCCGTTGCGGAAGCGCTCGTCGTACCGGTTTCTCGGTCAGACGGCGCACGCGTCCCCAAAGCCTATGTCGTTCCGGCTGCGATATCTGCGGCCAACGCAATCGAGCTGCTCGATCATTGTCGCCGCCATCTGGATTCCGCCGCGGTTCCGGCAAGCATCGACTTCCTGCGAGCGCTGCCAAGAACGTTCGGCGGCAAAGTGTCCGCCCAGGGTTTGAACTGATACCACATGCGAAGAGGCCAACCATGACGTCAAGCGGAATCGAGGACGGCGCGGAGCAATACCTGGAAAGCGCGCCGATGATCCGGATGGCAAGTTATTTTCACGGCCTTGCGACGGGCGCGACGCAGGTGCCGAAGCAATCGGTCGCGAGCCGCATCCGCCATTTGCTGCGCGATCCGGACGTGCTTGCGTATCACGACCTGATGGTCGCCGAAGCCGGGCCGCTGTTCACGCATTTTCTTGCCAGCGTGCCAGCCATACTGGAGGAAATGTCGCGCGTCGGCGTCGCGCTCACGCGGTATTCCGAACGTCGCAGGCAGCACGCGGATCAGCACTTCGAGTTTTACGAAGTCGATGCCTTCGACGGCACCAACGGCAGAACGCTGGCAAAACGATCGAACGGCCTGATCCGCACTTTCACGAACTCGCCCAATCCGGCCAACGAAACGGCGTTCAACCAGTTCGCCAATCACGACTTCTCGACGTTCCACCCGCAGGCATTCGCCCACGTCACCCCTCGGCTGTTCCGGGAGCATGCACGCCTCGACCGCTTCTCCGGCACTTTCGACTACATCTACGAGACTGCCGCATTTCAGTTCTATGGCGTGGATCGCGCGGACCAGATTCGTCATGTCGCGCGTCTGCTCAAGCCGAACGGATTGATCTTCTTCCTCGAGAAGCTCAACTGCGATTCGCTCGACGAGTACGACAAGCGCGAGAGCGTCAAGGACGAACTGCACAAGAGTCATTACTTCAGCCGCGAGGAAATCGACTGGAAGCGCAACCAGATGCTTTCGCAGATGCAAAACGGACAGGTGACGTTCGATACGCTCGTCGCGTCGATCCACGAGCAGTTCGAACATGTCTATCTGCTCTGGAACGGGACGAATTTTCACGAGTTCGTCGCCTCCAACGACGCACGATCGATCGAGGAATTCGTCTCGCTGCTCGGCGAACCCTGCATCGAGCCCGTGTTCTGCTTCGATCACCCCGTACCGCGCAGAGTGGCCGGGCCGCGAGGAGACGCGACGTGATGCAGCTGCATGATGACCTCCTGTCAATGGATACGATCCGGTCATGCGTGGACGGGCTCGAACTCGAGCGCACGCAGATCGGCCGACGCATCCAACAACTGCTCCCGCGCTGGCAGGCTCGCGCACAGGCGGCCGATCAGTTCGCGCGCCTGTCGCCCGAGACAATGGCCGAACTGCACGACGCCGGGCTCCTCCACCTGCTGACACCGCGCCGCTACGGCGGATTGCAACAGGACTTCCCGACACTTGTCGAAGCTGCGCGGCTCGCAGCCACCGCGTGCGCGTCCACGGCCTGGATGTTAAGTGTCGTCGGCGGACATGTGACGACTGCGGCGCGCCTGCCCGCCGCCTGTCAGGACATCATCTTCGCGAACGGGCCGCGACAGCTGTTCGCGACGGCCACGGTTCAGAACGGCACGTTCGTCAGGGACGGCAGCGGATTCCGGTTGAACGGCATCTGGCGCTACAGCTCGGGCATCGATCACGCAACCTGGGTGATCGTCTCGGCACGACTCAGCGGGACGGACGCACCGGAGGCCCAGGAGATCTTCAAGGTCGTGGTTCGACGTGAAGACGTCCGTGCGCTCGACACGTGGCACGTGTCCGGCATGCGCGCGACAGGTTCCAGGGATATTGCATTCGACAATCTGTACGTATCGGACGAGTGGATCTTCGCTCGTTCGAACTATTTTGGCCCGCATCCCGCCGGCGCCGACCTGCATCCCGACGCGTATCTGTACGACGTGCCGCTCATCCCGTACAGCACGACGTGGATCATCGGACCGATTCTAGGCTGCGCACAGGGCGCGTACCGGCACTGCATCAATACGCTCCGCAGCCGCGGTAGAAGCTGCGACGCGATGCTTTGCGGGCACATCGCGAAAAGCGACGCGGAGCTCACCTGCGCGGGTCGTCTCTACGACGCGCTGGTCCGCACCTTGCACACGGCCGGCACCGCGCGGCGCGCGGTGTCGCCTGCCGAGACGGTCCGCATCAGGCGTGATCGCGCATTCATCGCGCAGCTTTGCGTCGACGCGATCCGACGACTGATCGGCAGCATGGGCACCGCCGCGGCATTCGACGCCCATCCTGCACAACGTCACTGGCGCGACCTGCAGGTCATGGCATCGCACATCGACGTCGGCTGGGACGCGGCGGCTGTTGCGTATGGCGGCCACGCGATCACGCATTCGACGGGCACCTCCCGCGATTCCCCGCCGGTGTATCAATGAATACCACAGCGCCGGACGACGAAACGGAGATGATCGACATGAACCGGGACGCGATATTCCGCGGAATTGCCGATGCGCTGGGACTCGCCGTAGACGACGACTTTGGTGCGGCCGGGCGGTACGCTCCGCTCATGCGCTGTGACAACCAGATCTTCGTCAGTGGACAAATTCCGAAGCTTAACGGCGAAATCACCATTCGCGGTTTGATCGGATCGGAAGTGTCGGTGGACAATGGTCGGCGCGGCGCGATGATCTGTGCCGCACGCTGCATCGCGCTATTACAACGGTCACTCGGCACCCTCGATCGGGTCCGGGCAGTTCCGCGCATCGGCGTCTACATGCAAAGCGACCCCGCATTCGAAGAACACAGTGCCGTCGCCGATGGCGCATCGGAGGTGGTGTATTCCGTGTTCGGCGAAGCGGGCGTACACGCCAGAACGTCACTCAGCGCATTCCGGCTGCCTCGATACGCTGCGGTCGAAGTGGATCTGGTTGCATTCGTCTGGCAGGATTCCGCTGAAGGCGGCCTCACGGCGAGGGGTAAGGCGCAGACGTAAAATTCCAAAAATTGCACGGATTAAAGCGGATTATTCCAAGGCGTTTTCATCATCAATTCAAAGACAACTTACTAAGACCGCGGACATCTTTTCTGAGAGACAACAACCACCTCCCACCATCGCCAGCCCTCCCCCCTCCCCCGTACCGGCAATCGTCAAACCAACTGTACCGGTACTGTACCGCAAACCGTCGCTAAACTGACCTCCATCCCAGTCTCGAACCGAATGGAGAATCCGCGATGGAATTCCTCACCCTGAGCGCGCTGCCCGCCGGCATGCTGTTCGCGCTCGTCACGTCGATCACGCCCGGCCCGAACAACACGATGCTGCTCGCATCCGGCGTGAATTTCGGTTTCCGCCGCACGATGCCGCACCTGTTAGGCATCAGTATCGGCGTCGCGATCCTGATGCTCTGCGTCGGCTTCGGCCTCGGCGAAGCGTTCAGGCGCCTGCCGCTGCTGTACACGATCCTCGAAGCCGCGAGCGTCGCGTACCTGCTCTACCTCGCGTGGCGCATCGGCACGTCGGGCGAAGTGAAGGCGAACGGCGGCAAGCCGCGCCCGATGACGTTCATCGAAGCCGCCGCGTTCCAGTGGGTCAACCCGAAAGCCTGGATGATGGTGCTGACCGCCGCGACGACGATCCGCCTGTCCGCCGACTACGGCATGAACGCCGCGTGGATGGCCGTCGTGTTCATCCTGATCGGCTTTCCGTGCATCAGCCTGTGGGCCGCGTTCGGCCTCGGCCTGCGCCGCTTCCTGTCGAACCGCCGCGCGTTGCGCGTCTTCAACGTGACGATGGCCGTGCTGCTGATCCTGTCGCTGTATCCGCTCATCGCGCACCTGCTGCCGCAGTGAGCGCTCACAGCGCGCCCGTTGAGATTCATGTGATGCAGGCGTACCCTTTCGGTACGGGCGCGCGCAGCCGCTTCGCGGTTGCGCCGCTGCTGTCGGGAGAAAGCCGATGAAGCCAATGCTGAGGACGGGCGAGCACATCGAGGGGATGCACTGGATCGCCGAGTATCGCCCGCTCACGCACGACATCCGCGTGCTGCGCGAGAATATCGAAGTCGGCACTTACTGCGCGCCGCCCACGCTGTTCGGCGAAGAGGAAGAGATGGGCGCCGCGAACCTCGCCGATCATCGCGGCCGGGAGGCCGCGCTGCGCGCGTATCTGCGCAACTTCGTCAAGGAACACGACGCGGAGGAATAGCGGCGCGAAGGGCGCCGCTCACAGAGGGCCGGCGCATCGCACCGGCCCGCGCTTCGCTCAATGCCCGAGCGACTCGATCTTGCCTGCCGGCTGCACGACGCCATGCGGCCGCGCCATCTGCTTGATCAGCAGCGCGATGCACGCGAGCACGCCCGCGACGGCGATCGTCGCGAACACGCCCGCGAACGTGAAGTGCCGGCGCGTCAGTTCGGCGACGAGGAACGACCCGGCAATCCCGCCGAAGCGGCCGACGCCGAGCATCCACGCAACACCCGTGCCGCGCCCCTCGGTCGGATAGAACGCGGCGGCAAGCGCCGGCATCGACGATTGCGCGGTGTTCATCAGCACGCCGGCCACGAACACGACCAGCACGAGCAGCCCGACGTTGCCGGCCGCCTGCCCGATCGCATACACGCTCACCGCCGTCAGCGCATAGCACACGGCGATCACGCGGTTCGCGTTGAAGCGGTCCATCAGCACGCCGCATAGCACGGCGCCCACGCCGCCGAGCGGGAACAGCGCCGAGATCAGCGTCGCGCTCTTCGGCGTCAGGCCGGCATCCTTCAGCAGGATCGGCATCCAGTTGATCGACGCGTAGAAGATCACGAGGCCCATGAAGTACGCGATCCACAGCATCACGGAGCCGACGATGTAGGAACGCGACAGCACGACGCCGAGCCCCTTGCCGCCCGTCTGCGGCGCGGCTTCGGTCATCGCGAACGAGCCGGCATTCAGCGCGTCGCGCGAGATGCGCGCGAGCGTTGCGCGGATCTTGTCGACAGCCTGGCCGCTCGCGACCATGAAGCGCACCGATTCCGGCATCTTCAGCAGCAACAGCACGCCGAGCAGCAGCGGCGTCACGCCGCCGAGCATCAGCACGCTGCGCCAGCCGAAATGCGGAATCATCCACGCGGCCAGGAAACCGCCGAACGCGGCACCGAGCGGGAAGCCGCAGAACATCAGGTTGATCACGGTCGCGCGGCGCTTGTCCGGACAGAATTCGCCCATCATCGTGACCGCGTTCGGCATCGCCGCGCCGAGCCCGACGCCGGTGACGAAGCGCAGGATCGTCAGGTGTCCGATGGTCGTCGAGAACGCGGACACGAAACACGCGACACCGAACAGGAATACCGAGCCGAGCAGCAGCGAGCGGCGCCCGAGCCGGTCGGACAGCGGGCCCGACACGAGCGCGCCGCACGCGAGGCCGAACAGCGCGGCGCTCAGCACGGGCGCGAGATCGGGCTTGGTCAGGTTCCATTCGCCGAGCAGCGACGGCGCAATGAAGCCGATCGCGGCCGTATCGAAGCCGTCGAGCAGCACGATCACGAAACACATGAGGAACACGAGCCACTGAAAGCCGCCGAACGGCTGCTCGTTGATGAAGGTCTGGACATCGACCGTGGTTGCGCGATTCATCGCGAGTCTCCTGTGTCGACCGGAGTTGGCGCTTCAGCGCTTACTCCGGTCCCATATATGTATGAGCAATACGGCATGGCAGCCGCGCCCTTCCTTTGTTCGCCCACCGGCCATCCGGTGCGCCGCGCGCCGATACTCTGCCGGCGCGTTCATCGATCCCGTCGTCGACGGCCCGCTTGCGACAGCGGGCCACACGATCGGTTGCGGTCGCCCTCAGCCGACCGCTCCTGACCGGCCGTCTTACGCGGCCGTCCTAGGCGGCCCCGTCCTGTTCCTTGAAGATCTTGTCCGCGAGATGGAACGCGGAATTCGCGGCCGGCACGCCGCAATAGATCGCGGTCTGCAGCAGCACTTCCTTGATCTCGTCGCGCGTCACGCCGTTGTTGCGCGCGGCGCGCAGATGCAGCGCCAGTTCCTCGCCGCGGTTCAGCGCCACCATCATCGCGATGGTCAGCAGGCTGCGCGTATGGCGCGGCAGGCCGTCGCGCGTCCAGATCTCGCCCCATGCATAGCGCGTGATCAGGTTCTGGAATTCGTCGGTCACCTCGGTGCGGTTCTCGAGCGAACGGTCGACGTGCGCATCGCCGAGCACCGCGCGGCGCACCTTCATCCCTGCTTCGTAACGTTCCTGGTCGTCCATCGCCGGTGCCTCACGCAGTCAGGAAATCGAGCAGCGCGCGGTTGAAGCCGCCGGTGCACTCGATGTTCGAAATGTGCGCGGCGTCGAATTCGACGTGAAGCGCACCGGGAATCGCGGCAGCCAGCGCTCGGCCCTGGTCGGGCGGCGTCGACATGTCCTTCGCGCCGGTCACGACGAGCACCGGCAGCGTGATGCCCTTCACCTCTTCGCGCAGGTCGGCCGCGTTCAGCGCGTCGCAGTTCGCCGCGTAGCCGTCCTTGTCGGTATGCACGAAGGTGTCGCGGATCGCGTCGAACAGGCGCGGCTCGCGTTCGACGAACGCGTCGGTGAACCAGCGCGGCAGCACGGCGTCGGCAAGCGCGGCCATGCCTTCGGCGCGCGCCTTCTGCGCACGCGGCGCCCACACTTCCGGCGAACCGATCTTCGCGGCGGTGTTCGACAGCACCGCGCGAACGATACGCGACGGGTAGCGCGCGGCCAGCGCGGCGCCCGTCAGCCCGCCCATCGAGATCCCGCAGAAATGCGCGCGCGCGATGCCGACGTGGTCGAGCAGGCCGATCACGTCGCCCGCGAGCTGGTCGATCGTGTACGAACCGGCCGGCGCGTCGGAATGGCCGTGGCCGCGCGTGTCGTAGCGCAGGATGTTGAAATGCTGCGTGAGCGGACGGATCTGCGGCGCCCACATCTGCAGGTCGGCGCCGAGCGAGTTCGAGAAGACGAGCCACGGCGCGTCGTCGCGCGCGGCACGGTCGATCCGGTAATGCAGTTTCACGCCGTTGACAGTGGCGAAAGGCATCAATGTTCTCCTGGTTGGGTCGTACCCGCATGCAGCGCGAGCACGGCGTCGACATAGGCCTGCGCCTCGCCGACGTAATGTGCGGGATCGAGCAGCCGCGCGAGCGCGTCGCGCGACAGGTGGACGGACACGGTCGCATCGGCGGCGAGCACGTCGAACAGCGTCGCGCCGGTGCGCACGGCTTCCTTCGACGCATGCTCGACGACGTGATGCGCATCGAGCCGGCCGATCCGGTCGCCGAGCGCGAGCATCACGGCTTCGCCGAGGATCAACCCGTGCGTCAGGTCGAGGTTCGCGGCAAGGCGTTCGGTATTGACGTCGAGGCCCGCGACGATCTGCGCGATCTGCGCGAGCGCGCCGCCCGTCAGCCGCGCGAGGTCGGGCAGCGCATCCCATTCGGCCTGCCAGCCGCCGAGCGCGCGCTCGTGCTCCTGGACCATCCCCGCGAACACGGTCGCGACGAGGTTCGGCGCGCGTACGGCGGCGGTCAGCACGGCCGCGCAGCCGACCGGGTTGCGCTTGTGCGGCATCGTCGACGAGCCGCCCTTGCCGGCGGCGGCCGGCTCGCCGAGTTCGCCGACTTCGGTCTGCATCTGCAGCGACACGTCGCGCGCGATCTTGCCGAGCGTACCCGTCAGCATCCCGAAGCATGATGCGGCTTCCGCGATGCGGTCGCGCTGCGTATGCCACGGCACGGCCGGCACGGCGAGCTTCAGGTCGGCCGCGAGTGCGGCCGTGACGCCACGCGCGTGCTCGCGCAGGCTCGCGAGCGTACCGGCCGCGCCGCCGAATTGCAGCACCAGCACGCGCTCGCGCAATTCGGCGAAGCGCGCGCGATGGCGCAGCAGCGCATCGAGCCATTGGGCGAATTTCAGGCCGAGCGTGATCGGCAGCGCCTGCTGCAGCCAGGTGCGGCCGATCATCGGCGTCGCGCGATGCGCGCGCGCGAGCGCCGCGAGCGATGCGCACACCTGGTCGAGCATCGGCTCGAGCACGTCGAGCGTGTCGCGCAGCTGCAGCACGGTGGCGGTATCGATGATGTCCTGGCTCGTCGCGCCCCAGTGCACGAACTTCGCGGCCTCGGGGTCGTCGGCCTTCACTTGCGCGGTGAGTTGCTTGACGAGCGGAATCGCAAGATTGCCGCCAAGCGCCGCGCCATGCGCGAGCGCGTCGGCGTCGAGCCGGCTTGCGTCGCACGCCCGTTCGATCGACGCGACCGCGGCAGTGGGAATCACCTGCTGCGCGGCGAGCGCGCGCGCGAGCGCGGCCTCGACGTCGAGCATCCGCTGGATCGTCGCGCGCGGCGACCAGATCCGGTTGAGCGGCTCGGTGCCGCAGATGAGGGAGGTCAGGCGGGCGCTGTCTTCGAGCATGGCATCAGATTGGGGAAACGGCGTGCGCCTATTGTCCACCCAAGCGCGCCGGCGTGCGCTCGATCGCGCGCGCCGGCACGCCTGCGGTTCAGGCAGCGGCCTTTTGCGTCGCGTCGATCAGCGGCACGCCGGTCAGCTTCTGCAGTTCGTCGAACGACAGGTCGGTGAAGATCTCGCTCACCGCGAGGCCGTCGGCCGTCACGTCGAGCACGGCGAGATCCGTATAGATACGGCTCACGCATTGCACGCCGGTGACCGGATACGAGCACTGCGCGACGATCTTGCTCTCGCCCTGCTTCGTCAGGTGCTCCATCATCACGAACACCTGCTTCGCGCCGATCGCGAGGTCCATCGCGCCGCCGACGGCAGGAATCGCATCGGGTGCGCCCGTATGCCAGTTCGCGAGATCGCCGTTCGCGGACACCTGGAACGCGCCGAGCACGCAGTAGTCGAGGTGGCCGCCGCGCATCATCGCGAACGAATCGGCGTGGTGAAAATACGCGCCGCCGGTGAGCAGCGTCACGTGCTGCTTGCCGGCGTTGATCAGTTCGTCGTCTTCTGCGCCGGGCGCGGGCGCGGGGCCCATGCCGAGCAGGCCGTTCTCGCTGTGCAGGAAGATTTCCTTGCTCGGGTCGAGGTGGTTCGCCACCAGCGTCGGAACGCCGATGCCAAGGTTCACGTACGCGCCTTCGGGGATGTCCTGCGCGACGCGCTTGGCCATTTCATCGCGGGTCAGTCGTTTCATCTGGATATCTCCCTCAAGCGGCTTGCGATGCAGCGTGTTCGGCGGCCAGCTCGGCCGCATGGGCGGCCTGCGGCACCTCGACGATGCGCTGTACGAAAATGCCCGGTGTCACGATGTGTTCCGGGTTCAGCGCGCCGAGCGGCACGACCTCCGACACCTGCACGATCGCGACCTTCGCGGCGCTGGCCATGATCGGCCCGAAGTTGCGCGCGGTCTTGCGATACACGAGATTGCCCCAGCGATCGCCCTTGTACGCCTTCACGAGCGCGAAATCGGCGTGGATCGGCGTCTCGAACACATACGGCTTGCCGTCGATCACGCGCGTTTCCTTGCCTTCCGCGAGCTTGGTGCCATAACCCGTCGGCGTGAAGAAGCCGCCGATGCCGGCGCCCGCCGCGCGGATGCGCTCAGCGAGGTTGCCCTGCGGCACGAGCTCCAGCTCGATCTCGCCCGCGCGGTACAGCGCATCGAACACCTGCGAGTCGCTCTGGCGCGGGAACGAGCAGATGATCTTGCGCACCTGTTTCGCCTTGAGCAGCGCTGCTAGGCCCGTCTCGCCGTTGCCCGCGTTGTTGTTGACGATCGTCAGGTCGCGCGCGCCCTGTTCGATCAGCGCGTCGATCAGCTCGGACGGCATGCCGGCCGTGCCGAAGCCGCCGATCATGATTGTCGCGCCATCGTGGATGTCGGCAACCGCCGACTGAAGCGATTCGAAAATCTTGTTGACCATGTCTCTTCCTGATACGAACCCGCGGCACGATGCGCGGCCTGTCGAGGGGACACGCGCGTGCCGCGTGCCGCGCCGGGCCGATTTCGACCCGGGCATTTGTTCGTTAATCGAACCTAGATTCGATTAGCGAACGATGGGCCGATCATAGAGTCGCGCACAGCGCGTTGTCAAGGCGGGTTGCCTCGGGGGTCCCTGCATCGTCGAACGGCAGCCCGACGTAGTTTTCGGCGAGCGACTGCGCGGCGGCCCGCGAGCGCGTCACGTATTTCAGCTCGGCAAACTTCAGGCGATTGACGAACGGTGAATCCTCCGGCGACGAATGCAGCATGTTCGTCATGAAGTACGAGAAGTGCTCGGCGCGCCATACGCGCTCGAGGCAGGTCGCCGTATACGTGTCGAGCGGCGTCGCGTCGCCCGTCCGGTAACGTGCGCCGAGCGCGCGGGACAGCGCGCGGACGTCGGCCACCGCGAGGTTCATCCCCTTCGCGCCGGTCGGCGGCACGATGTGCGCGGCGTCGCCGGCAAGGAACAGCCGGCCGTGCTGCATCGTCTCCGACACGAAGCTGCGCATCGGCGTCACGCTTTTCTGCGTGATCCGGCCCTCGGTCGGCGTCCAGCCCGTGTCGTTCGAGAAGCGCATGTGCAGTTCGTCCCAGATCCGCGCGTCGGACCATTCGGCGAGGTTTTCGTCGGGCTTGCATTGCAGGTACAGGCGCGTGACGGTCGGCGAGCGCATCGAGAACAGCGCGAAGCCGTTGTCGTGATGCGCGTACACCAGTTCGTCGAGCGACGGCGCCGCGTCGGCGAGGATGCCGAGCCACGCGAACGGGTAGACGCGCTCGAACGTGTTCAGCCGCTCGGCCGGGATCGTCTGGCGCGCGATGCCGTGGAAGCCGTCGCAGCCGGCGATGTAGTCGCAGTCGATGCGGTCCGCGCGGCCGTCCGCGTGCTTGAACGTGACGAACGGGTGTTCGCCTTCGACGTCGTGCAGCGCGACGTCGCTGACTTCGAAGTGCATCGGGTGGCCGTGCTCGACGCCGGCCGCGATCAGGTCGCGCACGACTTCATGCTGGCTGTAGACGGTGATCGCGCGGCCGCCGGTCAGCTCGGACAGGTCGATGCGGTGGCGCTGCCCGGAGAACAGCAGCTCGATCCCGTGATGTTCGAGCCCTTCGCGGCGCATCCGGTCGCCGAGGCCGGCTTCATTCAGCGTATCGACCGTGCCCTGCTCCAGCACGCCGGCACGGATGCGGTTCTCGCAGTATTCGCGCGAACGCGCTTCGACGAGGATGGAATCGACGCCTTGCAGGCGCAGCAGATGGGAAAGCAGAAGGCCGGACGGACCGGCGCCGATGATCGCGACTTGGGTGCGCATTGTTCGTCTCCTGAACATTGGTTCGAGTAATGGAACACATTTGAGCGCTTTCCCGACTATGCGGCAACGCGATTCAGGAGATATGTTGTATACGTTTTGAAGATATTGGCCTGATGATGGATTCGCTCGATCTGAACCTCATTCCCTACCTCGTCGCGCTCGACGACACGCGCAACGTCAGCCGCGCCGGCGACCTGCTCGGCGTGAGCCAGCCACGCGTGAGCACGGCGCTCGGCCGGCTGCGCGAGTATTTCGGCGATCCGCTGTTCGTGCGCACGTCGCGCGGGATGGAGCCGACGCCGCGCGCGCTCGCGCTGCTGCCGGCCGCACGCGACGCGCTCGCGCAGATCGAGCGCGGCCTCGTCGCGCCGCACGACTTCGATCCGGCCGCGAGCACGCATACGTTCTCGATCGCGCTGTCGGACGTCGGCGAGATCGTGTTCCTGCCGAAGCTGCTGCAGGCGTTCGCGACGCGCGCGCCGCACGCGAACCTGCGTTCGGTCTCGCTCGCGCACGACGAAGTCGGACGCGGCCTCGAAGCCGGGTCGATCGATCTCGCGGTCGGCTACTTCCCCGATCTGGACGGCAACAACTTCTTCCAGCAACGGTTGTTCACGCACCGGTTCGTCTGCCTGATGCGCCGAGGCCATCCGCTCGAACAGACGCCGCCGTTCACGGTCGAGCAGTTCCTCGCGTGCGGGCATGCGGTGGTGCGCGCCGAAGGGCGCAGCCAGGAAGTGCTCGAGAAATACCTGGCGAAGCAGCGCATGCAGCGCCGCGCGGTGCTCGAGACGCCGCACTTCATGAGCCTGCCGTTCATCCTGAGCCGCACCGACCTGATCGCGACGGTGCCGCATGCGATCGGCTATGCGTACGCAGCCGAGCATGCGTTCATCGTGCCCGTCGAGCCGCCGCTCGCGTTGCCGCGCTTCGACCTGAAGCAGCACTGGCATCGCAAGTACCACAACGATCCGCGCACCGCGTGGCTGCGCGGCGTGGTCGCGTCGCTGTTCAACGACGAGCAGGACGAATGGCCGAAGTGAGCGCCAGGGCCTGTTCGAGCTAGCACGCACGACCCGCGAAAGCATGAAACAATTGCCGGATATCGGCCGCCGCAGGCGGCCTTCGATGGAGCCACTACATGGGTAAAAAATCCGCACGGCCCGAGCAGGCCGCATCCCGGCCGAGCCGCGAAGAAGCAGAGGCCGCCGTCCGCGTGCTGTTGCGCTGGGCCGGCGACGATCCCGCACGCGAAGGCCTGGTCGACACGCCCGCGCGCGTCGTGCGCGCGTACGAGCAGTTCTTCGCCGGCTATGCGGTGGAGCCGCGCGACATCCTCGCGCGCACGTTCAGCGAAGTCGACGGCTACGACGAGATGATCGTGCTGAAGGACATCCGCTTCGAGAGCTACTGCGAGCACCACATGGTGCCGATCATCGGCCGCGCGCACGTCGCGTATCTGCCGAACCATCGCGTGGTCGGCATCTCGAAGCTCGCGCGCCTCGTCGACGCGTTCGCGAAGCGCCTGCAGATCCAGGAAAAGATGACCGTGCAGATCGCCGATACGCTGTTCGACGTGCTGCAGCCGAAGGGCGTCGGCGTGATCCTCGAAGCCGCGCACCAGTGCATCTCGACGCGCGGCGTGCACAAGCCGGGCGTCGAGATGGTCACGTCGCGCATGCTCGGTTCGTTCCGCACCGATCCGTCGACGCGGCGCGAATTCCTGTCGATCGTTGCCAATCCTTCTTCAGTCAACCTGACGAATACGTAATGGAGTCGACGAAGCAAACGGCGCATGCGCCCGTCGTGCTCGTGACCGGCGCCGCGCGCCGGGCCGGGCGCGCGTTCGCCGAGTATTTCGCCGCGCACGGCTATCGCACCGCGGTGCACTACGACCGTTCGGCCGATGCCGCACGCGCGGCGGCCCGCGCGATCGCCGAGCGCGGGCACGATTCGATCGCGCTGCAGGCCGACCTGTCGGATGCCGCGCAGATCACTTCGCTGATCGACCAGGTGTATGCGCGCTTCGGGCGCCTCGACGTGCTCGTCAACAACGCGTCGGTGTTCTGGCAGGACCATTTCCCGAGCTTCGATCTCGCGGCGTTCGACCAGGCATGGGCCGTCAACTGCCGCGCGCCGATCCTCCTCACGCGCGCGTTCTATGAACGGGCGCGTGCCGCCGGCACGCAGGGTGTCGTCGTGAATGTGGTCGACCAGAAGATCAAGGAAAACTTTCACCGCGACCATTTCAGCTACACGGTCGCAAAGGCCGCGCTCGGCAACCTCACGCAGATGCTCGCGCTGTCATGCGCGCCCGTGCTGCGCGTGAACGCGGTATTCCCGGGGCTGATGCTGCCGAGCGACGACCAGACGCAGGCCGACTTCGAACACGCGAGCCGCGCATCGACGCCGCTCGCGCGCATCGCGGGCCCCGACGACGTCGCGAGCGCGATCCTGCTGCTGACGGGCAACGCCTACAACGGCGTGGATTTCGTGGTGGATGCGGGGCAGAACCTGATCCGCGTCGACCAGGACGTGCTGTACAAGCACCGCTCGCCCGCCGGCAAGCGCTGATGCACGCGCAGCGGCGGCCGGCGGCCGCGCGCCGCGTTACGGTTTCTCGGCGCTGCCGCCTTCGCGGGCCCTGGTCTGCGCGACGCTCGTGCCGGGCGGCACGCTGTGCGTGAGCCACACGTTGCCGCCGATCACCGAGCCGCGCCCGATCGTCACACGGCCGAGAATCGTCGCACCCGCATAGATCACCACGTCGTCCTCGACGATCGGGTGCCGTGCGTTGCCCTTGACCAGCGCACCTTCGCCATCGGCAGGGAAGCTCTTCGCGCCGAGCGTGACGGCCTGGTACAGGCGCACGCGCTCGCCGATGATCGCCGTCTCGCCGATCACGACACCGGTGCCGTGGTCGATGAAGAAGCTCGGGCCGATCTGCGCGCCGGGGTGGATGTCGATGCCGGTGGCCGAGTGGGCGATTTCATTGATGAAGCGCGCGAGCAGCGGCACGCCGAGCTGGTGCAGCGCGTGCGCGAGCCGGTGGTGCATCATCGCCAGCACGCCCGGATAGCACAGCAGGATCTCGGTGATGTGCTGCGCGGCCGGATCGCCTGCGTACGCGGCCTGGATGTCGCTGACGAGCAGCGCGCGGACCGCCGGCAACTGCCGGCCGAACTCGCGCGCGATCTCGAACGCGCGCTCGTCGAGTTCCGCGAACGGCGTGTCCGCATGCTCGGGCAGGAACGGCAGCGCGCGGCGAATCTGCTCGCACAGCACGCGCAGCGTGCTTTCGAGCGTGTGGCCGACGTAGTAGTCGACGCTTTCGTCGGTGAGATCCGGCGCGCCGTAATGCGTCGGAAACATCGACGCGCGCAGGCCGGTCACAATCTTGCAGATCGCATCGCGGGACGGCAGTTCGCGGATGCCGCGCGGATGGCGCGTGCGATGGAGTTCCTCGCGCGACTCGCGCAAGCCGGCTACGATTTCTTCGAGGCCCCACTGGCGGACGGGTGATGTCGACATATGCAAATGCAGGCGGCCGCGCTCGGTCGCACGGCCGCTAATAAAGTGACGGGTTCCGCAAGATTACCGCGTTTTTTGTCCGGGAGCGGCACACCGGGGGATCGGCCGGACGGCCGACGATGCAGGAAACGCGATGGCGTCAGATCACGATGCTGCTCGCGTCGATCCAGCGCACGGCCCAGTCGCGCGCGTGCGCGATCGCGGCGCCTTCGTCGTTGAACTGGAGCTCGGTCGGGAAAAAACGGTTCGCAACCAACTCCCCGTCGCTCGATCGGGAGATCACGACGTAGGGCTTGAACGAACCGTCACTGGCGCGTGCGGGCGCGCAATTCAACAGATAACCGCGGTGCGTGAAGGCAGTAGTCGCTTGCATGAATCCGCCACCTCTAGTCCCTTGCTTTGTTGTTCACTACCCGTCTTTAAGGGTGCTGCGGCGCCCCGGCGCGGGCAGAGGCGGCGAGATCGCATCCCCTGTCGCCGCTTCGCAGGAAAAGAATCATACTCTGTAGAAAACGCGTCTTCTAGCTGAAATAAATCATGACAAATCAGTGCGCGTCGCGCGACCGCGGCGGTCGCCCGCGCGCCTTTTCCCGTCGTACCCGGAACGGGATTTGCTTCGATCCGAAGCGCTTCGCCGCCAGGAGAGCCGTGATGGAATCATCCGGTCAAACAGGTCATTTGCATCCGCACAGCGTCGAGCTCGACAACGACGACACCCACGACAGCACGGTCGACACCGACGGCAAGAACCGCGAGGCGTGGCTTCTCGCCGGCGGCGGGCCGATCTCGCCCGACCAGATCACGGGCAGCAACGCGTCGCTCGTCGATTCGATGCCCGAAGCCGGCGACGGCCTCGCCGGTTTCGACAGCCGCGCCGGCGGCAACCATCCGGCGTTCGCGCTACGCGCGGGCTACGTGATGATCGAGAAAGGCTTCGCCGCGCCGTCGCCCGCGGACGATGCGCAGTTCGGCCCCGTCCACCGGATGTACGGCAGCGCGTACTGGCCCGGCCACGGACGGCGGCCGGAACGCGTGATCGAGTTGACGGCCGTACCGAGGTAGCCGGCGCGGCGTTTGAATCGATCGTTCGTTTGCGGATCGGCATCGGTCGACGATCGATGCCGGCGGATCGGCGCGCGCGACGGGTGCGCAAGCGAACGATTCCGCGCGTCGGCATCCGCGGTTTCATGCATGCCGCGAATCGCGCCGACGCACATGCGTTGATCGAAGTCATGTCGAAACGGCGCGGTTGCGATTGAATGACGATGCGCGTGGTTCATCGGTGCGGCTGTTGCACCGTGTCGGTGCGGCATGCACGCGCCGCGATGCGTGCACCGGTGCAACGCCCGATTCCGATACCCGCGCATCCGTTCCCGGCGACGATGCGGTCTTCATCCACCATCGCTCGGAGCCGGCTGTCGCGAACCGCGCGGCGGCCCGCGAACGACGGATGCGACGCAGCCATGCGATACGCGCCGCGCAGTGCGGCATGCATCGCGTGCATGGCCGTGCGCCGCGGTGCCGGAGGCGCTGCTGTAGCACGGCAGGACAGGCACCGCACTGCGAAGTCCCCGCCATTGGTTTACCCTGCCTCGCAGCATTGCTCAGACTGATCGGCCATCCGGCCGACTTCGTTTCAACCCGCCACTCGGAGACACTATGTACAAGCGTATTCTGGTTGCCGTCGACGGCAGCAACACGTCCCGCCATGCGTTCGATGCCGCGCTGGCGCTCGCGAAAGCACACGGCGCCGAGCTGCAACCGTTCTACGTCGTCGAGAACGCCGCGATCTACTACAACGTGCCGGGCTACGACCCGTCCGTGCTGCGCGATCAGTTCGTCGCGCAAGGCAACGAGCTCGCGAAGGATTTCACGAAGCTGATGCAGGCAGCGGGCGTGAAAGGCGATACGAAGCTGGCCGAAGCGACGTCGCTCAACGATGTGTCGCAGCTGATCCTCGACGGCGCGAAGGCGTTCGGCGCCGATCTGCTCGTGCTCGGCACGCACGGCCGCCGCGGGTTCCGCCGTCTCGTGCTCGGCAGCATCGCCGAACAATGCGTGCGGCACGCGACGCTGCCCGTGCTGCTGATTCCGGCCGCCGCCAACACGGACGAGCAAGCCGCATGAACGGCGTTCGGCATTCGCGGCCGGTCGCGACGTTTTGTCACCCGACAGCGACAACTTGCGGTGGGACAATGATTCAGTCGATTCAACGCCGGAGTAAACGATCATGCTGACGCCCGTCGCCACACGTACCGCCGCCACGCCTCATGCCGGCAACTGGGCTCCTCGCCAGGCCGCGCACTGCTCGTCGTGCGCAATGCGGCACCTGTGCATGCCGCAGGGCCTGGCGCCCGAAGCGCTCAGCCGCCTCGAATCGGTCATCTGCGCGGCGCGCCCCGTCAAGCGCGGCGAAGCGCTGTTCCGCGAAGGCGACGCATTCGACAACCTGTACGCGGTGCGCTCGGGTTCGCTGAAAACCGTCGCCACGCGCCACGACGGCCGCGAACAGGTCACGGGCCTGCATCTCGCGGGCGAAGCGCTCGGCCTCGACGGCATCTGCGACGACACGCATCCGCGCACCGCGGTCGCGCTCGAAGACAGCTCCGTCTGCGTGATTCCGTACAGCGCGCTGAAGGCGCTGTGCTCGGAAGCCGGCTCGATGCAGTTGCGCATGCACAAGCTGATGAGCGAACAGATCGTGCGCGAAACGTCGCAGACGATGCTGCTCGGTTCGCTGAATGCCGAAGAACGTGTCGCCGCGTTCCTGCTCGACGTATCGTCGCGCTACCTGAAGCGCGGTTACTCGCCGTCGGAATTCAACCTCCGGATGACACGCGAAGACATCGGCAGCTACCTCGGCATGACGCTCGAAACGGTCAGCCGCACGTTGTCCAAGTTCCAGAAGCGCGGCCTGATCGAAATGCAGGGCCGTCATGTGCAGATCATCGACTTCGACGGCCTGCATCGCGTCTGATCCCGCACGGCGCGCGCATCTCGCGCGCCGCCCGCGTGACGTTACCGATCAGTCGAGAAACAGCGCGGCGCGCGCCTTCAGCGCCGCGCTGAAATCGTCGAGCCAGCCGATCGACAGACGCCAGCTCTGCCAGTAAAGATCGATGTCGACGGTGCGCCCGCGCGACATGTCGACCAGTTCGCCCGCCGCCAGCTGCCGGTCGACCATCCGGTCCGGGCACATCCCCCATCCCAATCCCGTTTCGCATGCGCGCAGATAGCCCGCGACGTGCGGTATCCAGTGCTGCGGCGGATCGAGATCCGCGCGCGTCACGCGTCGCATGAAACGCGCCTGCAGCCCGTCCTTCGGATTGAACATCACGCACGGCGCGCGACGCAGCGCATCGCGCGTGATGCCCGCGCCGAAATAGCGTTCGTAAAACGCCGGCGAGCACACCGCGCGATAGCGGATACGCCCGAGCCGCTCCGACCGGCATCCCTGGATCGGCTCGGCCTGCGCGGTCACGGCGCCCTGCACGCTGCCGTCGCGGATGCGCGCCGCCGTGTAGTCCTGGTCGTCGATCACGAGGTCGAGCAACGTTTCGCGCTCCGTGCAGAACGGCCCGACCGCGTCGATGAACCACGTCGCGACACTGTCGTCGTTGACGGCCACGCGCAACATCGGCCATGCGCTCGCAATCTGGCCCGGCAGTGCCGGCATCCGGCCGCCCAGCTCGGCCTCGAGCAGTTGCACGCGCTCGGTATGCCGGCACAGCAGTGCGCCCGACGTCGTCGCGACACACGGCTGCCCGCGCTTGACCAGCACGCTGCCGACGCGCTCCTCCAGCAGCTTCACTCGCTGCGACACCGCCGACGGCGTGACGTTCAGCTCCTTGGCCGCACGCTCGAACGAGCCGTACCGGATCACGGCCGCGAGGGCATCGAGCAGGGCGTAGTCGAGCATTAGATTTCCTTAATCCGCATTAGGTTAATTAGCTTCTCTTATTCTCATGCTGACCGCAGACTAGCGCTACCCGATTCATCCGTCTACTGCTTCTATTGCTGTCACCACCATGAACTGGCTCGCTTTTTCCCACGGCGCCGCACTGTGCGCGTCGCTCATCGTCACCATCGGCGCGCAGAACGCGTTCGTGCTCCGCCAAGGCATCATGCGCTCGCATGTCGGCAAGATCGTGCTGCTGTGCGCGCTGTCCGACATGATCCTGATCGGCGCCGGCGTCGGCGGCGCATCGGTGCTCGTCGAGCGTTATCCGACGTTCGTCCACGCGGTGCTGTATGTCGGCCTCGCGTATCTCGCGTGGTTCGGCATCAACGCGCTGCGCCGCGCGTTCAAGCCGGGCCACGCAACGCTCGACGTGCGCGGCGACGCGGTCGCGCCGCCGCCGCAGAGCGGGCTCGCGATCGTGCTGATGACGCTCGCGTTCACGTGGCTCAACCCGCACGTATATCTCGACACGTTCCTGCTGATCGGCACGGCCGGCGCGCGCGAGCCGGAAGGCGCACGGCTCGCGTTCGCAATCGGCGCGATGGCGGTCAGCGTCGTGTGGTTTCTCGGGCTCGGTTACGGTGCGCGATTGCTGGCGCCGTGGTTCCGCAAGGCCGTTGCGTGGCGCGTGCTGGATGGCGCGATCGGCAGCATGGTGCTGTTTCTCGCGGCCGTGCAGTTGCGCTGACCGACTCGCCATCGCACGGGCGGCTGCTTGCCGCCTGTGCGCCGATCCGCTCCTGCGCCACGTCGGGGGCGTCCCGCCTTCCCGCCTGCTTCCGCCGACACGGCATCCCGCTTCCCGCAGCGCATCGCCGCAGCGAAATTCAGCTCCAGATCCAACGCAGTCGTACGGACCACCAACGTGACGGACGATGCGTCCGTCATCTGTCGCAGGCCGTCCATCATCGCGACGACGCACCGCCTGCACGAATCGAACCGATCGGCGAGAATGTCCGCTGTCCTGCGACAACGGTGGAACCGCACCGCGCACCCCGCCGTCTCGTCGCGCTCGACCTGGCCAATCGCGCAGTTCAATCCCGTCACCCCACCGATATCGGAGCAGAACATGGCACTACGCACTCTCGGCACGTCGAACATCCGGGTTTCGCCGCTCGCGTTCGGCGGCAACGTCTTCGGCTGGACCGTCGACGAAAACGCATCGTTTTCGCTGCTCGACGCGCTCGCCGACACCGGCATCAACTTCATCGACACGGCCGACGTCTATTCGGCCTGGGCGCCCGGCAACAGCGGCGGCGAATCGGAAACCATCATCGGCAAGTGGCTCAAGCGTTCCGGCAAGCGCGAACAGGTCGTGATCGCGACCAAGGTCGGCCTGCTTTCGACACGCGCGGGCCTGACGAAAGACAACATCCTGCAGGCCGCCGACGATTCGCTGCGCCGCCTGCAGACCGACTACATCGACCTGTATTTCTCGCACCGCGACCTCGCCGATACGGCCCCGCTCGAGGAAACGCTCGGCGCGTACCAGACGCTGATCGACGCAGGCAAGGTTCGCATCATCGGCGCATCGAACTACAGCGGCGCGCGCCTGCGCGAAGCCGCCGACATCAGCAAGCGCGACGGCCTGCCCGCGTACCAGGTCATCCAGCCCGAGTACAACCTGATCGACCGCGCCGACTACGAACGCGATCTCGAGCCGGTCGTGCGCGACCTGAAGCTTGGCGTCGTCAACTACTACGCGCTCGCGAGCGGCTTCCTGTCGGGCAAGTACCGCAGCGAGGCCGACCTGAAGAAGAGCGTGCGCGGCGATCGCGTCGCCGGCTATCTCGACGAACGCGGCCTGCGCATTCTCGCGGCACTCGATGCCGTGTCGGCGAAGCACGGCACGCAGCCGGCCGCGATCGCGCTCGCGTGGCAGATCGCGCGGCCGACGATCACCGCGCCGATCGCGAGCGCGACGTCGCTCGCGCAGCTCGAATTGCTCGGCGAAGCGATCCGCATCCGGCTCGATCAGGACGACATCCGCCAGATCGACGAGGCCAGCGCAACCTGAAGTCGGGGGCCGCAGGCCGGCGGTACCTGTCGGCAGCGCGTGGCGATACGCGCGCTACGTGGCCGAAAATCGCACTCGCGTTTTGACTGACACGGCCGCTTCCGTTGACCCAGCCGGACATCGATCGCACGTCCGGCCGCAACGCCCCGCTGCAAGCGTGTCGCGCACCGGCCCCGGTCTTTCACGGATTGACCGCGACATTCGACGTGCCCGAGACTGCGCCGCTCGGGCGGTCATTGGGAGAACGTCATGCCGGATACCAGCACGGGGATCGTCACGATCTCGACGCGCACTGTACGCGGCGCCGAGCGCGTCGACTTCTGGGTCGACCATGTCGCCCGCACGCTCGTGCGGATCGAATGCAGCGGAAAATCGTCCGAAGGCATCGACGCGACGCTGCGCAAGCGCGATCTCGGGCTGTTCAGCGCATGCGACATCGTCGCGAACCGGCACGCGGTCGTGCGTACGCCGCACAACATCCATGCCGACCAGCGCGACGCCTTGTTCATCTGCCTGATGCACGAAGGGCAAGGCTATACGTTCCAGGACGTCGACTGCATGCAGCACGCGCCGGGCGATATCGTCCTCTACGACACGTCGGTGCCGTACGGGCACGGCTTTCCCGCCGACATGGCGATGACCGTGCTCGACGTGCCGCGCGACGTGTTCGAAGCACGTGTCGGGCCGTGGCGCTACCGCAGCCTCGTCAAGATCGATCGCGACGACGGCGTGACATCGTGGGCTGTGCGGCAGGTGTACGCACTGCTCGCCGCACCGCAGGAGCCGGCGCCCGGCACGCGCGAGCGGCGCGCCGTTGCGATACTCGAGCTCGTTCAGTCGATGCTGCGGCTGCGCGACGGCGATGCGTCGCCGACGAAGTCGACCGTCCACACGTTGTCGCGCGCGAAGGCGTTCATCGACAGCCATCTCGCCGACGACGATCTCGACAGTCAGTCGGTGAGCCGCGCGATCAACCTGTCGCCGCGCCAGCTCGCGCGCGTGTTCGAGATCGAAGGGATGCCGCTCACGCGCTACATCCTCGCGCGGCGGCTCGAACGCTGCCGCGCCGACCTGCGCGACCGGTCGCTGAAGCACCTGACGGTCAGCGAAATCGCGTTTCGCTGGGGCTTCAACAACAGCGCGCACTTCAGCCGCAGCTATCGCGCACGCTTCGGCGAGACGCCGAGCGACACGCGCGCGCCAGCCGACGCGCGGTAACCGGACGCCGCACAATCCGCCACCCGCCGTGTCCGTGCGAGGCAAGCACGGCGTCCGTCCCGGTCAAATTGGCCGCATATCGCTCGCTAAGCTGGCTTCCTGCGCGGCGGCACTCGTTCCGCCGCCCGACAGCAAGGAGAAGAAACGGGATGGAGACATACGACCATATCGTCGTCGGCGGCGGTTCGGCCGGCTGCACGGTCGCGCATCGGCTGGTGAAGGCCGGCAGGCGCGTGCTGCTGCTCGAGGACGGCCCGAAGGACGACAGCCTGTTCATCCGGATTCCGGCGACGTTCATCCGCGTGCTCGGCACGCGGCGCACGGTCACGTTCGAAAGCGAGCCGCAGCCCGGCGCGGCGGGACGCAAGACCTACGTGCCGCAGGGCCGCACGCTCGGCGGCGGCAGTTCGATCAACGCGATGCTGTACGTGCGCGGCACGCGCGACGACTACGACGACTGGGCCGCGCTCGGCTGCACGGGCTGGGGCTGGGACGACGTGCTCCCCGTGTTCAAGCGCGCCGAATCGCACCTGCGGCTCTCCGAACCGTTTCACGGCACCGACGGGCCATTGAAGGTCGGCGACACGCGCTACCGGCATCCGCTGAGCCTCGCGTTCGTGAAGGCCGCGCAGGAAACGGGCCTCGCATACAACGACGACTTCAACGGCGCCGCGCAGCACGGTGTCGGCTTCTATCACACGACGATCTTCGACGGGCAGCGCGGCAGCACTGCGGCCACCTATCTCGCCGATGCGATCGGCCATCCGAACCTGCGCGTGCTGACCGGCTGCCGCGTCACGCGCATCCGGTTCGACGGCCGGCGCGCGACCGGCGTCGATTGGTGCACCGAAAGCGGCGCGACGGGTTCGGCGGCCGCACGTGCCGACGTCGTGCTCGCGGCCGGCGCGCTGAGCACGCCGAAGCTGCTGATGCTGTCGGGCATCGGGCCCGGCGCGCACCTGCACGCGCACGGCATCGACGTGCTGCACGACAGCCGCGACGTCGGCGCGCACTACCAGGACCACCTCGAAGTATCGATCTACGGCTATAGCCACGCGCCGGTCAGCCTGTTGGGCGAGGATCGCGGGCTGAAGGCGTTGCGGCACGGGCTGCAGTGGATGCTGTGCCGCACGGGCCTGCTGACGTCGAACGTCGTCGAATCCGGCGCGTTCGTCGATACGACGGGCAGCGGCCGGCCGGACATCCAGTTCCACGTGCTGCCGACGCTCGTCGGCGACGTCGACCGCGAGCCGCTTCCCGGCCACGGCCTGTCGATCAACCCGTGCCTGCTCAGGCCGCGCTCGCGCGGCTCCGTGCAACTGCGCGGCAACGATCCGGCCGCACCGATCCGGTTCGACAGCGGCGCGCTGTCCGACCCGGCCGACGTCGACGGCCTCGTGCGCGGCGTCGCGCTCGCCCGGCAGATCATCCGCGCGCCCTCGCTCGCGCGCATCGTTCGCGAAGCCGAGACGCTGACCGAGGCGACACTCGCCGACTACGTGCGGCGCCGCGCGAAAACCGTCTATCACCCGGCCGGTACCTGCCGCATGGGCAACGACGCGCACGCGGTCGTCACGCCGCGCCTCGCGGTGCAAGGCATCGACGGATTGCGGATCTGCGACGCGTCGGTGATGCCGCGCATCGTGTCCGGCAACACGAACGCGCCGACGATCATGATCGCGGAGCGTTGCGCGGAGTTCATGCTGGCGGAGTGACGCGGCGCGCGGGCGCCGCACTGCACTGAAAACAAAAGCGGCGCGCGACATACGCGCCGCCGCAACCGCAACCCGCCGGCGTCAGCGCTCGGCCGCGCGCGCCGCCTCGCGCAGCGCCATCGGCGACGCGCCGTAGCGCTCGCGAATCGCACGGCTGAAATGCGCCTGGCTCGAGAACCCCCAGCGAAACGCGATCTCGCCGACGCTCGTCTTGCGCAGCCGCGCATCCGTCAGCTCGCGATGCGCATGCGACAACCGTTCCGACCAGATGTGCTGCGTGATCGACTCGCCTTCGGCCGCAAAGAGCCGGCCGAGATGGCGCAGCGACAGCCCGACCGCGTCGGCAACCGCCTGCGGCCCGAGCTCCGGCTCGCCGAGATGCGTCGCGATGTACTGCTTCGCGGTCAGCAGGTACGACAGCGACGCACGCGATGCGCCCGCGCCGTTCACTTCCGCGTCGATGAGTTCCGCGATCAGCGTGCGCGTGTGCTCTGCAAAGCGCGCGGCATCGCGCTCGACCGGATCCTTCATGAAGCGCTCGACGCTCGCGCGCAGCGTCGCGCCGAGCATCGCGCCCGCGCCCGGCTTCGGCGCGATCCGCAGCGGCAGCGCCGCCAGTTCCGCATCGAGCCGGTCGTCGAACGTCGTGATCGGGATATCGATCAGCAGCTGCCGCATCGGCGTCAGGAATCCGAACAGATAAGGCACGCGCGTGTCGTAGACGACGACATCGCCGGCTTCCGCGAGCAGGCACCGGTCGCGCTGGATGAAATACGCTCGCCCGCTCAGGATCTGGCACGCGAACAGCGATTCCTTCGGCAACTGGCGCACCAAGGCGGGGCTGCGCTCGATCACGTGATCCTGGCCGCTGATGTCGGCGATACCGAGGCCCGGCAGCGCGATGTCGGTCTTCTCGACTTCGAGCCCGGCCGGCGACAGCGACGAGCAGCGCAGGCCCACCAGCGTCGCCGCGTTGAACGCATCCCAGTACGCCATCCGGTCGCGCGCCGGCACGTCGGCCGTCGAGCCTCGCGTGCGTGAAAAAACGGTCGAATTCGTCACGTCGCCTCCTGCTGGCGCCCCGTCGTACGGAGCGGCATGCATTGCGGAATTGGGGGATGGATCGTTTAAACGTCGTGCAGTGCATTGTCCGGCGCGGTCAAGCAATTCGTCCAGCCCAGTCAAGAGCGACCCGCACCGGCTGGCTAAAGTCGAACCCACGACACCCATACACAAGGAGACAAGCCGTGGTCGACAAAGCCGTAGCCGAATTCTGGCAAAACATCCCGCCGATTGCCAATCCGTTCAAGCCCGATGCGCTGCCCGAGGCCTACATCGCGAACGCGGCCACCGACGACGAGCGCTATTACGTTCCGTTCACCGAAACGGTTTCGTCGCGGCCGCTGTGGATCTCGCCGTCGCAGAACAAATGGTGCGACATCCTGATGGCGAAGGAGGCAGGGCTCGTGAACCGGCACTATCACCCGCACGAGGTATTCGCATACACGCTGTCCGGCAAATGGGGCTACCTGGAACACGAATGGACCGCGACGAAGGGAGATTTCGTGTACGAGACGCCGGGCGAAGGCCACACGCTCGTCGCGTTCGACCATCCCGAGCCGATGCGCGCGTTCTTCATCGTCAAGGGGCCGCTGATCTGGCTCGACGATGAAGGCAACCCCGACGGCTATTTCGACGTGCATTCGTACATCGCGATGTGCAAGGCCCACTACGAGAAGGTCGGCCTCGGCGCGCAAGCGATCGAGAAGCTGTTCCGCTGACGCGCGACGAGGCCCGCCATGACATCCCACCCTTCCCCCAAACTCGCACGGACGTACGAGAACAGGCTGCTGCTGATCCTGTTCATGACGTTCGGCTTCGTGTTCTTCGACCGCCTCGCGCTGTCGTTCCTGTTCCCGTTCATGTCGGCCGAACTGCACCTGACGAATGCGCAGCTCGGCATGGTGTCGTCCGCGCTCGCGCTCACGTGGGCGCTGTCCGGCGCCGCGACCGGTGCGTGGTCCGACGCTCGCGGCACACGCAAGCCGCTGCTGATCGCGGCCGTGCTCGGCTTTTCCGTGTGCTCTGCGCTGTCGGGGTTCGTCGGCGGCTTCGCGAGCCTGATCGCATTCCGTGCGCTGATGGGCATCGCCGAAGGCCCCGTGCTGCCGTTGTCGCAGTCGCTGATGGTGGAGAGTTCGACGCCGAGCCGCCGCGGGCTGAACATGGGCCTGCTGCAAGGCTCGGCCGCCGGCCTGCTCGGCGCGATGATCGGCCCGCCGGTCGTGATCGGCATCGCGACCGCATACGGCTGGCGCGAGGCGTTCTACGTATCGTGCATTCCGGGCTTCCTGATCGCTTTCTGCATCTGGCGCTGGGTTCGCGAAGTGCCGCCCGGCGGCGCACGGCACGCGCAGGCCGACACCGTCGGCGCGGCAGCGGCGGGCGGCGCCGCGATCAACCGCTGGGCGCTGCTGAAGGAACGCAACATCCTGCTCTGCGTGTTGATCAGTTGCTTCTTCCTCACTTGGTTCGTCGTGGTCATCTCGTTCGCGCCGGTCTTCCTCGTCGACAGCCGCCATCTTTCGCCGTCCGACATGGGCGTCGTGATGACCTGCCTCGGCGCCGCATGGGTGTTCTGGGGCTTCGCGGTGCCGGCGATCTCCGACCGGATCGGCCGCAAGCCGACGATGATCGCGTTCGCGCTGGTCGCCGCCGCGTGCCCCGTCGCGATGATTCACGCGAATTCGCTGTGGGCGCTCTGCGCGCTCGTGCTCGCGACCTACACGGGCCTTGGCTGCTTCACGCTGTTCATGGCGACGATCCCGGCCGAAACGGTGCCGCCGCGCGCGATCGCCAGCGCGCTCGGGCTGATCATGGGCGCCGGCGAGCTGATCGGCGGCTTCGTCGCGCCGACCGTCGCCGGCTTCGCGGCCGACCGCTACGGCCTGCAGTTCGCGATGTGGACGTCGGCAACCGGCGCGATCCTCGCGTGCGGGCTGTCGTTCGGCCTCGTCGAAACCGCGCCTGCCGTGCTGCGCAAGCGCGCGCTCGCCGGCGCCGCCGCGAACCGTCTCGATACGCAGAACCTCGGAGGACGCTGACATGCGCGCACTTCAATGGCATGGCCCGCGCGACGTCCGTCTCGTGGAAATCGACACGCCGCGCGCGGGGCCGGGCGAGGTGCGCATCGCGGTCGCCTATTGCGGCATTTGCGGCAGCGACCTGCACGAATATGCGGACGGCCCGCACGCGATTCCCGTCGACGCGCCGCATCCGCTGTCGCGGCGCACCGCGCCGCTGACGCTCGGCCACGAGTTCTGCGGCACCGTCGTCGAAGTCGGCGCAGGCGTGACGACGCTGAACCCGGGCGACTGCGTCGCCGTCGAGCCCGAGTATCGCTGCCACCAATGCGCATACTGCCGCTCGGGGTCGTACAACCTGTGCGTGTCGATGGGCTTCGCCGGGCTGATGGGCGACGGCGGGATGGCCGACTTCGCGGTCGTGCCGGCCTACATGCTGCATCGGCTGCCCGACGGCGTCAGTCTCGAACAGGCCGCCGTGATGGAACCCGCCGCCGTCGCGCTGCATGCGTTGCGCCGCGCCGAACTCCGGCTCGGCGACACCTGCGCGGTATTCGGGCTCGGGCCGATCGGCCTGCTGCTGATCCAGCTCGCGAAGCTGCAGGGCGCGACGACCATCGTCGCGGTCGATGTGTCGCCCGAGCGCCTCGCGGCCGCCGCGCGTCTCGGCGCAACGCACTCGTTCAACGCGCGCTCGCTCGACGCGGCCGTGCTGCGCGACGCGATCCGCGAGGCGTCGGGCGGGCTCGGCGTCGATGCGAGCTTCGAGGCGGCCGGTTTGCCGGCCACGTTCGAAGCGGCGATGCACGCGCTGCGCAAGGGCGGCCGCGTCGTGATGGTCGGCCTGATGCCGCGTGCGGGCTTCGATGCGTTCCGCGCGGTCAACGACGAGCTGACCTTCACGGCAAGCGTCGGCTATCGGCATGCATACGAAGACCTGCTGCGCATCGTCGCGTCGGGCGCGCTCGACCTCACATCGATCGTCACGCGCACCGTGTCGCTCGAAGATGCCGTCGCCGACGGCTTCGACGCGCTGCTCGCCGATCGCACCCAGATCAAGATCCTGGTTTCCCCCGCGCAGCGGTACGCCCGCCGCGCACACACTGTCGGGAGCATCGAGCATGAGTCGTCCGTTGGCGTTTGAAGGCAAGACTGTCGTCGTGACGGGCGGCACATCGGGCATCGGCGCGCGCACCGCATGGCGGTTCGCGCAAGCCGGCGCATCGGTCGTCGCGCTCGGGCTCGACGCCGCCGGCCCGCATGCGCCCGTGCACGAGCGCATCCGGTGCGTCGAACTGAACGTGATCGACAGCGATGCGCTGACAGGCACGATCGCCGCGCTGCCGCGGCTCGACGTGCTCGTCAACGGCGTCGGCATCAGCCGGCACGCGGACGAATACCGGATGGACCAGTTCGAGCTCGTGCTGAACGTAAACCTGACGTCGGTGATGCGCGCATCCGACGCCGCGTTGCCGGCGTTGTCCGCGCACGGCGGCAGTATCGTCAACGTCGCGTCGATGTACACGTACTTCGGTAGCAAAGACCGGCCCGCGTACAGCGCGAGCAAGGGCGGCATCGCGCAGCTCACGCGTTCGCTCGCGCAGGCGTGGGCCGATCGCGGCATTCGCGTGAACGCGGTCGCGCCCGGCTGGATCGACACGCCGCTCAGCAGCGGGCTGATGGCCGACGGGCACGCGTCGCGGCAGATCCTCGAGCGCACGCCGCTCGGGCGCTGGGGCACGACCGACGAGGTCGCGGAAGTGATCCTGTTTCTGTGCTCGCCCGGCGCGTCGTTCGTGACCGGTGCGGTCGTGCCGGTGGACGGCGGGTATTCGACGGTATAGCGCTCAGCGCGCGGCGGGTCGGCGGGCAGGCAGCCGCTCCCGATGCGCCGTGCGCGACCCGGTCCCTTTCGGTTGCACCTGAATCCGGATCATTCCGGTTCAGGTTTTTTCATGTCATTCAGTAGTCCAATCAAAAAATATCCGACCCGATCGGAAACATGTGAGGAGCATTTGGAGATGACAAAAGAGACCATTCTGGCACTCGCGGCCTGCGCGATTCCGGCGGCAGCGTTCGCGCAGGGCAGCGTGACGATGTTCGGATTGGTGGACGCCGGCCTCAGTTACGTCAGCAACGAAGGCGGTCGCGGAAACGCGAAATTCGACGACAACATCTTCTTTCCGAACCTGCTCGGGTTCGAAGGCAAGGAGGATCTCGGCGCGGGCACGCGTGCGATCTTCCGGCTCGTGAATCAGTATTCGCTCGGCAACGGCTCGATCATCGGCGGCGGGTTATTCGCGCGGCAGGCCTACGTCGGGCTGGAAAACGACCGCTACGGCAAGCTCACGCTCGGCAACCAGTACGAGTTCATGGTCGATGCGCTCGCCGCGAGCGGCAACGAGATCGCGCAGGATCTCGTCGGCCTGTACGGCTTCCGCAACGGGCCGTTCGACAAGCTCGCGCTGCCGAACAACCCGACCGGTGCGTTCGACTGGGATCGCGTTGCAGGCAGCAATCGCGTCGCGAACTCCGTCAAGTACACGAGCCCGTCGCTGTCGGGCCTGACCTTCGGCGCACTGTACGGTTTCGGCAACGTTGCAGGGTCGGTCGGCGCGAACAACACGGTCAGCGTCGGCGCGAGCTACGACAACGGTCCGTTCGGCGCGGGCGCAGCCTATACGAATCAGAAATACGGCGCGGCGGCGGGGCTGCCGCCGACCAGCGTGCGCAACTGGGGGGCGGGCGTGCACTACACGCTCGGCACGGTCACGGGGAAGGCACTCTTCACGACCGTGCGCAACGCGCAGAACGGCGCGGGCGCGTGGTCGGCGGAAGCCGGTGCGGCGTGGCATCCGTCGCCTGCGTGGGTGGTCGGCGCGAGCTACACGTACATGAAGGGCAACGACACGCTCGACAACGCGCATGCGCACCAGTTCCTCGCCGCCGTCCAGTACTGGCTGTCGAAGCGCACGATGGTGTACGTGGCAGGCGTTCACCAGCGCGCGAGCCACGGCAGCAACGCGCAGATCAACGGCGTGATGGATGCGAACGGCGCGTCGAGCGGCGCGCTGCAGTCGATCGCCCGGGTCGGGTTCAGTACGCGGTTCTAGGTTCCAGCCTGTCGGCGAATCCTGCCGGCGATCCGCGGCCGGCCTGTCCGGGCAACTGCAGGACGCAGGTTCCGGCAACGCTGGTACAGCCATACACCGGATGCAGGATTCACATGCACGCGCCGCACATCTCGTCACGCGTGCACTGTAACCACGTGTAATCGATTCGCGGATCAATTCTTCGTACGCTGTCGGTACTCTTCCACGCGCCCGATTTCTCCGCAGGCGCTGCTTCGCAGGATGGGAGAGATGCCGGCGCCACGGGCGTCGTCACTCAGCAGAGTGTTCTTCAACGATAAAGCGTGAAAGGAACTGCCATGTCTCATACCTTGGATAGCTTCAAATTCATTGACGTCCTGATTGCATTCGATGTCCAGGAGATTCTGAAACAGAACAACAATACGCTCGGCGCGACGCCGGAAAAGGCGACCGCGCTCGGGAACAACCCCGATACCGTCTACATGATCACCCCGCTGGCGGATGCGGCGTCTGGCTTTGGCCAAGGCTCGGTGCAAGGTATGTACCAGGGCGAGGGCGGCAGCAACTTGATGCTCAAGGCCAACGTCAACGACATGATTTACTGGCGCACCGTGTCGCTGACGGACACGGAAAACTACAAGTGCTTCCTGTACGGCATCCAAGCAATCAGCGGCAACCTTCTGGGCTATGTTTCGCACATGACCGAGAACACCACCGAGCCTTACCCGGAACAGGGCTGGCCCGACAACAACAGTGTGAAAACAGAGCTGCGCGCAGACTACTGGGCGCAAGCCACCGTGCTCAGTCCCGGCCAAGAGACCTATGCGTTTGTCGCTGCCGTTTACGACCGGCACGCGCACCTGAAGGGCTACGTCACCTGGAAGGCTTACCTCGCCATCAGCCACGGGTGATCTCGAACCGGCGCCTCGACAAGACCGCGGCGTGATCGGCGCGAGGCGCCCGGCAGCACCGGGCGGGAGCAATCGGCCCGCCCGCCGCTTTCCGCTGGCGAAGTCATCCCGCCGCGATGAAACGACAACCGGTCAAGTCACAGAAACAGCAGCGCCGGATTCAGTTCCTGTTCGCCGCACGGCTGCGCGCGCCATCCCAGTTCCACCGGAACCGAGTAAAGCCGTCGCGCGCCGAAACGCGGCCAGAAATGGCACAGCCCCGGCGCAATGACCTGCACCACGGACAAGCCGATGTCGGGCCGCGTCTTGTCGACGACGAGCACGTCCATGCCGGGCGCCGCGATGCGTCCGGCGCAATCCGCGATCGCCGCCGGCAACGACGCGGCGTCGATCGGCTGCCACGTCGAGCGCGTCGTGCAGCGCAAGTCCGTCGCGGGGTACAGAAATCCCGTTGCGGGGAGCCTGTCGCGATCCCACGGGTGCGGCGCCTCGGCGGCGACATCGAGCAACTGGTTGACTTCAGTCAGCGCCCGCTGCACCGCGATTCGGCCCTCCGGATGGCAGCCGAAGCCGATCGAGAAGCGCCCGTCCTGCGGATTTTCCGCCAGCGCGGCCACGGTCGGCACGCCGAGATCGGTAGTGATGTCGAGCGCCCACAAACGCCACCCGAACGTCGCGTATTCGCGCACGAGCGCATCGAAATACGGATCGTCGAAACTCGCGAGATCGATGCCGGGGCGCGGGATCCGGTTGTACCACCAGATCGCGACCGCATCGCGCTCGATCAATTCGAGCATGCCCTGCAAAATCGCCTCGTCGACGTTCGATCCCGCCGCGCAGCCGTTGGGATTGTGCACGCATGCGGCATGCACCCGCGCACTGTCGGGCGTTTCCGCATAGCAGTAGCTCAGCGGCACGAGATGGCGCCTGCCGGTCACGAGCGACCAGGCCGGCGTCCAGTCGATGACGTCGCGCGCGGTGAAACGCGGCGGCACCTGCTTTCGAACATCGCGGGTCAATGCGTTGATCGCGTCGCGCGCGTCGAATTGCCGTTCGCTGAACTGCTGAAGATCGTTCACGTGAATCGGTAGGGCGTCGCATGCCGGATCGGCGAGCAGGCTTTCCATGCTTCCGGTCAGCGCCGCCTCGTCGCCTTGATACACGCTGCTGAATCGTTCGAGCGCCTCGCATAGCGCGCTCACACGGGCTTGATCGTCGGTACGGCCTTTGCCTGAACAGATCCTGTCGAACCGGTTGCTGCCCGGTACGGCGGCCGGGCACACGAGAAAACCCGACGCATAGACCTTGCGCAGGCCCGCGTGCCGCTTCGGCATCGGGTGCAGATACGCGATCGCGCCGCTGACCGGCGATATCAGATGGGCGTAACGCTCGAACACCTGTTCCGGATCGGCGGTACGGTAGCCGCCGTCGGCGCGCGCCAACGGCGCATGATCGGCGAGCCGCGGCGCCCGCGCCGCCTGCTCGCGCATCCACGCGGAATTGCCGCAGCACGGGCATTGCGGACGCTTCAGCACGCGGTGCCGCTCGGCGGCCAACGTGTCGATGCGCTGCGCCACGATATGCGTCTGCGATCGTTCCGATGCCGTGCGGCTGACCGCGATCTGCTCGACCGTCGCCGCCACGAGCGCCGCCGCTGCAGCTGCCCCGGCACGCGAGGCGGCCGGCGGCAGACGCGTCGCGTCGCTGCCGTGATGGCGCGCAAGCAGCGCCTCGACAGGCCGGTTGATGCGAATCCAGTAGCGCACGCATTCGATGCACGGCGCGTCGGCCAGCGCACCGCGGCCGGCCAGCAACGGCCCGATCAGCGTCTGCACGCCACCGGCCGCCACGACGAGCAATGCGCCGCCGCGCGCTGCCACGCGGGCGGCGCACGCGGCGAGATCGTCGCGGTCGTGCGTATCGGTGATCGCGACGGTCAATTCGGCGTCCGGCACGACATCGATGCCGGCCGTGTCGAACGCGCGCCTGAGCGCCGCATCGTCGGCGCCGAACGCCTCGACCGCGACGCGCAGATGAGCGACGCGCGCGCAGGCCGCGTCGCCGTCGAGTCCGGCGCGCTCGAAGAAGCCGCGCGCCGCATCGTCGTCGTGCGGCGTGTCGGCTCGCACGTATCCGCGACGCACCAGGTGATCGAGCCGCGCGAGCACATCCCATTCGCCAAACTGGCCGGCAAGCGACGTCACGATCTCGGCGATCGTCATCCGCGCCCGCAGGCAGGCTGCGATCCGCACGAAGATCGCGCCCGACAGCATCGCGCGTTTGAATTCGTCGACGACGAACAGCGTCTCGGGGCCCGCATCGAGCACGAGCAAATGCGGTTTGAAGCGCAACACGCGCGAAAGGTCATCAAGCATCGTCGGGTTCCGTGCGGCGGGTAAAAAAACATCGCGTGCCCCGGGCAGCCGGCCCGGGGCACGCGACGGTGCGCGGCTCGGCCGCGCCAGGTCAGCAGCAGGTGAACAGGTAGCTCGGCCCGGCGTCGCAGTAGGCCGCGAGCGCGACGGCCTCTTCGTCCAGGTTCGTCGGCTGCGCCGGTATGCCGACCGTCATCACGTTGCGCGGCAGGTTCCAGCTCCCGCTGCCGTTTCCGTGGCTCGTCCAGCCATGATCGCCGTCCGTTTTGACGACCTCGATGTCGATGATCCACGGGCACTGGTAACCGAAGTATTTCGCGAGCGTCTCCAGCGGCTTCTCCAGCAGCTCGCTCTTGAACTCCGGGTTCCGCCATGAAAGCGCGATCGCACGCAGATAGACCTTCTGAAACTCCAGCATCGATTCGAGCGTCGGATTAGCGTTGTCCTTTGCCATGTCGGTTTCCCCGAGGTCATTCCATGAT